>Ga0335085_10002554_pt1 | contig 33640 bp, 40 predicted proteins | sample Lox_Sample_45_FD_206712 | JGI IMG/M metagenome (GOLD analysis project Ga0335085, IMG submission 206712) | Soil microbial communities from Loxahatchee National Wildlife Refuge, Florida, United States - Lox_Sample_4.5 | ecosystem: Environmental > Terrestrial > Soil > Wetlands | place: USA... | reverse complement strand
ACCGAGCAGCACGGGCCCCTCGGCCTTTTGGGCACCGACTCGATCTGCCCCGAGTTCATCGCGCGGCGCGCGGGCGAGGATGCAGGCTTCCTGGTCGGGCCGACCTTCAATGTCGGCCAGTCGCAGCATCACATGAGCTTTGCCGGAACCATCACGCTGCGGCCTTCCACCATGATCGCCGCGATGACCGATTGGGCGCAGTCGCTCAGCCGCCACGGCTTCGAGCGCATCTACTGGCTGAACGGACACGGCGGCAACGTCGCCACCATCAACGCGGCGATCACCGCCATCTACCATTCCGTCACCTTTGCCGAGAAGGATGCGAACGCGGCCGCGCTGCGCTGCATGATGCGCAACTGGTGGGAGCTGGCGGGCATCGGGGACATGTGCCGCGAGCTGTTCCCGGTCGGTGAGGGCAGTCATGCCACGCCTTCGGAAATATCGATCACGCGCTACGTCTATCCGGACATCATCAAGCGCGCCGATCTCCATCCTCGCATCGCTCCCACGGGGCCGATCTTCGATGCCGACGACTTCCGCCGCCGCTATCCCGACGGCCGCGTCGGCTCCGATCCCACCCAGGCCAACGCCCAAGCCGGCGAGAAGCTGATGCATGCCGCAGTGCGCGCGGTGATCAGCGAATTCCGCCAGTTCGCGGATTCCTGAAATCCGCTCGCGCAGTAGCCGGTGCCGCCAACGCGTTTGTACGGCTTAGTTACAAACGCAATCCTCGCACATGACACGACTCACATCGCCCGATAATGTCCGGCCGTCTCGCTTGGGGGAGGTCAATCATGCATGTGTGGAGATTTGCCTTGGCGGCTGCGGTCGTGGGTGTGCTGAGCGCACCTGCAATATGGGCGCTGGGCGGAACGTGCCCGATGGGCATGCAGGCCTGCAGCAAGGGGGCGTGGGGTCCGGGCGGCTGCTATCGGCCGGCATACGGCCGCTGCGACGCTGGAGCCATTCGCTGACGGCGCGCGGCGATCGCTCCGCATCGGGTTCATTTCACAAACGTGTTGTTCACGCGCTGCGAACGCCAGAAATAGGCGCCGATGGCGAGCCAGAGCGCCGCGGCGACGAGGCCTGTCGTGGCGTGGCCCGGACCGCGCAACAAGATGATGGCCATGCCATAAGCAACGCCGAGTGCACTGGCGATCATCAGCAAGACGCGGGCGACACGCCGTCTTTGAAGCGCGCGTATCAGGGCATAGGCCAGGAAGACCGCCATCGCTTCGGAAGCGACGAGTCGATAGGGATAGATCGTGCCGTGCGCGGTTGACCAGGCCAGGCGCTGCAGCAGCGTGAACGGACTCTTGATCACGGAGATGAGCCCGACCATCCACAGGGCGACAAAAGGAAGGACGACGATCAGCCAGCCGCCAAGCCCCGCCACCTCCGCGCGCGGCGGCGCCGTGCGGAAGAACGTGTTTTTCACGCGCAGCGAAGTGTGGAAGTAGGCGAGCAGCCCGAGCCATATCCCGATCGCGACGAACGAAGCGGCTGGACGTCCGAGAACGGCCGATCTGGGCGCAACATGGATTCCGACGGCGGGCGCCAAAAGGAACGCGAGCACGATGGCGATGTTCAGGCCGTAGAACACGGTCATCAGCCAGACTGTTGCCTTGCGTTCCTGAAGGAAGCGCGCCAAGCAAAACACCAGGAACGCAAAATAGGGCAGCTGCACGACAAGGTAGCCGATGATGGCTTTGATTTCGTGTCCCGGCACTTTCGCGGCGATCTCGGGCAGGTAGCGGACCGGAAGCCAGACGATGTAGAGCAGGTTGAAGATGAGCTGGGCCAGCGGCAGCAGCAGCCAGCCGCGGATGCCGCGCAGCTCGTCGGTGGCTTGCCATTCCGGCGTTTCCGGCATGCGCGGGTCCTCAGCGCACAAACGTGTTCTTCACTCGTTTCGAGCGCAAGAAGTAGACGAGCGTTGCAGCCGCCACAATCGCCGGACCTCCGCGCAACAGATGCGGCGGAAAGAGATACAGCACGGCGAGAAACGCGATCAACGCCGCGCACAGGCCGATCATCATGAGGCGCGTCTCGCGCTTGCGATTGGCGAAGCGCACCAGGCACATGACGCAGGCCACCAGCAGCAGCCCCCCGGCGATGCCGTGAAACGCGTATTGCGAATCGAGGACGTCCGGCAACACCACGAAGGCGGCGATCAGGCCGGCACCGCAGGTGAGCACCAACAGGACGAGCGGAACGAACAGCCAGCCGCCGATGCCCGCAGGCTGCACGCGCGCCGGTCGCAGCATTTCGTCCGTCTGCGTCATCTCCGCCTCCCGTCTCGAAACAGCCGGTTACGCCATCGCGGCATGCTTCTGTAGACGGCGACTTGACGCGCTAGGCGAGGCGCCAGCCGATGACCTCTCCGTCCTCGGGATCGAGGCGCGTGCCGGTGCGGACGAATCCGTTGGCTTCGAGCACGCGTTGCGAACCGACGCTGGCGACCGCCGTTTCGGCGGTAACCATGCGCACCTTGGAATCGCGCGCGATCTCGATCAGCATGGCAGCGAGAGCCGCCGTGGCAAACCCGCGCCTGCGGCGGCTTTCGGCGATGCCATAGCCGATCTCGATGGCGCCTTCACCGTCCGTGGGTGCCTTGAAGCCGCACAGTCCGACGACCTCGTCACCGGCCACGATCAGCCAGGCGCCGGCTTGGTGCACCGCATGCACGCGGCGGGCGACACCGCGCAGCATCTCGACGATGGCGCCATCCTCGACGCCGCCCGGCGGCAGCGACAGGCCGCCCACGGCCTCGCCGCCCAAGAGCCACGCAAACTCGGGTTCGCGGGCCGTCATCAATGCGACTTGCGAAACCTGCCGCATCGTTCGCTCCCTGCCATGATCGCCGGTATTGCAGGCATGCGTGCGCCAGACAACGCCGCCCGCCGAGTGACCGAATATTTACCCATTTCGACGACTGTTGCGCCCAGCCGTTCGCCCGCCCGTCGCACCAGGAGCCTCGCCGTGCCGACCATTCTCGAAGCCGCCTATCGTCACGACGTTCTGCGTCTGATGCCCGCGCAGGAAGGCAATGTCGGTGTCGAGCTCGGTGTCGCCCAAGGCGGATTTTCCGAGTGCATGGTCAAATCCGGCCGCTTCAAGATGTTCTTCGGCGTGGACCGCTATTACAACGACCGCGGGCATGACGTCGAACAATACAAGTCTGCGCTGCGCCGCGTCGGATTCAACGCACCCTACCGGCTTTTGCGGATGACATTCGATGAGGCCTATGACCTGTTCGAAGACGACAGCCTCGATTTCATCTATGTCGACGGTTACGCCCACACCGGCGAAGAGGGCGGCAGCACGATCTACCGCTGGGCCCACAAGGTGAAGCCAGGCGGCGTGATCGCCGGCGACGATTATCACCCGCGCTGGCCGCTGGTCATAAGGGCGGTGGACCGCTTCGCCGCCGATACCGGGTTCGAGCTCTTTCTGACCAGCATCATGCAGTCGAATACCGCATTCAGCAGCTACCCGACCTGGGCCTTCGTCAAGACCGGCCGCACGCCGATTTGCGCCCCGCCCGAGCTGGCGCTCGCCTGCGCTTCCTGAACCGTCGCGGGTTCAGCACGCCAGTCCCCCAAATTACCACCTGCCGGCGAGTTCCGTCGCTCCGGCCGCTTGACACCGCCCGGTGTTGAGACTGAATTGTGCCCATCCCAGGGGTGCCGTCCGTCGCCGAGGCCATGGACGGCTGAGATCGCGATTGTCGCGAGTCCCTTAGAACCTGATCCGGTCAATACCGGCGTAGGGAGAGGCGAGAATGAACAAGCCCGTCGTAGCGCAACCGGTGTCCGTCACGCGTGGACCCATGCCCGGTTCGAAGAAGGCGATCGTGGACGGCGTGCCGTTCCGCGAGGTGGCGCTTTCCGGTGGCGAACCCGCGATACGGCTCTACGACACCTCCGGTCCTTATACGGATGAAACCGCCGAAATCGACATCGACAAGGGGCTGGCGCCGCGCCGCCGTGCCTGGATCCTCGCCCGCGCCGACGTCGAAGAATACGCCGGCCGCCGCCGCAAGCCTGAGGACGACGGGTTGAAGGACGGCGAACTCGTCTCGGTGCCGCAATTCGACAGAGCCGGCCGCGCGGTGCTTCGCGCCAAGGCGGGCCGCAATGTCACCCAGCTTCATTATGCGCGCGCCGGCATCATCACCGAGGAGATGAAATTCATCGCTGCCCGCGAAAACCTGGGGCGCTCGCCGCGGGCCGACGGCAACTCTTTCGGCGCTGCCATTCCCGATGCGATCACGCCCGAATTCGTGCGCGACGAGGTGGCGCGCGGCCGCGCCATCATTCCCGCCAACATCAACCATCCCGAAAGCGAGCCGATGATCATCGGCCGCAACTTCCTCACCAAGGTCAACGCCAATATCGGCAATTCCATCGTCACTTCGGGCGTGGCCGAGGAGGTGGAGAAGATGGTGTGGTCGATCCGCTGGGGCGCCGACACGGTGATGGACCTTTCCACCGGCCGCCACATCCATTCCATCCGCGAGTGGATCGTGCGCAATTCGCCGGTGCCCGTCGGCACGGTGCCGATCTATCAGGCACTGGAAAAGGTGGGCGGCGTGGCCGAGGAGCTCACCTGGGAAATCTACCGCGACACGCTGGTGGAACAGTGCGAGCAGGGCGTCGATTACTTCACGGTGCATGCGGGGTTGCGGCTGCCGCACATTCCGCTCACCGCCGACCGCGTCACCGGAATCGTATCGCGCGGCGGCTCGATCCTGGCCAAGTGGTGCCTGGCGCATCACCAGGAGAATTTCCTCTACACACACTTCGAGGAGATTTGCGAGCTTCTGAAGCGGTACGACGTGGCCTTCTCGCTGGGCGACGGCCTGCGTCCCGGTTCGATCGCCGACGCCAACGACGCGGCGCAGTTCGCCGAGCTGGCAACGCTGGGCGAATTGAACCGCATCGCGCAGAAGCACGACGTCCAGGTGATGATCGAAGGCCCCGGTCACGTGCCGATGCACAAGATCAAGGAGAACATGGACCGCCAGTTGAAGGAGTGCGACGAGGCGCCGTTCTACACGCTGGGGCCGCTGACGACCGACGTGGCGCCGGGCTACGACCACATCACATCCGCAATCGGTGCCGCGATGATCGGCTGGTTTGGCACGGCAATGCTCTGCTACGTGACGCCCAAGGAGCATCTCGGCCTGCCGGACCGCGACGACGTGAAAGCGGGCGTGATCGCCTATCGCATCGCGGCGCACGCGGCCGATCTCGCCAAGGGGCATCCCGCGGCGAGGTTATGGGACGACGCCATGTCGAAGGCCCGCTTCGAATTCCGCTGGCGCGACCAGTTTGCGCTGGCGCTCGATCCCGAAACCGCGGAAGCCTTCCACGACGAGACGCTGCCGGCCGAAGGCGCCAAGGTCGCGCATTTCTGCTCCATGTGCGGGCCGAAGTTCTGTTCGATGAAGATTTCGAAGGAAGTGCAGGACGCCGCCAAGGGCAAGAACGACACGCTGTCGACGGCTGAAATCCGCGCCGCGATGGAGAAGAAGGCGGCCGAATTCCGCGAGCACGGCTCGGAAATCTACTGGACCACACCCGCCGCGGAGTAATCCCTCTCCCACAAGGGTCGAGGGACGGTTGCAGTACGCGATGAATTCACGTTCGCGGCGGTCAGCAGTTGTTGCTCGCGTCGTAGCCGAGCGGGACGGGGCGGTTCTGCAGCACGATTGCCCAGGCGCTCAACGGCGATGCCTTGCCGCCGTCGATGATCCAGATGGCCGCAACGTTCTTCTGCGCCGGCTGCGGCAGCGAGGGGCCGGCCTGCTTGGGCGGCGGCGGGAAGTCCATCACCAGCTTGAGCACGGTCTCGCCCGCCTTGGCGCCATACTGCGGCGCCGGTGCGGTAAGCGTCTCGATCGACGAGGTGTCCTTATGCAAGGTGATGTTGCACGCGGCCAGCCGCTTCTTCAGCGAAATGCCGGCCGCCGTCTGGATACCCGCGATGGTCTTGTCGATCTGGGTGTAGTCGGAAGCCGGCGCGGCAAGGCACGAAGCCGCGAAAGCGGTCGCGATCATGACGGCGGTCGCAGTTCTGAACATGGCGTCGGTCTCCGGTGTTTGCGGCGCAATCCCATACCGCAAATGCGCCGGAAATGCGTCGGCTCCGTTCATTGCCGGTTCAGGCGGCCGGGAGTAGAAGTCCGCGCTGCTTTTGCGGGGAATCCCCATGAAACTCCTCCTTCTCGCCGCTGCCCTGGCCGCGACCTCGACGGTTGCGGCGGCGGAGACGCCCGCGGCCTCGTGCATCGATCCGCACAAGAGCTATGTGGCGCGGCCGCTCAACGACCACGACGTCTACGTGGAGCAGTCGATCGGCAAGCCCAAGCCGCCGGTGCGCCTCAAGACAAGTTGCATCCATCTCGGTCCCGCGATCGGCATCGGTCTGAGCGCGCAGATCAACTGCGTCGGCCTGGGAGATCACGTCGTGGCGACGCTGGGCGGCCACCGCGAGGGCTGCATCGTCACGCGCGTGCTGCCTTATGCGCCGGAAGATGGCGACATCAAGAAGGCCGGTCCGTAGCGCCTATTGCACCGAGCGGCAGGTCTGCGTGTTGCGGTTGACGATGAGGTCCGCCCAGAAGCTGCGCGGACTGCAGAACATGGCATCGCCCGCGGCGCGGCAGTCGTCGCCGTTCTGGCCTGGATCGCCGGTCTTGATCACGAGGTAATCGCCCGCGGGCAGGATGCGGATGGTGCAGTGCTGCTCGCCGTCCGCGCGATCGCCCCTGGCACGCAGCAGGATTCCGGTTTCGGCGCGCGCCTGCTTGAGGTCGCCGAGGTCGATCTGGCAGTTTTGATCCTCGCCGCCATCGCCCTTCTCGCTGCGGAACAGCGACAGTCGCGCCACCCGCCCCTTGGCGAGCGCAAGGTCGATCCTGTGGGTGTAGGTGTAGCCGAACTGGGCGTCGCGGTGCCTGTAGGAACACTTGAAGCGTCCGTTCAACTCCGCAAGCCTGCCCCTGACCTCGCCAAGTTCGACGGCGAGCGGCTTTCTGCCGGCGGCGTTCCGCCACGTGCCGGACCAGTGGCCGTTTTGGACGCGGCCGCTGAACGAACCGGTGCGGGTGTTGCTGCCGGCGGTGTACTCCTCGAGCTGGAAGAAGCCGTTGTGGTCCAGCTTGCCCCCGAGCCGCAGCTCCTTTCCCACCTTCATGTAGAAATACCAGCCGGAAATCGTGTCGCCGGTGTGCGACAGATCGAGAAAGACGGGCAGGGCACCGATGGTGCCGGAGAGCTGGATCGGTTCCGCCGCCGCGCTGGCGCCGAGCGACGCCGCCAAGACCAGGATCGCAAATGCCCGCATGGCCTCCCCTGAAGTGGTCAGCGCAGAGTCTTGCGCCCCGTGATTGCGTGCCAAATCAGCAGCACGATCACCGCGCCGATGACGGCCACCAGCATGGACCAGAGGCTGAAGTGGAACAAAACGGGATGACCCAAACCCGCGAAGACGGCTCCGCCGAGCAAGGCGCCGAGCACTCCGAGCGCGATGTTCAGGAAACAGCCTTCGCCGCGCTGGTTGACGATCTTGCTGGCGATGAAGCCGGCGATGAGCCCGAAAAAGCACCAGCCCAGGATGGACATCTGATACCTCCGCCGAGACCATAATTCAGAATTGTCAGCCTGAGGAGCCCTGCGCGTTCGTCATGCCGGGCCTCGAAGCGCGCGGGGCCGCCACCCGCCGACGCCGAGGCTAGGGCGGGCGAGCTGTCAATGCACGGTCTGCCGAAGCCCTGTGAAGGCGGAAGGCTATTTTTTGACGTTGTTCGCCAAGTCCTCCAGCATCTCGGTCTGCATGCGCTGGATTTCCAAGAGCCGCTGCCACTGGTGGTGCAGCAGCTGATCCATCTTCTCCGACAGCACCCGCACCTCGATCTCTGCCTTCAGATTCACCTGATAATCGTTCTCCGCGCGCAGGCGGTCGCGCGCCTCCTGGCGGTTCTGGCTCATCATGATGATGGGCGCCTGGATGGCCGCCAGCATCGACAGAACCAGGTTGAACAGAATGTAGGGGTAGGGGTCGAACGGCCGCCACAGCAGCGGCACCGTGTTGATCGCAATCCACACCGCCATCACGGCGAAGAAGATGAAGATGAACCGCCAGCTGCCGCCGAACTCGGCCACCTTGTCGGCGACCCTGTCTCCCGCCGTCTTGCTGTTCTCGAATTCCCTGTTCAAATTGTCGGCGACGATCTGGTTCTGCCGGATGCTGTCGATGACCTCGGTCTCGAGCGCCGAAAGCTCGCCGCGGTCCCGCTGGATCTGCTCCGCCACGTACTGCGTGCGCGACTGGTTGAGGCAGGCGTGGCAGATGCTGTCGTTGAGCGACCACTGCGGGTGCTTGCGCCGGATCACGGCGTCGATCTCCGGGCGCACCACGATCCCCGGCATGAGCTCCTCCGCCGGCCTGGCTTGGCCGCAGATCGCGCATTTGACCGTTGATGACGCCATGGCTGTCTCCTCGCGGTCGTTGGGGAAGAACTGCACCTGCCAGCATTCCGCAGCGAACGAATCGCCGGCATGTTCGTTGTAGTCCAGGAAGAGCGCGATGGAAAAAGGACGCCAGGATGTACCGTCATCTGTTCCTGCCGGCTGTGTTCGGCGCCCTGTTGAGCCCGGCGGGCGCCGAAGGGTCCTGCCTCAGGCTCGACGACATCCACACCTGGACCGTGCCCGACGATCACACCGTTATCGTTCGGGATTACGAGAACAACGGCTTCCAGGTGAAGCTGAAAAGCGCCTGCACCGGGCTCGGCTCCGATGGCACGCTGTCTTTCAAGTCCGCGGGCGACACGGAACTGGGCTGCGTCAGCGGCAGCGATTATCTGCAGCGCCGAAGGCAACCGTCGCGTTGCACGGTCTTGGATGTGGAACCGCTCGCGACCAAGGGGAATAAGGAGGCGAACATGAACGTCCGTTAAGGTCGGATGCGCACGCGCCGGAACGCGGCGGTGCCGTGCGTTCAACAGACGCGGTGGCGCCTCGCAGCCGGTCGATGGTAAGATCGGGACGAGAGGGGCGCCGGTAATTGGGAGATCTGGTGGTCATGCGAACCAAATTGATCCTGGCGGCGCTTGTTACGGCTGTGACGGCGGCGCCTTCTTTCGCGGCCGATACGGTCGCTGCGCCCAACAGCAACGTCTGCCTCATGCATCGCTATGTCGACGGCTGGGGCGTTCGCGACGGTCATTCGTTGATCGTCAACGACAAGTTCGGCCGCAAGTATCTGGTTGGCCTCGCGGGCGTCTGCGAGGACATCAACTTCGCCTTCGGTGCGGGCTTCCGTTCGATCGGCGGCAATTTCCCTGGATCGTGCATCGATCGCGGCGACCGGCTGATCCTGCGCGGCGGCGGCGTGAACTTTCCGCATTCCACCTGCTGGGTGACCAAGGTCCAGTACTACACCAAGCAGATGGAAGACGCCGACAAGCTGGCGAAAGCCAGCCATCAGCCGCTGAACGCGTATTGACCATTCTCCCTCTCCCGGCCGGAAGGGTGAAGGTTACATCTTGGCTTCCAAAAGAGCCTGCGCCGGGCGGCGCTCGCCGACGGCTTGGCCGCGCGTGTTGAGCACCGGCCCGCGCACCAGCTCCATGTCGGGCTCGATCGCGCCCAGCTTGGCAAGGATCGCGGCGATGGCCGTTTCGGAGGCGCGCACGGCGCCGTCGTCGATCTTGAGCGCGATGCCCAGACCTGTCTCGGGTAGCATGGCGGCGTAGACCCCCTCCGCCCCCACCTTCACCGCAGCCTTGCCGCGCGCGGCGCGCATCAGAAGCGTACAGCTCCGTCCGGTGCCGGCGACCAGCTCGGAATGGCTCATCATGGCACGAAGGACTCGGTCTGCCCCCGGCGTGCGCCTTGCCGCGATCTGCGCCAGCGCGCGGGCGAACCCGGCAAGCGGAAGCGCGAAGTTGGGTGCTGCGCAGCCATCCACGCCCCAAGCGAGATCGGCCACGCCGGACAACCTTGAGAGGCTCTCGACGACCGCCTTCTGGACCGGGTGGGCGACGTCTACATAACCGGCCACCGGTGCCTTCAGATGCCTGGCAAGCGTCAAGAAACCTGTATGCTTGCCGGAGCAATTGTTGTGGAGTCTCGTGGGCTTCCCGCCGCTCCTTAACATTTCCTGTAAGGCCGGTTCATAGCGCGGCGCCTGCGGCCCGCAGGCTAGATCGGCCTCGCGACAGCCGATCCGCGCCAGCCATGCCGCCACGCGGCCGACATGCATCGGCTCGCCCGAATGGGAGGCGCAGGCAAGCGCCACTTCTTCGTCGGACAGCGCGTCGGCCGCCCCGCTCTCGATGAGCGGCAGCGCCTGAATGGGCTTTAACGAGGACCGCGGGTAAATGGGCGAATCGATCTCTCCCAGGCTGAGCCGGATGGCTCCGCCCGCATCGGCCACGGCCACCGCGCCGCGATGCACGCTCTCTACCAAAGCGCTGCGGGTGAGTTCGACGAGGACAGGGTTGGGCATGTGCGGACTCGCGCTAAAATCTGTCATCCCGGCCAAGCGATGCGCAAGCATCGCGCTGAGCCGGGACCCACCGGGACATGTCACTGTGGGTCCCGGATCGGACGCTAACGCGTCCGTCCGGGATGACAAGCGGGGAAGGACGACGCATGCGCGGGTATTTCGGAGTGGGCGTGGACGGCATCTCCAAGCCGATGAATCTCGGCAACCTGACGCGCATCGCCAACGCGTTCGGCGCAAGTTTCTTCTTCTCGGTCAACGCCCACGTCAAACTTGCCGATGCGCAATCCGACACCTCGCGCGCGCAGCAGTCCATGCCGTACTACCAGTTCCGCTCCATCGGGGAGTTCCGCCTGCCGGTCGGCTGCAAGCTGGTGGCCGTGGAGATCGCCGAGGACGCGGTGGAGCTGCCGCGCTTCCGCCACCCCATGCGCGCGGCCTACGTGTTCGGCTCTGAGCGGCTTTCCATTTCGGACGACATGCTGAAGCGCTGCGATTTCGTCGTGAAGATCCCGATGAAGTTCTCGATCAATGTCGGCATGGCAGGCGCCATCGTGCTCTACGACCGCCTCATCAGCCTGGGAGGCTATCCGCCGCGCCCGATCACGCCAGGCGGTGCGCAGGCCGATCTGCCGCCGCCGCACAAATGGGGCGCGCCGATGGTGCGACCGGGGCGCTAAGACACAGCCGTTTCCGGCGGAGCGCCGCCGAACAGTGCGCGGCCGATTGCGAACAGCGGACGGATCGAAAGCAGCAGGACGGCGATTCCGGCAGGTCCCACCCACGCGAGCCTCCAGGGCTCGATGCGGTGCTCCGCAAGCGCGGCGCGCAACAACAGCCCGGTCGACGGCAGCATCAAAAGAAGCGCCGTGGCGGTGCCGGGGGCATAGCGGCGCAACGCGAGGCTTGCGAACGTGTGCGGGATGAAGACATTCACGAGCATCGCGAAGGCGTAACCGCACAGCAGGTATGTCCCGACGATGCTCGGCATCGCCGCGAGCCAAACGCACACATAGGCTGCGAGCGTGAGAACAAGCACTGCGAAACGGAATTCGCCGCCCCCCACGCGCGGATGCCAGCGTCCGGCACGGCGGGACCAGCCCGGCAAGAACACGGCTTCCTCGAGATTGTGGATCGTGACGGCGACCGCGAATACCTGCGCCAGTACGACAAACTGCATGCAGAACCCCCGATCTGAAGCGGCAAGGCGCCTCTGACCGGATCACGCGCGATCATGGCGCACGTATGACAACCTGCCTGCCCGGGATAAGATGCCGCGCCGCCGCGCGCGGTGATCACTGCGCCCTGAGGCAATTCCACGGCGGGACCTCGAAGCGCCCGGGAACCGTGCGGTTGAGCCGGGCCCGCAGGATTCCTTCGGCCACGACGCTGCGCAGCGTGGCCATCTGCACGCCGGCCCGTTCCAGACTCATCTGCAGCTCGTGCCGCGTCAGCCCCTGGTAGGACATAAAGTCTTCGATCTGGGCATCCACGTCGGCCTGGGCGACGGTGACGTCGGCGCGCTGCGCGGCAATCCTGTCGAGAACGTTGCGTCGCAGCTCCTGCAGGACATGATCCTTGATGCGCGCCCGTGCCGTCATGTCCACGTCGCGCGCCAGCGCCACGTGCCACAGGATGCGCTGGCGCAGCTCGAAGCTCGTGATCGGCACTTGCTCCACGAACGCGGCGATGCCGGTGCCCACCATCGCCTGCATGTCCTGCGCCGCGATCAGTGCTTGGTCGCATTCGTACGCGGGGTCGTGCTGCGGGACCGGACCGGGGCTCGCCGACCAGCCGGGAAACGCGCACGCGAGGAACAGGACAGAACAGACCGCGACCGAACGGCCGTGCATCATGGTCTCCCAACCGCGCCCCGGACAAGGCTACGACCACCGATGCGGCGCGTCGAATCCGCATGGTGCCGCGCCGGCATTGGATCACCAGGTTGGCCCCGCCCCAAGCCGCGGCCGGGATTTGCGTTAATTCCCGACCGGATATGGACGGTCCGAACGCCGCCGCGGGGCCGCCATGCCGCAAAGTCGGGCATCGCTCCCAAGCAGGGAAAATGCGGCCGTGCCGCCGTCACGGACAGAAAACGCCGTGCGGCGCGCGACGGCTGTCACAGAACTGCGTTCCGAATCGTATGCGGGCCCGAGCATCGCGCCCATGCTTGTTTCGCTCATCTCGCGCGCCAGCAGGGACGGTACGGTTGACCAAACGAACCGAGCTACGCCTCGAAGGAGGAAATGCATGTCGTCGAACAAGAAAGCGGACCTCGCGGGTCCCGGTGTCAGCACCTACGAAGAAGTCGCCAAGATCCTCCCCAGCGGATACCAACCGCTGCTCAACCGCATCGACACGCAACGGGCCGTGTTCGCGGCCAAGCACTACATCGAAACGCATCTCTGCCAGGCCTTGAACCTCGACATGGTCCAGGTGCCGCTGATCGTGGACAAGGCGAGCGGCGTCAACGACTACCTCGATCGCGACGGCTCGCGCACGCCGGTGGAGTTCCCTTGCGGGCTCGGACTCGACAAGCGCATCGAAGCGCAGGTGGTGCAGGCCGCCACGAAATGGAAGCGCATGGCCCTGTCGCAGTTCGCGTGCAAGCCGGGCGAGGGCATCTGCACCGACATGCGCGCCGTGCGGAAGGACTATTTCCTCGATCACGACCACAGCTCCTATGTCGACCAGTGGGACTGGGAGCAGGTCATCACGCCGGCCGAGCGCAACCTCGATTACCTCAAGAACACGGTGCGCGAGATCTGGAAGGTGATCCGCGACGCCGGCCATCATGTGCAGGACATTTTCCCGGCGCTTGCCAAGGGCGGCTATCCGCAAATCCCCGAAGACATCACGTTCATCCATGCCGAGGACCTTCTGGCGGAATATCCCGGCCTGCCGCGCAAGCAGCGCGAAACCGCGATCCTGCAGAAGCATCCCGCCGTGTTCATCATCGGCATCGGCTGGGTGTTGAAGGACGGTTACCCGCACGAGATGCGCGCCGCCGACTATGACGACTGGGTCACCGACACGTCCAGGGAAACCCGCCACGAAACCCACGGCCTCAACGGCGACATCCTGGTTTGGAATCCGGTCACCAAGCGCCGCCACGAACTTTCCAGCATGGGCATCCGTGTCACCAAGGACACCCTGAAGGTCCAGCTCAAGCTGTCGGGACAGGAGGATTTCCTCAAGCTGCCTTACCACCAGGCCATCCTGAACGACCAAATCCCGCTGTCCATCGGCGGCGGCATCGGCCAGGCGCGCACCTACATGTACCTGCTGCGCACCGCGCATCTGGGCGAGGTGACGGTTTCGGTGTGGCCCAAGCAGCTGAAGGACATCTGCGCCGCGAAGAACATCCACGTGCTGGAATAGACCGCCCGGACGGCACGGCCCCGTGCGATCTTGCATTTGCGCGGGGCCCTTCCGTGGCCGGAACGGAATGCGTTGACTTCAACGTTGTCGGCTTCCTAAGCTGTGCCGCGATCAGACGCGGAGGAAGCGCAAGTGATCACCATCACCGGCTTCAAATGGGTTCCCGAATTCGCCAAGGGACTTGTGCGCGACCTGCGCGTGCGTTGGGCCTGCGAGGAGGCGGGGCTGCCGTACCAGACCAAGCTCATCGACCAGAAGGAAAAAGCGTCCGACGCCTATCGCGCACTGCAGCCCTTCTGCCAAGTGCCGGCCTATGAGGACGACCAAGTCAAGCTGTTCGAATCCGGCGCCATGGTGCTGCGCATCGCCGAAAAATCGGAGGCGCTGCTGCCCAAGGCCGACCCGGGGCGGGCCCGCGCGATCGCCTGGATGTTCGCGGCCCTGAATTCGGTCGAGCCGTCGATCATCTTCCTGCTCCTCGCCGACGTCTTCCGCGCCGACGAGCCGTGGACCAAGCAAGCGCACCCGACCATCGAGGCGTTGGTCAGGAAGAAGCTCGGCGACGTGGCGCAGCATCTTTCGGACCGCACGTGGCTGGAGGCCGATCGCTTCACCGCCGGCGACCTGATGATGGCCACCACGCTGCGCTTCCTCAGGCACACCGATCTCGTCACCGCCGATCCCGTTCTGGGGCCGTACCTTGCGCGCTGCGAGGATCGGCCCGCCTTCCGGCGCGCGCTCGAAGCGCAGATGACGTCATTCGCCGAGGCGGCCTAACGCTAGGGAGGGGTGCGCGTACCACGGGTGACAAGTCGATTTTCGCGAGTATAGTGCGCGCCCCCATGTCCTTCGCCCTCGACGTCCGGAACTTGCGCAAGGTCTACCGCCGCGGCACTGTCGCGGTGGACGGCCTCAGTATGCGTGTGGAGGAGGGCGATTTTTTCGGCTTCCTCGGTCCCAACGGTGCGGGCAAGTCGACCACCATTCATTGCATCACCGGCATCGCCACGGTCACCTCGGGCACGGTCGAAGTGTTCGGCGTCGACGCGGTCAAGCACTACCGCGAGGCGCGCCGCCTGATCGGGCTTTCCCCGCAGGAGTTCAATGTCGACGTGTTCGCCACGCCCGTGCAGATTGTGGACTGGATGGGCGGCTATTTCGGCATCCCCGCGGCCGAGCGCGCGCGGCGCATCGAAGAGCTGCTCGAGCGCTTCGATCTGGTCGAGCACCGCAAAAAGGCGTTCCGGGAACTGTCCGGCGGTCTCAAGCGCCGCGTGATCCTGGCGCGCGCGCTGATCCACAAGCCGCGGCTGCTGATCCTCGACGAGCCGACCGCGGGCGTCGACGTCGAGCTGCGGCTCGACCTGTGGCGCTATCTCGGCGAGCTCAACCGTGCCGGCACCACCATCCTGCTTACCACCCATTACCTGGAAGAGGTGGAACGGCTGTGCCGCAACATCGCCATCATCAGCCGCGGCAGGATCGTGCGCCTCGGACCCAAGGAGGAATTCCTCGTCGACGGACTGGAGGCCGCCTATCTCGGCGCTACCGGCGCCCGGCCCGACCACATCGCGGCGGGGGCGGGCCGATGAGGGTCAACTGGATCGGGCTGTGGACCATCATCCGGCGCGAAATCAACCGGCTGCTGCGCGTGCCCATCCAGGCCTTCATCGCGCCGTGGATTTCGGCGCTCCTGTTCATCTTCATCTTCGGATTCGTGGTGGGCCCGCGCATCAACACCATTGCGGGGCATCGCTATATCGAGTTCGTACTGCCGGGCGTCCTGATGCTAAACATCATCAACGCGGCGTTCCTTCAGTCCACCTCGCAGATCTATTTCCAGCGCTTCATGCGCTACATCGAGGAATCGCTGGTGGCGCCGCTTTCCTACGCCGAGATGATCGCCGGCACGCTGGCCACCGTCGTATTCCGCACCGTCGTCACCGCGCTCGGCATCCTCGTCATCGCCGCCGCATTTGGGGCCACCAACCTCTATTCGCTGCCCGAGTTCCTGTTCTGGGTGGTGGTGGTCTCGGCGGTATTCGGGCTATTGGGCATCATCATCGGCCTGTGGGCCAAGAACTTCGAGCAGCTCACCGTGCTCAACATCTTCTTCATCACGCCGATGTCGTTCGTAGGCGGCGTTTTCAATACCGTGGGCATGCTGCCGCCGTGGTTGCATTGGCTCGCCTGGGGCAATCCTTTCTTCTATTTCATAAACGGCCTGCGCCATTCGATGATCGGCTTCGAAGAAGCGCCCGAGCTGTTGGGCGCGAGCCTTTCCGTGCTGCTGGCGGCGGCGCTGGCGGTGGGCGTATGGCGGCTGTTCTCGGTGGGCTACGGCTTGCGCGAGTAGCCGCAGCGACACGGACGCGCGGCCGCGGACGCGATTTTTGACGACGGCGGCATGGACGGGGCGTCGGCGCGCCCTTATTCTCCGCGCCGCTTCCAAGTCCGCGAAGGGAATTCGATATGCCGTTTGTTGCCCGTCTCACGCTGCTTGCCGCTCTCATGGCGGTGGCGGGGCCGGCCCAAGCCGCCGAACTGCCGACGCTGTTGGGGGCCTCCCGCGATTGGACCGCCTATCAGACCAACACGCCAGACGGGAAGGTGTGCTACGCCGTATCCACCCCGACCGTCACCCAGCCGGCAAGGGCGGCACGCGACCCCATCTACGTCATCGTTTCGACCTGGCCGGGGCGCAACGTCAAGGACGAGATGCAGATCGTGCCGGGCTACCAGTATAAGGACGGCCAACCCGCTCTGGCGCGAGCCGGCGACCGCAAGGCTGAGTTCTTCACCGAGAATGACGGCAAGGCGGGCACCGCCTGGGCCGACGACCCCGCCGACGAGGCAGCGCTGGTTGCGGCCATGCGCTCCGGCTCCACGATGGTGGTGACGGGCACCTCCAAGCGCGGCATCAAGACGACCGACACCTATTCGCTTGCCGGGCTCGTCCAGGCGTTGGATCGGGCGCACTCGGCGTGCACCAATTAGCCTTTGCGGCTTGCCTCAAACGGCCGAGTGCGTGGTGTCGGGTGGACAAGGCGGCCAGGTGGCCACCACCGTGTAGGTTCCGTCGTTCTCCTTCGTCGAAGTGACGCTGGTCGGCGGCGGGATGTTCGCCTTGAACAGATTCACCACCATCTGAAGCTGGGCCTGGCTGACTCCCTTGCGGGTGAACGTGCCGCATACCATCGCCGTCTCCTATTTGATGGCCAATGCCGCGTCGGCGATCGCCCGCGCCCGCTGAGTCTCGAATTCATTAGCAGGGCTGTCGACCAGCATTTCAACGGGCGCCGAACTCAATTCCTTGGGAGCGTTGTCGACCCACCACTTGGCCAGCTTGCCGGCGTTTGCGGGATCGGCCGTCAGCCACGCCTGGATCTTCACGGTCGTGTCGCTGGTGGACATCGTGCCCGTGCGGTTGATGTCGACCACGTTCTGCGCCGTCGCCTGGGATTCGCTCGACTTCTGGGTGATGCTCGCGATGGCGGAGTTGAGGCCGCCCGCGTCGTTGAGCGTGTCGAGATCGAGCACCGCCTTCTGCAGCGGATAATCGGCATCGGTCTTGCCGAGCGCCAACAGGATCGACGCTTCCACGGTCTGGCGGTCGGCGCGCATCTGGGCGATGATCGCCGGCACGGTCTTCTGGTAGAAAAGGTCCTTGTTGACCGCGCCGTTCGCGGCGATGACGCCGCCGGACGCCGCCGCAAGCGCGGCCTTGGAGGCCGCGTCGCCGGTGGTGGCTCCCAACCCGTTCAGCACCAGGGCCGTCAGGTCGCTGCCGACCGAAAGCGAATTGTTCGCGCCGCTGAGATCGCGCACGAACAGTGTGAACTCCATGTCGTAGACGTGCATGCGATTGAGGACGACGTCGTCCCTGATCGCCTGTTTGCCCTTGAGGCCCAGCTCGGCCGTGCAGTCTCCGGCCCGATAGCAGGCGTCGATCCCCGGCGAAAAATACTTATCGCGCAGCGCGGTCAGCGCGGCGGAGTTGCCCGGCGTTCCCGGGTTTTGCGGATCCTCCGGGTAGCCGCTCAGCGAAGAGCAGCCCCCGAGCAGGCCCGTACCGGTAATGACAGCCAAAAATGCACAGAAGCGCACCAAGCGCGCAGGTTGCCCGTCAGCCATCGCAATGGCACCCCTCGATTCCCATGTGGTAGTGTATCGAGGTCGACTGCAACTTCAAATTGCGTTGTCTGAGACGGGCCTGCCTAGTTGATCGGGTATCGTGTAATGGATTGAATCACGATGCTTTTCCAAGAGAATGCACAGGCCGATCGGACGGCGCGTGCTTGACCTTACGGTACCCATGCTTTCGCTGCGAACACCTGTCCTGGGCCTGGCGCCTTCCGAGTTGAAAGCCGCGCTGATCGCCGCCGGCGTGCCAGAAAAGGCCGCGCCGATGCGCACGCGCCAGCTGTGGAATTGGGTCTACGTCCACGGCGAGCGCGACTTCGCTCGCATGTCGAACCTGGCCAAGGACTTCCGCGCCACGATGGAAGAGGGCTTCTCGCTGGCGCGGCCCGAGGTCGTCACCGAACAGATTTCGTCGGACGGCACGCGCAAGTGGCTGTTGCGTTGCGGCGGTCAGGAGTTCGAGACGGTCTTCATCCCCGAGCCCGGCCGCGGCACGCTCTGCGTTTCTTCGCAGGTCGGCTGCACGCTCAACTGCCGCTTCTGCCACACCGGCACCCAGCGCCTGGTGCGGAACCTGACGCCGGGCGAGATCGTCGGGCAGGCGATGGTGGCGCGCGATGCCTTGGGCGATTGGCCAAGCACCGGCGAGAACCGGCGCATCACCAACGTGGTGATGATGGGCATGGGCGAGCCGCTCTACAACTTCGACAACGTGAAACAGGCGCTTGCCATCGTCGCCGACGGCGACGCGCTGGCGTTCTCCAAGCGTCGCGTGACGCTTTCCACCGCAGGCGTGGTGCCGATGATCCCGCGCGCGGGCGCCGAAATCGGCTCGGCCCTGGCGATTTCGCTTCACGCCGTGCGCGACGACATACGAGACGTGCTGGTGCCGCTGAACAGGAAGTATCCGCTGGCCGAATTGCTGGCGGCGTGCCGCGCCTATCCCGGCGCTTCCAACGCGCGGCGCATCACCTTCGAATACGTGATGCTGAAGGACGTCAACGACAGCCTGGCCGATGCGCGCGCGCTGGTGAAGCTGCTGGCGGGGATTCCGGCCAAGATCAACCTGATCCCGTTCAATCCGTGGCCGGGCGCGCCGTACGAATGCTCGGACTGGGAGCAGATCGAGAAGTTCGCCGAGATCGTCAACCGCGCCGGCTACGCCTCGCCGGTGCGCACGCCGCGCGGACGCGACATCATGGCCGCCTGCGGGCAGCTCAAAAGCGAAAGCCGGAAGGAACGCGCCAGCGCGCGGCTTGCGGCGATGAAGTCGGCGGAATTGCAACGGATGGTGGAGTAACTTCCCTCGCCCCGCAGGGGGAGAGACTCAGGGGAGATGATGGCCGCGACACTTGAACAAGTCCGCGCGGAATTTTTGGCCAAGTTGACGGACGCCGGCACCGACTCCGCCGATGCCAAGGCGCTGCTCGACGTGGCGCGGCCGGCGCTGATCTTCCGCCCAGCGGCATCGGCAATCGAGAGCGATCCGTCGCGCATCAACCGGCCGGACGGCGCAACCAACGAGGACGACATCCCGATCGGCGCCACCAAGATTGGGGGACGCCCCGACGTGCCGGCAGGTTTTTCCTGGCCGGGTACGCAGTCGTTCGTGCTGCAATTCGATCTGGCCAAGTTGCCGCCGGACGTGATCGATCTCGACCTGCCGCGCCAGGGCCATCTGCTGTTCTTTGCCGATCCTGAGGAGCCGACGCGCGGCACGCTAATGTGGATCGAGCCGGACCACACCCGCCTGCAGCGCACCGAGCCGCCCGAGGACGCAATCCTGTTCCTGCCGCGCCGCATGATCCGCGACATCATGCTGACTCTCGACCTCAACCGCTCGGAAGTGCCGGCCTTTGATGCGCGCGAAGACGAAGTCTATTCGGCGATTGCCGTGCCGGATGCGTCCGAATGCATCCAACTCGGCGGCGATGCGCAAACGCTCAGCGACGACAAAACCCTGTATTGCGAGGAAGCGGCCGGCGATCCGCCCGACGACCTGCCGGAAGAGGACCAGGAGTGGCGGCTCGTCATGCGTGTCGGCAGCATCGAGGAATGCGAGATGGCCTGGGGCCAGAGTCTGTTCGTCTGGTTGCGTGCGGGCGACCTGCGCGCGCGCCGCTTCGAGAACGCGGTGGTCCTGCAACTCGCCGAGTGAAGCTTACTTCTTGTACCGCCCGACCAGCCCCTGAAACACCGGTAGGTTCTGGCGGTACGCTTCCTCCGAATTCGCGGTCAGCACGAAGGTCAGGTAGTAGTCGTCCTCCGTCCCATAGGCGACGCACTCCCACACCTTGTCGTCGGGCCGGAAATAGGTGAGCACGCGCAGCTTCTGCCCGTCGGCGGTCTGGATCGGTGCAACATCGGCCGTTTGCGCCTTGGTGAAGGTGGCCTTGTCGTCGGCGATGAAGCTCTCCAGCGTCGACCGGGTCTTGTGCTGCCAGTCGTAGCGCTTCTTATAGGCTGCTGCGGCGTAGATGATCGCCGGCGCGTCCGAGAACGTGCGGCCGTCTGGGATCAGCGCGTTCACGCCGTTGCCGCCTTGGCCGCGTTCACCTCTTCGTCGCTGTGCCAGCCCACAAGCTCCGGCAGCTTGGGCCACCAGTAGAAGCAGATCTGGTTCGTCTTGCAGTCCGGAACCGCGGTCTTCACCATCTCGGCGCGGCTTGCGCCAGCGCACGCGATGACTGCGGCGACGAACGTCAGGATTTTGCGCATCATGCGCGCTCCCTCGGGGCGCCGCGATTGTAGCGCTTTCGGGGAAGCGAGGCATTTTCGCAAGCTGTCGCGGCGGGTCCGCCGCCGAACGTCAGCTCCGCCTACGCCTGGCCGCGAACGCCCCCAGCAATCCCATGCCCAGCAGCGCCAGCGTTGCCGGTTCGGGCACGTTGGCGGGAGCCGGCGTGAGGAAACCGCGGATTTCACCACCGGGATAGATGGCGTCATGGATGTTGAGATAGGCCATGTCGTCCATGATGCCGGCGAACAGTGCGGCTTCCGCGCCCGCCGTCGTGCCGCCGTTGGCGGTGATGAAGGCCGGGTTGTAGCTCGCTGCGCTCGTCATATCGAACGTCTGCATATAGGTGCCGCTCGTGGTGTTCGGGAAGGCGGGGAAGCTGGGCACGGCGGTGGCGACGCCGACATTGCCCGGCGGCGCGATGCAGCAGTGGATGTGCGCGGCGGTGGCGGAAGCGCTCAAACCGGTGAACGAGACCTGCACCGTCATCATGTTCGTGGCGGTGTCTATCCAAACCCAGGCCGTGCCTGTGGCGGTGGTCGCGTTGACGGGATTCTGATTGGCGCCGTTGAGCGTGGCCTCGTACAGGATCGGGGTGGCCTGGGCGCCGCCGGCCAACGCGCCGGCAAGAACGGAACGCGCGATCCAGCCTGTCAACCGCCGCATGAAGCTTCTCCTCGCCTCAATTCAATGCGGCAAGCAGCAACTGCCGTGCCCGCTCCGCCGCGCGGGCATTTTCAACGCGTTGCAGGCTTTGCGGGGCGCCCTGTGTAACCGGCTTTGACAGACCGATGGGCCCCCGCTCCGGCCGTTGGGGTCTGGGGGGCTGGATGTGGCCGGAGCGGGGTGGGCAAGGCGATCATAAGGGACACCCCGCCTTGCCTACCCACAATGCCCGGCACCCCCATGCAGTTCCCGCAGGGGCGCTGCAATCACGTGCGTGCGGGAACTTCGGTTCCGCCCTCAGCACTTTGCGCTGGGCGTTTCGTCAGTGTCGGTGAAGTGCACCGGCGGAGCGGCAACCGTCACGCCGTCGAAGCTGACGGCTGGCACCGTCACGGCGAGTTCATCGCCGCTGAAATCAGGCAACTCGATTCGCGATTGGAAGGCGAACGAATTGGTGTCGGGCATGCCCTTGCCCGCGAAATGTCCGTCCTCGGCCGTAAGGCCGCGAAGCGGCTGGGTGACGGCGGATTGGCGTCCCGATCCGATCCAGCCCATGATCGTGTTCCATACACCGCCGGATTTCCACGTCACCTGGATCTTGTCGGTCGAGAACGTCATCGGCCGCGAGCGGTCGAGCCACCAGGCGACGAGCGGATCGGTGTTCTTGGTCACGTCCACGCCGGCGGATTCGAAGTTCTTGTCGATGATCACGAACACCGAAGGCTGCGCACCGTGCAGCACCTTCACGATCACGAACAGGTATCGGCGCTGGTCGGGCAGATAGGAGCGGTATTCGATCGAGTCGCCATTGGCCTCACAGCGAGTGGCTTGCGGCGCCATCGTCGATTCGGCCGGTGCGGGACTCATCCCTGCCGCCAGCGCCGCCGCGCCCCCGATTACGGACGCCCATCGATGATTCATGACCCCGCCCCCAAGCGAGCAGACGATTATAGCACAGGGCGGACACGGATGATCGCCGCCGCGCGGTGCCGCAGGGCCGAGGCTGGCAATTCCCGGCATCCGCCGTATAGTCGCGCCCTTCCTTAAGGATAATGGCAGTGGCTGCGAAAACTGTGAAGAAGGTCGTGCTTGCCTATTCGGGCGGCTTGGACACGTCCGTCATCCTGAAATGGCTGCAAACCGCCTATGGCGCGGAGGTCGTGACCTTCACCGCCGATCTGGGGCAGGGCGCCGAGCTCGAGCCCGCGCGCGCGAAGGCCGAGATGCTGGGCATCTTGCCGCAGAACATCTTTATCGAGGATCTGCGTGAGGAATTCGTGCGCGACTACGTCTACCCGATGTTCCGCGCCAACGCGCTTTACGAAGGCGTGTACCTGTTGGGCACCTCGATCGCGCGGCCGCTGATCGCCAAGCGCCAGATCGAGATCGCGGAAGCCGCCGGTGCGGACGCGGTGTGTCACGGCGCCACGGGCAAGGGCAACGACCAGGTCCGCTTCGAACTCACCTATTACGCGCTGAAGCCCGACATCAAGGTGATCGCGCCCTGGCGCGAATGGGAGCTCACGAGCCGCACCCGGCTGATCGAGTTCGCGGAAAAGCATCAGATTCCGATCGCCAAGGACAAGCGCGGCGAAGCCCCGTTCTCGGTCGACGCCAACCTGCTGCATTCGTCGTCGGAAGGCAAAATCCTGGAGGACCCAGCGGTCGAGCCGCATGTGGACGTGTTCCAGCGCACGGTGGCGCCCGAGGACGCGCCGGACAAGGCGACCATCATCGAGATCGGCTTCGCAAAGGGCGATGCGGTATCGATCGACGGCAAGAAGCTCTCGCCCGCCCAACTGCTGACGAAGCTGAACCAGCTCGGCCACGACAACGGCATCGGTCGCGTCGATCTCGTCGAAAACCGCTTCGTCGGCATGAAGTCGCGCGGCGTCTACGAAACTCCCGGCGGCACCATCCTCTACGCCGCCCATCGCGCCATGGAGTCCGTCACCATGGACCGCGGCGCCATGCACCTGAAGGACGAGATGATGCCGCGCTACGCCGAGCTCGTCTATTACGGCTTCTGGTTTGCGCCCGAGCGCGAGATGCTGCAGGCGGCCATCGACAAAAGCCAGGAGTTCGTCAACGGCACGGTGCGCCTCAAGCTCTACAAGGGCAACACAATCGTCATCGGCCGCTCGTCGCCCTATTCGCTCTATTCGCAGGACCTCGTCACCTTCGAAGACGACCAGGGCGCCTACGACCAGAAGGATGCGGCCGGCTTCATCAAGCTGAACGCGCTGCGGCTGAGGACGCTGGCGATGCGCAGGCGGAAGATGGGAAAGTGACGGGCTGGCGAAAACGCCGAGCTTGAATTTCTTTCGTCATGGCGGGGCTTGACCCGGCCATGACGAATGGAATTGGCTGCGTTGATGGGCGAAAACCAGAAACAGCACGAGTACTGGAACGGCCCGGTGGGGGAGAACTGGGCCAGGCTGCAGGACACCTTCGACCGCGGCTTCGCGCACATCACGGCGGCGCTGATGGAGGCCGCAGCACCTCAGCCCGGCGAGAACGTGCTCGACATAGGCTGCGGCGCGGGTACCACGACCATCGCGCTGGCCGGCATGGTCGCGCCCGGTAGGGCAGTGGGCATCGACATCTCGGCGCCGCTGATCGCCGACGCGAGGCAGCGCGCACGGGCTGCGGGCTCGACGGCGAAATTTGTCGAGGCCGACGTTTCCGATCACGTCTTCACGCCGGAATTCAATCTCGCCTGGTCCCGCTTCGGCCTGATGTTCTTCGCCGATCCCGTGCGCTCGTTTGCCGGCATCAGGCGCCTGCTCAAGCCCGGCGGGCGGATCGCCTTCGTCTGCTGGTGCCCGTTCGAGGAGATCGAAACCATCTTCGCCCCCTACGACGCCGCGCGCGACCTGCTGCCGCCGGAGGAACCATCGACACCGGGCGCACCGGGTCCGTTCGGCCTGTGTGATGCCGAACGCACGGTGGGGATCCTCACCCGGGCCGGCTTTTCGGAAATCGCCATCGAAAAGACGCTGCGTCCTTCGTTCATGGGCGCGACCGTCGACGAAGCGCTGATCCAGGCGATGAATCTCGGCCCCTTGGCGTTCGCGCTAAGGCATTCCGACGACGCCACCAAGGACGCCGTACGCGAGCGCATACGCCCCGTGCTGGCGCGGTACAAGACGGAAAAAGGCATCGCCCCGCCAGCGGCGTTCTGGCTGGCGACCGCCCGCACAAACCACGCATGACGAGGTCGCGCAGCATGAATCCGAACCTGAACCAGATCGAACATTGGAACGGCCCGATGGGCAGGCTGTGGGCCTCGCGCTGCGACCGCAACGAGTATCGGCTGGCGCATATCCACGCGGCGCTGATGGCATTCGCCGCACCCGAGCCGGGCATGGAAGTGCTCGATGTCGGATGCGGCTGCGGGCTTTCCTCGCTCGCGCTGGCGGAAGCGGTGTCGCCCGGCAGCGTCACGGGGATGGACATCTCTTCACCGATGCTCGAATGCGCCCGGCGCGCCGCCGCAGAAGCGGGGCTCGACGTCAATTTCGTGGAGTCGGATGCCGCGGTTTATCCCTTCCGGCCGCAGTTCGATCTGGTGTTCTCGCGCTTCGGCATGATGTTCTTCGCCGATCCCGTCGCCGCGTTCGTCAACATGCGCACCGCGCTCAAGCCGGGCGGGCGGCTGGCCTTCAGCTGCTGGCGGGCGATGGCGGAAAACCCATGGACCGGCGCGCCGTACAAAGCGGCGCTCGACCATTTGCCGCCGCAGCCGCCCGCGGTGCCGGGTGCTCCCGGCCAATTCGCGTTCGCCGACGGCGAGCGCGTGGCCGAAATCCTCAGGCAAGCCGGATTTTCGCAAATCGGGGTCGGGCGCCGCGACCTGCCGGTGAACTTGGGCGCGACCCTCGAAGACGCCACCGAGGAATGCCTCAACACCGGAGCGCTTTCGCGTGCGGCGGCCGATGCGGACGAGCCGACGCGCGCGACCATCCGCGCACGCGTGCGCGCCGTGCTGGCGCCCTATGCCGCAAGCGAGGGCGTCTCGCCGCCCGGCTCGGTGTGGTTTGTGTCGGCTGCGGCCTGACCGATCAGTTCGGCGGCGCGAGCTGCGGCAGCACCGCCTGGACCACCGCTTTGGCGGCCTTGTCGCCGCCCATGTCCTCGCCTGCATTCGCGACGACCAGCACGCCGTTGCCGCTCCGCGGGAACAGGACGGCCACGGCGTACCAGTTGCCGTCCGATCCGGCGTGCGTCAGTGCCGGCCCGCGACGGCCCAGAACGGAATCGACCACGCCCCAGCCAAACGCATTCTCCGTGCCGCGCTGCGGCGTCTGCATCACGCGGTAGGAGGCGGCCGTGAGCAGCTTGCCCTTGCCGCGCGCGCCCGCGAGCTGGTCGGCGCAGAACTTCGCCCAATCGCCGACCGACATGTGGATGTTGCCGGCCGGGGCGAAGAAAGCGGGGTTCCAGTCCTGCGCCCCGTCGGCGGGCTTGCCGTCGTGATGGCCCACGGGCTGGCCCGATTGCGTCGGCCCGAAGCCGGCGCTGGCCATTCCGAGCGGGGCGAAGACGTCGCGCCGCATCAGCTCTTCGTAGCTATAGCCGGTGAGGCGCTCCGCGATCGCAGCGGCCACGATATAGCCCGTGTTGTCGTAGCTGAACGTTCCGGGGGCCGCCGCGGGCGGCTCGCCAAGCGCGCGCACGATGTAGGAAATCCGCTGCTGCGACACCGGCCGCCTGTCGTCGTAGAAGCCGGCGAAGAAGCGGGCATCGCCGACGTCGTGCGCCAGCCCGGCGGTGTGCGAAAGAAGCTGAGTCAGCGTCACCGACTGGTATTCGGGGCGCATGTTCGCCGCCAGATCTGGCAGCATGTCGGCCAGCCGCGCGTTCCACGACAGGGTGCCGCGGTCGACCAGCCGGGCGATCAGTGCGGCGGTCATCGCCTTGGCGTCGGAACCGATCATCCACGGGTCGTCGAGGCGCGCAGGCGTGGGACTGTCGTTGCGGCGCACGCCACGCACCGCCGCGTCGGTCACCTTGCCGTTCTCAAGCACGACGGCGGCCATGCCGGGGGTGCGCGTGCCCGCCATCGCCGAGGCGACGATGGGATCCAGCGTCTGTGCCTGCGCGGCCGCGGACAGAAGCAGAACGGCGAGGGCGGGCAAACGGCGCATCGGGTCTCCGGCGTGCGGGCGCGTCAGAAGTGGCACATGGCGCCGCAACTGAAAAGCAGCCTGCCGCGAACGCGCGGGATTGCTTCCCTTGGGATATGATCGTGCAAGCTGGCGCTTCAGGCCCGGACCGTCATGGCCGGGCGGCCGCGGCTATCAGTTGGAAGACACCTCACACGTCCAGGCTGGCGTACAACGCGTTGTCCTGGATGAACTCGCGGCGCGGTTCCACCACTTCGCCCATCAGCTTGGCGAACAAGTCGTCGGCCTCGTCGGCGTGCTCGACCTTCACCTTGAGCAGCGTGCGGGCGTTCTCGTCCAGCGTGGTTTCGTAGAGCTGCGAAGCGTTCATTTCGCCCAGGCCCTTGTAGCGCTGCAGCGTGAGCCCCTTGCGCCCCCATTCGTAGACGGCGGTGAGCAGCTCGCTCGGCGCGCGCACCTCGCGCGTGTCGTCCTTGCGCATCAGCTTGCCGACCTTGAGATAGGTCGCCTGAAGGTCGCCGGCCATGCGGTCGAGCTTGCGCGCGTCGGTGGAGCCGATCAGTGCGCCGTCGATGGCCACGGCCTCGCGCACGCCGCGCACTTCGCGCCAGAACTTGAGGCCGCCGTCGGGCGTCGGCTCGCCGTGCCAGCCGCGCTCGGTTTCGTCGGAGAGCAGGTCCAGCCGCCGCGCGATATAGGCCGCCGCGCCATTGGCCTTCTCGGTATCGGAGAGGATTTCGGGGTTGAGCGCGCCGGCGATCGCCGCCTGTTCCAGCACGAAGCGCGGATAATGCAGCGGGAAACCGGCCAGCGCGTGGACGGTGGCGCGCGCCTTCTCGACGATCGCCATCAGGTCCGCGCCGGAAACCACCTCGCCGGTGTGCAGGGTCAGCGTGGTGGCGGCGGTGCCCTCGCCGATGAGGTAGTCCTCGAGCGCGCGCTCGTCCTTCAGATAGCGCTCGGATTTGCCGCGCGTGGCCTTGTAGAGCGGCGGCTGCGCGATATAGACGTGGCCGCGCTCGATCAGCTCCGGCATCTGCCGGTAGAAGAACGTGAGCAACAGCGTGCGGATGTGCGCGCCGTCCACGTCGGCGTCGGTCATGATGATGATCTTGTGGTAGCGCAGCTTGTCGGGGTTGAACTCCTCGCGCCCGATGCCGGTGCCGAGCACGGTGATAAGGGTGGCGATCTCCTGGCTCGACAGCATCTTGTCGAAGCGGGCGCGCTCCACGTTGAGGATCTTGCCGCGCAGAGGCAGAACGGCCTGGTTGGAGCGGTTGCGGCCCTGCTTGGCGCTGCCGCCGGCGCTTTCGCCCTCGACGATGAAGATTTCGCACTTGGCGGGATCGCGTTCCTGGCAGTCGGCCAGCTTGCCGGGCAGCGAGGCGCCGTCGAGCGCGCTCTTGCGGCGGGTGAGCTCGCGGGCCTTGCGGGCGGCTTCGCGGGCGGCGGCGGCTTCCACCACCTTGCCGACGATGGTGCGAGCCTCGGTCCGGTGCGTGTCCAGCCAGTGGCCGAGCTTGTCGAGGATGACGCCTTCCACCACCGGGCGCACTTCCGACGATACCAGCTTGTCCTTGGTCTGCGACGAGAACTTGGGATCGGGCACCTTCACCGACAGGACGCAGGTCAGCCCTTCGCGGCAGTCGTCGCCGGTGAGCGGGACCTTATCCTTCTTTCCGCCCAGGCTCTCGTCGGCGTATTTGGTCACCACTCGCGTCAACGCCGCGCGGAATCCGGCCAGATGCGTGCCGCCGTCGCGCTGCGGGATGTTGTTGGTGAAACAGAGCATGCTCTCGTGGTAACCGTCGTTCCACGTGAGCGCGGCTTCCACCGTGATGCCTTCGCGCTCGGCGACCATCAGGATGGGCGAGGGGATCAGCGCGTTCTTGGCGCGGTCGAGGTATTTCACGAACTGCTCGAGGCCGCCCTCGTAATGCAGCTTGACTTCCTTGGGCTCGACGCCGCGCTTGTCGGCGAACCAGATCGTCACCCCCGAATTGAGGAAAGCGAGCTCGCGCAGGCGATGCTCCAGCGTGGCGAAATCGAATTCGGTTTTGGTGAAGGTGGCGGTGGAAGGCAGGAAGGTCACTTCGGTGCCGCGCTTGCCCGGCGCTTCGCCCACCGCTTTCAGCGGCGCCACGGCGTCGCCGTGGCGGAACTGCATGTGGTGTTCCTTGTTGTCGCGCCAGATCGTGAGATCGAGCCGCTCGGACAGCGCGTTGACCACCGACACACCCACGCCATGCAGGCCGCCCGAGACCTTGTAGGCGTTGTCGTCGAACTTCCCGCCGGCGTGTAGCTGGGTCATGATCACTTCGGCGGCCGAGACGTGCTCCTCGGGATGAATGTCGGTCGGAATCCCGCGGCCGTTGTCGCGCACGGTGCACGAGCCGTCGGGGTTCAGGATGACGTCGATGCGGTCGGCAAAGCCCGCCAGCGTCTCGTCGATGGCGTTGTCGACGACCTCGTAGACCATGTGGTGCAGGCCCGAGCCGTCGTCGGTGTCGCCGATGTACATGCCAGGCCGCTTGCGCACGGCGTCCAGGCCCTTCAGCACCTTGATGCTGTCGGCGCCGTATTCGCCGTAGTCGCCGTTGCCGTTCCTGCCGTTGCCGCCGGCTTCCGGAGCCGCGCTGGGCTCAGGACCGTTGCGGTCTTGGCCGTTCCCGCCGTCTTTGGTTTCGTCGCTCATCAGCTCACCGCCACGCCGACGCCGGCGCCCGCCATGACCACCGCCGCCGTCCTGTTGATGCCCTTGCGCGCCCGCTTGCTCGTCAGAAAATTCCGCACCTGCGCCGCCATCGCCGCGTAGGCCAGCATGATCGTGGGGATCAACACGGCGGTGGCCAGGCAAAGCTGGCCGTAGCCTACCGCGCTCAGGTGCTTCAGATCGATCACCTGCGGGAACGCCGCCAGGAAGAAGCCCATCGCCTTGGGATTGCCGAGCGTCACCGAAAGTTGCGACAGGAAGCTCTGATGCGCCGTGGTGGCAACGATCTCGGGCAGCTCGGTCACCTTGGCCGTCCAGTACCTGTAGCCCATGAAAACGAGGTAAATCGCGCCCGCATATTTCACGATCAGGAAGTAGCTTCCCATCGCCTGCGCCAGACCTGCCAGCCCGAAGGCGGACAGGCTCATCCAAATCCAGTCGCCCACCGCCGTGCCCGCCGCCGCCGGAATGGCCGAGCGGAAGCCGCTGCCCAGCGCACGTGCCACCATCGCCACCACGCCGGGGCCCGGCAGGATGATGACCACGGCATAAAGGCCGCAGTAGAACAGGTAGGAATCCCACGAAAGCATGCTGTCTCCTGAACCCCAAAACGGCGGCTGTCAACAGCGAAGAATGTAAACTAAATCAACCCACTAGAGGTCGTTTTTGGCTCCCAAAACGGGTCGGTTCCAAAGCCGCCGGAATCCCGGTTTGAAGCGGATTGGACAGACGCGCAATTGCCCTTGCCGGCAGCCCGGCTCACGGCGTTTCCCCGCGCAATGTGAACTGCCCCGCATCGACCGCGAACACGTCCGCGCGCCCCTTCAGCGCCTCGAACAGCGAATGATCCGTACCCGTCATCCAGGCCTGGGCGCCGAGCGCCAGGATCTCCTCGAACAGCGCAGCGCGGCGCCGCGCATCGAGATGCGCCGCGATCTCGTCGAGCAAGAGGAGCGGAGCGTGACCCTGTCGCGCGCGGGCCAGTTCCCAGGCGTCGGCCAGCACGATCGACACCAGCAGCGCCTTCTGCTCGCCGGTAGAGCATTCGCGTGCGTCGGTGCGTTTGGCGGTGTGGCGAACGGCCAGGTCGCTGCGATGGGGGCCGAAGGCGGTGTGGCCGCTCTCGGCGTCGGCAAGCCTCGCGCGCGCGAAGAGATCGCGCAGCCGGCTTTCCGTCTCGGCGCCGAACTCCTGGGCGAGCACGTCGGTTTCGCCCTCCATCGCCAGCTGCGCGCAGGGGAACGCGCCCGCGCTGCCGCGCTCGGCCAGCATGGCATTGAGCCGCGCCACGGTTTCTGCGCGCGCCGCCGCGATCGCGGCGCCAGCCTCGGCCATTTCCTTTTCCAGGCCGTCCAGCCACATGGGATCGCGCGGGCCGAGCTTCAGCAGCCGGGCGCGCTCGCGCATGGCCGTCTCATAACGTACCGCATGGCGGCCGTGCGCCGGATCGAACCCGAGCACGAGGCGATCGAGGAAACGCCGCCGCCCTGAGGCCGCTTCGTTGAACAGGCGATCCATCGCGGGCGTCAGCCATGCCATCTGCACGACGTCGCCCAGATCGGCCGAAGACTGCGCGGGCACCCCGTTGAGCCGCACCTGGCGCCGCTCGCTGCCGCCCGGCCCGATTGAGAGCCCGGTGCCGATTTCATAGGTCTCGCCGCCACGCAGAACCGTCGCCGCCACCGCCCACAGGGCGTCGCTGGAAACCGATGGCCCGCGCCGGATGTGCTCGGAAAGCCGCGCACCGCGCAAGCCCCGCCCCGGCGCCAGCAGCGAGATGGCATCGAGCACGTTGGTCTTGCCGGCGCCGTTCGGCCCCGCCAGCACGACGGGCCGGCCGCTGACGGAAAGCTCCGCGCCGGCGTAGCTGCGGAAATTGGTGAGCTGAACGCGCATGACGGCGAGGCGCGCGCCCTTCGAGGCTCGCTGCGCTCGCATCTCAGGGTGACGAAGCATCACACCCGCATGGGCATGAGGACATAGAGCGTGCGCGGGTCGTCGGTGTCCTCGATGACGGTGGGCGAGCCGGCGTCGGACAGAAGGAACCGCACCGACTTGCCTTCGATCTGCCCTGCGATGTCGAGCAGGTATTTAGCGTTGAAGCCGATCTCGATCGGCGAGGCGGTGTAGTTCGCACCCAGCTCTTCGGTGGCCGTGCCGCTTTCCGGGTTCACCACCGACAGCGTCACCTTGTCCTTGCCGAGCTGCAGCTTCACCGCGCGGGTCTTGTCCATGGAGATCGTCGACACGCGGTCCACCGCCAGGCCGAATTCCTTGGATTCCAGCAACAGTGCCTTGTCGTTGCCGGCCGGGATGACGCGCTGATAATCGGGAAAGGTGCCGTCGATCAGCTTGCTGGTGAGGTCCACGCCGTTGAAGGCGAACTGGATCTTGGTGTCGGACAGGGCGATGTCGATGGCGCCGTCGGCGTCGTCGAGCAGCCTTCTCAACTCGGTCACGGTTTTGCGCGGCACGATCACGCCGGGCATGTCGGCGGCGCCGTCCGGCAGCTCCAGCTCGAAACGCGCCAGCCGGTGGCCGTCGGTGGCCACGGCGCGCAGGGTCTGCGTCTTTCCCTCCTTCGCGGCGTGGACATAGATGCCGTTCAGGTAGAACCGCGTCTCCTCGGTGGAGATGGCAAAACGGGTCTTGTCGATCAGCCGCTTGAGGTCGTCGGCCGCCAGGCGGAACTTGTGGGGCAGGGCGCCCGCCGCCATCTGCGGAAAGTCCTCTTTCGGCAGACACGCCAGCTCGAACCGCACAGAGCCCGCGGACACTGCCAGCCGCCCGCCTTCGTTGGTCAGAAGCTCGGCCTGCACCTGGGCCCCTTCCGGCAGCTTGCGCACGATGTCGTAGAGCATGTGGGCGGGTGCGGTGGCCGCGCCGTTCCGCAGCACGTCGGCGGGCAGGGCTTCCACGATCTCGATGTCCAGGTCGGTGGCGGTGAGCTTGAGCGCGCCCTTGGCCGCTTCGACCATGACGTTGGAGAGGATCGGGATGGTATTGCGCCGCTCGACGACGGACTGGACATGACTCAGCGCCTTCAGGAAGGCTCCGCGTTCGACGTTGATCTTCATCTCGACTGCCGCATTTGGGTGGTTGGCCCGGCCGCCCCCGGCGCCCGGAAGTCCTTGTTCCGCTTGAGCTTGGAAGCCCCCAGACTCAAGCAGGAAACTATATCAGGGCAGCCCCCGGAGGGCCAGCGGCCGAGCCGGCCACGAGCGGCTTTCGGGCGGCGCTTTTCGCAGGTTCGCGGACGCGCCTCTCAAGGCCCGTTGCCGAGCGAGCGATCGCGGTCCCAGGCCATGCAGGTGAGCGTCAGCCGTTGCACCGGCGGCGCGGGCGGAGCCGCCTCCAGCCCCGAAAGCGCCACATAGGCCGAAGGCCAGCAGGAAAACAGCCGGTAGGCGATGAGAATATCGCGGCCGTTTTCGTCGAGCAGGTCGATCTCCACGTCCTTGCGGAACGACTGCGGCGGAGGATTGGGCGAGGTGATGGAATCCACCCAGGCCTCGAAGGCGGGATCGCGCGTGACCTCGCGTTCGAGGGTGATGGCGTCGTATTCGGTATGCCCCGGCGTCTTGGTCGAAGGCCCGCCGTTGCCGGATGTGACGGTGACCACCTGCGTGTTGCGCGCGAGCGGGCCGATGCGCGTGATGCCGCTGACGGTGCGCGCGTCCCAGATTACGCGGAATTTGTAGTTCTTATAGGGATCGAAGCGCACGGCCGGCATGTTGGCCGGCAATTGGCCGGTTTGCGCGCTGGCGCCGGCGCACAGCGCGGCCAGCACGACAGCACGGATCGCTTTGCCCATCGGGTTCCTCAATGCGTGGTCCACGGTGCGCACTTCGGGTCCTTGCCCATTTCGCAAGGTACGTCGGTGGCGGAGTTGATGTCGACGATGTAGCCGTCGGAATGCTGGTAGTGATAGGTGTATTTGTGCCGATGGTTCGCGAACTGCTGCGACAGCGTGTTGAGCGAACCGTTCAGGGTGCTGAGCTCGTTGCTCATCGGCCCCACCAACTTCGCGGTGTTCACCAGATTGTCGCCGTATTGGTTGATCCACAGCGTGGCCGCGCCGGCCTTGAAGTTGGCGTCGAACGCCGCCTTGTTCGCAGTGGTGAGCTGTTGCTGGAGGCTCGCCACCCTGGCGCTGAGATCGGCCACCTTCTGCTCGAGGACGGCGATGCGCTCGCTTGTGCCGGCAGTTTCGTTGAGCGCAACGGGATGAGCGAGTTGCTGGGCGACAACCGGAGTTGCGGCCGCGCAGACGACGACCGCCGCTGCGCCGATCCAAACGCGTTTCATGCAAGCCTTCCCCATCTGAAGACGGCGCGAGCATAGCACGTGATG
>Ga0335085_10002553_pt1 | contig 33648 bp, 28 predicted proteins | sample Lox_Sample_45_FD_206712 | JGI IMG/M metagenome (GOLD analysis project Ga0335085, IMG submission 206712) | Soil microbial communities from Loxahatchee National Wildlife Refuge, Florida, United States - Lox_Sample_4.5 | ecosystem: Environmental > Terrestrial > Soil > Wetlands | place: USA... | reverse complement strand
AGCACATTGGAGTATCCTTCCGAGACCGGTGAGACGATGCTGGGGGCTTTTGCACTGGTCAATATCGGAGGACTGGCCGCTGTTGTTCAGATCCCAAAGGATGTTGCATACTTGGCAGCCAAGGAATTAACCCATTCGATTCTTTGGATGGCGTTTCTTGTTCTAGGGATCTCATCTGCCGTGGGCCTGATTTGGTCATTTCGCATCACGCGCCATTTGGCCCGTCTGACCCAGGCGACACAGACCATTGCGAAAGGCGCCTTTGATGTGCGGGTGCAGGTCAAGTCTCGGGATGAAATCGGGCAGTTGGGCGATGCGTTCAATCAGATGGCGAGTGAATTGAAGCATCGTGAGGAGGAACTGCAAAAGGCCCACGCGGCCTTGGTTCAGTCCGAAAAAATGGCTGCCTTTGGCCAACTGGGAGCCGGCATCGCTCATGAGGTGAAAAATCCATTGGCAGGGATCATGGGTTATGCGCAGCTGGCAATCAGGAAATTGAAGAAAGAGGATCCGCTCTATCGGAATCTCGAGATCATTGAGCGGGAGACTAAACGGTGCAAAACCATCATTGATAATCTGATGAAGTTCACTCGACAAGAGAAAATGATCTTTGAAACGATCAGCATTAACCAAGTCGTGGAGGATTCGATCGCGATTGTGGACCATCAACTGGCGATGAATAAGGTGAAGATCGAAAAAGAACTCAGTCTTAGCTCTCCTCAGATAAAAGGAAGTGGAAATCAGCTCCAACAAGTCATCATAAACCTGATGATCAATGCACACCAGGCCATGGAGCAGGGAGGAACGGTCAAGGTTTCAACACGGCAGCTTGATGGCCGGACTGTTGAGGTCCGCGTTACTGACGAAGGCCCGGGCATCCCTCCGGATATTCAGGCAAAAATATTTGAGCCGTTTTTCACAACGAAACCGGTAGGCAAAGGTACAGGACTTGGGTTATCGGTCAGTTATGGGATCATTAAGGATCACCATGGTCAGATCCACGTTGAAAGTAAAGTTGGAAAAGGAGCAACCTTCATTATCACCTTGCCTGCAGAGAATTTGTCAGAGACGAATGCAGAAAAATCCGAAAAGATATCTGGTGATACAGTCTCTCAAGCGGTTTGAGAAATAAGGAGAAGGATGTTCAAACCCAAGATCTTAATTGTGGATGATGAGGAGACGCTGCGAAGCCTCTTTGAGGAAATGATGCAGGAGGAGGGATTAGACGTTGAAACGGCCGTCAGCGGCGAAGACGCACTCAGGAAGTTCGAACGACGCCGGCATAACGTTGTTTTCACGGATGTCAAAATGCCCGGCATCAGCGGCATCGAAGTGTTAAAGGCGGTCAAAGCCGTAGATCCGGATACGGAAGTGATAATTATCACAAGCCACGCGTCGCTTGCTACGGCGGTGGAGGCGGTCCGGTTAGGGGCCTATGAATATCTCATCAAACCGTTTGAAGATATCAATGCCTCGGTCGGCTTAGCACACCGTGCTTTTGAAAAGTACAGACTGATTAAAGAAAAGAAGCAGTTGCTCGAGGACCTGCAGAGAAAGAATCAGGAGCTGGAAGATGTTAATACGATGATCAAAGAGATGGCGAGTAAAGACGGGCTGACGAATCTCTACAATCACCGCCATTTTCAAGAGGTGCTTTCCAGTGAACTGCAACGTGCGAAACGGCATAACCACAAGTTCTCCCTGATTTTTCTAGATGTGGATTATTTTAAACACTATAATGACACCAACGGTCACCCCATGGGAGATGAAGTCCTCAAAACAGTCGCGCGTTTGATCACAACTCGCATTCGGAATACCGATAAGCCTGCCCGCTATGGAGGAGAGGAATTTACCATCCTTCTACCGGAAACCTCTCTGGATGCTTCTTTGAAATTTGCGGAAGACATTCGAAAGATCATCGAAACACATCCTTTCCCGAATGGTTCATCCCAGCCGAATGGAAAATTAACGGTAAGCCTGGGTGTAGCCGAATATCCCCGAGATGGGCAGGATGTTGCGACGCTGCTTCAGCACGTGGATGAGGCCATGTATCGGGCAAAAGAAACCGGGAAAAACAAAGTTTGCGGTTGGGTGCCGAATGCTGAATCCGTGTCGCAGTCAACGGTTCACCGTTACCTAAATTGACAATTCTCACCGGCTGTGGTAGCTTCGTCCCTTGAAAACCATCTGAAATCAGGTGAAGGATGCCTTCTGTAGAAGCGAAATACTGCCTCTGTTGCGGTGAAGATGTGCCGTATCATACCATCTTCCGAGATGGACGAAATGAGGAGACCTGTCAATTCTGTGGTTTCGTCCTGGACATCCAAAAAGAGACAGCGACGAAGGATCAGGCCACACCCGCCGATTGCATTCTACTTGCCGAGGATGCGCCAATGACACGAGACATTCTCAAGGCGATGCTGATTCAGCGGAAGCTGGCCAAATCGGTTCAGGCCTTTAACGATGGTCAGCAGTTGATATCCGAGTTCAGCAAGCGGTTAACCGGAAACTCCTCCACAGGCATGATCATCCTGGATCTCCAGATGCCGGTCATGGATGGAATCACCACGGCAAGAATCATCCGGAACCTGGAAGAAAAATTCAAAAAAACACGAATCCCGATCCTCTTTTTTTCTGCACATAAATGCGATGACGCGTTGAAGAGACAAATGACCCTGTATAACCCCGCCGTTTATCTCAATAAAGGCAGCGATAGTGATCCTGATATCCTCTTGGAACGAGTAGATCAGTTGATGAGCTATATCTTGAATCAAGGGGTACTTCCCTCCGTCGTGTAGTTTTTTATCTCGACTCCAATCAAACCGCGCCCGGTTAAATTGAAATTTTCAAGTAATTGTGATACGTTATAATTCTTTGAATGACAAGAGATTTAAATGTATTATCCGACGTTTGAAGATTTTTGTAAAAAGGCGAAGCAGGGTAACCTGATCCCGGTCTATCGAGAAATCCTGGCGGATCTTGAGACACCGGTGTCTGCTTTTTTGAAGATCAATCAGGGCCGCGGGGCTTTCCTACTTGAAAGCGTGGAGGGCGGTGAGAAATGGGCGCGGTACTCTTTTCTGGGCACTGATCCTGCCGTTGTCATCAAGGGCAGGGGAGATGACGTCGAGGTGATTCGCGAGGGTCAGGTAGAGCGGATTTCCTTTAAAGCGGATCCGCTTGAGGTGGTAAAAAAGGTCATGGCCCAGTACCGTCCGGTCCAGGTGGAAGGGTTGCCGCGTTTTTTTGGCGGTGCGGTGGGATATCTGGGCTACGATATTGTCCGCTATCTGGAGAGGCTTCCGCAGAGCAACAAGCAGGGTCTCGATCTGCCGGATCTGGCCCTGATGATTACGGATACGCTTCTCATCTTTGATACGATCACACAGAAGATCAAAGTCGTAACGAATGTACATCTGACCCATGCCGATCTCAAAAGGGCCTACCAATCGGCGATTAAGAAGATAGATGGGATCGTCGAAAAACTCCAGAAACCGAGGAGAGTAGTTCGTCGAAAACAGCATATCCGTCGTCCTAAGGGTCTCACCCTCGCTTCGAACACCACCCCCGCAGGTTTTAAAAAAATGATCGCGCAGTCAAAAGAATATATCCGGGCGGGCGACATCATTCAGGTTGTCCTGTCACAACGTTTTGAGGCCAGGATCCAGGCCGACCCCTTTACCATCTATCGGGCGTTGCGCCTGGTGAATCCATCTCCTTATATGTACTATCTTCAACTCGGTGATTTGGATCTAGTGGGTTCCTCACCGGAGGTGCTGGTCCGGTGCGAGGATGATAAAATCGAAGTCCGGCCGATTGCGGGTACAAGGCCACGCGGCAAGACCGAAGAGGAAGACCAAAGGCTGATCAGTGAACTGCTCTCAGATGCCAAGGAACGGGCGGAGCATCTCATGCTGGTGGACCTCGGCCGCAATGATGTGGGTCGTATTGCCGAGGTGGGGTCGGTAAAGGTGGATGAGTTTATGGTGGTCGAAAAGTACTCCCATGTCATGCATCTTGTCTCGCATGTGCAAGGCAGGCTTCAGCCGGCAAAGGACATCTATGACGTGATCCGAGCCTGTTTCCCCGCCGGCACCGTCTCAGGGGCTCCAAAGATCCGGGCAATGGAGATTATTGAAGAAATGGAGCCCACGCGCAGGGGGCCGTATGCCGGGGCGGTCGGATATTTCAGTTTTTCCGGCAACCTCGATACCTGCATCAACATCCGGACGATACTCATCAAGGACGGCATGGCGTATCTTCAGGCGGGCGCCGGGATTGTAGCGGATTCAGATCCGGATCGTGAACATCAAGAAACCATCGATAAGGCACGGGCAATGGTGGTGGCCATCGAGCTCGCGGAGAGAGGATTGGAATAGATGATCCTCATGATTGACAACTACGATTCCTTCACTTACAACCTTGTCCAATACTTAGGCGAGCTGGGGAAGGACATCCGTGTCTTTCGAAACGACCAGATCGAAATCGAAGAGATCGAGGCGATGCGGCCGGAGCGGATTGTTATCTCCCCCGGGCCCTGCACGCCTAAAGAGGCTGGGATATCGGTGGACCTCATCAAACGGTTTTCCGGCAAGATTCCCATCCTGGGAGTCTGCCTTGGTCATCAGGCAATCGGTGAGGCGTTTGGGGGAGATATCGTACGTGCGGCACGCCTGATGCATGGGAAAACGTCGATGATCTATCACGATGGGAAAACGATCTTCAAACATCTTCCCAACCCTTTCGAGGCAACGCGGTATCACTCGCTGATTGTAAAGCGGGAGACACTACCGCCCTGCCTTGAAATCAGCGCCGAGACAAAAGAAGCTGAGATTATGGGACTCCGACATAAAGAGTTTCAGGTGGAAGGGGTTCAGTTTCATCCGGAGTCGATTTTGACCAAGTCGGGGAAGGACCTGCTCAAGAATTTTCTGAGTCGATGATGAGAATATGATCAAAGAGATGATCGCAAAACTGGTGGACGGCAATCACCTCAGCGAAAGCGAGGCGGAGGCGGTCATGAGGGAGATCATGGCGGGTCAGGCCACCTCGGCCCAAATCGCTGCCTACGTGACGGCACTTCGGATGGGGGGTGAAACCGTGGAGGAGATCACCGGCTCGGCTCGTGCGATGCGGGAGCAGGCCGTACGAATTCGGGCGAATGATCCTTTGGTGGTGGACACCTGCGGCACGGGCGGGGACCGGATGAACACCTTTAACATTTCTACGTCAGCCGCTTTTGTCGTGGCCGGAGCGGGCATCACGGTGGCCAAGCATGGAGGGCGTTCTGTTTCCAGCAGCTGCGGGAGTGCGGACCTGCTCAAGGCTTTGGGGGTTAAGATTGATCTCCTGCCTGAAAGGGTCGAGGAGTGTCTCAACGAGATCGGCATCGGTTTCCTTTTTGCGCCCAATTTTCATCAAGCGATGCGCCATGCAGTCACACCGCGACAGGAGATCGGACTAAGGACGATCTTTAACATCCTCGGCCCTCTGACCAATCCCGCCAATGCCTCGATCCAGGTTCTGGGCGTCTTCGATGCCGATTTGACCGACATCATGGCGCAGGTACTTTTGAAGCTGGGCTCGCAGCACTGTTTTATCGTCCACGGTTCAGACGGCCTGGATGAGATCACAATTACGGGGAATACCAAGATCTGCGAGGGAAAAGAAGGCCGAATCCAGTGTTACCACATCCAGCCGAAGGACTTTAGTCTTGAGGGGGGGCGCGTCAAGGATATCGAAGGCGGGGATGCCCATTGCAATGCACAGATCACCTTAGGCATTCTACGGGGAGAACGCGGTCCGAAGCGGAATATTGTCTTGCTCAATGCGGCGCCTGCCATGGTGGCCTGCGGCAAGGCAAAGACACTTCATGACGGAGTGAAGCTGGCCCAAGAGGTGATCGACTCCGGCGCGGCCTACGAGAAACTGGAAGCCCTTAAGACGATGACAAACCAGTAGGTGATATGTTCCTTAAAGACATCATCCGTTCAAAACGACAGGAGATTAAACAACGTAAATCTGCACGCTCCCTGTCGGACTATAAAGCCAAAATTCAGGATCTGCCGGCATCCCGCGGATTTCAGAAAGCGCTGCAGCAACCTGCTTCGATTCGATTGATCACGGAGATTAAAAAGGCCTCGCCCTCCAAGGGCCTTCTGCGAGAGCGGTTTGATCCGTTTTCGATCGCCGAAGCCTACGAGTCTAACGGGGCGGCGGCACTCTCAGTTTTAACGGATGAGCCCTTCTTTCAAGGGAGTCTTAAGTTGCTCACGGAGATTCAAAAGGTCAGCCGATTGCCGTTGCTTCAAAAGGATTTTATCCTGGATGAGTTTCAACTCTATGAGGCTCGGGCCTACGGCGCGGATGCGGTGCTTCTCATCATGGCGGTCTTGGAGTTGTCTCAAGTGATGGAATACCAAGCCTTGGCGGCGGAGATCGGCTTGGATGCTCTGGTGGAGGTACATACGCACAAAGAAGCTGAACAGGCGTTGATGGCAGAGACGAGGATCATCGGGATCAACAATCGGAACCTGGAGACATTCCAGACCGATCTCAACGTGACTTTTTCACTGATCAAGGAAATCCCGGATGACCGGGTGGTGGTGAGCGAGAGCGCAATCGGAACACGAGAAGAGATAGAACGGCTTCTTCAGGCCGGTGTGGATGCGTTCTTAATCGGGGAGTCCTTACTGAAAGCAAAGGACATCGGTCAAAAAATGAAAGAGCTGATGGGCCGTTAGATGACCAAGGTCAAGATCTGCGGACTGATGAATTTAGAAGATGCAATGATCGCGGCGGAGTCCGGTGCGGATGCATTGGGTTTTGTGCTTTATTCCAAGAGCCCGCGTTGTATTAAACCCAAGGCTGTGAAAGAAATCGTCCGGCAACTGCCCCCCTACCTGACCACCGTCGGCGTGTTTGCGAATGCGAACGTGGATGAAATAGTCGATGTGATGGATGAATGCGGTTTGGATCTTGCACAGCTCCAGGGAGATGAACTGCCCTCCCTGTGCGAGCGGCTGGGCTCGAAGGCGATCAAAGCGATCCGGGTCAAGGACCTTAACAGCTTAACCTCAATGAAGTCCTATTCGGTCCGGGCGTTTGTCTTGGACACCTATAGGCCGGAAAATTTCGGCGGGACAGGGAAACAATTCGATTGGGACTTGGCAGTGGAGGCGAAACAGTACGGCCGAGTGATCCTCGCTGGAGGACTGAATCCTGAGAATGTCCGAGAGGCTATCCAAAAGGTCCGGCCGTACGGTGTGGATGTCAGCAGTGGGGTGGAGTGTCGAATCGGCAAGAAGGATCCTGAGAAAGTCCGTCAGTTCACAAGGATGGCCAAGGGGACATGAAACTTCCAGATTCAAAAGGCCGCTTTGGGCTCTACGGAGGGAGATACGTGCCGGAGACCCTGATGCCTGCTCTCATCGAACTTGAGAAGGCATATCTCTCGGCCCGACATGACACAAAGTATAAAAAGAAGCTCGGCGGTTACCTCAAAGAGTGTGCCGGTCGTCCTACACCGCTTTATTATGCAGAGCGACTGACGAAGAAACTGGCCGGCGCTAAAATCTATCTCAAGCGTGAGGATCTTTGCCATACCGGGGCGCACAAAATCAACAATACAATCGGACAAGGACTGCTCACACAACGAATGCGCAAGGGCCGTGTCATTGCGGAAACCGGCGCAGGGCAGCATGGGGTTGCCACCGCGGCGGTCGCGGCAGCGCTGGGTCTGGACTGTGAAATCTACATGGGCACCGAGGACATGGATCGTCAAGCTCTGAATGTCTACCGGATGCGGCTGATGGGATCCCGGGTGACACCGGTCGATGCCGGCAGCAGAACTCTCAAGGATGCGATCAGCGAGGCACTACGCGACTGGACCACGAATGTCCGCACGACTCATTACATTCTCGGTTCGGTCTTGGGACCGCATCCATATCCGATGATGATCCGGGATTTCCAGTCCATCATCGGGCGGGAGACCCATCGACAGATACTCAAGGCAGAGGGTCGTCTGCCGGATTATCTTATTGCCTGTGTCGGCGGGGGCAGCAATGCGATTGGGCTGTTCTATCCCTTTATCCGGCATGCCCGTGTCAAAATGGTCGGCGTCGAGGCGGGCGGACTGGGGATCCCAAGTGGAAAGCATGCGGCACGTTTTGCGGATGGATCGGTGGGGGTGCTTCATGGTACGATGACTTATCTCTTGCAAGACGATGACGGGCAGATCCGATTGACCCATTCGGTCTCGGCTGGCTTGGATTATGCAGCGGTCGGGCCGGAGCACAGCTACTATCGGGATTTAAAACGCATCGACTACGTCTCGGCTACGGATGCGGAGGCACTGGAGGCATTTGATTTCTTGAGCCGTGAAGAGGGGATCATGCCGGCCTTGGAGACGGCCCACGCGATTGCGTATGTGATGAAGCTTGCTCCTATGCTTGCGCGTTCCCAGGTCATCATCGTGAATCTTTCTGGGCGGGGAGACAAAGATGTCCAGCATGTCGCAAAAATCAGAGGGGAAAAGGTGTAAGCGTGAGTCGCATCCAGCAAACCTTTCGACAGCTTAAGGCAAGAAACGAAAAGGCACTGATCCCGTACCTCATGTCTGGGGATCCGTCCCTTGAGCGGACCGAAGAGCTCGTGGTTGAATTTGAAAGGAACGGGGCCGATCTCATTGAACTGGGAGTGCCATTCTCGGACCCGATCGCGGACGGCCCGGTGATTCAGCGGGCCGGGGCTCGATCGCTTAAGTCGAAAACATCACTCAAGGATGTCCTAGCGCTGGTAAACGGTCTCCGACAACGGCGTCAAGTCCGCATCCCGATCATCTTAATGACTTATTATAATCCGGTCTTAAAATTTGGTGAAGGTCGTTTTGCGAAAGAAGCGTCCGCGGCGGGTGTGGATGGCTTGATCATTTCGGATCTTCCTCCGGAAGAGGCTGCTGGACTGATGGTCCCGGCACAACAATCCGGACTGGACCTCATCTTTCTCCTGGCCCCTACTAGCACGCCAAGTCGAATCAGGAAAGCGGATTCCGTTTCCACCGGATTTCTCTATTATGTATCGATCACAGGAATCACCGGCGCCAAACTTCGGGGAGTGGAAACGATTGAAAAACATCTGAGACTGATTCGACGGGTCAGCTCGCTTCCGATTGCGGTAGGGTTTGGCATTTCCACACCGAACGAGGCGTCCGCCGTGGCGAGGTTGGCCGACGGTGTGATCATTGGAAGCGCAATTGTTCGCAGGATTGAGCAGTCCGGCGAGCTTCCTCAATGCGCCGCGATCGTTGGAAAGTTTGTGAGGGAACTAAAGAAGGCAGTCCAAGATGATGCGTAAGAGCAGGCGAAAATCAGGTCTGAACTCGACGCGCGCGGAGCGGCGGAAGGACCCAATCACCCGACTCAAAACGGAGTTGTCCATCCAGCAGGCACGGCTTGCGGTCCTCCAGGGCATGAGTCAACTTGCTCGGCAAGCCGGATCGATGGAGGAGCTTTATGATTCTTATCTCAAAACGATTTTAAAGGTGACGCGGACCCATTCAGGCTCTATCTTGCTCCTTGATCGTTTAAGCGGTCAACTTGAGTATGTTGCCTGCCATGGGAAAGGGGCGAGCAGGCTTTTACACAGACGCTTAGCAATCGGAGAGGGAATCGCGGGATGGGTCGTAAAGACCGGACAGGCTTATTTGGCAGGTGACGGTGCGCACGATGTGCAACGCCGAAAGGGTTTTGCGCGGATCGGCAATGGAATCCATAATATCCTCTGTGTGCCGCTGAAGATTTCGCAGCGAGTGGTGGGCGTGGTAGAGGTATGCAACCGACAAGGTCAACGGCCTCTCCGGCATGAGGATCTGGAGCTTTTAGAGGCTATCTCTGATCAAATTGCGCTCGTGATCGAGAACACCCAGCTCTTTGAGATGCACGAGACCAAGATCCAGAAATTGCGGGCTCTAGAGAAAATCAGCCGCGTGCTCAATTCAACGTTGGATGAAAAAGTCATCATACGTGAGGCGATGGAAGCAGCTACTAGATTGATGGACACCGAAGCGGCTTCTCTGCTCCTCATCGACCCGGTGCGCAAAGAGCTATATTTCGAAGTGGCCTTGGGTGAACGAGGAGAGCAGGTGAAAGAGATACGTCTTAAGATTGGAGAAGGGATTGCAGGCTGGGTGGCTCAGAACGAAAAACCGCTGATTGTCGAAGATGTCCAGAAAGATCCGCGTTTTTGCAACAAGGTCGATCAGAAGATAAAATTCATCACACGAAACATGATCTGTGTCCCCATTAAGATTAAGGGACGAACGATCGGAGTGCTGCAAGCCGTCAACAAAAAGAATCGGGGAAGGTTTTCCAAGGGCGATCTTGAAAATTTCAGCAGCCTGGGGAATCAAGTGGGGATCGCGATCGAGAATGCAAACCTTTATAAAGAACTCAAAGACACCTTTCTGAGCACGGCTCGAGCCTTAAGCGATACGATCGAGGCGAAGGATGCCTACACCGGCGGCCATACGCAGCGGGTGATGGAGTACAGTATCGCGATCGGCCGACATCTCAAGTTGACGCCAGACATTACGGAAAACTTGAAGCTGGCGGCGATTCTCCATGACATCGGTAAGATCGGTGTGGATGATCAGGTTTTGCGCAAGCAGGGGAGGCTGAACAAAGAAGAGAAGCGGAAGATGGAGCAGCACACGATCATCGGACCGCGCATCGTCAGAAGAGTCCGACAGCTCCAGCCGATCATCTCCGGCATCCGACATCATCATGAGATGTATGACGGCAGCGGCTATCCGGATGCGATTAAAGGAGAGGACATACCGCTATTGGCCCGTATCATCGCTGTCGCGGATACCTTCGATGCAATGACATCGGATCGACCGTATCGGAAGGGACTCAGCGTGAGGTCCGCGCTAAACGAGATCCAACAGTTCTCCGGTAAACAGTTCGATCCCAAAGTGGTCCACGCTTTGCTCGCTGCTCATGAAGTTGGAGAGATAGAAAAACCCGTTTCTATCGGATGACGACTACGCTTACAAAGGCACCCCTGTCCATGCGGGGTGCCTTTGTGTGCCTGACCGTTGTTTGATTAAGGATGACCTGGGGTAACCGTGACCTGATAGGCGCTGCTAAAGTCTCCCGTGATTGTTGTCAACCAGGCGTTAGCCGTTGCATCCAAAACAAAGACAGTGCTCAGCAGTGTGGCATACAGATCCGCTCCATTGGGCGTGATCGCAATATCCAGCCCGCGACTCTTTGTCTTCGGCATGGTCGTAATCAAGGTGTTGGTGCCGGTGTCGATCACATGGGTCCCTAAGGCTTGATCCACCACAAACAGCCGACTTCCATCCGGCTTCAGCACTGCCGCTCTGGGCAAGGCATCTGCAGGCAGTGGGATCGATCCGATTCTCGTCCCCGTGGAGGCATCAAACATCTCAACGGTGCTCACACCACTACTCACGGCTCTGGCCAGGTAGACCCGCGTCCCATCCGGCTTGACCGCCATCGCGTTGATGAAGGTGTAGTTGCTGCTATCCCGAGTAAACGTCGCGGTCTGCGTCGGTGTGTTCGTGGCCGTGTCCACCACGTAGAACCGGTCCGGTAAACTCGAGTCATTCGGGCGGCATGCCAGATAGAGTTTGCTTCCATCCGGGCGCACCCCCAGCCCCAAAGGACCGTAGCAGCCATCGAAAATCGGGTTTGATACGGTCGTGGTCAGCGTTGGAGCGGTCGGGTCGACGCTTAAGTCAAAGACCTTGAGTATCAGCGTCGCGGTGCCGCTGCTCCTCCGATAAAGCAGATAGAGCTTCTGCCCGTTCGGGGAGACCACGATTTGGTCGAAGAGATCACCCACCCCGGTAAGAGAGGTGATCTCCACGTTGCTGCCGACATCAATCACAGAGAGTCTACTGTCCTCTGTCACATAGAGTGTGGTGCCATCCGGATGAGGGGCCAGCTCTCCGGGTGTGCCGCTGGCTGGGATAGAATCGATCTGGGTATTGGTCACCGGATCGATGACGATTACCCTATCCGTGTCACCCGAAGTTCCGCTCGCGTTGTTGGAGAGATAGACTCGAGAGGGAACAGGCCCGCTACCGCTTGGTGGGGTACACACAGGTGGAACCCCAGCTCGACCCGGACTGACTGTGATCTGGTAAGCGCTGTTAAAATCTCCCGTGATGGTCGCCACCGGCGCGTCGGCTGTTGAATCCAAAACAAAGACGCTGCCTACAAGTGTTGTGTAGACATGCACCCCATCCGGTGTGATCGCAATGTCCAGTCCACGACTCTTTGTCTTAGGCATCGTACTCGTCAAGGAATTGGTGGCGGTATCAATCACGTGGGTTCCTAAGGACTGATCCACCACAAACAGCTTGCTTCCATCCGGCTTCATCACCGCCGCTCTGGGCAAGGCATTCGAAGGCAGCGGGATTGATCCGATGCTCGCCCCCGTAGCAGCATCAAACATCTGGACGGTGCTCCCGTTACTGTTTGTTCTGGCCAGGTAGACCCGCGTCCCATCTGGCTTGACCGCCATCGCGTTGATGAAGGTGTAGTTGCTGCTATCACGAGTAAACGTTGCGGTCTGCGTCGGTGTATTCGTGGCCGTGTCCACGACATAGAATCGGTCCGGTAAATTCGTGGCGGTCGGGCGACAGGCCAGATAGAGTTTGCTTCCATCCGGGCGCACCCCCAGCCCCAAAGGACCATAGCAGCCATCGAAGATCGGGTTTGAAATCGTTGTCGTCAGCGTGGGAGCGGTGGGGTCGATGCTCAAGTCGAAGACCTTGAGGATCAGCGTTGCGGTGCCGGAGACACGCCGATAAAGAAGATAGAGCTTGTGTCCATCGGGGGAAACCACGACTTGGTTGAAGAGGTCTCCCACTCCTAGCAAAGAGGTGAGCTCGACGTTGCCGAGAGTATCAATCACGGAGAGGTTGCTACCGGCCGTTGCATAGAGTGTGCTGCCATCGGGATGAGAGGCCAGCTCTCCGGGTGTGCCGCCCGATACCTCGATAGAATCAATTTGGGTATTCGTTACCGGGTCGATCACAACAACTCGGGGGGTGTCTGTGCTCGTTAGGCTCGGATTATTGGAGAGATAGACCCGGGAGGGGATCGCATCTACTCCACCAGTGCATTCTCCACCACCTCCACCGCCTCCGCCGCTGCCGCGACTTGTCAGGAATTTAATCGTGTAGGTGCTCGTTCTGGTCCCCAGCGTAGCGGAGCTCGCTTTGTTGACGACATAGTATTGGGTGAAGGACGACAGCCCTGTGAGATTGACGACATGATGAGCTACAGGAGTGGCGGCATCAAGGACGATTTTAGTGCAGGAGCTACAGCTATCACCCAAAAGCACATCCGCTTGATTCGTCCCATAGTAGAGCACGGTATCCGTTGGAGCATCCTCAAAGCCGTTGCCAGAAGTGCTCCAGGTGATGGTCGCCCCTGTCTGAGTAATGCTGCTCACGACCGGGCTCCCTAAGATCGGCCCGGTGCAACCGGTACAGTAGTTGGTGTTCAAATATCCCGCTGTTACGGTAACGCTCACAGGTACCTGCGCTCCTTTATTAACCATTGTCTGGACCGTGCTGGTCCAGTCTGCCTGCTTGGGATCCAGGATATGTCGATCTGTCCCAAGGGAGGCCGTGATCTGCCGATCTGTACCATTTCGGTTACCTCCTGCAAGCAGGATACTGTGACACGCAAAACAGCCGCTTACTTGCACATCTTCTGCACAAGGAGCGGACTGCCCATTGGCACAGTTCTCATTGGCTGCCAAGGCTGTGCTTGGGCCGAACAAGAACCACATACTCAACAGGATAACTGCGAGGAAAAAACCGGAAATTAAATCTCTTCGAGCTTTCATGGGGAAGGCCTCCCTTTAGATGGAATCAATGTATTGCCAAGGACTTGCTGTTTTGTCCAGAGTAGCAAATGCCTACAGACTCATCGAGAGCGAATTGGCCGAATCAATCAAACTCGTGGCTGCGGTAGAACTGATCAGCTTATCTGTCATAGTCTGTACAGTGTTTATAAAGCCATCCAGTAAGGTCTGGGCTGTGCCTTTGTCTCCCAATTGAATGAATGTATTGACTGTTGTTAACATAGCGGCGAGGTCGTCGGCCACCGCCTTTTCGTGAATCTGTCCTGTGGATGTGAAATTTACGATCTGATCGATCATGCTTTGAGTAGTGACGGGGCCGGTCCCCCACGCAGTCGCTCCAGATAATAAAATGTATGTGGATATGAACCAAAGACTGAAAAGGCCTGCAACGAGAAACTGGGTGCAGTTTATCCAGTGCCTGTGCTTTCCCACGATCATACCTCCTGATATGATAAGCGGATTTTGTTTGACAATGGTTTTCTGGTCAAACTATAACCTAGTAGAGTGCATCACAGCTTGCTCCGATAATAACATTGAGGGAAGTCTAGAAAATCTTATATTTATCGAGCAACTGATGGTGTTCAAGCTAACATAAGAAAAAAGTAATGTCAAGCACATTTGTACGTTTTCTTAGCCTAGGGGGCCGCCAGATTCTGTAGTAGAAACACTTGTTTGGAACACGGTTTTGTTAATTACAGGCCAATCGTCCTGGGAAAGACAAGCGTAGATGACAGTAGACATGACGATCAGGTTGCCTCGATCTTGCCGTCCACCATCCGCACGACACTATCTGCCTGGGCAGAGAGTTTTTCGTTGTGGGTTACGATCACAAGGGTAAGACTCTTTCGCCGATTCAGGTCTTTGAGCAGCGCGAACACCTCGTCGCCCGTGTGCGTGTCCAAATTGCCGGTCGGCTCGTCTGCCAGGATCACCTGGGGTTCCAAGACGAGCGCCCGGGCAACCGCCACTCGCTGCTGCTCGCCTCCTGAAAGCTCCCCCGGTTTATGATCAAGACGCTGGGATAGACCCACCTCTTGAAGAATGGCCTTGGCACGCTCGGCGGCGTTTTTATACGTCATGCCCTGGATAAGCCCCGGCAGGATGGTGTTCTCCAGCGCTGTGAATTCAGGGAGGAGGTGGTGGAATTGGAAAACAAAACCGATTTTTTTATTCCGAAATTCGGCCAATTGATTTTCGTTCAGTTGGGCTATATCCTGACCTTCGTATAGAATCCTTCCTGACGATGGCCGATCCAGCCCTCCCAAGAGATGAAGAAAGGTGCTCTTTCCCACCCCTGAGGCACCGACAATGCAGAGAAGCTCGCCCTTTGAAATTTCGAGATTGATGCCTCGCAGGATGTGAAGCAGTTGCGGTGTGTGAAAAGTTTTATGAAGGTCGCTGACCGAAATCATTCGTAGCGTAGTGCTTCTGAAGGATTGAGCCGGGCCGCCTGCCAGGAAGGATATAGCGTGGCCAGAAAACTGATGATGACAGCCGAGAGTGAAACCAAAAGGACATCAAGCCCCCGGATTTTTACCGGGAGATGGCTAATGTAGTAAATGTCGCTGGGCAGGGTATAAAAACGCTGAAGGATCTCGCAGGCGACATATCCCAGCGGAATTCCGATGATGGTTCCGATGAGGCCGATGATCAGACCGTCCACCATGAAGATCCGCATCACTTCTTTTCGGGTTGCTCCCATCGCCTTGAGGATCGCGATTTCTCGGTTCTTCTCAACGACAATCATCGTCAGCGTGCTGACGATGTTAAATGAGGCCACCAGGATAATCAGAACTAGGATGATGAACATCATAATCTTCTCAAGTTTTAAAGCCGAGAAGAGGTTTTTATTAAGTTTCATCCAGTCGCGCGCCCCATAGGGAAATCCGAGTTTTCCATCGATCTCCGTCGCCACCTGATCGGCGATGAAGATATCATCCACCTTGACCTCAACCCCGCTGGCCACATCTCCCATATTAAAAAAGTCTTGAGCCGCGGTCAGCGACACATAGGCGAGGGTCGAGTCGTACTCGTACATCCCTGCGTCAAAGACGCCCGCGACCTGGAATCTGCGAATTTTGGGGATGATCCCCAGCGGTCCCATGGTCCCGACGGGGGACATCACATTGAGCTTATCTCCGACTAGGAGCCCCAAACGTCCGGCCAGCTCCTTCCCGATGATGATTCCCGGAAGAGGCAATTTATCTTTATCGCTTTTGCTTGGATTCTTTCGTTCCAAATCCTCGATGCTTCCGTCGATGATGTTTTTTTTGATATCGGTAACCCGCGGTTCTGATAAGGGATCGATCCCACGTAGAACCACGCCGTACACGCCGGCATCGGAAGAAAGGAGGACCTGGTTGTAGATAAACGGTGTTGCGGCCACGACATGAGGAACCTTCTGGGCCTCGGCGACGACCTTGGTATAGTCTGTGATCGAGCTGTGCATCCGGTCCGTGATGATGACATGAGCGTTGGTGCCGAGGATCTTGTCACGGAGGTCCTCTTTAAATCCGGTCATAACAGCGAGTGTTGCGATTAACGCCGCAACCCCCAGGGTTACACCGCCGATTGAAATAAAGGTGTTCAGCGAAACGGTCCTCCGTCGCCGTTTGGCCCGAAGGTAGCGGAGACCGATGAAGAGTTCATACGGTTTGGTGATCATGATTTATCCTCTTTGAGATTCGGGCTTCATCTGTGGAAACAGAATCACGTCGCGGATACTGGGCTGATTGGTCAACACCATGACAAACCGATCGATCCCGATGCCTTCCCCGGCCGCAGGCGGCATCCCATACTCCAGGGCCCGCAGATAGTCTTCATCCAACGGCGGTGCCTCCAGATCCCCCGCTGCCCTCTGGGCCATCTGTTGCTCAAAGCGTTTTCGTTGGTCTTGGGGGTCGTTGAGTTCCGAGAAGGCGTTGGCTACCTCGCGGCCCGCGATAAAGAGTTCAAACCGCTCCGTAAGTTCCGGTTCAGTTGTTTTTCGTTTTGCCAGCGGAGAGATCTCAATCGGGTAGTCCAGAATGAAAGTGGGCTGGGCGAGTTTCGGCTGGACCGTGGTCTCAAACAAAAAGTCCAGGATCTTGCCCGACGGTTCGTTCCCTTTGATGGGGAGGTCGAGTTTTTTTGCCAGCGCAAGCAAATGAGACCGGTCGCTCAGGAGTTTTGCATCCACCGAATTGGCCTCCGCAATGGATTGAAAAAATGTCTGTCGCTTCCACGGAGGCGTGAGATCAATCGTCTGGTTCTTAAATTCCAGTTTCAGTTTCCCCAACACCTTTTGTGTGACCGCTGTGATGAGCTCTTCCGTGAATGAAATGAGCATCTGATAATCGGCATACGTCATGTAGAACTCCAGCATCGTGAATTCTGGATTGTGCACAGTGGAGATCCCTTCATTCCGAAAGTTTCGATTGATTTCGTAGACCCGTTCGTATCCACCCACAATGAGTCGCTTGAGATAAAGTTCAGGTGCAATCCGGAGATAGAGATCGATTCCCAGGGCATTATGATGCGTCACAAAGGGCCGTGCGGCAGCCCCACCGGGTATCGGCTGCATCATGGGAGTCTCCACTTCCAGGAAGCCGCGTTCGTTAAGGAAGTCTCGGATCGTCTCGATGATGCGTCCGCGAAGGACAAAGGTTTCTTTCACCTCCGGGTTGGCGATGAGATCGAGATAGCGCTGGCGGTACCGGATTTCGACGTCCGAGAGGCCGTGCCATTTCTCCGGAAGCGGTCGAAGAGATTTTGAAAGCATGGTCAGTTTTTCAACCAGGACGGTCAGTTCCTTCGTCTTGGTGCGAAAGAGCGGGCCTTCAACGCCGATAAAGTCACCCATGTCCAGCTTTTCAAACAAGGCGAAGCCTTGTTCTCCCAGAACATCCTGTTTGAAATAAACCTGGATTTTACCGGAGCCGTCTTGGAGGTGGGCAAAGGCGGCCTTGCCAAAACGGCGGAGTGCCAGGAGACGGCCGGCCACCGAGTAGTTCAGATTGTTCTTTTCAAGTTCTTCGTTGCTCGTCGATTGATATTGTTCGTTCAGAGTTTTTGCAGAGGCGGTGGGCTCAAACCGTTGGCCGTAGGGATTAATCCCCATGTCACGGATTTCTTCAAGTTTCTTCAGGCGTTGTTGGGTTTGATCGTTGCTCTCTTGCATCGAAGCTCTAAGATGTAAGTCAAAAATTATAGGCGTTTTATCATCGGGAAGTCAAGGAAATGACTGTGGGTGGTCGTAGCTGAAAGGTGCCGTGCTAGCCGGGCGGGTGCTCCCGCTGCGATGTCACGAGTTCTTCGCGGGCGCCACGCTCGCATGCGGCTTCGTCTGAGATGTTTCCGATCGCCCGGCAAATATTGATCGCAGCGTTGAGATCATGTTTGTAGTGGAACATTGCGATCTCACCGATTTCTTCATTGCACGAAATGAGTTCGGCCGGTGAAAGGGAGAGTCCGGTGCACGCGCGCGGCGCCGATTTGAGGTATTGCGCTTCATCTAGGTCGAGGTAGCGCATCGAGTTCTCCATGAGGACGCCGTCAACGCATCGCTGGCGGTCATAGCTGCTGCGGAGGGAGGTGCAATCCTGTCGAGACTTCATCACGTCTCCGTATACGTGCATGAGTCCGTGTCCCAGGCCGTGGTCACAGGCGTCGTAAGCCAAAGAGTCTCCGCGGAGGTCCTTGCACATGTCTGCGATGTCGAGCCTTCCCTTAGAGGCCGCGTGGTGCAGCGCCGCCTCCACGACCCCGTGGTAGTAGCCATTGAGGCAACTTGTGTCTCCCGCACGCATCGCGGTCGCAAAACTTCCTTGGACCTCAAACCCAACATGTCCGAAATCGTGGGCCAAAAGATGGCAGTCGTCAAGGGTCCCTGAGCGGACGAGTTCCGTCAGTGTGCGGAGCATCGCCCGCGTCTTTCCGGACCGAGAAGCGTTCTGGAAGTAGGGATCTAGACAACGCGACTGTTCCGCGTGGGTTGCAAGCCTGATGCAATCGGCAACTTCCGAAAATGCCGAACTGGTTCTAATCCACCATACGATGCTTGCCACTGCGAGTACGGCAGCGGCGCCCATAGCGAACCGCAGCGTTTTTCGTCCACTATGTTCTGACACTCTATCGGGTGTGTCAGATTGACGGCGTGTGTACCACGCTTGTTTTTGCTGGATCTTGTTCGTATCTACGGTTTCACCTCACATGGATCGACTCTCTGATATAAGATACTCGAAGCGTGAAAGGAAGTCAATTTAACGATCTGATTTAATGGACTGCAGCAGGTAGGCCTGGATGAAGGAATCGATTTCTCCGTCCATCACCGAGTTGACATCTCCAATCTCCAGATTGGTCCGGTGATCTTTGACCATTTGGTAGGGCTGAAATACGTAGGATCGGATCTGGCTCCCCCAGGCGATGTCTTTCTTGTCCCCGCCGGAAGCGGACACGACGCGTTCCAGTTCTGCTTTCTTTTTTTCTTGTTCCAGATCGTATATCTTTGCACGCAGCAGCTTCATTGCCATTATTCGATTCTTGTGCTGTGACCGTTCGGTCTGACAGGCCACCACGATGCCGCTGGGGATGTGCGTCAGTCGGACTGCCGAGGAGACCTTGTTGACGTTCTGCCCGCCCGGGCCGCTGGAGCGAAACGCCTCCATCTTGATCTCCTTTTCGTCCAGCTCCAGGTCGGCGTCGTCCTCAATCTCAGGATACACAAAAACCGAGACGAAGGAGGTGTGGCGACGTTTATTGGCATCGAACGGGGAGATTCGGACCAATCGATGAACGCCCGCCTCGGCCTTGAGCTTTCCGTAGGCGTATTCGCCGCTGACCGCGAATGCCGCATCCTTGATGCCCGCTTCTTCACCGGCCTGCAGGTCCATGAGCTCTGTTTTGTAACCTGCCTTCTCCGCCCACCGGAGGTACATCCGCATCAGCATCTGAGCCCAGTCCTGGGACTCGGTGCCTCCGGCACCGGGATGGATCGTCACGATGGCGTTGTTGATGTCTTTCTCATCGGACAGAATCAGTTGGGTTTCAAGCCGGTCGATCTCTTTTTGGAAGGTTTTGATATCGCGGCTGAGCTCTTCTTGGGCGGAACTGTCCGCCTCCTGCACGACAAGCTCATGCATCAACAAGAGCTCATCCGATCGCCTCTGAAGCTCTTCCCACTGTTTTAGCTCTTTTTCCAAAACGCTTTTTTCTTTCATCAGGGGCTGGGCAGCGGTGGAATCTTTCCAGAAGTCGGGATTTTCCATCCGATCCTGAATCTCTTTTAGACGGGACTTTAGTCGGGGGAGGTCAAAGATACCCCCGTAACTGGTTGAAGCGGGCATGGACCTGATCGAGTTGGATTTTGTCATCGGAAATCATTGTGTCACCTTTTTGTTATGGGATCGTTCTACGTCGTAACCAGAACACGAAAACAATTATACCACAAAGATAGGCAAAGATGTCACCCCAGCGGGTGTAGAATGTGAGATCGCCCGGCGATGAGAGAGGCAATTCGGAAATGAGCGCGGCCTCGACAAAGAGAAGACTCTGCTGAGTGATTTGGCCGGTGGGCTCGATGAAGCCGGAAATGCCGGTGTTCGCCGCTCTGGCAAATGCCACTCGATTCTCAACCGCTCGAAAGACCACCATGGAGAAATGTTGGTAAGCGGCTGAGGAATGACCAAACCAGGAATCGTTGGTGATGGTCGTCATGAGCTGTGCGCCGTTTTTGACAAATTCTCGGACGAGTTCCGGGAAAATCACTTCAAAACAGATCACGGTTCCCATCTTCCCTTTGGGCAAATCCATCACGGTGTAAGCCTCTCCCGGCGTGAAGTCGCCAATTCCTTCCACCAGCTTGTTTACGAAAGATAGAATCGATGAAAGCGGGACATACTCGCCGAAGGGAACCAGGTGGATTTTATCATATCGGTTTTGGATGCTCCCCTGGCCCGACAGGAAATAAGCGCTGTTCTGGAGCAGGAGTTGAAGACCGAGGAGTTTTACCGAAGGGCTTCCGAAAAGAAGGTTGAAGTTTTGATCCTTTACAAAAGAGGTGATCTGTTGTCGGCCGGCCTGGTCGGATTCGAACAGGAACGGGGCCGCACTCTCCGGCCAGAGCACAAGATCAGGATGGTCCGGTAAAATCTTTAGGGTGAGACGCTGATAGGTCTCGATCGTGGTCTTCCGGTACCGTTCATCCCATTTGATGTCCTGCGGGATGTTGCCCTGAATGGCTGCAACCTTGATGATGGAGCGATGGTCATCGGACAGACGGGCAAGCCGCCAATATCCATATCCGAGAGACAGGAGTACAAGAAAGGCCGTAATTCCGATCGCGGCTAAGTCGGCCGTGATTGGTCGGGTCTTGAAACCGCGGTCTGTCCAGATTCTCCGGATGATTAAATACAGCGCGGCATTGACCATTACGATCATGAAAGAGACGCCGTAGACGCTTGTGATATCTGCGATCTGGATCATGGGGAGGGTCCGATATTGTGAATATCCGAGCAGCATCCAGGGAAAACCGGTCAAGAAATGACTTTTCAGGAACTCTAAAGTCACCCATAACGAGGGAGCCAGGATCGCAAGGCTCAGCAAATGTCCGAGTTGCGGTTTTGCGGGCTGTGTCGAAAGGTACTTTAATAAGAAACCAAAGATCCCGAAGTAAAGGCCCAGATAGACTGCCAGGAGAAGCATGAGAAAAAAGCTGGCCATTGCCGGAAGCTTCCCGTACTTTTCCATCGTGATCGTTACCCAGTTGACGGTTCCTAAGAAATAAATGCCACCCGCCAGCCAACCCAGCCAGAAGGCCTCGGTAGCCGGTCGGTCTTTGACGGCAAGAAAATACGGAATCAACGCAAACCAGGCGAGCAGCGATAAATCATATTTAGGGAAGCTTAGAAAAAGCAGGATACCGCAGAGGCCGGCAAGGGACAAATTTTTAAGCGACAAACGCCTCATTCATTAGACTGCTGAAAAAGCTCCACGCCCGCATCCGGGCACCCGAAGGCCGCAGTCCAGAGGCAGACGCAGGCGTACGTATTGAGGTACGTCGAGTAGGTCGAGGGACGAGAACACAGCAGATGGACTTTTGCAGCAGTCTTATTCATGCGCGGGGTGGTGGTCGATGCCGACATAAGCCTCGATAAATTGCATGATGCGAGCCTCGTCGTAGCTCTTGAGCTTGTCAATGCGGCCCCAGGCGGTGAGCGCGATCGTCGCATCCATGCCTGGATAAGGTGCCAGGATCAGATGCTCATACCTTGTAGGCCGTGACGGATCATCGGCCTTTAGCTTTTCTTGAGACGCTTTCTCAAGGTAACGCTTTACCAAGGCCTCAAGCTTTGCGATCAGATCATCGCAGGACTGGCAGTTGTACTGGATCACCACACCGCCGTCTTCCAGGTTATGGACTTGAAGCTCCTTCGGGATTGGAATCTTGTAGATTCCCCATTTGGCAATAAACGGGACATGCGGACCGGAGGTGGGCGGATCGCTGTTGTACGGTTTGTGCGGGGTGTCGATTGCCCGTATATGGTCATTACCAAGACTTGGCACCTGGATACCCGGTCCATTGTCGTTCTTTACATTTGGTTCTGCTAATGCAGACGTCTGGAGGAGCAGACAGCCCAAAATCAGGGTTAGGCTGATGAAGAGTCGCATAGGCATTGTTCATACCATACCTGACGTTGAAAAGTAAAGCGGGAATAAAATTTTCAGCGCTCAGAGATCTTACGGCTTTCGGTGGGCAGTTTCTCTCAAGAACGAGCATTACCTCCTGATCGATCGCCCTGACTGAATTTTTGAAAAACTACTCGACCGCATAAAATCTTGAGAAGAGAAAATAAGAGTCAGGTCTTGTGATTACACATTTGCTATGTTAAAGTTTTGGCATGTCTCGTCGTTTCGCATTGAGTTCTCAGATGCGCCATCTGTCCGTGATGATATGCTAAGAGATGAAATGATGATTCTAAAATACTAAAGATACGATCATGTCGTCAGATCTTTCAACATCGCCGTTTTCTCTCGCTGCCATCATCCTTGCCGTACTCGGCGCGATCCTAATTCTTGCCGGGTTCATAGCACTCATACGGAAAGGTCCGTTGCGATTCGCACTTCGGACGCTTGCCGGGCTGCTCTTACTTTCGCTCGGAGGGCTTGCAGGCACGATCGCTGTCGGTATCCAGGGTTATCGTGCGTTGACGCGTGAAGACGTCGCTGCGCGCCTCTTTGTGCGGCCTTCCGGGCCGCAGCGGTTTGCAGCTACGGTCCGTTTTCCAGACGGCCGTGAGACAACGTTCGAACTTGCTGGTGATGAGATTTACATCGATGCACACATTCTCAAGTGGAAGCCGCTTGTGAATGTGCTGGGCCTGCACACCGCCTACGATCTAGACCGCGTGACGGGACGCTACCGTGTTATAGAGCAGGAGCGGTCCGGGGTTCGGACCGTGTATTCACTCGGTCATGATAGACCGGTGGATCTTTTCGGGCTGCGACAGCGGTACGCGTTCTTAGCGATGCTGCTTGATGCGGAGTACGGCTCGGCGACGTTCATACCGGTGAATCGGCCCGCTGAGTTCGAGCTGCGCGTTTCTACCACCGGCTTGCTCATACGCGAAGCGAACCCCAATTAGTCGTGTCCTGTAAATCTAGGACTAGGTTCCGGTCTTGTAATCCCGCACCGGCAGGAAGTGAACCGATGTTCGGGGGCAAGTCTACTGGATGTCGTAGCTCCCGCTCTTCAGGGCGGGCTTTGATCCTTCTTGGACTTTGTGCGGCTCTTCTCCAAAACTTCCATCACCTCTTCATCCGAAATCTGGTTGAATTCCTGGAAAAACTGTCCAACCGCATAAAATCTTTCTGGAGCGGCCAGACACACCATCTCATCGGCCATCTTCGAAATTTCCTTCAAGGCCTCATGGGATGCCACGGCTGTAGCCACAATGAGTTTTGCGGGCATCTTTGCTCTTACCGCGCGTAACGCTGCGATCATGGTGGAACCGGTGGCAATTCCATCGTCTACAACGATGACAATGCGTCCGTAAGGATTTATTGGGGGATGCACCGGGGTGTACAGGGCGCGGCGCTGGCGCAAGACCTCCATCTGTGTCTGTTTTTCCTGCTCCAGGTAGTCGGCGCTGATCTCCACCATCTGCGCAGGGGCCTGAAAGTAGCTGTGGCCGGTTTCATCGATGGAGCCGATGGCGAGCTCGGGCTGATCCGGCGCCCTTAGTTTGTGCACCAACACCACATCCAGTTCACCATCAAGAGCCTCGGCAATGACCTCGGCCATGCCCACGGCACCGCGAGGGATGGCCAAGACCAAGGGGTTTTGGCCCCGGTATCGGGCTAAGTTGTCGGCCATCTGATGTGCGGCATCTTCACGATTTTTAAAAAGCCTCGTCTCCATGATTTCAGTCATTCGCGAGTTCTATTGTGATAGTCTCCTAATGACAGATACCGTGCTGGCCTGCGGTCCATGTTCCCCCGGTTCTTGTACAAAACGAACCTCGATTCCGATCTCCAAACGATCAAAGCCGGAATTCAAAACGCTGTTCTTATGGAAATAAATTTCGAGTCCATCCGGCGTTTCAATGAACCCGTATCCCTTTTTGGGGAAGAGCTTACTGACGCGGGCGTGGAGCGCGGCTTCATGAGTCTTGACGTCGCCGCGCTGACGGAGGGCAAAATCCTTCAATTGACGCCGGGCCGCATCAAATGCATCGCGGATTGCAACATAGAGATCCTTGTGCGGTTCGCGTCTTACCACCAATTCCTTACCGGGCACTGTCATATCAATGCGAACGTTGTAAAGCAAGCCTTTGGAATGGTGACGATGCGGGACTTCTACGACCACCCGGCAACTCGTAATTCGATCATAAAAAGAATCCAGCTTGCTCGCTTTCTTGAGGATAGCGGACTTGGCTGCTTCGGAAAGCGAGACATTGCGGACTGTAATAGTCGGTTGAATCTTCACAGCGATCACCTCCAAGAATTTAAGTGACGATTTTTGAGCATCCCGATCGCTTACAACGTCTATCTCCGTTCGAGTTGCTCCAAAAGACGTAGGATGATTTCCACACCGGCCAGGTTCACGCCCAGCTCTTTGGTGAGAAGGCGAATGCGTTGAAGCCGCCGGACCTCATCCGGTGAAAAAAGTGCGCGATGTTGCCCACCTGTTTCCTCAACCCATTCCGTACGGATTAATCCGCGCTGCTCATACAACCGCAGCGTGCGGGGAGGGAGGTCCAGGATTTCACAGACCGATTCCAGGCTAAAATAGCGGCCGCTCGATTTTACCTCTCGCCGAATGCGCATGATGCGTGGCATTTTAACGAAAGCCTTTCCGGATGGTTGCGCCATCGTTGTGCACAGCCCGCAGTTTCTGGAGTTCTGCAAAGAGCTCACGCTCACGCTGACTCAGCTTTTTGGGTATATGAATGACGGTGTGAAAGTACAAATCGCCTGCCCCCTCGCCGGATCTCTTTGGAAGGCCCTTGCCCTTAAGCCTCAGCAGATGGCCCGACTCGGTTTCAGGCGGGATCGTCAGATCCACCGATCCTTTGAGTGTCGGAACGGGGATTTTGGCGCCGAGTGCCGCTTCGTAGTCCAGAAGCGGGAGTTCGGCATGCAGGTCATAATCCTCCAGACGGAAAATGGAATGGGGATGAACGTTGATGTGAAGATAGAGATCTCCGTTCCGACTGCCGGTACTGCCTCTGCCGCCCTGACCCGCCAGCCGTAGGCGTGATCCTGCCTTCAACCCCTTGGGGATTGTAACGTCGAGGTTGCGAAGATCCAATGTCTCACCTTGTCCATGGCAGGTTGGACAGGTCTGCATCGTGGTTACCACGCGACGCTGGCCTGCCTTTGTCGAGGAGACGGCGATATGTCCTTCCCCATGACACTGGGGACAGAGTTGAGGAACAGAAAGACGCAGTTGCCTTTTCCCGCCGTGGGCAAGCTCTTCAAGCGTCAGCTCGATCTCGCTCTCAATATCTTGACCAGGTACTGGGCCGCGTTCCGCTCCGGCTCGGAAACCACCCGAAAATGGACTTTCCCGTTCACCAAAGAACGAGTCGAAGAAATCATTGAGATTGAATTCTTCTGCGGTACGCCACTCATACCCGGGGCGTGCATACTGACGCGCGTATTCCTGGTCCCTGAGGATCTGTTCCCAGTTGGCTCCCAGCTCATCATATTTCTTCCGCTTCTCCGGATCTCCCAGCACTTCATTGGCCTCGTTGATCGCTTTAAATTTATCTTCAGCCAATTTGTCTCCGGGATTCAGATCCGGATGGTATTGCCTGGCAAGTTTTCGATAAGCTGACTTGATCTCCTGATCCGAGGCCTCTTTCGAAATGCCGAGGACTTTATAGTAATCCTTAAACTCCATCGAATGCCATCCTTCTATTTACCGCTCCGCCAAGTTTACTCATCTCAGAGTTTGAAGTCAATTTCCTAATCTCATAGCCGCGCATTTTTGTGACTATTTACTGCTGATCCGCATTGTAGTATCCTAGAAGCCCTATGAATCTATTTGAAAGCGAAACCAAGGCGAAGGACATCCCGCCGCCGCTAGCCGACCGAATGAGGCCGAGAAGTCTGGATGAGTTTGTCGGCCAGGTTCATCTGACGGGTCCGGGGAAGTTTCTTCGAAGATTGCTGAACGGCAAGGAAATCCCCTCTCTAATTCTCTGGGGACCGCCGGGAAGCGGCAAGACAACCCTGGCATACATCATTGCCCAGCCTATGGAGGCTCATTTTGTTGCCTTCTCGGCAGTCCTATCCGGAGTCAAAGAGATCCGTGATGTGATCCGAGATGCGCGTCAGCAGCGCGAACTCCGGAAGAGGAAGACGATCCTCTTCGTGGATGAGATCCACCGATTCAACAAGGCGCAGCAGGACGCCTTTCTTCATCACGTTGAAGATGGAACACTTACCCTGATCGGCGCCACAACCGAAAACCCATCCTTTCATGTAAACGCGCCGCTTCTTTCCAGATGCAGAGTTGTTGTGCTGGAACAGCTCTCCGAGGAAGACTTAAAGATGATTTTGAAAGAATCACTTTCGGATCAAGAAAGAGGATTGGGAGGCCTTCACATCGAGATCGAGGATGGAGCAGTCCAGTTTATTGCGGAAGCCTGCGGCGGCGATGCCCGGTCGGCGCTGAATACGTTGGAAGCAGCGATGATGATCACCCCGCCGGATCAAAAAGGTGCACGCAAAGTAACTCTGGCCACGGTTCAAGAGGCGAGGCAGAAGAAGACGCTGCTTTATGACAAGTCGGGGGAAGAACATTACAACGTCATCTCGGCCTTTATCAAGTCCATGCGTGGAAGCGATCCGGACGCTGCGCTATACTGGCTTGCCAGGATGTTGGAAGCCGGGGAGGACCCGCTCTTCATCGCGCGGCGAATGATTATCTTCGCATCGGAAGATATTGGGAATGCCGATCCCTTGGCCCTGCAGGTTGCGGTGGCCGTCCGCGATGCTTTTGAGTTCGTCGGTCTTCCGGAGGGTTGGATTCCACTTGCACATGGTGTGACCTATCTTGCCACGGCGCCGAAGAGCAATGCATCCTATGCGGCGTACTTAGAGGCCCTGGAGGGTGTGAAGAGAATGGGGGCGCTACCCGTCCCGCTCCCTATCCGAAATGCGCCAACTGGGCTTATGAGAAATCTTGGCTATGGCAAGGGATACAAATACCCCCACGAATATGAAGAAGGGATGATCCAGCAAGACTACCTGCCGGATGAGCTAAGCGAAAGCGAATACTACAGGCCCAAGGACATCGGGCATGAGAAGCTGATCAAGAAACGGCTTGAGAAAATGAAAGCGAGAAAGCGGAGACGAACTTGAGAGCACAATGCGATTAAATTTCTGGGTTGACTAGCCAAGAAGCGGTGTTATATCATGAAATTCATTAAGTAGAAAATCATAAAGAGTTATTCAACTTATTAGGCAGAAGGAGGATGTCATGGCAGTTCGACTCGGAGATATTGTGCCGGACTTTACTGCAGAGTCCACACAGGGAACCATCTACTTCCATCAATGGATCGAAGGGAGTTGGACAGTGCTTTTTTCACATCCCAAAGATTTTACACCGGTCTGCACCACGGAGCTGGGATCGGTTGCGAAATTAAAGAAAGAGTTTGATCTAAGAGGAGTCAAGGTCATCGCGATCAGCGTGGATAAAGTTGAGGACCACAAAGGCTGGATCAAGGATATCAATGAGACACAAAACTGTGTTGTGGACTATCCGATGATCGGGGATCATGAACGAAAGGTCGCGACTCTTTATGATATGATCCACCCCAATTCCTTGGATAATTTGACCGTCCGCTCGGTCTTTATCATCGGACCCGATAAGAAGCTAAAGCTAACCTTAACCTATCCGGCTTCAGCTGGCCGAAATTTCGATGAAATCCTGAGGGTCATTGACTCCCTTCAACTGACGGCAAATTACAGCGTCGCTACACCCGCGGATTGGAAACAAGGACAGGACTGTATTATCTCTCCGTCTGTTAAGGACGATGAGATCCCTGGAAAATTTCCAAGAGGGCACAAGACGATTAAACCATACCTGAGGACCACGCCGCAGCCAAACCGTTAGTCTGATTGCTCCGAGATCGGGAACTGTCTTCGGCAGCCTGCATCCCTTCTTGCCGACATGTGCTGTCGGAAAGCTATCCGCGGATTCCTCTGCCGGGCGAAGGTGGTTCGATCTGCGCTAAAATACACCACTTTTGTGTAATTGACCTGGTTCTTCCAGATATGGTAGTTTACTACTAACTGTCAATCAATCTTTTAGGTTTCTTCGATAATTGGGTGTGATGAATGCCGAGTCGGGAGCGTTATTCTTCAGATGATTAAGCAGCATGTATGGGCGCTGATTTTCATCGGAATCGTTTGTTTACCGTCGTTTTTTCTTTCCACGGTTCCATCTTTTCTCACGGCGCAGGACAAGAGCGGTAAGGTCGAAATTGTAATTCGAAACTCCACGTTTGAATTTCAAGGAGGGATTCTTCAACCGAATGAGCCGGGAACCATTGTCTTGCGCAATCTGGATAAGGTAAAGCATGGTTTTACCTCGCCGCTTCTTCAGGAACTAGACGTCCAAGTTGAAGCGGACGACGCGACCACGTACGGCAAAGGGATCAAGGGGATTTACATCAACCCTGGACAGACCGTCCAGATCCATTTCATTTCGAATCGGCCTGGAAGATTTCCTTTTCACTGCGATATCCATCCAAACATGAAAGGCGAGCTGCTCCTGCTAGCAATCGGAGCGACATAGAACGCAGCCTTTCGTAGCACCCTCGTGTTACTCCTACAGGATGAATCAAGGCGGCCCGGGTCTTTGTTTCGTGATCCGCAGGTTTGAATAGATTACCGCTTTCCTCAGAGCAAGGACTGTGTTTCATTGTCACCCTCAAAGGCAACTTCATAACACTTTCCTTTGATACATTCTGACGTGGGAAGCACCTTGACAAAATCAGGACAAATATTATACTTGAAACAACAGCAGAAATCAGGCGCCGTCACCTGCAAGTAGCACCGATGAGCGTGACGAAAACATGTTAGACCGCTAACGATGTTCCCAATTACGCTATCAACGGGGTATTGACTGGCTATTCTGGTAGACGGACTCGGAGCCCATCTTCCATGCTTAGAGGATGGGTTTTCCTTTGCTCACGTCCTGGACGGTAAGCAGCATGCTTAATGACACAACTGTAGAAACAGACATCGCAAGGCTTGAACGCCAGGATTGGCATTTATGGTGGATTGCAGTCCTTGTGATCCTGGCTTTGACTGCCACGGTTATCGGAGTTTACGCGCCTCAATTAGTGACCGAGGCCAAAAAAGATATCATCCTACAGGTTAAGACTTATTTATACGGTCTTTCAATCTTGATTCTTCTCTTTTGCATCTATGTGCTACGGGTCGGCTACAATCTCGGAAAATTGAAAAGGGAACTAATACAGAAAGAGATGGAAAAGACTCAGGTGCAGGAAAAATCCAAAGAGCTTATGAAAACAAAGGAAGCGCTTGAAAAAGAAGTTTCGGAGCGCAAAATAGCAGAAGAACGCCTCACCCATTTAGCCAATCATGATCATCTGACGAACCTGCCGAACCGCCTGTTATTTATTGACCGCTTAACTCAGGTTTTGACAAGGTTACCCTACCGTAAACGACAGGCAGCGGTTTTGTACCTTGATCTGGATCACTTCAAGCAGATCAACGACACACTGGGACACCCTGTGGGCGATCTTTTATTGGTATCTGTGTCTGAGCGTCTTAAATCTTGCGTGCGTAGTGGCGATACGGTCGCCCGTCTAGGTGGCGACGAATTTGCAATTATCCTTGTGGATATGGCACGAGCAGAAGACGTTTCCAAAGTCGCTCAGAAAATCGTTGACACGATGTCCAAGCTATTTACTGTGACAGGTTACGAACTTTTCGTTACGACAAGCATCGGCATCAGCCTTTATCCATCTGACGGTGAAGATGCCGAGACGCTCATGAAAAAAGCAGATACGGCCATGTACCGCGCCAAGGGGCAGGGGAGAAACAATTATCAGCTTTATTCCTCTGCATTGAATGCCAATGCGTTTGAGCGTCTCACCATGGAGACCAGTCTACGCCAGGCGTTGGAACGAGGGGAATTTTTGTTGCACTATCAGCCCCAGATTGACCTTAACACGGAACAGATCATCGGTGTAGAGGCTCTTCTGCGCTGGAACCACCCGGATCTGGGGTTAGTCTCTCCAGCGAAGTTCATCCCAATAACGGAGGAAACCGGGCTGATCGTTCCCATCGGAGAATGGGTGCTGCGCACCGCTTGTGCCCAGAACAAAGCTTGGCAAAACGCCGGTATCCCTCCGATTGCGGTGTCAGTGAACTTGTCGGCTCGTCAGTTTCAACAAAAAAACCTGGTGGAAGTTGTAAATAAGGCGTTAAAAGAATCAGGCCTGAATCCGAAGTACCTGGAGCTGGAGCTGACCGAAAGCATCCTGATGCAGAAGGAAGGGCCGATCATAACGATGCTGAATGAATTGAGTTCGATTGGAATAGAGCTTTCGATTGATGACTTTGGTACGGGATATTCTTCCTTGGGCTATCTAAATCGTCTCCCGATCCATACCTTGAAAATTGATCAGTCTTTTGTGAATAGCGTGACAAAAAATCCGAACGATGCAGTGATTGTCAGCACGATCATTACGCTTGCCCACAGTCTGCACTTAAAAGCGATTGCAGAGGGTGTGGAAACCGCAGCACAGGCAGAATTTTTGCGTTCACTCCAGTGCGATAGAATGCAAGGTTTTCTGTTTAGCAAACCTTTGCCGGCCCACGAGGTTACAAAACTCTTGGCTGAAGGAAAGCAACTGTAGGCTCTGTAAAGGATCTCCATCCCGAATCCTTCCCTTCTAATCCAGACATAACTTATCTGCGACAGACAAAGGCGCTTGTAGTGGCAGAGATCAAGCGCCTCTTGTATAATGGGGACATCGCTCATGATCCAAAGAAACCTTCAAGAAGCAATCGAGATCGCCTGCCCGGATGTAGATCCACAAATCCGACAGGACTTCCTTTCCCGCATGGATAAAGATTATTTTTCTCTTTTTACCCCGGAAGAGGTCGGCGCTCATTTGCGAATGTCCCGAGCCCTGGATCACGAACACCCAGCCCAGGTTAAGGTGATTCCACGGGATGATGACAGATTCGATATTATTATTGTGGCCTATGATTACTTTTCTGAGTTTTCCATCATCTCTGGGCTGTTAGCCTCCTTTGGTCTCAATATTCAGGCAGGGCATATTTGTACGTTTTCCGCAAAGGAGTCTGAACCGGGAAGGGCATCGCTTTTGGGAGGTCGTGGTCCTAGAAGAATAAAACAGGCCGTCTCGTTTCCTCAGAAGATTGTGGATGTTTTCAATGTTTGCCTTCAGGGGGGTGAAACCTTTGACGCTTCAAGGCAGAGAGAGTTCGAGCAGGAGCTCCAGACGCTGATTCACCTCCTGGCAAAAGATCAGTTTCAGGAAGCCAGGGAGCGAGTAAACCGTCGCATCATCGAGAAGATGGAAAAGGTGAAGGGGCAGTTTGCCGGCCGTCTCTACCCGATTGAGGTTCGATTCGACAACCGACTTTCCGAGAAATGGACCGTGCTGGATGTCCATTCCAAGGATATCCCAGGCTTTCTGTACGCTTTCTCAAATGCCCTTTCCATGAGAGGCATCTATGTCTACAAGGTCCACATCCAGAGCATTGGAGCAAAGGTTCGGGACCGTTTCTATATCTCGGACCGGCAGGGACGAAAGATTGAGGGGGAACGGGAACAGAAGGCATTGCGGACGGCTGTAGTTCTTATCAAGCAGTTTACCCACTTTCTTCGATCAGCGCCGGATCCGGCCCGTGCAACACGACACTTCGATCAACTGCTGGATAAAATCATGGAAGGGGGTGCCGAAAAGCCGTCCATCTCCCTTGTCAGAAGAGAAGAAGGCCTTGATCTCTTGGCTCATCTCCTAGGCGCCAGTGATTTTCTATGGGAAGATTTTTTAAGAATGCAGTTTGAAAACCTGCTCCCTGCTTTGGAAGATGTCAAAAGGAAAAAGTTAAGGCGCGGTAAGAAAGCAATCCGCCAAGAACTCACCGTTCTTTTGGCCCGGGGTTCTACCTACGAAGAGAAAAAGAAAATCTTGAATGAATTTAAAGACCGCGAAATGTTTTTTATAGATATGAAACATCTTATCGAGCCGAAGGCCACCCTCATGGATTTTTCTTTATCACTCACAGATCTGGCGGAAGTTGTGCTGGATCAAACTTATCTGGTTTGCCATGACCATCTTCTGGAGAAATATGGGCCGCCCGTTCTGAAAGACGGAAAGGAATGTCCTTTCTCGATTTGCGGTCTGGGGAAATTCGGCGGGCGGGAGATGGGGTACGCCTCCGATGTTGAGTTGTTGTTTATCTATGGCGGTCCGGGCCGAACACGAGGGAATAACTCGATTGACCATAGCGACTACTTTGAACATTTAGCCCAGGAGATAATGAACTTTGTTGAAGCCCGTGAGGAAGGGATTTTTCATATCGATGCCCGCTTAAGGCCGCATGGGACGGCAGGAACGTTGGCAAACTCCCTCGACCAGTTGATGTCCTATTACAGCCCGCAAGGGCAAGCGGCTCCTTTTGAGAGACAGGCTCTCATCAAATTGAGGTGGGTAGCCGGGGAGAAGCTCCTGGGCCGTAAGGTGGAAGCTCATCGAGATCGCTATGTTTACAGTCGTGAGCCCTGGGATTTGGAAGAGGCTTTGCATCTTCGAAGTCGCCAAATGCGTGAGTTGGTTCGACCCGGACAGTTGAATGTGAAGTACGGTGCCGGAGGCATAATTGACATAGAATATGAGGTCCAGTATCTCCAGATGCTGCGTGGTAGAGACTACCCCGAATTGAGAGTCACATCTACGAGAAAAGCGTTAGAGCAACTGTGCCGATTGGGGATCATTCCGAAAAAAGAGCATGATGATCTTTACAATGGATACCTTTTTTTAAGGACCCTGATTGATGCGATGCGTATGGTGAAGGGAAATGCTCGGGATCTTGTTCTGCCCGAAGAGAATTCTGAAGAATTTAAGTTTCTTGCGCGAAGAATGGGATACCGAGAACCGGATTGGGAGAAAGGCGCAAGGAGGTTGTCGGAAGACATTCGATGCCACATGGAGAGCGTTCATCGGTATTTTGAAAGCCGCTTCC
>Ga0335085_10002552_pt1 | contig 33650 bp, 33 predicted proteins | sample Lox_Sample_45_FD_206712 | JGI IMG/M metagenome (GOLD analysis project Ga0335085, IMG submission 206712) | Soil microbial communities from Loxahatchee National Wildlife Refuge, Florida, United States - Lox_Sample_4.5 | ecosystem: Environmental > Terrestrial > Soil > Wetlands | place: USA... | reverse complement strand
TACAAACTTGCCGAACTCGATCAGCCGCGTCTTTTCCGGATGCAAGCTCAGCCCATACTTGGCCAACCGTCCTTCAAGATCATTCAGGAACATCCGTGCATCAAGATGGTGCTGGAAGCCGACGATGGTGTCGTCGGCACAACGCACGACGATCATGTCGCCGCGCGCATACCGCTTCCGCCATGCGTTCACCCAGAGATCGTAGACATAGTGGAGATAGATGTTCGCCAGGAGTGGTGAGATCACTGCTCCCTGCGGCGTCCCCTCCGTCGTCTCGATTCGCTGGCCTTCTTCCAGCGCGCCCGCCCTCAGCCATTTCCGGATGAGACGAACGATCCTCTTGTCGCCGATCCGGTGCTCAACAAAGCGGATGAGCCAATCGTGGTTCACCGTATCGAAAAAGCGACGGATATCGGCATCGAGTATCCATCGGACACTCCGCCCTTTGATTCCGTACGCGAGCGCGTCCAACGCATCGTGCTGTCCGCGTCCAGGTCGGAACCCGTAGCTGAAGCCCAGGAACTCCGCCTCATAGATCGGCGTGAGGATAGCTTTCATCGCTGCCTGGACGATCTTGTCCTCCATGGCGGCGATGCCGAGCGGCCGTTGCTTGCCGTCCGCTTTCGGTATGTACCGACGGCGGGACGGCAACGCTCGATATGCTCCTGACTGCACACGCCTGTGTAAATCGACGAGCTTGTCGTCGAGCTCTTCAGCGTACGCATCCCATGTCACACCGTCGACGCCGGGAGCCGCATCCTTCGCTAACGCGAGGAATGCGGCGCGCAGGACATCTACATTGATCCGGCTGGCGAGGGCAACTCGGAGACCTCTCGGTTCCCGTGCAGAAGACGTACACGCATGCCAGGGTCTACAGACGACGCGGAGCCGGCCAGTGCTTGCAATGGCGCACCGGTTCATATTGCTTTCTGCCGATTGGAGAGCATCAGCACTCCGGATGGGAAGTCTTTCGTCGCTCAATGGCTGGCCTACGTGCTCCCCTGTCAACGCTTCACGTCCAGCCTCGCGACCGTCCGCGCATGACTCGGGGCCAATGTGGTTTGCTACTCCTTCATCGTAAGGGACTTTCACCCTCCATCTTCTGCCGGTCTCCCGACGCACCCACTCAATCCCCTCCAGCAACGGCGCATAGTGATGCCCCTAAGCGTCATGCTGATCCTCCCTCAGGTCGAGTGAGTAGACACGACGATTCCGCATGTCCTGGATTGCGTGCAAGACCGCCGGAGTGTCCGGAAAGAGGTAACGCCCCGATGCCTCACGCTGAGTCAACAAGCGCCCACTCCTGATTTGCCGGTAAATCCAGATTGCGGGCAGCTGTAGGCGCGCCGCAACCTGCATAACGGACAATCGATTGGGGACCGTACGCCATCGTGTTCGCTGGCGAGTGATCTTAAGACGATGGCTGAGCCGGACTTTTCGGACAGTGGGAGGCAAGACCTTGTCGCCGCGCCACGGCGAGCGATGTCCCTCTTTCGTCAGGATGTCCGCGATTTCGTCGTCATGCAGGCCCTTGCCAGCCAGTTCGCAAATGCGCCGTTCCATTTCCGCATGGCGAGGCAGCGCCGCCAGCGCGTTGACCGGCAGCATCACGGCCAAGTCAGTTGTCGCGCCACCGCGCCAGACAATGCGCACCTCGGCGCTATCGCGAGCGCTGCGGCGCAAGACCACCTTTTCGATGAGGCAGCGTAGCAACGCCTTGCGATGATCACGACGTGTCGTCGGATCGGCCCACAGTTCCGGAAGTCGATTGCCCAGACTGATGACTTTTGCTCGCAAAGTGGAGTCGATGCCGGGCCGTTCGTTCGCCGTCGGCTTGGCGTGCTGGGCCATGGCCTCTTCCGCGCGGCGCAATTCGAGCAGCGCCGCCTCCCATCGGCGCTCCAGTTCGCCGGTCACCAACCTATTGTCAGGATCGGCGCGGTTGAACTGACGCTCCGCAAGTGAGGCTTGGTATCGTAAGCGCTGGATTTGCTGTTCTTCTGCGTGCCGCAGCGCCTGCTCGCTTTGGCGTTGCGCCTTTCGGGCTTTTGACAAAGCGTCGATTTCGGCTGGCGCCACGGCCACCAGGAAGGCCTTCGCCACTTCGGCGTCGATCGCGGCAGCCCGCAGACATTGGCATTCCGGAACGCCGTGACGGGTCCGCAGATGGTTGCAGACGTACTGGCTGCCGCCCTTGTAACGAACCACCATCTTGTGACCGCATTCGCCGCACCACGTAATTCCGTGAAGCAACGCAGCGCCATCTCGGGGAATCCCGCGGCTTTTGACGCGATCGTATTCGGCTCGGTTGTCGCGCAGCATCGCCTGGATCTTTTCGAAGGTGTCCCAGCTGACATAGGCGGGATATTTGTCCCTCACCACGATCTTCCAGTCCATGCCGGAACGCCGTGATTTGATCGGGCGCTGGTCCGGCCGGCGAGGCTTTTGCCAAGTCCGGCCGTACACAAAGGTGCCGGCATACGCAGGGTTCTTAAGGATGGAGGTCACGGAGCTGACCGTCGGCCGCCGCCAGCAGAGGTCACCGTGGCGGTCGAGTCGTGGCAATGTCAGACCACGTTTGACAAAGGTACGCATTGTCGAAGCGGTGCTGCGCGCGGTCAAACGGGTAGCGGCATGAGCGGCGGGATGTTGATTCCGCCGGGACCGGTGCGGGTGTTGATGGCGACGAGGCCTCCACCAGCCCGGATTTTATCACGAGTTCGGCAGTGTCGAATCCGCACGATCCGGAGCACACCCGCCGAAATCCTCCAGATAAGATAAAACTCTGCTCGGGATAATGCGCCTTATGTTGAGCTCAACATAAGGCGCATCTGAGGAGGGACTTCTTCGAAATCGCCGAACGCGGCGATGCGCCGGTTGCCACCGAGGCCGTCGCGTGGATTGGCCAGCTTTACGGGATCGAGGCAAGGATTAGAGGCCGCAGCGCCGATGAACGCCGCGCCGTCCGGCAAACGGAAGCCGCACCACTCGTCGCGGAGTTCAGGACCTGGCTTGAGCAACAGCATACACGTCTGCCCGGCCAATCGGACACGGCAAAGACCATCCGCTACGCCTTCCATCATTGGGACGGGCTCGTCCGCTTCCTCGACGACGGGCGCATCGAGATGGACACCAACATTGTCGAGCGGAGTATGCGGCCCCAATCTTTGACGAAAAAGAATGCGCTCTTCGCGGGCAACGATGACGGGGGCCGCTTTGGGGCGATTCTGGCTTCGCTGATCGAATCGGCTGCAAGCTGAACGCCATCGAGCCGCAAGCCTACCTCGCCGACGTCCTTACCCGGCTCGTCAATCTCTGGCCGAACAGCCGTCTCGATGAACTCCTGCCATGGGGCTGGGCCGAAGCGCGCCAGCCCAAACAACGCGCAGCGTGAATCAACGCAGCTCAATCCCCCAAGGCAAAATCAATCCCGCCAGGCAAGGGTGCCGGTGAATCGCTCACGGCATGCGCAAAAGTGTGTGCGGTTTTGCGCGGAAACCCCGCGAAATCAAAAAGCTAGAGCGAAGCGCCGATTCCGTTTTACGGCGCTTTGCTCTAGCCCGTTGGTCGATCCGGGAAATCCGCAGCATCGCCATCGAGCTCGCTTGACGTAGTATCGAGCCCGCCCACGTCATCGCTTGGCCGCTTTGGCGCCATACCCGTCAGGCAGAAGCACACCGTGCCCACGTCAAAGCAACGATTCAACTTTGACGCTAGAATCTGCCCATTTTCACGCGGACCACTTGCGGCTGCTGATGGAAGCAAAGGCCCCCATCAGTCTCGTCGCCATTCCATAGGCGAACCGGTTTCCAAACGTCGTTCTCGTAGTGCCCTTCTTCAACGGTCATGAATTGGCTGCGCATTCCGGGCTGTTTGCCGTTCAAATGAAAGACAACGCGCACATCAACGCCGGTGACCAGAAACTCATCGGGCCCAAGCTGTGCCACCAAGGCAGCGCCATGGGCATCCTTGGTGCCGGGAGCAGCGGCTCCATCGCTCTGTGGAAATCCATAAGCTACTGTTGCTTGCCATTCACCGAAGTCGATTTCCTGCGAAGGTTGTCCCACTTCTTCGGTGGTGGTCTTGACCCTTCCGTCGAATTCCAGCTGGGCGATTTCGCGATTCATCGGCGCGAAGAGCTCGAAGTTGCGCGCGTGCGCGGTCCACTTCTCATCACCCAAAATGTTCCAGCCGGACCGGTCCACGCCAAAGGGTGCAAAACCAATAGCGCCGTAACCAAGCGCCTCGTAGAAATACTTGGCAAGATTGTCGTTTCGGCCGACTTCCGGGATCAGAAGTGGATTGTCGGCGCGCCGATAGGTTTTCATGAGGCTATCGGCAAACGCTGGATCACTACTGTATATGTCGGGACTGATGACATCGATGGCAGGCGCAAGTGCCCTCCAGAGGTCGACCATCTTCTGAACGGCTCCGCCGCTGGGATAGCTTACACCGGGCTGCTCGATTTGCCGCTGCGGGAGCGCTGCAACTGGATAGGAGACCCACACGTTTATTGAACAGGGGATGTCGAACGCCGCCTTCCCGGCGGTTGCGATAGCGTTGATGTATTTTGCCTGGTAGTAGACTTGGAATATCTCGTCTGCATTGGATCCAAAAACATCTTTCCACGTTCCAACCGGTCGATGCGTTATTTTCAGAAGGTCAGCCGGTACAATGCCATCGAAGAGCCTGTTTGCCTCTGCGGAATTGTCGCGCACGCTGCCGATATTGCCGGCCTCGTTTTCGACCTGAATCAAGAGGACAGTGTGTTTGTCGCCATCGATCTTCTTTAGGTGGGTCATGAGAACCACGAAGGCGGCCTTGTCTGCTTCAAGCGTGTTGCGCCCGAGTGGCGACAGCACATCCAGCGGTTCTCCGTCAGGGCGGATCGTGCGCGGGAACCGCACTGTGTCTGTCTTCACCCACGAAGGAACATAATGCATTTTGCCGTTTTTCCAGGTTCCGAACCAGAGAACGACCAGATGCAGATTGTGAGCACGGGCACCGTGAACCAGCGCGTCGATATTGGTAGTGTCGAAGCGTCCGGGTTGGGGCTCGAACTGCTCCCAATAAACCGGCGCCTCGATCGTGTTGGCATGTAGGGCCTTCAAGGATTCCCAGACCTGGGGCAATTCGCTAGGCCACGAACTGGAATTGTGGATTTGTCCGCCGAGGAGAAGGAAGGGTCTTCCATCGACGAGAAGCGCGTAGCGGCCATCCTTTTGAATGATCCTGGGCGGCTTAGCCGCATATGCCCCACTTGGTAAGGCGATTAGCAAAGCCAGCAGCATGGCCGCGATCACGCCCATTGGAACGCGAGCCTGCGGATGACGGTGTGGAAGTTTGCCCTTTTTCGATTTGTTTAAGCAGTCCATCGCAGCGATCCCCTCGTCACCATTTACATGATGTAATTTGCCGGACCAAATTGCGCAATGCTGGCAAGCCCACCGGACGCCGTGCCCCTCTAGGGTGCCGCGCCAGCGCTCATGAGGCAACCGGAGTGAACTGCGCGAAAGTGGCAAGCCCGCTTCTACAAACAACTTCAGTTCACACTTTTCACTTCTGTTGATACGCTTTCCGGCGTTTTGCGTCCCGTGTGTGGGAGCTGGCGGTGTCGAAGGAATGCCTAGGCAATCATCGTCATCAGGGCGTGTCGATGCAGCCCGCGCCAAGCGCGCCCCTCGAAATGGTCGAGCCCCAACTCCTCTTTCAATCGCTGATGCGCCTGCTCGTTAATCCAGCGTGCTTTGATGGTAGCAGCCATGCCGCGCAGGCCGGAGTCGGCCAGCAGATTGCGAAGATAGTACTTCTTCTAGCCGCTGGACGCAAAGCTAGTGCCAAGCTACCAATCCCACGGTATTCCGTATTCCTCGAACACGCCAACGGCTTCTCCCAGATATGCGCGATATCTTCTCCATCGGCCAACAAACTTTGAATGGATTGGAGAACGCACCTGGGCAGCGCTGGCGCTTCCTGCAGGTGCATTGTTGTTTTCGATTTTCAGCAACTCGCTGTTCCATTCAATCCCGCAGAAACGTGTGAACTCGCGTGCTTTTGCTTGCGGATTGGCGACAAGTTCCTCGTAACTCAGCAAATAGAATTGCTTCGAATAGCATTGCGCCATTTTTCGCGCCAATCTCGCGCCTTCAGCCACAAATACGGCCGTCGATCGGAGTGAACTTGTATAACCGAAAGAGCCCGTTCGAGTTTCTAACAGCTGACGGTAATTCCCAAGAACTGTATCGAGAGGATTGCGAATAGAACATACAATGCGAGCGTTTGGCAACGCCCTGACTATGAGCGGAACGAACAAAAGGTTCAACGGCAGCTTGTCAACGAACCTTTCTGCACCTGAAGACATCGCCTCGCCGAAGGCGGCATAAGACTTGCCGATCTCTTCCAGTGGCAAGCTCCACCAATACATCTCAACGTCACTCGCTTCAACGAATCGGGACGACCCACCGTGGCAGTGCTGCTTGACCAATTCGAGAAACTGTATGCTTTCGCCGATAGAAACGACGCCGGTGCAATTTGTCAGGATGCGCTCGACAACGGTTGTTCCTGATCTCGGCATGCCAACAACAAAAAGCGGTTGCGATCGTGAAGCATCATGCGGTGCGGGCGGGGCGGCGTCGATGTAGCGGCTAATCGCAGCGAACATATTGATGTCTTGTTCGATCCTATAGCCCGTTGCGGAAACAAAGATATCTTTGCCTTTTTTCAGGCTCGCAAAGGCCTCTTCTATATTTCCAATGTCTTCGTACTGCTTCGCCAACGCATAGTGGAGTTTTATGAGGTTCAGCGTACCGCTTTCTTCCTTGATCAGGGCCTGAATTGCGTCGATGTAGTTGTCGTCAGCCCGGGCGTTCTTCAGCCCACACAAGCTTCCAAATGCTCGAATGTTCTTGGGATCAAGCGCGATGGCCTTTTCCAGCACCTCCTGTGCCGCACCCACTTGCCCGCAAAGAAAGTAAACCGCCCCGAGATTGGCGAGAACGCCGCTGTTGTTTGGATCCTTAACGGCCAGTTGTTTCAGTACGTCCAACGCCCGACTAAAGTCGGCGACCCCATGGAACACGTGACTCAGTTTGTCTAACGCAATCGGTGAAATCTCCTCCGACGAGAGTGCCTGCACGGCACACTTGTGGGCTTCGAGGCGTTGACCCAGGTTCATATGGCACAGGGCCAGCTGCGCCAGATATTCCGCTGCTGCACCATCGATCTGAATAGCGATCTTGCAGAGCTTCAGCGAGTCTTCGTGGGCGCCCTTAAATGCCGCAATGCACGAGAGCAGGTAATGCGCGCGTCCGTTGGTACGTGACCGGCTGAGGACGTACCTTGCATCGTCATAGGCGCCCTGCAAATCCCCTGACAGGTATTTGTTCTCAGCCAGTTTTACGACTTCGTCAAGCGACATCAGGTCCGGCAGCCTTGGGAACGTTCGAGTCCCACACGATATCATAAGCTTCGAGCACTGAAATAGCTTCTCCCAAATAACTCATGTACTTCCTCCATCTTCCGACAAAGCGCGAGTGGATCGGCGAGCTAACTTGGGCTGCGCTCAGGCTTCCGACAGGCGATGTGTTGTTTTCGATCTTCACCACATCGTCGCGCCATTCGAGATCGCAAAAACGAACAATATCGCGCGCTTTCGACGTTGGATTGGCAGCAAGCTCCTCGTAGTCAAGCAAATGAAACTGCTCTGGATAGCGCAGCCTCAGCCGTTGCGCCAGCTTCATACTCTCCGCAACAAACGTTGCCGTTGCTTTCAGCGAACTCGTATAACCGTATGTTGTCGTCACTGTCGCAAACAATTGCCGATAGTTTGCAAGCACAGTGTCCAGAGGATGGCGATTGAGGCAAATGATGCGAGCCTTCGGCAGGGCTCTCACGATAAGGGGAACAAACAGCAGGTTAAGCGGAAGCTTGTTCACAAACCTCTGCGTGCCGCCAGTCAATGCTGCGCCATAAGAGCAATAGGCCTTGCCGATTACGTCAAGTGGCAGAGAACGCCAACGTCGATCCACCGTTTGCGCGTCGATGAGTCTGGGAGAATTGCAGCAAGCGTGGTATCTCACCAGAGCACCGAATTGCAGGCTCTCCCCAAGCGAAACCACACCGTTGCAATTCGACAGGATTCGCTCAGTGACAGTCGTTCCGGTTCTGGGCATGCCGACCACAAATATGGGTTGCATCAATGTGGCATTCGTCGGCCATGGCGGCGATGCGTCGATATAGCGCCCGATGGCGGCGAACATATCGATGTCGGGTTTGATCTTGTAGCCACTGATCGACTGAAGGATGCTTTTGCCCTTCTCGAGGCTTTCGAAGGCGCGGTCGATCTGGCCCAGATCTTCGTATTCACGAGCCAATGCGTGGTGCAGATTGACCAGATTGTGTGGGTTCTTTTCATCTGCGATTAAGCTCACGATGATCTCGACGCTGTTGTCCTCCGCCCGTGCAGTCCGAAGTCCGCTTAAACTGCAATAGGCTCTGACATTATTCGGATAGAGCCGAATAGTCTCCATCAACGTCCGGCGCGCCTCCTCGACTCGGCCGCAAAGAAAATACGCAGTGCTCAGGCCGGACAACGCTGATTCATTCGAAGGTTCCAGAGCCTGGATCCGCTTCGTCGCGTCCAGCATCTGGGGATAGGCGTTCAGCGAGTGAAACAGCGAGCTCAGCCTGCTCAAGGCATTTGTGGGCACCTCGGCACAGTCCAACGCCCGAGCGCCACAATTCCGGGCCTCCACACACTCCCCCAACTCGAAATAGCAAAAAGCCAGCTGAGCAAGATACTCGCCCGATGGACCATCGAGGTCGATGGCGATTTGGCAGAGCTTCAAGGCGTCCGCGGTTGCGCCTCTCAACGTCGCAATGCACGATAGCAGGTAATGGGCGCGCCCATTGGTCCGCGATCGAGTAAGGGCCTGCCTGGCGTCATCATAGGCGCCCCGCAAGTCTCCAGACAGCAGCTTTCTCTCCGCCCTACTGACGAAGTCATCAAGCAAGCAATGATCCGCTCGTTGTCAGCATCCTCCAGTTGGATACACCATTAAGCTCGCGAAACAAAGCTGTGACGGAAGACGCGGCCGCACAAAGCTGCGGCGAGAACCTTGAGCCAGCGTGGACCGGCGTGGCACGTGACCGCGATAGGTGCCCAAGACTGACCCCATGCTTGTTCGTTCAACCCACTGAAATTTGGGCGTGATCATCGACGTGAAGGGAACCTCACCTCGGACACCGACAAGGGGGCAGTCCTGGGCACCGAGTAAATCCCTGTCGAACTGATGCGGAGAAGGCCACACTCGAGGCGTTTCCGCTCGACGACGTCAAGGACGCAGATGTATCGCACGGAATCGCGATCTAGATGTCTCCGCGCGACGGCAGGCGACTTCCAGCTCGAAAAGACCTGCGCTATCGAGAGATGGCGGGTATTCTGCTGTGCAGGTCGTTGATCGCGGTCATCAATGTTGGCAAGGGCTTCAAAAGTCTATTCGTCGACGACACAGTGATCCGTGCGCATACCATGTGCCAATTGCGCACCGCCATTTCAGCGACGTCGCCCCCGACATGCCGAGACTGATGAAATGCCTGCTTCCTGTGTTCCAGAAGGTGGCAGATTCCGGCGAACCGCCCACCTATTGCACCGTGACGGGCCACGACATAACAAAAGTCATTTATATGAAGTCTGAAGTGTGGTGCCGCCGCTTGACCGGCCCGACCAAGCGGGGGAGAACGTCAGCTACGTCGGTTCATGCATGTGGATGTCACGTCGTCCCGTGCCGAGTTGCGTCTCCAGTATCGTCCCGATGAAGCGCAAATCATCGGCAAGATCGTTGTTGATGACGTGGTCAGCCGAGGTTTCTCGCTTTTCTCCGCTGCACATCTGGGTGGCGACGATGCGTGGCGTTCCGTCCTTTGCGCGGGCGGCATCACGGATATGCACGCCTCGATAGGAGTTGACGGTAAAGTCTCTTCAGACTCCTCAGGCAAGGCTTGAAGCAACGCTCGCACTGCGCCAACATTTCAGGTCAATCGAATAGGTGACTCGGGCAACGTGCTCCGCCTCACATTAGTCACATGACTTTTTGTCGAAACGTGCACGACATTGTCATTGTGAGAGAGTAGTGTGTTTGAAGAGCGTTCCCTTGGCATCGCTCAAAAAACCTGAAACCGCGTTCGTATGGGAGGGACAACGACTTGCTGTTACAGGCGCCAAGAGAACAACATTTCGGCACGCCGATTCCGGTGAGTGCACAGGGAATAGGCGTCGTGCCCAACAGACGGCAACACAAAAACCGTTGCCGTTTCATGGTTGCATTGCTCTTGGCCCTCATGTCCGTGCCGGCAATCGGCCATACGGCGCCTTTGTCCAAGCACGCCCTTGCAGCCCTTGCGCAACGCTGTGCCCCGAATGTTGACACGACCGTTTTGAGAGCAGTGGCGGCAACGGAAAGCCACTTCGATCCGCTCGCACTGCGAAACAACACCAAGCATCAGTTGGTTTGGCCTGCTTCCGCGGCCGATGCAATTCAGCAGGCCAACCAGTGGATCGCCAAAGGCGACTCCGTTGACTTGGGGCTGATGCAGATTAATTCCGGCAATTTCGCGAAGGTGGGATTGACCGTCGATGCGGCGTTCGAGCCATGTCGGTCGCTGGAGGCCAGCGCACACATTTTGTCTGCCGCATATCATCAAGGGGCATCTACAGTCGACCGCCAAGCGGCGCTCCTGATCGCGCTCTCTCGTTACAACACTGGGCGCTCTCTTGCTGGACTTGCCAACGGCTATGTTGGACAGGTTCTCGCAGCTCAAGATGGCACCGACAGACTCCATTCGACAGCGCCAACGCGTGCGAGAATTCAGCCATCAAGCTGGGACGTGTGGGCCATAGCGTCTGCAGCACGGCAGGACGGTGCCGCTTGGCTCATTGGCTCGCAAGCGACGCAAGATTTTATCATAGGGGCTGGGGCTCATTCTACAACAGGAGAGCTCCATGCAATGTCTCAAGGGCCGAGAACCGCGCTCGGCATGTAGTACGCGGCTGACATCGCTGGCTCTCGCGGCAACACAGGTATTGTTGCCCGTTGCAGCGCACGCCCAGACAGTATCGGGCGGCGCCGACCCCCAGACGATGATCAACAACGTATGCACTTTCATTCTCGGGCCGTTCGGCCAGAGCTTGGCCGTCCTGGGCATCATCGCAATCGGCGTGCTCTGGATGTTCGGCCGGGCATCGTTGGGGATCATTGCCGGCATCATCGGCGGCATCGTCATCATGTTCGGCGCCTCCTATCTCGGCCAGACCTTGACAGGAGGCAGCTGAGATGGAGCCACTCGACAGCGACACTCTATATCTCGCTGCCACAAGGCCGGCTCTCTTCATGGGTGTGCCATTGGCGGTGGGCGTGGGATTCATGATGCTGGGCGGGTTCATCATCGTCCTGCTCGAAAACCCGCTCTACGAGTTCGCGCTGATCCCCTTGTGGGTCGCCGCCCGAGCGTTGGTCGCCCGCGATTATAACGCAGTGGGCGTCATGATCCTGTTTCTGCGGACGGCTGGTCGATCCGTGGATGGTGTCATCTGGGGCGGCTCTTCCGTGGCGCCGCTGCCGATCAAAGTTCCAAAACGTGGACGAGGCATGTGCGATGCGCGGATCTAGCGGCGCAGCCGAACGTTCCGGCGAAATCTATCTTCCTTATCTCGGTCACGTTGGGCCGCAGACGGTGCTGTTGGAAGACGGCTCGTTGCTGGCGATGGCGCAGCTCGACGGCGTTCCGTTTGAGTTGGAAGACCACAGCATCCGGAATGGGCGCCTACGTCTGATCAACACGGTGCTGCGCAATATCGCCGACGACAATATCGCGCTCTACTCCCACCTCGTCCGATGGCCCATTGCGGAGGCGGCAGAGCCACCATCGTTCCGCAGCCGCTTCGCGGCCGATCTCGATGCGGGCTACCGGGACCGTGTCCTGAACGACCGTCTGTTTCAGAACAATCATTTCCTTACGCTAATCGTTTCGCCGCGAAGCGCTTTGGGACCGGAAACGGCGCGCCGGCTGGCGCGCTGGCGCAAGCGGCCTGCCGAGGTCGGCGGACAGCTACGCCAGGAACTGGAAGATGTGTGGCAGGTGTTGTCCTCTGGCCTTTCCGAATTTCGCGTCCGCCGGTTGGGCGTTTATGAGTGGCACGGCTTAGCCTTCTCCGAAATCGCCGAATCCCTTCGCCTCTTCATCACGGGCGATCGGCTCCGCGTTCCGGTCGTCAGCGGTCATCTCGGCGCGTCCCTTTATACCGACCGTGTCATCTGCGGGCGGCGGGGTTTCGAGGTGCGGGCACCCGGGGGCAGCCGGTTCGGCACAATCTTCGCCTTCCGCGAATACCCCGCCAAAACCCGCGCCGGCATGCTCAACGGATTGCTCTCAGTTCCGTTCTGTATGGTCCTCGCCCAATCCTTCCGCTTCCTCACGCGCGCCCAGGCGCACGACAAGCTCTCGCTGAAGGCAGCTCAGATGGTGAGCGCCGCCGATAAGGCGGCATCCCAAATTGTCGGATTGGAGGAAGCGGCAGATGCGCTTGCCTCCAACGACTTCGTGATGGGCGCACATCATCTCTCGCTGGCGATCCGTGCCGAGAGCTTGGAAAAGGTTCGTGACTATGCAGCCCAGGCCCGTAGCCGCCTGACGGATTCCGGTGCCGTGGTGGCCGAGGAAAGCCTCGGTCTCGAAGCGGCGTTCTGGGCGCAGTTGCCGGGGAACTTCCAATGGCGGACCCGGCCGGGCGCCATCAACAGCCGCAACTTCGCAGGGTTATCCAGCCTCGACAATTATCCGGCAGGGTCACCCGGCGGTCACTGGGGCGCAGCGATCGCCAGATTCCGCTCGAACGGCGGCACGGCGTACGACTATGTGCCCCATGTCGCCGATGTGGGCATGACGGCGATCTTTGGTCCCACCGGTTCAGGCAAGACCGCTTTTTTGATGTTCATGCTCGCCATGCTGGAACAGCCGATGGTTGGCCGCAACGGCGCAGTGGTGTTCTTCGACAAGGACCGGGGCGGCGAACTTCTGGTGCGCGCCACCGGCGGCACCTATCTCGTGCTGCGCCGTGGCGAGGATAGCGGCCTCGCCCCGCTTAAGGGTCTGCAAGATTCACCGACAGCGCGGGACTTCCTGCGGGAATGGGTAAGCGCCCTGATCCAGTCCGACGGCAAGGGCGCCCTCACACCGGAAGAGCATCACCGTCTGGAACGGGGTGTGGCCCGCCAGATGAACCTTCCCGCCGACATGCGTTCGCTGGCCGGTTTGCGTGAATTCCTCGGTCATGCCGATGCCAATGGCGCCGGTGCCCGTCTCGAAAAATGGTGCCGGGGACAGTCCCAAGGCTGGGCTTTTGACGGCGACAGCGACGAAGTCAGTCTCGATGCCGCCATTACAGGCTTCGACATGACGCATCTGCTGGAACTGGAGCAGGTCTGCGCCCCGGCGGCGGCGTACCTTCTTCATTGCGTCGCCGCTGTGATGGACGGACGGCGCTTCGTCATGGCATGCGACGAATTCCGCGCCTACCTGCTCAACGCGCAATTCACCGCGGTGATCGACAATTTCTTACTCACGGTGCGCAAGAACAACGGCATGCTGATCCTCAGCACCCAGCAGCCGGAGCATGTGCTCAGCTCGCCGATCGGCCATTCGTTGGTGGCGCAGTGCCAGACCAAGATCCTTTTTCCATCGCCGACGGCCGACCGGAACGCCTATATCGGCGGGCTCAAATGCACCGAGGGCGAATACCGCGCGGTGCGCGAAGACATGTTGGCGGGCAAGCGCTGCTTCCTGCTCAAGCGTGAAGGCGGCTCCGTTATCTGCGAGTTCGATCTTTCGTCCATGCGTGAGTATCTCGCGGTCCTGAGCGGACGCGCCAACACGGTGCGTTTCTGCGACAAGCTGCGCCAAGAATTCGGCGAAGCGCCTGAACAGTGGCTACCGGAATTCCTGCGCCGATTTGATGAAGTCCACGATTAGGGAGGATTGTGATGCGTTCGATTCGACGTACCCTCTTCGGGGCAACACTGACCGCATTCTGCGCAGTCGCCGTGTCCGGTGCCCAGGCGCAGTGGGCTGTCATCGACCATGCCAATCTCGCGCAGACCACGCTGGCGGCAAGTCGAGCTCTTTCCGAACTCCGGCAATTGACGGCACAATACAATGAGCTGGTCGCTACCTATCAGATGCTGACCACGCCTACTGACATCTTGAGCATGGCGCCAGGTCTGTCAGTTCCAACGCTCCAGAACCCGCTTCCAGCGACCTCTCTTCTCAATGGAATGATCACAGGACAGACCGCCGCGAGCGGCGCGGGTGTGACTTTCTACGACCAGAGCCACATCTACACACCGACGGATGGCACGGTCGCCTCGACCCACCTGATCGCCAACGGCAATGCAATTGCCAATCTGCAGGGAATTGCTGCCACCAACCTCCAGTCAATCCAGCAGCGGCTCGCCCTGCTTCCGGCTCTCGAAACCGCCCTCAGCACGGCCACCTCGATCACTCAGGTCAACGCCATTGATGGCCGGATCGCGCTCGAATCCAACTATGTCCAAGCCCAACAAGCCCAGTCGCAAAACCTGATGGTGTTGGCTGCGCAGCAGGAAGCTTCTCAGCGTCAACAGGACCAGGAAGAACATGCCCGCGAAGCTAGCGCCCTCGCGGCCCAATATCGGGCGGCCGCACAATGACTCGACAGCGGCAGACCGTCGTTGGCGTGGCGGTAGTCGCCATTCTGGCCATTGCCACACTTTATATATCGCGCGAGCGGAACAACGGCGGCGCCGTGCCCCCGCAGTTTGCCGAGCAGCACCAAACCTTTGGGACCGTCCCAAGTGTTGCGTCCATGATCGCCGATCCCGCAACGCTCAAATCCGCCGCCAAAGAGTGCTCCGAGGGCAATGGTCCCGATGTGATGACGCTGTGTGATCATGTCCATAGCGCCGAGGCGCAACTGCTCGCCCAGAAATACCGCACAGAGATCACACATTAGTGGAAAGCCGCGGAGCATGCACTTCGATCCATTTACAGATTTTGCCACGCAATACGCCACAATCTTTTCGACTGGCACAGCCAACGCCGTGAGTGCCGGCTTGAGCGCGATTTCCGGCCCTCTCACGGCGGTGGTGGTGCTGTGGATTATCGTCCAGGGCATTCTGGTGATGCGGGGCGATATCTCGGCTCGCAGCGGCATTACCAAGATTCTCCGTGTCGTGCTGGTGGTGGGGTTACTGACGTCCTTTAGTCTGTTCTCCACCTATATCGTCGGCCTCTTCCAGACCACCCTGCCCAATTGGGCAGCACACGCGATCACCGGGTCGAGTGGCGTCACTAGCGCGCCGCAGATGTTCGACAAGGTCTGGGATCATTCGATGGCAATTGCCAAATCGGCGGACGCGCAACTTAAGCTTTGGGACGTAGTGGATGGCGTGGAACTCGATCTCTTGGAAGTTGGAATCGGCCTCTGCCTGATCATCGCCTTCGCTGTTTATGAGATCGGCCAGATCATGCTTGGGGTGGTGATCGCGGTCGGCCCGTTCGTGCTCGCGGGCTATCTGTTCGACACTACACGTGGCATTGCGGACCGCTGGCTGGGCAAGCTGATCGGACTGTCAATCCTGACGCTTCTGATCGCGATCGCACTTAATATCATCTTACAGGGCGATGTGAGCTACATCTCCACGGTGGCCGGCACTTCCGCGCTCGATATCGAGACCAGCATTGCGGTCCTGATGCAGGCGGCCCTCTTCTATGCGTTGGGCGCGGTCATCATCGTGCTGTTGCCGAGCATCGCCGCTTACATCGGCGGCGGCATCAGCTTCCATCCGGGCCAGATGGTCACCCTGGTGATGCCGGTCGCTCGTTCCATGCGCGCACTTGCCCGCTCTGCGCCTGCTTTGAGGAAAGCGTGATATGCCTCATTCCCCGTTCATGATGATGAAACTTCCAGTGATCGGCCTGGCGCTATGGACCGTGTGGCGGGTGATCATCCAGCGCCGACCAATCAGTCTTGTCGCTGTTCCTTGGGGTGTTCTGCGCTGGTTCTTTCTGATCGCTCTCTTGAGCTTCAGCGGGTGCAGCAGCATGCAGAAGCCCGCCGAAGCCAAGGGGCCGCTGTTCGCCCTTAATCCCGGCCACTGGCAGCCAACGCCCCAAGATCTCAAAGACCAGCCGAGAGTGGAGCGTTAGCCACAATGAATGCCGAGGCCAACGCACTGTTCGTGCAAATGCGAGAGCTGGAAGCCAACTATAAGGAGGTTGAGAGCTTCCAGCAGGCACAAGCCCGCGGCGCCAGGCGCACCACGCGGTTTGCGTTGATCGCCGTCGCGACCATGGGACTTGCCAATCTGGCGTTGGCTTGGACCGTCGTAGCGATGTTGCCGCTCACCAAGCTGGTTCCGGTCTATCTTCTTATTCGGCCCGACGGCACCATTGATTCCTCGGTCTCGCTGTCGTCGCTACCAGCCTCGCAGAACGAAGCCGTGATCCGCGCCGCACTCTGGGAATACGTCCGATTGCGCGAAGGCTATGCCTACGACATGGCGCGATACAATTACGACGTCGTTTCGTCCATGTCGGCGCCGACCGTGAAGTCCGCTTACCAATCCTGGTTCAACTATCCCAATTCCGCGTCGCCGCAGGTGGTAGTGGGACGGAACGGCAACATCACCGTGGCGCCCGTATCTGTGGCAATGCTGGGCGCTCACGTCGCCCAGGTGCGATTCGCCCGCACAGTCGCAATGAACAACGAGAAGCCCGTCACCACCAATTGGACGGCAACGTTGGCTTTCGATCAGGTCGATACGCTGCGCAGCAAAGACCGCTTGGCCGATCCGGGCGGCGTGATCATCACCAATTACCAATCGGCACAGGACAGTGCGCCATGAAAGCCGGCTTCGTCCTGGTTCTCTGCGTCTTCAGTGTGCCAGCTCTGGCCGATCAGTATCCCCGACATGATCGGCAGGACACGCGCATGCGCTATGTCGCTTATGACCCTCGTCAAGTCGTGCACCTTTCCACCCAAATCGGTGCCACGCTGGTGGTCAGCTTCTCCGACAAGGAAACCGTGAGCGCCGTCGCGGAGACCGATACCATGCATCTCTCGGCGGCCCCCAAGGCCAATTATCTCTTCTTCCGTCCGACGGCCGCCTTACCGCTCCAACCCGTCGTTGTTCTGACCACGTTGCCCGACGGCAAGCTGCGCCGCTATGTCTTCGAAATCGAGACGGTGGCGGCACCCAGCCTCGCGAACGGCGTCGGCAATGTCTATTACTCGGTGCAATTCACCTATCCCCGCAGCACTGCCGCTGCCGCGGAAGGAGCCCAAACGAACGCACAACGAGCGGCGATTCAATACGCCCTGCAAAAGCCGGTGACCGATCTTGATGCGGACGGACGCAATTGGCGCTACGTCGCGCGGGGCAGTCGCTCTCTGACGCCGATTGCCGTATTCGACAACGGCTATTCAACCGTCTTCCGCTTTCCGCAGAACGAGCGCATCCCCGCGATCTTCGTCATCAATCCCGACGGCAAAGAGGCCACCGCCCCCTACTCCGTCGACGGAAGTTACGCTCAGGTCGGCATGACAGCGCGGGAGTTCCGGCTGCGCGATGGCAACACGGTGCTGGACGTTTTCAACCTCGGCTACGACACCATGGGCGTCAATCCCGCCACCGGCACGGTGAGCAACGATGTCAAGCGTGTGGTCAAGCCTGGAGCAAATCCATGAGCGATCACGTCACGCCTTCTCCCGTAGAGCATAGTGCCTCCGATGTGGCTGGTCCGCCTGGGCGCGAACTCTCGTTACGGCAGAAGCTCGCCCTGGCCATCCTTCTGGGGGCCGTGGCACTCGGTGTGATCTGGTTCAACGCCCTGCTCAACCGTCACGCACCGGCGCCCAAAGAGGCGAGCATCACGGCGGCTGGTGCCGGCCAGAAATACACGCCGCCACCCGTGCTTCCTGTCAAGGCCGAGTCCGCGGGCCTGCCGCTGCCGGCTGCCGATCCATTCGACAACTCGGTCCTCCAAAACCACGCGCCGCCGCCCATTTTTGCCTACTCAGCCGGTGGACCGGCGACAGGCGGATTAGCTGTTGGCATGCACCCCGAGCAGTTACCGCCCGTTGAGGATTCCGATGCCAGCCAGACTGCCGCGTCTGCCCCGGCGGCAAACACGCCAGAGTCCAACTTCGCAGCCAAGCTCAAGCCAACGGTTATTGATGGCGCAACCGCGTCCGTGATCAAGAACCCCGATATGGTGATCACCCAAGGAACGGTGATGCCCTGTACGCTGCAGACGGCCATCAATACGCAACTTGCCGGCTTCGTCACCTGTGTGATCCCGGTCGATGTGCGGGGGACCACCGGCAATGTCGTGTTGCTCGATCGCGGCACCAAGATCGTTGGTCAGATCCAATCCGGCCTGATGCACGGCCAGGATCGCGTGTTCGTCTTGTGGACTCGCGCCGAAACGCCCGAACACGTGATTATCTCCCTCAACGCGCCCGGCGCCGACGCCTTGGGCCGCGCGGGCCTCGCAGGAACGGTCGATAATCACTGGTGGGACCGCTTCGGCGGCGCCCTCATGCTGACATTGGTGCAAGGCTCGCTCAATTCCGGCACAGCGCTGGCGGCAAACAGTGGCAGTAATGGCGGCAGCAGCGGCGCCCTGGGCTTCATCTACGGCGCCCAGAACACCGGCGGTCAGGTCGCCAACACCGCCCTCGAAAGCACCATCAATATTCCGCCCACGCTGAACAAGAACCAGGGCGACACGGTCAGCGTGTTCGTCGTCCAGGATTTGGATTTCAGCAGCGTCTATCGGCTCAAGCTGTCGGAGTCCGGCCATGCGCAATGAAGCCGCCATTCAACTGCATCACCTCATGCGGCCTCTGGCGGCATGGCTTGACGATCCCGCCACCGAGGACCTCTGCATCAACAGGCCGGGTGAAGCATTCATCCGCCAGAAAGGCGCCTTCCGCCGTGAAAGCGTGGGACTGTCTATCGACGATCTCGAAGATATTGCCACTCTGGCGGGCGCCCTGCGCAAGCAGGACGTGGGGCGGCGCCATCCCCTCTGCGCTACCGAATTGCCAGATGGTGAGAGGCTTCAGATTTGCCTGCCGCCTGCCGTACCCACCGGCACCGTGAGTCTCACCATCCGAAAGCCCGGAAGTTCGGTTGCGCCTTTGTCGACCATTGCCGGCCGCTATGAGACGACGCGCTGGAACCAGTGGCTGAAACGCCGAGACGCGCGTGCACGCAATTTCGGGAAACTCTTGGCGCAGTACGACGACGGCGATCTCGAAGGCTTCTTGCATGCCTGCGTGGCGGAGCGCCTCACCATCTTGCTATGCGGCGCCACCGGGTCCGGCAAGACCACCATGAGCAAGACGCTGATCGGTGCCATCGACACGAGCGAGCGGCTCATCACCATTGAAGACACGCTGGAGCTTGTGATCCCGCAGCCCAATCATGTCCGGTTGCTCTACAGCAAGGACGATATCGGCCAGTCTCATGTCACTGCCGAAGCGCTGTTGCAGGCATCCTTGCGCATGCGTCCTGACCGGGTACTCGTGCAGGAGCTGCGCGACGAAGCGGCGGCGACTTACGTCCACGAAGTCGTGAGCGGCCATCCCGGCTCCATCACCACCATTCATGGCCGCGATGCGCCCCAGGCGTTCAAGAAACTGTTCGCATTGATCAAGGGAAGCGCCCAATTCCACGGTTGGGATGACGACACGTTGATCGAGCTTCTGGTGACCGCCGTCGACGTGATCATCCCATTTGAGAACCGGGGACAGACCTATTCGATCGGGGAGGTCTGGTTCAGCGCCGACGCCGATCGGCGCGGCACGACGGCTGCAGACCTGTTGAGGGCGGCCTGACATGACCAACGTCATTCTCAAGAGCGGGTTTGCCCTTGTGTTGGGTTTTGTCGCCTGGACGATCGTGGCGTCCCTCACATTTCTTTGGGGGACGGGGCTCATCCACGCCTTTCCTCATCCCTTCTGGCAATGGTGGGTCTATTTCCTGGAGGTTAAGGGCAATGCCAGGGTCGACCTCTGGCTCAAGCTCGGCGCCGCCGCCGGAATTGCGCCGCTGGTGATATTCGCCGTCGGTCTTGTCGTGCGCGGGGCCGACGTCAAAGGCCCGCGGCTTCGGCGCTCCATGTTCGGCGGACAGATGTCGTCCTCCCGCGCTGTGACCGACAACTATGGTCATGCCGACTGGATGGGCATGAAGCGGGCCCGCCAACTCTTTTCCGGGCCAGACCCCGTTTATGGCGGCGTCGTGATCGGCGAAGCCTATCGTGTGGATCAAGATCGTGCGGCCCACCTTCCCTTCGATCCCGCCGATCCCAAAAGCTGGGGTCAGGGCGGCAAAGCACCGCTTCTGATCGATCCCTGTTACAGCGGCCCGACGCATTCTTTGGTCATCGCTGGTGCCGGTAGCTTCAAATCGATGTCGGCCGTCTCAACGCTTCTCACTTGGCGTGGCTCGGCGGTCGTGCTCGATCCGGCCGGAGAAATGGCCCCCATGGTGCGCGAGGCGCGCCGCAACATGGGCCACACCATCCATGAACTCGATCTCGGCGGCTCGGTCGGTTTCAATGTCCTGGACTGGATCGACATTGCCTCGCCAATGGCCGACACCCATGTTCTTTCGGTCGCGTCCTGGATTTGTGGCGAGGAGCCGGAGAAGAAATCCGGCACCGCCCAGTTCTTCGAGGCCAAGGGCCGTCATCTGGTGGTGTGCCTGCTCTCGCACATGTTGTGGGACGATACCTTGGCGCCAGGATTGAAGACGCTCGCTTGCTTGCGCAAGGGCGTCTCCGTTCCTGTCGACACCATGCGCGAAGTGCTGGCCGGCATCTACAAATCCAGCAAGAGCGCGGTGGCCCGCGATTATGCCGGCGCCCTGATGCAACAGGTGCCGGAGACCTTCGCTGGCATCTATGGTAGCGCCGATAAGGAAACCGCCTGGCTCGCCAACAAGGCGTTCGCGGCCCTGGTCTCTGGCAACAGTTTCCGCTCCGTCGATCTCATCAGCGGGAAAGTCAGCGTTTTCCTCAAGCTTCCGTTAGAGGCTCTCGATACCACGCCGGCGCTCGCCCGCACGGTGATCGGTGCGCTACTCAACTCCGCCTATCAGGCCAATGGCGGTTTTGAGGGTCGCATCCTCTACTTGATCGACGAAGCCGCGCGTCTTGGCTATATGAAAATCGTCGAAACGGCGCGCGACGCGGGCCGCAAATTCGGTATCACGCTTCAGCTTCTCTACCAATCGAGCGGTCAGGTCACCAAGCAATGGGGACCGGACGGCAAGAAGGCTTGGTATGAGGGGGTCTCACACCGCAGCTATGCGGTGGTCCAGGACGTCGAGACTGCCACGGAGTTGGAGAACAGCTTCGGCACGTTTGGGGTGCTGGCGACTTCCGAAGGTTCCAACACCGGCCACTCCGGCAAAGCGTGGGAAGCCTCATCCCGCTCGCGCGGCAAGCATGTCAGCTATCACGAAGTCGGCCGCCCGCTGATCCGAAAAGCGGAGCTGATGAACGATGTGCGAAGCGACGAAGCGTTCATTATCGTGCGCGGCCACCCACCGCTGCGCTGCGGGCGGGCGATCTACTTCCGCCGCGCTGAGATGCGCGCGCTGGTCGGCCCCAACCGCTTCTACAAACAGGCTTTAGAAAGGCAAGCCCAATAGAGAAAGGAGACCCGTATGTCAGACGTGATGGCAGAAATGGACCGGGCGGCGGCGACCTATTGGCTGAACGTCGCGCGCCGGGGTGCCGATCCCACGATGGCTCTGCAACGCGCGCAGCGCTATCTGGCGGAAGCCCGTGCGGAAAGCCGCGTGCACAGCCGCGTTCCCACGCTCGATGACGTCGAGTCGCCGCCCCTGGGCTTGCGTCCCAGGCTCTGAACGCGGCGGCACTGCATGGACTCCGAGCGCGCCGGTCCAGGTGTATCCGAACGTCTCAGTGCGGTGGAGACGCGGCTCATCGCCGTGTTGCGTGAGCAACGCAACATTCTTGGCTGCCTGCAATTGCTATTGGAAGGCTTGGCTCATCAGACCGAATTGCTGACCAATCTTGCCAGCCTGGCAAATGAGGAACCTGAAACGTCTCAACTGTCGGGCACCATCAACCGGCTTACCCGTGCCGTGCTGGCACTGGAAATAGTGTCGCAGCGTCTGGACAAGCTTCCTGAAAAGATCGGTGTCGAGCTGGAAAAGCAGTTTGGCGCCGCACCGGCAGGAGGCTAGATGCTCACCTATCGCACCGGCGCCGCAGGCGCCCCTTCGGCCGCGCGCAGCATGAGCGAGCATCTGCTGCAACAGACCCTGCCGCCCGAAATGGCGGCGATGGCCGACTACTACGAACAGGGCGCCACGCTGCCCACCTGCGCGGAAGCTGCTGCCAGTCGCTACGCCGGCCGAGTGATAGCGGGCGCGTTCCGCGACGGCGCAGCCCTGGATCAGACGGTAAGCGAAGAGATCGATCGGCTATGCGATGTGGCGGCAAAACCCGAAGGTGAGCTGGCGTTGCAGGCAGTCGCATCTCTACAGGCGGCCAAGCTGGTGACGCGCGAGACGGCGTTGTCCTGGCTTTCGGAACATCAAGCCGGGGTGACGGCCGAAACGCTCGATGCGGCTGCGGCAAGCGCGGCGCAGGAGCGCGACTATTCCAGCGCGGCGGCAAGCCCACGCCGCGACATGAACCCGGCACTGGCAGAACGGCTGGGGATTGATCCCAACCGGGCGCTCACACCAGGCGAGATCGCCTTCCTACTGAACGGCCAGCGCGCCGACGGCGGCGAAATCGACGGCAAGAAGAAGCAATCCGCCACGCAATCGCTACGCAGCCTCTTCGCTTTTGCCCGCGATCGCCTGCCCACACTCGCCGAATTGGAGCATGTGCTGGGCGGCCGCAAGGTCGATGGCACGCCGCTTCCGCAAAGCGAAGCGGAACGCGCGGTGCGCAGCTTCCGTGCCGCGTTTGGGGTGAACGACAAGGACCTCGGCGAGACACAGCGCAATCACCTTCTCATGGGCTTCATCGCCGATGGCACAGTGCTGTCGCTGCGCGATTATCAGGCGCGGCTCGACACCGCGAAGGCCCGCATCGGTTATGTCGATTTCACGTTCTCAGCGCCCAAGAGCGTCAGTATCGCCTGGGCGTTTGCCCCCACCGAAGCTGAGCGCGCCATCATCCGGCAAGCCCATCGCGATGCCGTCGACAGTGTGATGGTCGAGATCGAGCGCCAGATCGGCCGCGCCCGCAAGGGTCAGGGTGGGCGCGACGGTTGGGAGCCGGGAACGATCGGCTGGGTGTCGTTCGATCACTATGCCGCCCGGCCCACCGTGGCGGTGGTGCGTGACCGCTCCGACGGCGGCCAGGAGACCGAGCTTTATACGCTCAAAGATAACGGCGCCCGCGTACCGGGCGACATGCAACTTCACACCCACACGGCCGTGTTCAACGCAGTCTTGACCGAGAGCGGACGGCTGGGTGGCCTCGACCTCGCCCAACTGGAAGGCCGCATTAAGGAATGGGGCGCACTCTATCAGGCGTTCCTGGCAACGAACCTACGGCGGCACGGCGTCGATATGGCGCTCGATCGCCGCACCGAAATGGCGCGCCTCATGGACGTGCCCGAGCGGGTGCGGGAGCACTTCTCCAAGCGGACCTTGAGCGGCACCGCGGCGGCCCGCGCCTATGCCACCGCGCAAGGCTTGGACTGGGACAGTCTCGATGCCGATCGCAAGGTGGGACTACTCAAGACAAGCGTCCAGGCGCCGCGCGAAGCCAAGAGCGATGATGTCTCAGATCTCACCACTTGGAAGAACATGGCGGCCGATATCGGCTATCAGCACAAAAGCGTGCTGCGGCCAGATGCGATCGTACCGTTGGCGGATCTCGAGGAACGCCTCGACATCGCTTACAGGTCGGCCATGCCGGTTCTGGAAAGGCAACTACAGCGACGGGCCGTGATCGATGGCGCGGATGTCCGCGTCGCCGCCGCCAAAGGCTTGATTGCTTCCGGCGTTGAAACGGCCGACGACGTGAGCCATGTCACCAGTACCTTCCGCGCCCGCGGCGTCGTCCAGAATGGGGAACTCACCGCCCTCATTTGGGGCAAGGTGATGGCCGCGGACAATCGCGAGCGGGTAGCCGTCACCACGGCGCTGCATGCGCGGGAAGAAGAAGCCCTGATCACGCGCGCCAAAGCGGCGGCAGCGGATTCCTCAGCAGCGCTGTCACCTCTTGCCATCAGGGCTGCGATTGAAGCTTTGCCAGAACTCGATTTTGCTAGCGAGCACGGGCTTGCCCAGCGCGCCATCATTGATCGCCTGGGCCAAGGGGGAAGGCTGGGCGTCGCGATCGGCGTGGCCGGCGCCGGCAAGAGCACCTTGCTCAGACCCCTGGTCAAGGCGTGGATGGCAGACGGCCGCACCGTGCACGGCATCGCGCTGGCTTGGCGCCAATCGGACGATCTTACCGATGCCGGAATTCCCGCCACCAACACCCGCGCTGTGGAAGCGTTCCTGCGTGGTGCGGCACGCAGGCGGATCATTCTGGATCGGTCCAGCGTTGTCATTGTCGACGAAATCGGTCTCCTCGGCACCCGTCAGCTCAACGATATCCTCAAACTGCAGGAAAAATCCGGATTCCAGCTAATAGCGCTGGGCGACCCCAAACAGATGCAGGCGGTGGAAGCTGGCCACGTGATCGGACTTTTGCAGCGTGCCCTCGGCGTTGATGCGATCCCGGAATTGGGACGCTCCGTGCGCCAGCAGCACGCGCTGGAGCGCGAGACGGTCCTGATGTTCCGCAACGGTCAGACCGACGAGGCCGTCGCCCGCAAGCTCGCCGACGGCACCCTGAAGATCGTTCCCGGCGGTTATGACGAGGCGATCGCCCACATCGTCGACCTCTGGCAAGAACGGCGTGCCGCCAACGCCGGCAGGCGGGGATTTACCCTCACCATCAGTGCCCCCACCAATGCCGACGCCCATGCCATCAGTTTGGCCGTCCGTGCGCGGCGTCAGGCATTGGGCGAGATTGGCGAAGACCGCATCACCGTTCCGGCTTGCGATGCCGGTTCTGACGATCCGCGGACCTTCGACCTCACCCTGGCGGTGGGCGATCATGTGCGCCTCTTCCGCCGCACCAATGCGCTGTTCGACGCCACCCGACCGGTCGGCAGCAACATCGGCCACAACGGTACGGTGCTGGAAATTCGCGCCATTGAAGAGGACGGGCTGGTGTTGCGCGCGCCATCCGGCAAGCAAGGTCTGGTGCCCTGGGACCGTCTGCGGGCGCCCGACAGCGAGCGCGTCCTGCTCGATTATGGCGAGGCGCTCACCACCAACACGGCTCAGGGTTCAACCGTCAGCGAGCACATCCACGCCATGCCGGCAGGCTCGGCCCTCGTCTCGGCCTTCGGCGCCTACACCTCCGGCAGCCGCCACCGGGAGAAGAGCTTTATCGTCACCTCGGAAGGGGCGGAACGGGCGGAAGTGGCAGGCCGCCGCCCACTCGGCGATGCCCGCAAGATCGAGCAAGCCGACCTCATCGCTAACATCGTGCGCAATCTTTCCCGTCAGCCGGTCAAGGAAGCCTCACTCGACCTACTCGAACGGGCCCGCGATGTCCGCCGCGGGGCCGTACGAGCGTTTCAGGCCGGCGTCCAGCCCGTTGAGGCTCGCCGCGTGGCTACCGCCCCTGTCAGTGGCCTTGGCGACCGGCTGCGTCGGCATGGCGTGGCTGCGACGCTGACCCGTGCCCTCCCCGATTTGGCTGGGCGGCTGCAAGCGGCGGCCCACCGGATGCGACGCGCTAGCGGTTTGGCGGCGCGCCTCTCGTCTCTGATGACCCAACTCTCCGGGCGCAAGCGCCTGTCACGCACCTATTGGACGGGAAGCTCGGTGCAGGATTTGGACGCCGATCGCCAAGCGCCGCACCAGACGCACGAGGCCACACAGCGGAAAGGACGCACCCTATGACGACCGCTATGCACGAACCTGCTCTCGATAGAGTGCCTTGGTCTGTAGCAAAGCCACCCTCATCACGGGTTACTCTCTCGAAAATCGAGACGCGGTTTGAAACGCGAAATGCGACGCGAATTGCAGCGCGGTTTGCGACGCGATTCAAGACGTGATTTGAAACGCGAATTGAGACGCGACGGGGAACGCCAGGTTCGGTGCAACACTTGTTATCGGGAAGGCGTAAGCGGTGGCCGTAAGGCGCAATCACAACCAAGCAGAGATAGAGGCGTTGGCGGCAACATTCCGCGAAAGCTGGACCAAGGGTCAGATCGTCAAATCCTGGCTTCGCATTCATGCCGGGGAGCTACGGCGCCTGGTACACGAAGAAGACTGGGCTTGGGTCAATATCGGTTGCGCATTGAGCTTGGCTGGAATTGCCTATCGCACCGGCAATGCTTGGTCCGCAGAGAATCTGCGCAAGGCCGTGATACTGGCCTGCAAGCCCACCAAACGCGCCCTGCGGGAGGCGGCGCGCGTGCCGGCGCAAAAGGCGTCACCGGCGCTGCCTATGTCTGCCGAGCCGGAATTTCGGATCATCCGACGGCAAACCGCAAATCACGAAACCGTGGCATCGTCATCTGCGGTGCAACCGCCTCCGCACGCGGCGCCACGCACCGATCTCACCGACGAGGAAATCTTCGCCATTGCGACCGGCCTTCCTTTGAAGAGGTGAACTCATGAACCCCAGCGAGACACCGCCCAAATCCCGTGTCACACCCTTCGCCGATGCCCCGGACGGAGACGAGCGCCCAACGCTGGAGATTGGGCAGTTTGCCCCCCAAAAGGCAGTGGACGACATTGTGCCGGCCAGGGGCATCGATCTCTCGGGACAGGCCAAGATTGTCTTCGTGATCGGACGCGGCAAGACCGGCAAGACCACACTGCTGCGCTGGATGGCGGAACAGGCGCTGAAGACGGGCCGTTCGTTCCTGATGGCCGACATCGATCCCACTAATGCGAGCTTCTCGTCCTACTTTCCGGACGTCTCGCGTCCGTCGGGGTACGATCCGGTGGAAGTGCGTGCCTGGTTGCAGCGCTTCATCGCTTATGCGGTGGAGCAGAAGACGACGGCGATCATCGATCTTGGCGGCGGCGATACCGCGCTGCGCTCCCTGCTGACGGAGATGCCAACGATTCTATCGGAGATCGAAGCGCAAGAGCTGGCGCCAGTCGCGCTTTATATGTGCGGCCCGCAGGTCGATGACCTCGCGCCAATTGTCACGTTGTCCAGCCACGGCTTCGCGCCCGCGGCGCGCGCCATCGTCTTCAACGAGGGGATCGCCGAGACTGGCTTGCCACGCTTGCAGAGTTTCGCGGAAGCGGTTCGCCACCCCGTCGTCAAAGACGAAATCAAGGCCGGCGCGCTGGTTCTGTGGATGCCGCGCCTGTTCGCTGCCGCTGCCGTCGAAAATCGCCGCTCGTCCTTCGCCGACGCGCGGGACGGCAAGACGGCGCTGCCGACCAATATGTTCGACCGGATGCGCGTGCGTACCTGGCTTGAGGCGATGCAGCACCGCTTTGCCGGCGTCGCATCATGGCTGCCGTGACCGACGGCGGAACCAGTCAGGACGGCTTTGGGGCGCGGTTGGCCGCGTTCGAGGACTGCGTCGACAGTTTGCGCGACAGCAGCCGCTACGCTCGCCTCAGTGGCGACCCGGCGGCCGACAGCTTGGCCGCCATGGTGCGGGTGATGGAAAGCGTGGCGGTGGCGTTTCGCACGCGCATGGCGGAGCGGACCCAAATATCGCAGTCGCTGCGCCAGGAAGTGGACGCCATATCGCAAGCGGCCATTACTAGGGTCGAAGCGCGCGGCGCTGCCACTGTCGAGAGCCTGGTGCCGCGTTTGGTTGCGCTGACGGAACGGGCGGTGGAACGCCGGCTCTGGCTGGTGAAACTGCGGACTCTGATCCTGGCCGGCGGCGCAGTTTGCGTCCTCGTGCTGGCGGTGTTCGCGTTGAGTTACGGTGCGGGCTACGCCAGCGGACGCCAAGATGGGCTGATCGCGGCCAACACCATTGCGGCGGCGATGGCGGCGGGTCCACACGCGGCCTCGGCTTGGGCGAAGCTGATGGCGGCAAACGATCCAGTCCAGGCGTTGGCTGCTTGTCGGAAGAAAAGCGTCAAAGATGCGCAGGGCCGACGATATTGCGCGCTGCCGGTATGGCTCGACCCGCCCTCGCCGCCAAACACGGCACGCAAAGCCTTTCGATAATGTCTCAGGTCGGATTTGGGCCTCGCCAAAGGCGGATGAACAATCATTTAGCGATCAGTCGATCGCTTCGATACCTTGCGCCTTTAGTCGTTCGAGATGGTCTTTCATTTCCCTCAGCCGCCCGGGAGAGTGGCCATTCCATCCCGTGACCTCGGCCGTCACCCTAAGTGCATCACGGGAGCGGTAGGATCGCGTTGCATTACCGGGGAACTTCTGGTCCGTCAGGTTGGGATCGTCAAAGATCGGGCCGGTTGGCTCCACGATGTGGATTCTTTCCCGCCCGTCGCCGGTGGCCAGCTCGGCGCCCCAGATGGCGGCATCACGTGTGCCTGTGAGATAGACCCAGGACAACGGCTTCCCCGTGCCGAAGTTGGAGTTGTAGCCTACTGCGATCAGGTCTCCCGGTTTCAGGTCCGCTCGGGTGCCGTGATAGAATCGTTGCGCGGCCGTGCTGTCGTTCGGTGGCATCAGCTTGCTGCTTCTTCTAAGGAGGACAACTTACTCTGCGTAGCCGCCCAAAGGCAAACACGCGCCGGCTTAAGGGAGAAAGTCAAACGGAGCCATTGCATCGAACCATAGGGAAAGCCCTCGCACCGCTTGTCCGGCGCGAGGGCGAGGATGGTGCTTCAGTCGGATGGATTCCAGATCACCGCGAACACATCTGGATCATCCTGACCGGCCGCAGGACCGAGATTGGCATAGAGCTTCTTGGACCCGAGAGCCGGATCACACAGGCTGAGACTGACATAGTCCTCGCCCGAGCTCTTGCCTTTGCGCACCCAGGCCGCGCCGATATCGACTCCGGAACTCACCACTCGGAAATCGGGTTGAGCGCCGGTCTTCAGGGCGTTGGGCACGATGTCGATGGGCGCGCGGAAGGAAAGCGTCTTGAGCTGCCCCTTGTAGGAACCGTCTTTCTGCTTCGTAACGTGACCGATGGCTGGCATGTTCGTCTCCATTTGAAGTCTCGGGAGACCATTCTCCCTTGCGATGGCGGACTGTTCATGGGCGGAGACGGGCACCCGAACCCGTTAGGGCCGAAGCGCAGCGCAGGACCGGAGCGGCGAGAAATTTGAAAGCGCAGCGGCCGCGAGGAGCGCGTGAAACGCGCGGGGAAATTTCTCGGCCGCGATGGTTTCGGAAGGCCCGGCCGCGCCCATAGGTCCCACGCCACGAGCAAGGGAGAATGGTCGGGCCTGAGATGCGAGACGACAGCAATTAACGCAATGAGACGTATGCGGTGCCGTTCGGGCGATCAAACGCGCTGCACCGCTTCCCCATCCACGAACTTGCGGCGCGGCGGCCGCTCTCCGTCGCGAATGCGGCAGTGGTCGTTTTGATGCGGGGATCACTCCATTCCAAGCGGCCCGCGGATACGCAAAGCCACGCGCAGCTACGCTCCGAGTTTCTCAGCATCGGCCCCCCACACGGTCCTTCCGATTGCGTACTTCGCGATCCTAGCTCTGGGGAGTTTGTTCTGGTGGCTGCCGAAGTCGCTCGGCGCTCTTCAGGAAGCCTTGTCGAAGGAGGAGCAATTCGCGCTTCACGACCTCGTCTGCCGTCGCATTGGCGAGCCGGACACACTCTTCGGCATGAGCGAGGTATTCATCGTAAAGGCTCAACGTCCTTGCTCCATCCGGCCGAACAGAAGACCACAAAACGAGCGTGAAGATTGGGAGTCCGGGTTTCTACCTACTCCGTAGAATCCTCAGTGCGACGCAACGTCAATTGCGGAATCGAGCACTGTGTTTTGGGCACCATTGCGCCCGCCAGCGCCCGCACATGACGCGGCAGAAGTTATTCAATGCGTCGGTGTGTGCGCGGCCAATAATGTGCCCGCCGCTGAAGTCCAAACCGTGTTTAGCTGCGCAATATTTTACACGTGAGGTCACTCAGGCGCTAGCGCTTGTAGAGTTTTGACGAGCTCGAGAATGCGTCTTTGCACGCGCGGGCTCCTTATTGCCATGAACGCGGTCGCAAGCTGCACTGCCTCGCGACTGTGAACGAGCGCTTGCAACTGTTGCGCTTGCTCGTTCGCCCCAGCCTCGGACGTTGCTGGATGTTCGTCGGCGTCTTCAAAGAAGTAGGGGACGCCGACACCAAGAATCTGCGCCACCATATACAGGCGTCCGGCGCTGATCCGATTGACACCCTTCTCGTACTTCTGGATCTGCTGAAACGTGAGTCCAAGCGCTCGCCCCAGTTGCTCCTGCGCCATTCCGATGGCCATCCGTCGGAAGCGAAGACGCGCCCCCACATGCGCGTCGATACGGGTCGCGTCACGTCGTTTCACGGCGCCGTGACCCGCTAATGACGAGGACTTGTTATCCGCCGCAGAAGACATTGCGAACTACCACGCACTTTCGACTTTGGTTTGGTAACAGGCAAAGAGCAGCATGTTGTCGTGATCTTCTTGGCCTGCCATTGGAAGCAACAACTCCTCAAATGTCAGACGTTGGCCTTCGATGGTACAGCTGTAGCGACCTTCCGCGGGCGCGTTTGTGGCTTGAACATTCCTGACCAACTCGCGAAGCGATGAACCGATGTCCTCCCTCAGGTCGGTCAGGTCACGACCGGTCACGTCTCCGCCAAAGCGCGAGAACAGGCTGATTCCACAAAGACGGACCCGCCCTTCTCCTTCCTGTGTCAGGTCGATCAACGCCAGGTTTCCAAGCCATGGCCTGAGAACGAACACATTGATATCGCGGCGCAGCGGCATGGTCCTGCCCTGCCGCTTTTCGTCCCATAAGGCTCTTAGTGCCGCGAGCTTCTGATTCGCCGGAGCCATTTGACCTCCGATCATAAAGTAAAGTGCAGATTCGGCGCATTACCACGTTTGGTGATTTTCACCAAATCGATGGCGGCCGGCGTCGCGGCGGTCAAGGTAACCACCGTATGGTCACCTCCCGCCAAATTCGCGCGGCCCGCGCTCTTCTGGGCTGGACCCAGCAGACGCTTGCTGACAAAGCACTCGTCGCCGTCAACACGCTTCGCGCGATCGAAGCGGACAAATCCTATCCTACACCTGGATCAATTGCAGCCGTTCAACAGGCGCTCGCATGCGGCGGCGTCGTGTTTTTGCCAAACGGAACGATGGGGGAAGGCGTTCGTCTGGCAAAGCCCGTCCGTTAGCGTCGGCGCAAGGACACCGCGAAATCCAGCGATCACTCCTGCGACGCAAACCAAAATGTGGAGGCTACGCTCAAAGATTATGCACTCGCTGAATCGCAAGTGCGCCACAGTCCCTGAGCGGCTCGAACCCTTGCGCAGGAATACTTGTCCTCCCGCAGGGTTGTTTTCATCCTTTGGTTCCTATCGCAATGGTTCGCAAATTCAACGTTCGATTCACGCAACGTTAAATGCCGATCTCTGGTCTGCGAAGAGTCCTCGCAACCTCCGTCTTGTAGCCGCCTGATGCAATCCGTCAGTTCTGCAATTGCAGGTCTCACCGAAACGACGGGGCCCGAGTTCATTCGCCCGGAGGCGATCCAATATCCCTTTCTGCGTCTGGGATTGAGTCATTGGTCGCTGAAGTGCGGCGATCGCCAATTCCCGTCGCGCTCCGATATCGACATTCGAGAACTCGCGTCGGTCTTGAGCCACACGGCGCTCGTCAAAGTGATCGATGCTGGGGCCGATTTCGCGTTCGCCGTGGTCGGGCTAGCCATCGCTCGGACGTCGCGCGGGTCCGCGCAAGGCCGCCGGCTCACTGAAGTGGCAAACAATCCCCGCGACTGGCCGAAAGGCATTTCACACTTTATCGCAATATAGTCGAGAGCCGGATGCCGCTCGGTGTGCTGGCGTGCATGGATATTGACACGCCGGAAGTGACATTCACGCATGCAGAAGCCCTCATCCTGCCGCTGGGCGAACACGACAACTGTGTGGATGCCTTATTGTGTTTCGCAAACTACGAGCGGAAATTCGACTAACAGCCACGGTGCTGACTACGGTCGCTCACCACAAGGCGCACCACGCGCCTGTGAGTTGCGTGGCTCTCTCCGGGATACCCCTGATGTGATCATTCTGAGAAGGCGCGGACTTCGGCTCCGAGATGGGTAGCAGGTGGCGGCCGAAGCCGCCACCTGCACCTCGGGTGCTCACGTCGCGCATTCACGCCGCGGCGCGAACCGCGTCGGCGTCTTCGCATATCGCCTCGGCTTCGATCTGACGGGCTGGAAAGCACAGCCAACCCGGTACCCAGGCTTCGACTTTGGCGCGGCCGCCCGTTCCGGCCAGACAATCGCGGATGATCTGTTTCTGGGTTTTGGTTTTCTCCGCGATGTTCGCTTTGGCGACCGCTTCCCCCGCCACCTCAGACAGCACGGCGTTGGTGGTGGCGCGGTCGCGGATGAGATCGAAGAAGCAGTCGTCGGCCTGCCATTGCCCGCGCGGATCGATGTGCAAGTGTTCGCCTACGGCTTCCACCACTTCGCTGCCGGATTTCAGGCTGAGGGCCATGAAGTAGGTCGCGATCCGTTGCACTTCGGCGTCGTTCAAGGTCAGCAGCTTTTCGAACACGCTGGCGGTGCCCCGGCAGGTGTCGTCCGCATCCCAACCGAGCAAGGCATGGACGGCCTGTTCTTCTTCCAGAAACGCGATGTGCGCGGGACTGCGCTCGACGCTCGCCGTGATGGCGGCGCTGCGGCTTTGGCCGTCGTCGGCCTCGACGCTCCAATTGCCGGACGGGGCGATCATGTGGGCCACCATGAGCCGCCACGCCACCTGCGGCGCACCGATCAGCGCGCGGCGGGCGAGTGCATGGCGATGCAGATCGAGGTAGTTCTCCATCGCCTTCGTCATCGTCGGGCCGCTCGATGGTGATCCGGCCTTCGCCGCGTCGCTGCAGTGGTCCTCTGTGCGGGCTTCCGCCTTGGCGCGCTTCTTGGCTTCCTTCTGCGACAGCCAGCCTTCGAAGATTTCGACGGCACCATCCGAGCTGACGGTGATGAACACCTTGCCGCCCTTCTTCTTGGGCGTCTTGACATGCTCCCATTGCGAGAAGTGCTGACCGGGCGCGAGGATTTCGACGGCGGTCCAGCCCGCCCTTAACAGCGCCTCTTGCTTGGCGGCTATGGCGCGGTTCTGCAAGGCCCAGAAGAGGTCCGTATCGGCAAAGTAGCTGTCCTCGCCGAACAAATCCTCGATGATCTGACCGGTGTAATCGGAGAGCTTGAACAGCGCATGGTTGGTGGCAATCTGGTGGCCACCGAACAGCCATTATGCCGATCACCTGATTATGCCGATCAGGCTGTAGCAGAGCGCTCTTTCCCCACGGCCATCGGGCAGCGCGGTCAGCATTATCTTGTCCTCCACAACCCGAGGAGGATATA
>Ga0335085_10002551_pt1 | contig 33672 bp, 23 predicted proteins | sample Lox_Sample_45_FD_206712 | JGI IMG/M metagenome (GOLD analysis project Ga0335085, IMG submission 206712) | Soil microbial communities from Loxahatchee National Wildlife Refuge, Florida, United States - Lox_Sample_4.5 | ecosystem: Environmental > Terrestrial > Soil > Wetlands | place: USA... | reverse complement strand
GCCCGGGCCTTCGGACTGAGACCCTCCCAAGGGCCGATCAGCGGATCCTCATCCATCACGAAGCCGTCCATGCCCGTGGCCGCCAGATCCAAATCGAATTGTTCCAGACGCTCCAGCGTCGAGGGATTGAAGAAATCCAGTGCATCCGTCGGAGTCAGCCGTTTTCGGACGGGGTCATAGCGGAGGTCGCGTTCCTGATCCGGAACCTTGAACCAAGGAAGATGCCGCACGGGAATACGAACCCAGACCTTGAATCCGCGCTGATGAGCCGCCCGCACCGCATCCGCCACCGTCTCACGGACCACGGCGGCTTGATTCGTTTTGAAATACACCCCGCCGGCCCCAAACCCCTGAATCACAACCACGCGGGCCCCTTCGATCGGGACGTCGGCAAGGACTTTTTCCCATCGGCCGCCCGTCTTTTCCGGATCGCCGGGCAGGGCCACGCCCACATACCGTCGGAAGGGTTTTTTCCCCCTTTGCCGTTGCAGAACCTCATCCAGAAAGTCGAGGCGCAACCCGGCTTCGTACCGGTGGGCGGATTTTGGGAAATTGTCGATGAAGGCCCGGTACTCCCTGGCCGCGCGTTCAAACTCATTGGCGGATTCGTAGGACTTCCCGATCATCCACTGAGCTTCCGCCAGCAACGGGGATCCTGGAAAGCGGAGGATCACGGCCTGAAACTGTCGGACAGCTTTACCATAGTCCTCCTGCTCGTAGGCCTTCATTCCCTCCTCGAACGCCTCGAGCTGAACGGACGGGATGGGGGGCGGGATAACGGCCGGCGGCCGTGGCGCCGCGCAGTCCGCGACGGCCAGACAAACGGTAAGACAGAAGCCCATCCGAACGAGACCAATTCTCGCCACGAATTTCTTCACCGATCAGGTATTTTTTTCCACCCGATTGGCCAACTCCACCACGGAGCGGGCCGATTCCAGGGCCGCGACGGGGCGACGCCCCAGGTCCGGAATCAAATAGAAGTTTTTGAGTGAGGTCAGGTAGTAGCAAGCCCCATCCCGCAACACCTTCCGGGGGGTTCGGATTTGCTCCGCCAGCTTGAGGGGAATCCGGGTTACGGCCTCCGTCTCGCCGAGGTCGTCCCCCAAAAAGGACAGGACCCCCTCGGAAAACGGCATCAGCCAGGTCAAATGAGCGGTGACTGCAGACACCAGGGTCTGCAGAACCTCCTGCCGCGGTCGATCGGTCTCCGGAAGATACCCGACGACCTGAAGCGCCCGCTGACCCTTGGGCGCGGCCCAATCTTCCTGAGGCGAATTCAATTGAAGGTATAAAAAATTATCGGACAGTGAAGGCCGCTGGTACGATCGAAGGAAGAGAAGATGTTCCTTCATGGGCAAGGGGACGGCCTTTCCGGCCAAACCGAAGTACAGTTTAAATTCCCTCTGAAAGGCCGACGGATCGGAAGCCGACGGCCAAGGAAGGTTCAGGATCACGCAGCTTCCTTGAACGGTCTGGCCGTCGACGGTCCGAATTCCATCCGTGGCCCGATGGCGAAGAACGATTTCGGCGGCCTGCTTCCGATAGACGACGTCCCCGTGATGTTCCTGAATCACCTTGACGAGCTGTTCGGCCAAACGGGGAATTCCGCCGCTGATCGTGATCATATCGCGTTGGAGAAGACCCAGCAGGTGGACCAGATCCAGGCCGCTGGCCTCCTCCACCGTCCTCCCGTTAAAAATGAGAAGGAGCAGCTCCAGTCCGCGCCGGATTTCCGGCGCCAGACGGTGCGGACGCAGAAAATCATCGGCGCGCTGCCGGCGGAGGGTCCGGACCGTGGAGGTGTACCGCATCCGTTCCCGGAATTCGTTGATCCAGTCCCTTCCCATGGACGGATTCGTCCGTTGGGCCTGGTGCATCCTCGGACGGATGATCTCCTCGCATCGTTCCATCTCGGACCAGAGCGACTTGAGTTCCTGGCCCTGGTCCGGGAACTCCCGGCGGAGTTCCCCGGCCATCTCGCCCGGCTCCGTGTAGCAATCGATACGGTGATCCGGTAGGACGATCTGCAGTTGCGGCTGGGTCTTGCGAAACAGATCGTTCTCGCGCTTGAGCAAGGAGAGCGAGAGACCCAATTCGGTCAGGAGACGGTCATACAGGCCGTCCCGCTCAAATCCCAGGAATAGAGTCGGTCCCTTGACAAAGGTGTATCCGTCTTTGGAGAGTCGAAAGGAGGCCCCGCCGGCCGTCGGCGCTTCCTCAAGGACAATGACCTGCTTGCCCCGTTTCGCCAGCAGGGCGGCGCAGAGGAGCCCTTCCAGGCCAGCGCCGATGACGATCACGTCGTAGCGTCTGGAGGTGTTCAGCATGATCCTTCAGGTCGCGGATGCATTCATCACTTTTTTTGGCGTGGTCCTCTCGCTCACGCTCCTGTGCAGATCTCCCCAGCCGGTGAAGCGAGCGAGAGGGGGAGGATTTCGGCGAGCTCAGTCGAGCCGCTCCCCAGGCGGAGGGGGCGACGCGAGCCCCTATAATTGAAGTTCGAGGCCGGGGAAGAAATATCCGATCTCGAATTGCGCCGACTCGCGGGAATCCGAGCCGTGAACCACATTATGCTCGATGTCGGTGCCGAATTCCCCGCGAATCGTTCCCTGGCCCGCCTCCTTCGGATCGGTCGCGCCCATGAGGTCGCGATGGCGTTTAATGACGTCCTCCCCTTCGAGGACCAGAACCACCATCGGTCCGCCGGCCATGAAGGTCGCCAGACTATCGAAGAACGGACGCTTCCGGTGGACGTAATAAAAACCTTCCGCCTGGGACTTCGCGATGCGGATCTTTTTCATCGCCACGATCTGGAATCCCTGGGCCTCGTACCGTTTTATGATTTCCCCGGTCAGCCGGCGCGAAACCGCATCCGGCTTGATAATGGCCAATGTTCGCTCAAGCACGCCTTTTCCCCTCTCCGCCGATACCGTTTCAACGATGACTAAAAACCGCCCTATTGTAATAAAACGGCCACGGAATTGCAACGGCTATTGCCGTCCGGACCCGGCAGTTGATTTGAGCCGAAGGCTGTGATAATTTTAAAACATGAAACGGACCGTCACCAAGAAAATCCGGGACTACCGGGAAGTGGTTCAGGCCGTCGACCGGGCGATTCGTGAGATCCCGACGCTGCGTGCGGTCGCCTTGGGCTCGGTACGGGCGGGAACGGAACAATACCCTGTTTATCATCTCTCGCTGAAAGGCGCAAAGACGGGCAATCCCACGTCGCGGCCGGTCTATATCGGGGGAGGGATTCACGGGGATGAGCCCGGAGGCGTCTGGGCCGTTCTGGAATTTCTGAAACGTTACAAATCCCTTCCGGTCCTGTACCAACGTTTCGAGTTCACCGTCCTGCCGTGTACGAACCCGTTCGGGTATGAACACGGCACCCGGGAAAACGCCGCGGGGATCGATCTGAACCGGCAGTTCAAGAATCCTTCCCCCCCGTCGGAAGTTCGGTATGTGAAAAATGCGGTCGGCGACCGACCCTTCCTTCTCGCCATGGAATTCCACGAAGACGTCGATACGCCGGGGTTCTATCTCTACGAATTGACGCAGGACGGCCACCCCTCGTGGGGTCGGGAGATGATCGCACGGATCGGCTCGAATTTCCCGATCAACCGCGGCGAAGAGATCGAGGGACTGCCGGCCGACGAAGGTCTGATCCACCGGGAGCTTGCGGATGACGATTTCCGGACGATGCTGGAGCGGCGGCCGGACTGGCCCCAGGCCTTCTACCATTTCGCCAACGGCACCCGGCGCTGCTACACCACCGAGACGCCGGTCCATCTGACGCCCGGGGAGCGCGCCGAGATCCATCTCACGGCGCTCGATTCGGCCCTCCAAAAATTATGGGAATCCTGAGGCCGGCCGAGCCGGTCAAGCTGCTGGTCGGAATGATCGCCGGAAGGCCGACCTTGTTTGAAGAAGTCCGCCCCTTTCTTACAGCCCGTTTCGGACCGGTCGATCTGGAAAGCCCCGTTTATCCCTGGACCCATACGGCCTATTACGAAAAAGAGTTGGGGGAGAACCTGAAACGCCAATTCTTTTTTTTCAAGCCGTCCATCCCGCCCGATACGCTTCCGGACATCAAACGGTTTACAAACGAGCTCGAGCAACGGTGGCTCCGGACAACGTCCGAAGGAAGCTTCCGGCGGATCAATCTCGATCCGGGGTATCTCGCCCCGTCGAAGATCGTCCTGGCGACGACCAAAGATTATGCCCACCGGATCTATCTCCGGGACGGGATTTACGCAGAAGTCACGCTCGTCTTTCAGGGAAAGAGTTTCACACCCCTCCCCCACACCTATCCGGACTTCCGGTCGGACGAGTACATCTCGTTCTTCAACGAGGCCCGTAAACGTCCCTGACGGCGATTCAAGCCCTTAAAGAATGATACTGCCAGCGTGCCACGCGAGCGAGAGGGGGAGGACTTCGGCGAGCTCAGTCGAGCCGCTCGGCCGGCCTGCACTCGGCGGTTTGCAGCCGACGTGTGGAGGGGGCGACGTGAGCCCCTACAATAGATGCCGTCCCCCGTCCACGCGGATGCACTCGCCCGTGACGAAGTCGGTCTCGATCAAAAAGACAACCGCCTTCGCGATCTCTTCGGGCCCTCCCCACCGACCCAAGGGGGTGGCCCGTTTGACCGCACGGCTCTCCCGGGCCGACAGATCAGGGGGCGGCAGGATCGGTCCCGGCGCGACCGCATTGACCAGGATCTCCGGCGCCAATTCCAGGGCCAGCGCCTGAGTCAGACCGATGACGCCCGCTTTCGAAACGTAGTACGGAAGATACGCCTTATACCGAGGCCGGCCGCTGGCCGCGATCCAATCCGAAAAATGAATGATGCGCCCCTGACCCCGCCGCTTCATCCACGGCGCGCACTGAAGTGAAAGAAGATAGGCGCTTTCCAGGTTCGCCGCCATGTTCTTTTCCAAGACGTTGGCATCGAGCGACGCAAGCGCCGCCCTTTCATAGATCGAGGCCAGGTTGACCAGGATATCCAGCCGGCCGAACGTCGCGGCCACCCTTTTGACCGCAGCGGCGAGATCGGCCGCCTTCGTCAGATCGGCCCGCACCGTCACCCCGCGGACCCCCAGGGCCTGAACTTTCTTCGCGGTCTCCTCGGCGCTGGACTTCGAGGAACGAAAGGTCATGGCCACATCGGCCCCGCGGCGGGCCAGCGCGATGGCGACGGCCTGACCGATCCTCGCCCCCCCTGTGATCAATGCGGCTTTACCTTCCGGATCCACCTAAGATGTCCTCCCCCAGAACGATCCCTATGCCTTCCAGCATTGCAACGATACTCAACCGCGCCCCAACGTGTCAAGGAACGAATGGGCCGCAATCCGACTGTCCCCGGTCGGGGGAACGACATCCCGACCCTAAAAGATAAAGGACTTCGCACGCGACATCTCGGACGGGCGGAGCGTAATCATCCAATTGAACTGCGTTCGATCGGGCAGACGCTGATAAGAAACCCCGATACCCAGACATTGGCCGACATATTCCATCCCGTAATCGTTTTCCGCGAAGACCCGGTCCTGGATGTCGTAGTACGTCTTGGCGGACAGGATGACTTTCCCGGGCAGATCGATCCGGATTTCCCCTGTGAGATAACGGATGAGCGGGGACGCCTGGCTGTACCAGAAGGCCGGATCCCCGGGAGCCAGGGCATTGAAAGGGTCCCCGTTGGGCGCGACCGCGCCCTCGCGCGTATAACGCTGTCCGAGGTCGATCGTCCAGGGATGAAGACCCTTGAGTTGGAGATCGGTGTTGAATGAGACCGTTTTCCGCTGATAGAGGTCATAAAAGGTGTCCACGTCCAGACTCGCTCCGGTCCACGGCCGGATAATGGACTCCGATCTCAAATTGGACAGCGGCCGCGACGGGCCGGGATCATTCTCAAGCCGTCGGGCGTGGATATCGTAGGTCTGCGTGAGCTTCCAGAAAATCAGTTCGCGCGCGGAGGTTTTTCCGGGATCGGAATGGTCCTCCAAGACCAACCGGTTCGTCAGGGAATAGGTCACATCGTTTTTTCGGGGCAACTGATCGATATCATCGAAGTGGGGCAAGCGGGTTTGATCCACAAAGGGGACGTAGTCGTAGACGGCGGCCGGCTCGATGTAATGAACGAGCTGACGGGGCCCCGAGGACTCAAAAGCCTTGTAGACCCGGGTGTTGGCTCCCAGATCGAGGACCTCGACCCCCCGCTGCGTCGGGGAATCCGATACGAGGTCGCGGCTGTACCAGGTTTCCCGGTAACCGGCGCGCGGGGTCAGGACCAGGCCGCCGAGATCGAGCCGCGTCCATACACGCGGAAAAACGTCGAGGCGTTGGGCCCGAATCAATCCGGCCGCAGGATCTTCATGTTCCCGCCAGAAATTGTCGGCCTTCGCATCCAAGCCCAGATACAAGGGCGAATCCCCCAGCCTGTATTCCTGTAATGAATAACCCAGTTCGGGAAGAACCTGGAGGGTGGTATTGCTTTCCGTGACGAGGTCCTTCGTCACCAGGGCCTTGAGATAAAGCTCTTGATTGTCCCACCGCCTAAAGATTACAAAGTTCGACTGAATGGTTGGCTGGGTCCGTTCCGATGTCGAAGTGCTGAGGTCCCGAAATTGATTGATGTCGCTGACCAGGTGAACATTCAACCGGGCCTGGAAATCGGGGGTGAACCGCTGGGTGTGCTGAAATTCCGTCTCGGTCCGGAGGTCGCCGGTGATATGATCGTTAAACACGGCGTAGTGCAGCTCTCCCTCGGAAGTCCGGCTGAGCCGATAACGATACTCCAGGCCCAACCCGGTTCCCCGGATGCTTCGGTAGTCCAGCGTAAGTGTCATATCCTGGCTGGGACTGATCGCCCAGTAGAGATCCTGATCGACGATCAATCCGTCCGTGGTGTTGTAGCCGAACCGTGTCGGAAGGAAACCGCTCTGCCGCTCCGTGCCGGCCGGAAACATCAGATAGGGCGTGTACAGGACCGGGACGTCTTTGACGTAGAGGATCACATTATGAGCCACCAGCGTATGCCCCACATCCAGACGGGCGGTCTGTCCGCGGAATCGCCAGAGAGGGGCCTCTCGGTCTTGCGTGTCGCAGGAGGTCAGGGACCAGGCCTTCAAATCATAATGATTCTCTCCCGTTTTATCCATTTGGTCGGCATCGACATGATAATTATCCTTCTCGATAAACAATTTCCCGGGAAGGACCGTGCCCTTTTTGGTATTGAAATTGTAATCGAGCTCCTCCCCGGAAACGACGTCATCCCCGTCGCGCAGGACGGCATGTCCGGCGGCCTTGACCTGCCCGGTTCCGTGGTCCAGCGTGACATGATCGGCTTGAAGATGGACGCCCCCCCGTACCACGTTGACCGAGCCGTCCGCGATGTAGAAATCGGAATCCTTCAAATACTGGATCTGGTCGGCCGTGATCTCGATCGGTTCCTTGCTCTTTAGGATAGGATCGGAGGAAGGGGGAACCGTCTGGGGGGATTCCCCAAAGGTTGAGGAGGCTATCAGGAGGGCAATCCACAGCGCGGAGGCCGCGCCGATCCTTTGAAAATACCGATGCGGGTCGCAAGGCCGAGGCCCCAACAATCTACCCCCTCAGTGCCGTCGGTTGCGGCAACCCCTTCAGATACGATCGCGCCTCGCCCATCGTATAAAGAGACCCGGTGACGCAGATCAGATCGGCCGGCGTGGCCACGGACTGCGCATATCGCAAGGCCTCCTCCACGGGCTCCCGGGCCGTCGAACGGACCGAAAAGGAATCGACCCGCCGCTTCAGATCGGCCGTTGGTTCGGCCCGATCATAACCGGGCCGGGTCAACACCACCTCATCGGCCAACGGCACCAGTTCGGCCAGGATGCCGTCGATATCCTTATCGCGCATGATCCCCACTACCAGGACCAACCGCCCCGGCCGCGGGGGACGGGTCTCTTCCAAGAACACCCGAAGGACCCGCGCCCCGGCGGGATTGTGCGCCCCGTCCAGAAGCACGGGCGCGCCGGAGGGACTCGGGCGAATCATTTCCAAGCGCCCGTCCCAACGAACCGTCGAAAGACCCCGGCGAATCGCGGCTTCACCCGCCGAGAGGCCGTGGGACTCCAGCAATTCCAGGGCGCCCAAGGCGCAGGCGGCGTTCGATAATTGATGCTTCCCCATCAGCCCAAAGCTCAGATCGGGATACGACCCCCGGAGGCCCCGATACAGAAACCGCCGCGGCGATGATCCCTCCGTGCGGATCTCATGGCCCACCCGATAAAGCGGAGCCCCCTGTTCCCGGGAAACGGTGCGGATGACCTCCAAGGCTTCCGGACGATCCGCCGCGGTCACCACCGGAACGCCGGGCTTGACGATTCCGGCCTTCTCGAACGCGATCTGTTCAAGCGTGTTTCCCAAAAACGCCTGATGATCGAAGTCGACATTGGTGATGACGGTAACCAGCGGGCTCAACACATTGGTGGCATCATACCGCCCCCCCATTCCGACCTCCGCCGCCACCAGATCGACCGAGGACTCCGCAAAATAGAGAAACGCCATGGCCGTCGTGAATTCAAAGAAGGTCGCCGGGATATCCCCCGCCGCGGCGCGAACCCGTTCCGTCAACCGGGCCACCCGTTCCGGGGAGATCGGCTCGCCGTTGACCCGTATCCGCTCCGTGAAATCGATAAGATGGGGCGACGTGTAGAGCCCCGTCCGGTAACCGGCCGTCTGAAGGACGGTCGCGATCGCGGCCGCGGTCGATCCCTTACCGTTGGTCCCGGCGACATGGACGGACCGAAAACGCTCGTGGGGCTCCCCCAGCGCGGTCATCAGGCGCCGAATATTATCAAGCCCCAATTTGATGCCGTGCCATTGAAGACTGTAGAGATATTCGATGGCCTTTGGATAGGAAAGCGTCATGGCCTGTGGTCGATCCGGGCGTCGCTGTCACGCACTGTAAAAGGTCAGAAGCTTGGCCAGAGTTTGCTTCAGCTTTTTCCGTTCCAGAATCAGATCGATCATCCCGTGATCCAGTAGAAATTCGGATCGCTGGAATCCCTCGGGCAGCTGTTGTTTGATCGTCTGTTCGATCACGCGGGCGCCGGCAAATCCGATCAGGGCCTTGGGCTCCGCGATGATAATGTCGCCCAGCATCGCGAAGCTGGCCGTGACGCCGCCGAAGGTCGGGTCGGCCAGAATGGAAAAAAAGGGAACCCTGGCTTCAGCCAGTCGGGCCACCGCGGCGGAGGTCTTGGCCATCTGCATGAGCGATAGAATGCCTTCCTGCATCCGCGCGCCGCCGGAAGAACTGACGATGATCAGCGGCCAGCGGCGGGAGACCGCTTTTTCCGCCGCGCGCAGAATTTTTTCCCCCACAACCGAGCCCATGCTGCCGCCCATGTAGGAAAAGTTGAACAGCCCCAGAACCACCGGCAGATGATTGATCGTCCCCTCGCCGATCACCATCGCATCCCGTTGACGCGTCTTGTCCTGGGCCGTTTTAATCCGCTCCCGGTAGCGAACCGAATCCTTGAAATTCAGGGGATCCAGCGGCGAAAGGCCGGTGTCCCATTCCTTGAAACTCCCCTCGTCCAGCATCAGGGAGATCCGCTCGCCGATGGAAATGGGAAAATGATAATTGCATTTCGGACAGACCTTGGCGTTCTTCTCGATTTCCTTCCGGTAGACCACCTCTTTGCAACTGTCGCACTTGAGCCAAAGCCCTTCCGGAATCTTCAACCGTTTCCCTTCGGCCGACTTGTCTTTTTTAAACCAGGCCATCGCCCCTCCTCAAAACCGACGCCAGAATAGCATATTCTTAAAAGACGATCAAGAAAGGTCCGAACCCGGAAGGACGCGCCGCTTCATCGATCCGAGGATTCCGCGAAGCTTTAGGACGGTTTATGGGCCGGCAGGAACTGCCAACGGATGCCCAGGGAATAGTTCATGCCGCCCACATCCAGCGAATCGTCGAAGGGATCGGCGCTTTTCACCTTGGCCACGGCATACCGGGCCTCCAGGAACACCGAAAACCGTTTAATCAAGGGCGCCTCGATGCCGGCGAGGGCGTGCAGACCCAACACGTTCGAGGAAAGATGATCTTGAACGGTCCCGCTGACCTCGCGGGTAAAATGGTAAAAACCGATTCCGCCCCCCAGGTACCCCTCCAAGGGTTCCTCGGCCGGATTTTTTTGGGGTCGGAGGCGGATTGCGAAATGGTATTTCGGGGTCAGGAGGAGGTATTGCGTTGAAAATTGGAGGCTGCCGCAACAAACATTCTTGAAATCCGTTTCGCTTCGGTACTGGCCGGCCGTGACGGTCAGACTTTTTTCTCTTTCCCATCGCCAATCGTATTCCAATTCCCCGCTCAAGCCGGCCAGGTCGCCGGGGGAGACAAGGCCGGAATTGCTGTCGAAATAGTCGCTTGAATTATACCGATGGTAACCCACCTTTAAGGCCAAGGAATGCACCGGCTGGAACGGGGCGTCCACCCCGGCGGCCGCCGCCGTTTGGGGCCACAGAACGATCAGGGCCAGCAGTCCCGTCGCAGAGGTCATTCCGGAACCGCGTCCGATGATCGTCCGGCCCAAGGCCGGATGTTTTCCGAGTTTCCTCCTCAGAATCGGAAGGACGAGCGGCCAGAACAGGACAAGAAGAAACAGGAGACCCTGAACGGGCGATACCGTATCGGAATCGGATGCGCGGATGGCACCGATCGGAGAGCCGCATCCTCCGTGTCCCCCGATGAGACCCGATCCCTTCACCCGGCGCAACGCGCTGGAGGCGTTCAGCCTTCCGGACGAGGCCACGCGGCCCTTCAGGCCGTCGAGGGGATCGGCGGTCAGGAGGATCGCGGCCCGAACCTCCTCCGGCGTGAGCGATGGATCCTGGGACAGGAGCAGCCCGGCCGCGCCCGCGACGTGCGGCGCGGCCATGGAGGTTCCGGTCATGTAGGCGTGGACCGTCGTGATCGGCGTATTTAAACAGCTGATGACGTTCGTCAGTTTAACGACGGTCACCGGCGTGGTGGAATATACGCATTCCCCGGGCGCGCCGATATCGACACGGTTTTTGCCGTAATTGGAAATGGGGGACAGGCGATCATTGGCGTCGGTGGCCGCCACCGAGATCACGTTGGGGAGATTGAAGCTGGCCGGGTAGATCGGAAAGTCGTCGTTGTTCGTTCCGTCGTTCCCGGCCGCGGCCACGAAAAGGATCCCGGCGGTGCCGGCGGCGCGGATCGCGTCCTCTTCGGTCGAGGACAAACCGGGACCTCCGAAACTGGCATTGATGATGCTCGCGCCGTTGTTGATCGCGTAATCGATGGCCTGAATTTCATCCCCCACCGAACCGCAGCCGTTCGCATCGAGAATCTTCAACGGCATGATCTGCGCGTTCCACAGAACACCCGTAATTCCCGTGCCATTGTTCCCCCGGGCTGCAATAATCCCGGCCACATGGGTACCGTGTCCGAAATCATCCATCGGATCGTTGTTCCCGACCGGGTCGTCCTGCGTGCAGTTGCAGGCGCCGCTCGCATCCACTGTACAGGTCTGATTTCCGACGAAATTCCAACCGTGGAAATCATCCGTATAGCCGTTCCCGTCGTCGTCCTTTCCGTTTCCGGTGGATGGGGTGATGGGGTTTGTCCAGGTATCCCCGGCATTGGCCCAGATATTGGACGCGGTACTGGTCCTGAAATCCGTATGGCCATAATCCACCCCGCTGTCGATCACCGCGATCACCATCGAAGGGGAGCCGGTGGTGATGTCCCAGGCCAACGGCGCATCGATGTCGGCGCCCGGGCTGCCGTGGAAATTGGGGGTGGCATGGATGGCCTGGCCGGTGTTATGAAGACCCCACTGCTCATCCAACTGGACATCGTTGGGAAGGGTGTCCGAGGCCCGCCGGATGTAGTTCGGTTCGGCGTAGAGCACGTCCGGCTGGCCGCGGTAGGCCTTGAGGGCCTCTTCCACCGAGAGGCCGGACGGGAGGGAAAGGAGCCGGACCCCCGTTAGCTCCGATTTTCTTTTCACAAAGGTCTTCAACCGGGCGCCGACGCTCTCGATCGTCTCCGGCGGGGTTCCGGGTTTGAATTTCACAAGGATCTCGCCCGGGGTATACGCGGGCGAAGCGGCCGCGGAAGCGGCCGAGAAAATCAAAACGACCCACACAATCAACGCTCGCAAGGTATTGCGCTCCTCCTCCCGCCGATGGACATCCGCCTTCCTTGCGAAAAAAAACGTCCACCCTGCGGCGCGACAAGATGGACGCGATCGCAAGCCGCTTCCCTTCAGGGCCGGGGTTCGACCCAGATCTCCCCCCGGGGAGTGGTCTCTTTTTTCCAGAGGGGGACGATCGCCTTCAACTCATCGATGCACCACCGGCAGGCCCGGAAGGCCTCGGCCCGGTGCTCAGCGGCCGTCATGATTAAAACGATATTTCCGCCGATGGGAATTTCCCCGGTCCGGTGGATCATGCAGACCTCGATGATCGCAAATTTTTTCAAGGCCCGCCCCCGGATCTCGGCCAACGTTTTCTCGGCCAGACCGGCATAATGCTCATAGCTCAAGCGGGTGACCGGGCGGCCCTTGGAAAAATCACGGGCCGTGCCGACGAATACCGCAACCCCCCCGATTCTTGTCGAGACGGCCTTGAGTCGGCGCAGTTCCTCGTCCAAGGAAAAATCCTCCGGCTGGATCCGCGTCCAACGATTTTCGTCGGTGTCCGCGGCCTTGACGATCGCCGGCGCTTTTTTTTTAACGAGACCCCGATGACCCGCCTTGACCGGGCTTCCGCCGGAGAAGGGCGGCATCAGGCCGACCTCGTCTCCGTCCCGGATCACGGTTTCCTCGGTCGCCATCTCCCGGTTCACGGCCACGAGCACCTTTTCCCGCCCGATCCATTCCTTCAATCCGGGAATTTCGGACTCCAAAAGACTCCGCAGCCCCTTCAAGGACACCGGGCGGCTCAGCGTCAATTCGATTTCCGGACGACCCGCCAGGTCTTTGAGTTTCGCAAACAAACGGATCCTCACCATCCCCGACCCCCTACTTTCCGCCCTGCGATGGCCGTCGGTAGGTTCCCGATTTCCCCCCGGCTTTTTCAACCAGCATGATCTGTCCGAAACTCATTTCCCGGTCGACCGCCTTGCACATGTCGTAGATCGTCAGGGCCGCCGCGCACACCGCCGTCATCGCTTCCATCTCCACCCCGGTGGGACCGAAGGCCTTCACGACGGCCTCGATTCCGATGCTGCAGCGATTTTCGGAATCCGGATTCGGTTCTTCCTTGAAACGCATCTCCACGCCGGAAAGAAGCAAGGGATGACAAAGCGGGATAAGGCTCGGAACCTGCTTGGCCGCCATCACGCCGGCCACCTGGGCAACGGCCAGGACGTCGCCCTTGGCGATGCCTCCCTTCCGAACCAGTCTCAAGGTTTCCGGTTTTAAATAAACCTTGCCGACCGCCGTGGCGGTCCGCGCGGTCCGGGGCTTGCCCCCGACGTCCACCATCCGGGCGCGGCCGCTCTCGTCCAAATGACTCAAAGCCATCCGGCCCTTCCTTTCGCGGTTTTCTTCCCGGATTTTTTCTCGGCCGCCTTGGCCTCCTCCCAGAGCCGGTCCATCTCGGCCAACGGCATTTCGGATAACGGCGTCCGGGATATCCCGGCCTTCCTTTCGATATAACGGAATCGATTCATAAACCGACGGTTGGCCTTGCGCAACGATTCTTCCGGGTCGAGCTTTAAAAAACGGGCCAGATTCACCAGGGCAAAGAAGAGGTCTCCGAATTCGTGTCGAATCGGCCGGACCTGTCCCTCTTCAACGGCCTGTTCCAGTTCCTTCAACTCCTCGCGCACTTTATTCCAGACCGGTCTCAACTCCTTCCAATCAAACCCGACCCGGGAGGCGCGTGTCTGAAGCTGATAGGCCCTCATCAGCGCCGGCAGGGGCTTTGGAACCCCGTCCAATACCGACTTTCTTTTGCGGTGCCGCTTTTCCTTCTGTTTGAGCTCCTCCCATCGGGCCAGCACATCCTTGGCGGTCACCCGCCGACTTCCTCGACGGTCGGAAGGGGCCGAGCCGAAGACGTGCGGATGACGCCGGGTCATCTTGTCGATCGTGTAAGAGAGGACATCCTCGATCCCAAACTCGCCCCGTTCCCTGGCGATCTCGGAATGAAACAGGATCTGAAACAGGAGATCCCCCAATTCCTCCTTCAACAATTCAGGATTCTCTTCGTCGATCGCCTCCAGGACTTCGTAGGCCTCCTCGAGAAGAAAGGGCTTTAGGCTGTCCCTCGTCTGCTCCCGGTCCCACGGGCAGCCTTTCTTCCCCCGGAGCCTTTCCATCACGGCGACCAACTCGTAGAACCGCTTCGACACTTTAAACCCTTCCCCCCCACCGAATCCAGGGTTCATTATACCGGCTTTTCGTACAGATGCAAACCCGTTGTTTTCGCGTCCGCGCCTTGCAAACAAACCGGCTTTATGTTACGGTATTCTCGTCGGAATTTACGCTTTTTCTGGCCGTAAAGGAGTAGTGGATTGTATAAAAAGTCCATCGCCGCCCTGGTGGTCGTCATCCTGCTGGTCCTGTCGCTCCATCTTCTTTTGCGCGGCGGATTATTCTCGGAGCCGCTGACGCGTTTTGCGGAGTCGCAGATTCAGCGTCTGACCGGAACGCCCGTCACGGTGCGCCGCGTCACACTGGGCCTCCTCCCCGTCGCCGTGGTTTTAGACGGGGTCGTGCTGCCCGCTCCTGAAACGGGCCGTCCCCCCATCGCCGTCCAGCGAATCCGGGTTTGGATTTCTCCCTGGTCTCTTTTGACTCAAGTGACCTTTATTAAAAAAATCCGCCTGATCGGCCCGGAAATCGTCCTCCGAGTCGGACGCGATTCCGTCCTTCCGATCCATCCCAATCTTCCGAAGGGATCCCCGGATTCTCCCGGAGGCGGGTCCCAAAAATTAACCCTCGTCATCCGCCAGATTGAAGTTCAGGACGGCCGCCTTGAATTGCAAGGGCCCTCCGGCGAACCGTTTCTGAAACTGGCACAATGGGAAGGGACCGTCACCCCGGACCTCCTGATGGAAAACTTTCAGGTGATCCTTTCCGCAAAGGGCGTGTCGGTGGACCGCAACACCTTCCATAAGAAACTGGATTCCATGTCGGCCCGACTCAACATCCGGTCGAATTCTTTGGATATCCAAACCCTGGAGCTGGCCGACCCCACGTCCCACTACACCGTCAGCGGAACGGTCCAAAATCCGGCCCAACCGCGGCTCGCGCTCTCCGTGGATGCCGCCTTCCCGTTGAGCGACCTCAATCCCCTTCTTCCCGGGCGCTTCCCGATGACCGGCGCGGCTCGATTCACCGGGCATCTGGTCGGGCCCGGATCCGATCCCGCGGTCCGGGGCAACATCTCGATCTCAAACTGGGCCGTTTCTTCAAGATCCGTTGGCAACGCGAAAACCGTCATCCTTTATCAGGATCGCGTCTTCACATTGTCCGATCTCTCGGCCGACGTCTTCGGCGGAAATATATCCGGGGAGGCCCGCTTGTCCGTGGCCGGGCTCTCGGGGGACGGCGGTCCCCTCCCGTACAGGGTGTCGCTTCAATTCACCGGGTTAACTCCATCCGGATTTCTTCCCATTCTGGGCCTCGAATCCTATCCGGCCGCGCAACGGCTTGAAGGGGCCGTCGATCTGGAGGGACGGATCAAAGAGATGCATTTCGATCCGAAAGACATTTCCGGAAAGGGCCGGCTCCGCCTGACCAAATCGGAAGAAGGCCCGTCCGTCCCGCCTCCGGGAACAACCCCGTCCGGCCGGGAGACCGGAATGATGGGACTGCTGGCCCAGCTCCGCGAAGCTTCGACCGAATTTCGGATCGGTTCCGGGGACCTGTCTCTCGATAAAACGACCCTTCGCACGGGTCGGTCCTCCCTGACGGTCGAAGGATCGATTCGCGCCGATGGGTCGATCGCGCTTGAGGCGACGTTGGAAAGCGCCGACCTGTCCGAGCTGGCCATCCTGGCCGCCTCCCCTACCACCGTCGCCGCGGGCCAGGCGAGGGAAAGGGAAGGACCCCATCCGGCTTTGCCGGCGGAGGGGGCGACGCAAGCCCCTATGATAGAAGGAAGCCTCAAACTTTCCGGAAGTTTGACGGGAACACTGAAAGATCCTGTCTTCAAAGGGGACGGCCACCTGCGCAACGTGCGCTTACGAGGACGGCATTTTGAAGCGGCCGATTCGGATCTGATCTATCGGAACCGGACGATCCGATTCAAACGCGCCGTCGTTCAAGAGAATCAGGCCCGCTACGAGATCAAGGGGCTCGTTTCATTGGACCGGCCGGCGGAGGGCCCGTCGCACCCCTTCTTCGACCTGTCGGCTAAAATTCGTCAAGGCAATCCTCGCGAAGTCGTCTCCCTTTTTACAAAGGAAATGCCGATCGATGTTCCCGCGACGGGCGATCTCACCGTCAAGGGGACCCCGTCGCAATTCCGGCTCGAGGCCCGGTTTCAGGCCGGTTCCGGCTCGATCTACGGTCGGCCGATTGACAATGGAACCGTCACGCTGATTCTCAACCGCGACCGGATCGTCTTCAAGGAGGTCCGCGCCCGTCGGGGCGAAACCGAGCTGACCGGAAACGGTTCGATCGGATTTAATGGCGAATTTGAATTTTCGGCCGAAACCGCGCACGCCCGACTGGAGGATTTCCAGCCGGAGGTGAAAACCCTCGCGGTTTTCCGGGGGCCGCTGACCGGCCGGATCGCCGGCTCCGGTCCCTTCCTCAATCCCCGGATTGAAACCCAAATTTCTTTTTTGGACGTCGTCTATCAGAATCAGTCCCTGGGCCCCGGAAATCTTTCGGCCGAAATAAAGGACCATCGGTTATCGGCCGACTTTCAATTGTCCAGGGGGGTCAAGGGTTCCGCGGAAATGGAATGGGCGCCCGGCCATCCCTACCGGATCAATATTTCCCTCGACGATGCGGACCTGAAGCCGTGGTTCGGATCCGACGTTCCCAATCTGACGGCCTTGAACCGTTTCACGACCAGCGGAACCCTGATGGCCAGCGGCCAGATCGATCCGCCCGGAGGCGCGGGACCGGAAACGTTGAACGCGGCGGAGGCTACAATCCATTTGACCGCGCTGACGGTCGATGTGTCGAATTACGTCGTCACAAACGAGGGCGACATCCAGCTCGAACTCCGCCAGGGGAACGTATCGATCCAATCGTTCAAGCTCAAAGGCCCCGGGACCTCCTTGGCGGTATCCGGCGATCTGGCGCTGTTCAAAAGCTACAACTTTTTTATCAACGGGGAAGCCGACCTGGATCTGTTCCGGATTTTCACGAAGGAAATCACCTATGCGAAAGGATTCGCCTATCTGGCGCTTCAGATCACCGATCAGTGGGAGGATCCCAAAATCCGGGGCGGGTTGACCATCCATGACGGGGTGGTGAAGAGCGCCTCGCTGGGGCAGGCCCTCGACATGACCTCCGTGAATTTTGCATTCAACGAGCGCCAGGTGCTCCTCGAATCATTTGATGCGGAGTTTGGCGGCGGAAAACTTCAGGCAGCCGGCCGGATTGATCTGGTCCGTTTCGTTCCCTCGCGCTACTCCCTGAACCTGGAGATGACGGGCAGCCAGATCAGTCCCTTCAAGGGATTCTCGTCGGTGGTCGACGCATCCGTGTTCTTCCAAAGCGACACAAGGGTCCAGTCGCTTTCCGGAGAGGTTGAAATCCGCCGGGCCAATTACGAAAGGCGCTTGGACTGGCAGACCTGGGTCCTGGCCCTGGTCAGGCCCAATACGAAGGAATCCACGCCGCTGCCGTGGTGGCTCAAAGAGACGGCCCTGAACATTCAAATCCAGGGGAAGAACAATATTTGGGTCAAGAACAATCTGGCCAACCTGCCGCTGGAGATCGATCTGGTGCTCAAGGGTACCGTCGACCGCCCGAGCCTTCTGGGTCGAGTGGAGGCCAAGGGCGGATCGTTTTCGTTCCAACAAAATGAATTCAAGATCGTTTCAGGCACGGTCGATTTCATCAACCCGGAACAGATCCGACCCGTTGTGGACGTGCGGGCCACCACACGGGTGACGACCTACGACATCGAGCTGAGCCTGGTCGGGCCGGCCGACAAACTCGACCTCACGCTAACCTCCAACCCATCGGTATCGGATCAAAACGACATCCTCTGTTTGTTATCTTACCGTCGGCTTTGCAGGGACGTCGAGGCCGCTTCAAAAGGGAAGGGCCCTTCCGAGGCATCCTCGATCGCAGCCACGGCCGCGATCGAAAGTATCATCTCGGAGCAGGTCGAATCGTTGACGGGAATCGATCGCATCGTGGTAAACCCGTATTACTCTTCGAATAAATCGGGAAGCGTGCCCATGGTCTCGGTCTCCCAACAATTGCTGGAGGACAAACTGATTATGACGTACGCCATCCCGATGGACCCCTCCCAGGGACAGATCATTCAGTTGGAATATACCCTGAGTAAGACGGTCTCGATTCTCGGTCAACGGGACGAACTCGGCCATACGGGAGGAGATTTAAAATTACATTTCGAGTTCCGGTAAATCCTCAACAAGAAATGCTCGAAAGAGGGGGAGGGTCCATCCGGACTTCGGCGACTTCGATCGAGCCGCTTGACGGGTGGAGGGGGCGACCTGAGCCCCTATGATTCGAGGACGATTGCGGACACGGACGGGACAAACCGGGCGGGGACAACGAGATGGCTTTAGATTTTGGCATTGGTGTCTTTTGATCGGGGCCGTCGGAGCATGGCTTTCGGTCGTCCGCCCCGCGCCCGCCACCGCCCAATCCTTCGAGGGCCAGACGATTCTATCCCTGGAGGTCAATTCCAGAGTGGGCATGACGCTTGAGGCCCTCAGCCGGCTGACGGGAATCCATACCGGGATTCCCTACTCCAGCCGGATGATCCGACAGAGTTTGAATTCCCTGTACTCAACCGGGCTGTTCACCGATGTCGCGGTGGAAGTCAACCCCATCGAGGGGGGCGTGGCCGTCGTATATCAGTTCACGGAGAAGACCTTCCTGTCCGATCTTCAAATCAAGGGAAATCGTGTCTTTTGGACCCGAACCCTCAAGGAGGCGATGGGCCTTCAAATCGGCGAGGAATTCACGCAAGAACGATGGCGGGCCGCCATCGCCAATCTCCTGAATTTTCTCCAGCGCAAGGGATATTTTCGGGCCAAAATCGACAGCGACGTTTCTCAGACACCGGGAACGAACAAGGCCCAGGTGACGGTGCGGGTCAACGAGGGAACCCGCGCGAAAATTCGCGAGACAAAATTCGTCGGCGACACCGCGTATTCCAATTTCCAACTCTGGTTAAAGACCATCCGATCCACCGGCGGTGAATTTTACCAGGCCGATATTCTGGAAGAAGATTTGGCGCGTTTGCAGAGCTTCTATCATGCCAACGGCTATTTAAAATCCTCCGTCGGTCCCCCCGAAATCCAATACAAGGAGGCCACCGACGAGGTGACCATCACGGTCCCTATCGAAGCCGGAACAAGACTGAGGGTGCGGTTCGAGGGAAACGGTCCCTTCCCGGATAACCAGCTGACGCCCCTGCTGCTTTTCGAAGAGGAACACAGTTACGACGATCAGGTCTTTCGCGCGAGCGCGGACCGCCTGGAGGATTTTTATCGATCCAAGGGTTTTCCCTTTGTCAAGGTGGACTACACGCAACGGGAGCTTCCGAACGAAGGAACGATCGAGGCGGTCTTTGAAATCGACCCGGGAAATTTCGCCTGCCTCCGAACCGTCCTTTTCTTCGGAAACACCTTTTTTACGCCCCTTCAGCTCCAGAACCTCATCCAGACACGCCCCGGCAACACCCTCTTTTGCGGAACCGTGGTTCCCGACCGCCTGGACTCCGACGCCAAAATCCTCCTGGCGGGGTATCACGAACAGGGTTTCCAGGAAATTAAGGTCGAACCCCGGGTGGAATATAACGAGGCCAGGACAGTCGCCTATCTCATTTTCGCCATCGCCGAGGGTCCGCGAACGCTCATCACCGACATCCAATTCGAGGGCCAACAAGCCTTGGCCCCGGCCCAACTGCGGAAAACGATCCACCTTCGTCCGGGGCAGCCCTACAATGAGATTCCGGTCCGGAAAGATCTGGAAGAAATTCTGGCGCTCTATCACAAAAGCGGCTACGTCTATGCCCGTGTGGATCCCGAACTGGATTTTTCCAAGGATCGCACGCAGGTCGGGATCCGGTTCCGGATTTCGGAAAATCCGCAGGTTCGGATCGGGCGGATATTTTTGAGCGGAAACACCTATACCAAAGACAAGGTTATCCTCCGGGAACTCGATGTGAAACCGGGCGACCCGTATGACGAAAGCCGCATCCAGATTACTCGCCGGCGGATTATACAACTGGGCTACCTCGGCAACGTTCGTTTCGAACCCGTCACGCCCCTCAATCCCGAAACCAAGGATACGGTGAAGGACATGCGGCTGACCGTCCGGGAAAATCCCACGAGGACGCTGGATCTTGGAGTGGGCTATGCCGATGTGGAACATCTTCGAGGGTTTGCCCAGTGGACCCACCGGAACCTTTGGGGCACGGGCCAATCACTCAGTCTACGGGCCGAGGGCAGTTCCATCTCTCGCTCGGCTTCCGCCACCTATCTGGAGCCCTGGCTTCTCGGATATCAGCTGGAGGGTCGTCTGGTCGGCTATGAACAGACCCAGGAACGCCTCTCTTACACCCTGACGACGACCGGAGCGACCGCAGGGCTGGGAAAAAATCTGACTCCCACGGTCAAAGGCAGCCTTCAATACCAATTTGATGTCGATACTTACACGAACGGCGTTGAATTACTACCGGAGGATCAGCATACCACCATCGGCAGTCTGACCCCGGCCTTGTACTGGGATACCCGCGACAACCCCTTCAGTCCGACCACGGGATTCATCAACGGGGTGGCTTTTCAGGACGCCGCCACGAGTCTGGGGTCCGAGGTCCAGTTTATCAAAGCGACCGTCCAGTCCAGCTGGTACTATCCCCTCATGCGTTGGATGGTGGTCGCGGTTTCGGCCCGCGCGGGGGTCTCGAATCGTTTCGGGGTGACAAAAACGGAGTCCACATCGGGGGATTCCCAGTCCACCGGTCTGCTGCCCCCCAACGAACGGTTTTTCCTCGGCGGACGGACCAGCGTTCGCGGCTATCAACAAGACGAGCTGGGCATCATTCCGACACGGTGTCACAACGGAGAAAACTGCGCGACGATCATTCCCAACGACACCAATTCCGGGGTCGACTTCAGCGGCGGAAACGCCATGCTGCTGTTCAACGGCGAAATCCGGATTTTTTTGCCGGGCAACTTGGGCCTCGTGATCTTCAACGACCGGGGGAATGTCTTCCGTCTGTCGAGCCAGGTCGACATCAACCTGATCAAGTCGACCATCGGGGCGGGCCTATGGTACGGGACCCCGGCGGGGCCCTTGCGGCTCGATTACGGATATAAACTGAACCGTGAAAAAAACCTCTGCCCGGCCTGCCCCGTCGTGGTCAAGGAGAGCCCGGGTGAGTTTCACTTTACACTGGGATTCGCATTTTAGTCTGCGCGCATGAGCGAACCTGCAGCCAACAGGACCGGCCTCCTTCTGATCGCGGCACTCGGGCTGGCCGTCGTCCTTTTTACGGGGATGATTGCCTGGTCGCTCCTCTTCCCGACTCCGGAGGCCCGATCAACCGGATCCCTTCGAAAGGGGGCTCTTTCGAACCCCGGGCCCCTTCCCCCGGGGGACGAACCGCCGCTTTACGCCTCGACCAAACCGGAATCCCCGAAAGCGGGGGCGATCTCGGATCCCGATATCCTGACCGTCCAGCTCAACAACGAAGGTCTGGCCCATTACAACCGCGAGGAATATTCCGAGGCCGCCGACCTTTTCGCCAAGGCTTACGAACGGGCGCCCGAAAACCGGGCGATCCAGCGGAATCTCGCCCTAGCCAAAGGGAACATGGCCTGGAAGCAGCTCGACGGCCGGCGGTATCCGGACGCCCTGCAGAATTTCCAGGCCGCCATCCGGCTCGACGCCGATGAGCCGGACTTCTTCGTGGGCGAGGGGCTGGCCTATTACCGACTGAACGATCCCGATCGGGCCGTGGAAACCTTGAAACAAGCGATCCGCTTGGATCCGAAGGTGCCCAATGCGTATAAGATCATCGGTGACATCTACGATCAACGGGATGAAATCGAAATGGCGATCGGCTATTATGAAAAGGGGCTCGATCTGGACCCGTCCGATCAGGCCCTCCGTCAGCACCTGTCCCAGGTCCGCCGGGAAGCCAGGGTTCAGGGCAGTTTCCAACAACAGGCCTCCCTGGCCTTTACGGTCAAATTCGAGGGACGGGAGAGGGAGGAGGCGGCCCGGCAGGTTCTCAGCGATCTGGAAGGAGCCTATCGCGATCTCGGACAGGCCTTGTCGTATTATCCCGAGGAGCCCATCACGGTGATCCTCTATACCGACCAGCAGTTTCAGGATGTGACCCGCAGCGCTTCCTGGACCAAAGGGATCTACGATGGAAAGATCCGCGTCCCGATGGACGGCGCCGAGCAAAATCCGGATTTGCTCAGGAAGGTCCTGTATCATGAGTATACGCATGCCGTCGTCCACGGAATCAGCCGCGGCCTGGACATTCCGACATGGCTCAACGAGGGCCTGGCGGTTTATTTCGAGAGCGGGGGCGCTTCCCCCCGCGAGCAGCTCCTGGCCCGGCAAGTCCGGTCCGGAACGCCGCTCGTTCCGCTCTCGGCCCTGCACGGGAGCTTCCAGAGGCTGACCGACGCCCAGGCCTCGCTTGCCTACGCCGAAAGCTACGCGGCCGTCAAGGCGCTGGTGGACCGATACGGCCTGTTCCGTGTCGGACAGCTTTTGGAAGACCTCGGACGGCAGAAAAATTTCGCGGAGGCCTTTTCGGACCGGTTCATGATTTCCTATGAAGCGTTTCAGTCGGACTGGCAGGAAACCGTCGCGGGAGCGACCCCATGACCGGCGGTCGGAATCGAAAGGCGCTTCATTATTGCGCCGGCGTCCTGGCCGTCGTCCTTATTACCCTGGCCGGGACCCCCCGCCCTGCCGTCGCCGGCGAGGAGCGCATCGCCGGGTTGACCGCCTCCGTGATCGACAACGGAACCTTGACCGTGACGGCCGATCTGATCCGTTGGTACAACCGAAACCTTCAGGAGGACCTCAACAACGGAATTCCGAAGGATCTGTATTACTACATCCTCCTGAAAAAGCGCCAGCCTGGCTGGTTTGACGAGGAAGTCTTCTCCAAGACGATCAAGCACACCATCAAATACGATGTTCTAAAAAAGCAGTATTCGATCACGACCCGGACGGACGGGGAAATCACCCAGAAAACCGTCCAATCCTTTGAGGAAATGGCCCCATTGATCTCCCGGATCGATCATGTTAAAATTATAACGCCCGTACAACTGAAAACGCGACATACCTACTACGTCAGCGTCAAAGCCGAGATGCGCGCGACGAATGTCCCGTTCTACCTCGAATACATCCTCTTTTTCATCCCAGCGTTGGAACTGGATACTCCGTGGGCGGACTCGGCGCCCTTCTACTCGCTGGGGAGAACGCCGTAGCCGTACCGGATCTATGGGGAAGATTTCCGGCGAGCACGGCGAGCGAGAAGGGGGGCTTTATCCGGCTCGGCCGGCGAAAGCGAGGATCAGGCTTCGCCTGTCCGAGCGCGGGGTGTGGGGGCATCGGAGGAGCAAAGCCCGCACGGGCCCCCACTGATAATGGCGGCGACGCAAGCCCCTCGCATTTAGATGTTTTCTTAGCGAGCAAGGCGAGCGAGAGGGGGAGGCTCCATCCGGCTTGGCCGGGGGAGGGGGCGACGCAAGCCCCTCGCAATAGTCAAAGGAAAACTTTGTGACACCCGAATCACAGGCTTCAGACACGTCCTCGGACGAACAGCGAAAGCGCAGTCATGCGCGACCGGTTTGGATCACTCTCGGGTTTTTGAGTCTGACCGTGACCCTGACGGTGCTCTACTTCCGCGAGATCGAGACACCGTCCTTCTTTCCGGGCAACGTGCTGGTCCTGACCCTGCTCGAGCTGAACCTGATCCTCCTCGTCCTGCTGGGACTGTTGTCGTCGCGGAACCTGATCAAACATTATTTTGAACGCCGTCGGAAAACTCTCGGTGCGGGCTTTCGGGGGAAGCTCATCGCCGCCTTCGTCGGATTTGCGCTGATTCCGACGATACTTTTTCTGATCGTCTCCATCGGACAGGTATTCAGCACCGTTGAGAACTGGTTTTCGATCCAGGTCGAGCGGCCCCTGGACAGCGCCCTTCAAACCGCGCGGCTTTATTACCAGGAGCAGGAGGAAACGGCACGATACTATTCCCGAATCATCGGCCGGCAGATCGAAGAGGGATCGTTTCTGGATCCGGAAAGGCATTCCGCACTCCTGGAGATGCTCAAGACCCGCCGGTCGGAATATCGGCTTCAGGGCGTGGAGTTCTACCCCGCCCGGTCCGACGTCCGACCCCTACGGATCTTTGATTCCACGATACCGGAGAGGATTTTCCTTCCGCCCTCGAAAGACGTGCTCAGGAAAGCGATGGGAGGCGAGGAGACGATCGAAAAACCGACCACCGACCTCGGCAACCTGATCCGGGCGATGGTTCCCCTCCGGGCCTCCCCGAACTCCCCGGACCCGGACGAGATCGCCGGCGTTCTGGTGGTCGACACCCTGATCCCGCGGGGTATGGCCACCAAGATGGACGAGATCACAAAATCATTCGAGGACTATAAACAGCTCAAGGCCTTCAAGAACCCGATCAAGGAGAGTTACATCCTTTCCTTCGCCGTGATCGCCCTTGTCATCCTGTTCTCGGCCACCTGGTTCGGGTTCTACCTGGCCAAAAGCATTACCGTCCCCCTGCAAAAGCTGGCCGAGGGAACCGAGGCCATCGCCAAGGGGAACCTCGATTTCAAAATCAACGTCCGCGCGCGGGACGAGCTGGGCCTCGTCGTTCAATCGTTCAACAAGATGACGAAAGACCTCCGGATCAGCAAGACACAGTTGGAGGAGGCCAATCAATCCCTGCGTCAATCCAACACCGAGCTGGACCGGCGCCGGGCCTACATCGAAACCGTCCTCGAAAACATCTCGACGGGCGTGATCTCTCTCGACCGGAACGGTCGGATCACCACGATCAACCCTGCCGCCCAAAAGATCTTCCTAACCGGCGGACAAGAGATCACCGGGAAACTGGCGCGCGATGCCTTCCAGGCCCTGAATCTGACCCCGCTCCTTCACCTGTTGGAGGAGTTGGAAAACCGACAGATGGACGGGATCGAACGGGAACTGCACATCGTGGTGGCGGGAAAACCGCTCACGCTCGGCGTGAGCATGGCCCGAATGAAAGACGATCAGGACCTGAACGTCGGTCTTGTGATCGTGACGGAAGATCTTTCCGAGCTGATCAAGGGGCAGAAAGCGGCGGCCTGGCAAGAGGTGGCCCAGCGAATCGCCCACGAGATCAAGAACCCCCTCACCCCGATCCAGCTTTCGGCCCAGCGGCTGCGCAAAAAATATTTCGAGCAGTCCCCCGATTTCAAGGCCATCGTGGACGAATCGACCGCCACGATCATCAACGAGGTGGCCGGTCTCAAACATCTGGTCGATGAATTCTCCAACTTCGCGAGGCTGCCGGCCCCGATGCCCTCGCCGAACGACCTCCATTCGATTCTCCAGGAGGTGATCCTCCTATACCGTTCCGCGCACCGGGATCTGGAATTCGTGGTTTCCTACGACTCCGCGCTGCCCGTCTTGAACATCGACCGGGAACAGCTCAAACGGGTCTTCGTCAACCTTTTCGAAAACGCGGTGGAGGCGATGTCCAACCGCGGACGGATCTGGATCACGACCCGCTTCGACCGTCCCCGCCGCAAGGCCTCCGTGATCATCGAGGACGAGGGGGTCGGCATCCAGGCGGAGGACATCGACAAACTGTTTCTCCCTCACTTCTCGCGGAAGAAAACCGGAAGCGGACTGGGACTGGCCATCGTTCACCGGATCATCAACGACCACAACGGCCAGATCCGGGTCGCCCCCCGCGAGCCAAAGGGGACCAGCGTTGTCATCGAACTTCCCACCGGCGAACCGGCGGCGGCTTAGATGTCGAGCGCGCCTCGCGAAAACAACCCCATGGCCAAAACCATCCTGATCGTCGACGATGAAACGAGCATCCTGACCACCCTCGCGGGGGTCTTGAAGGACGAGGGCTATCGGGTCCTGACGGCGCAGAGCGGAACGGAGGCCCTGAGGCTGATCAAGGACGATCCCCCGTCGCTGGTCCTTTTGGACATCTGGATGCCGGACATGGACGGGATCGAGACGCTCACCCAGATTAAAAAGGTTTCCCCCCTTATCCTGGTCGTGATCATGTCCGGCCACGGCTCGATCGAGACGGCGGTGAAGGCCACCAAGCTGGGGGCCTACGACTTTATCGAAAAGCCCCTTTCGCTGGACAAGGTCACCCTGCTGGTTCATCACGCCCTCTACCAGCAGCACCTGGAGGCCGAGAACCTCAATCTCAAACGGACCGTCGAACGGCGCTTCGTGATGGTGGGCGAGAGCCCGTCGATCCGGAAGCTCCGGGAGACGATCAAAGTGGCCGGCGCCTCGAACAGCCGCGTCCTGATCTCCGGGGAGAACGGCACCGGAAAGGAGCTGGTGGCCCGTGCGATCCATTTCCACAGCAGCCGGGCCAACCAGCCGTTCGTCGAGATTAATTGCGCCGCCATCCCCGAACCGCTGATCGAATCCGAGCTTTTCGGCCACGAGAAGGGCGCCTTCACCGGGGCTTTGGCGATGAAACAGGGCCGCTTCGAGCTGGCCCACGGCGCCACGCTGTTCCTGGACGAGATCGGGGACATGGGCCTGCCCACGCAGGCCAAGCTGCTTCGCGTGCTTCAGGAGCAACGGTTCACCCGCGTGGGCGGCACGCGGGTCATCGAGGTGGACGTCCGCGTGATCGCGGCCTCGAACAAAAACCTCCAGGAGGAAATTAAAAAAGGCGCGTTCCGGGACGATCTCTATTACCGACTGAACGTCATCCCGTTGCACGTGCCCCCGCTTCGCGAGCGGAAGGAGGACATCCCCCTGCTGGTGGACCATTTCCTCCGGGAGCTTTCCGCCGAGCAGGGACTGAGGCCCAAGGCCATGACGGACGAGGCGATGACCCTGCTCACGCGATACGACTGGCCCGGAAACGTCCGCGAGCTGAAGAATCTAGTGGAACGGCTGGTGATTCTGTCGCCCGATTCCCGGATTACGGAAGACGAGGCGGCCAATGCGCTCGCCGATCACATTCCGGTCGACGCCCTCAAAACGCCGGGCGACTCCGGCCCCCGTTCGCTGCGCGAGGCCCGGGCCGATTTCGAAAAGCGATTGATCCTGCAACGGCTCCGGGAGAACCAGTGGAACATCTCCAAGACAGCCGAGGATCTCAAGATCGAGCGGACCCACCTCCATCGAAAGATCAAGCTTCTGGGCATTCAGGAAGACGGCCGGGATTGATCGCCTTCCATGGAATCCGAGCGGGTGACCGCAGGCGGGGCGCCCCACCGAGCGCAGCCGGGGTCCTTACACCGGGCGGGGTGGCGAGCACGGCGGGGCTGCCGAAGGACAGGACCCGCCCATAAGGAATCCGTCTTGAACTCCGGCAATTTCATCACGCTCACGATCGAAAAGCTGGTGGACGGAGGCGCCGGACTGGGCCGCTGGGAAGGGCGCGCGGTCTTCGTGCCGGGGGTCTGTCCCGGCGAAACGGTCCGGGTCCGGATCGCCTCGGTGAAGAAAGGCTACGCCGAGGCCCGCCTGGAAACGATCCTCAAGCCCTCCCCCGACCGCGTCCCGCCGCCCTGCCCGGTGTTCGGAAAATGCGGCGGCTGTCAGTGGCAGCACCTCGCCTACCCGGCCCAAGCGGGGGCCAAGGTCGAGATCCTCCGTGAAGATCTGCGACGGATCGGAAAACTCCCGGACCCGGATATCCTCCCGCCCCGGCCCGCGCCCGGCCCGTTTGAATACCGGACGCGTATCCAGCTCAAGACGGATTTCTCGCGAAGCCGGTCCGTCCTGGGGTTCTACGAAGAGCGTTCGCACCGGATCGTGCCGATCGAATCCTGTCGCATCGCGGCCCCGCCCCTGAACCGGGCCCTGGCCGTCTTGAGTTCCGTCTTCTCCGATCCGGCCGGCCGTCTCTCGTCTTTGTCCGACGTCCATCTCCATTTCGCGGGCGGGACCGGGGAATTGCAGGCCTGTTATTTCGCGGAAGACGAGCTTCCGGATCGTCTGGAAAGGCTGTTCACGGCGTTCGAAGAGGGCGCCCCGAACGTGGTCAGCCAGGTGTATTACAGCCGCACGGGCCGCCGCCGGGTCCGCGGCCGGGATTACTTAATCGATCGGTTTAAGGATGTCCCGTTTCGGATCAGCGATCGTTCCTTTTCGCAGGTCCATTGGGAGCAGATCCCCGCCTTGATCGAGACGGTCGAGACCTTCGCCGCACTGACCGGAAGGGAATCGGTCCTGGAGCTGTACTGCGGGATCGGCACCTTTGGAATTTTTCTGGCGCGGGAGGCCTCGGCCCTGGCCGGGTTTGACGAGAACGTGATCGCGGTCGAGGACGCCAACTACAACGCGCGGCAACAGGGATTGCCGAACGCCCTATTCATCGCCAAGCCGATTGAACAGGCCGTGCTGGATCTGATCGGGGAAGGGAAAATGTTCGAGCGGATTATCCTCGATCCCCCGCGCGAGGGCGTCGGCCGGGAAACGCTGGAGTCGCTGACCCGCCTCAATCCGTCGCGGATCGTCTACGTCTCGTGCGATCCGGCGACCCTGGCCCGTGACTTGAAAATCCTGACCGACGGCGGCTACCGCCCCGGCCGCATCCAGCCGATCGACCTTTTCCCGCAGACCGCGCATCTCGAAACGGTCGCGGAGCTGATCAGGCCCCGGTAGGATCTTAACGCGATCATTTCCCCCCGGGCTTCTTCGCCTCGGTTTTCGATTCATTCTTCGTCTCGCCGACCGCCTTGATCCAGTACGCCGTGCCGTTGGGGTTCACCTCGGCCTCGACCTCCGTCCCCACCTTGATCTCGCCGGTCTTCTGGGTCATCTTGGGATCGACGTAGAACGTCTCCTCGCTGCCCCCGAACCCCTGGTTGTTTTCGGTCTTGACCGTGTACATGTCGCTGCTGATTCCGCTGATCAGGATCACCTTCCCCTTTACGGTCATATCGGCCAGCCCCACGCCCGACAACGACACGAATGCCGCGAACAACACTGCGATCATCACGCCTCTCTTCATTCTCAACCTCCTATGGTTGAAACGGTTTTGGAATGTAGAATCCTGTTCCAAGGAACGACGATTGTCCATCGCCCCTCCTCGAATGCCGTTTTTTCCCCGACTCCATTGGCTCTTTTTTACCTTTTATGCCCCTCCCAAGTCAACCCCCCTGCCGACCCGGCCTCCTTGTTCAAGCGGACGCATCCTTCAGGACGGTGAACTCGTATTCCAGGACGTTGCTGGTTCGACCGGCCGCATCGTGGATGTAGACCCTGAAGCGATGGGTTTGCTGCGAGGCCGTCTGGGGGACGGTGATTCGACCCGTATAACGGCCGTCTCCTTTCACCGCGTCGCCGTCCAGACCGTCGTCATGAATCGCCACCTCGATCTTCTCCATGTTTTCCCGGATCTCATTCAGGGTCGGAACGATCTCTTTCGGGTCGCGCGGGCGATCAATGCGAAGCGAGACGGTGTACGACGAACCGGGAGCGCCGGAGGAGGGTTCGACCCGGAGGTCCGAAATCAGCGGCCCGGTACCCTGCCCGGCCGCCGAAGAGAATGAAAGCATCACCAGGGAAAATGCCGCAAGGGCGATCGAATTTTCCAAGGGTTCATCTCCTCCCTAACCCGACATTTTCCATCTAACAAGTTGTTGAAAAACTCCAATCTATCCAGGCTGCTCAAAAAGTTCCAGATGCCCCCTCCGGGGACTTCCAGCATTTTTATGACTGGAAGTGGGTCGCGAGGCCGCAGGGACCGAGGAGCCCGGAGCGTACTAAGGTAGGTACGTGAGGACTCCGAGGGACCGAGAACGACGCAGATGGACTTTTTCAGCAGCCTGCCAGCCCTTAATCCAGCCAGTCCCGTTCCTTCAACTTCCGTGGCAGATACCGCTTCGTCAGGAATTGAAAATCCTTGTTGGCGAGCGCGTCCAGTTCGTACTTGAGGCCGATCGAGAGCATCCGCTTGATCTCTTTTTGCCACGGCTCCTTCTGGAACCACGGATAGGCGAGGAGTTCCTTGGCCCGACCGATATCCTTATCATTGAGCTTGATCCCGACGTTTCGCGGCAGTCCGTAGCGATCCGGGTCCGAGCTGGACAATCCAATAAACTTCGCCTTCGGAATCGCCATGCGGTTGCTTTCGAATGCGAGGTTGATCGATCCCTGCTTGATCACCGAGTAGATGTAATAGCCCCAGGGATCGTTGTCCACCAGCACGTAGACCGGCAGCCGCCTCTCTTCGTGGAGCCGGCGGGTCAGGCGCCTCACCCCCCGGGGCGGCTGGCCGTTGCCGGTCAGAAGCACGCAGTTGTAACGCCGCCAGAACTTGTCCTCCGACAGGCGGTTCCACTGCGTCCCCTTTTCAACCAGCAACACGAAATCGGCCGTGCATTTTTTGATTTCAAGATATTCCGGCTCGACGATCGAGGGCACCGAGTAACCGCCCTTCCCCAGCCGGGTGCAGTCGACCCGGTCGCCGTCGTCCCCGAAGACGACCGGCCCCACGATGCTCCCGGCGTTTTCGGCGCGCACGTGAAGCTCCTCGCGAAGGGCCTCCAGCGCCACCTCCAAATCCTCGATCAGGGGATCCGACTCGGTCTGGGCGTCGAAGGTATTCTCGTTCGAATCCTTGATCGTGTGCTTGGTCCGGTAATAGACCTCCCTCAACGAGGTGGTGAGGTTCGCGCGCTGCAGCTCCGCGAGCGCGTCGGCCACCAGGACCGTCTGCATGAATTTCTTCGCCATGCCGACGTTGAAGAACGTGCGGGCCTGCCTTTTCCGGCCCATCTCGATCATCCCCTTCCGGGGATTGAACTTCACGTTCGACAGGGAACGGATGGGGATCGACAGCGTCGGGTCCTGTCGCCGCCCGGCGGCGGTGATCACCGCATCCGCCACCCCGATCAATTTCTTTTCAACCGGGCTCTGATTTTTCGGCTTGGTCTTCGCCATAGGGTACTCCTTCAACCCCCTCGGGAGTCACGATGATCGAGTGGGGCAGCCCTTCCGGGCCGCTCTCCGTCCTGCCCAGCGCCTGATCGGTCCGCTCGCCTCCCGTTCGCTTCGTCGCGATGTTCTGGAGCTGGTCTTTTAATTTGTTCACCTGGAGCTTGCCTCCCTTGAGGCGGCCGCAGGCCTCCGCGACCTCTTCGATATACAGTTCGAAGATATTCCGCCGGCGGAACTCGCTCTTCGCGCGCTCCCGCCTCCGGAGAAAAACCCCCAGCCGCCGGCCGCATTCCTGAAGGGCCAGGCGGATCTCCTTCCGGATTTCGTCGTAATCGGCGATGGCCTCCTTCGATTCGCTCGTAAACGGCACCCATACGGAGGCCATGTGGACGAAGATCGCCATCGGCCCGGCCGGCAGCGCGCCCTTGGACTGGGCGACGCCGTAGTTTCGCCAGTTGGTGTCCAGGACGGCCTTGAACGTCGCGCAGGCCGATTGCTGATAGAGCAGCGGGACGCGGTTGGCGTAGCGGATCACGCGGGCCAGTTCCTCATCCCCTTCCCGCTCCTCGCCTTCCGCCAGGGGGGCCCGCGGGGCCTCCGCCTCCTCGGTTTTCTTCGCGGCCTCTTCCGGCCCGCGGCCGTAGGCCAGCCCGGCCTCGATCGCGAAGGGATTGCCGCGATAGACCGCCGTGGGACGGCTGACGGCGGTGTAGAATTCGCCCTTGATCTGTCTGTAGAGCCCGGTCAGTATCGCTTTCTCCCCGATGGGCGAAAGGCAGTTGCTCGGCGGCGCCATGATCTTGGTGGATTGCAGCACCTTGTACAAGGCCTCGGCCCGATCCCCGCGCAGATCCCGTGGCCGCGTGTGCGGGGGGATCTTCGCGTTCCGGCAGATCTCCTCGGCCAGCGTCGAAGAAATCCGGCTGAAATCCCCCGCCAGAAAGCCCGACATCCAGTGGCTCCGTGTGTCGTGGAGCATCTTGAGGAACATGCCGAATTCAATGCCGTAGGGATGCGGTTTGATTTCGCGCGGAGGCGTGGGAAGCTGGGGATAGGTCCTCGGATAGTCCTTCGTCTCCCCTTCCGGCGTCTGGTAGACCAGATGAACGTGCGGGTTGGCGATCGAGGTCAGCTCGAGATATTCGTCCACCGAGGCGCGCCCTTTTTGGTAGCGCCCCTCGATCTCGAGCGTCACCTGCGTACCGCGGTGGGGTTCCCACTCGACCTGTTTTTTCTCCAGAATGCGCGGCTCGTTCTTCTTCGTATCGATTTGAACTTCGAAGTAATGGGCCGGCTTCTTCGGTCCCGTCCTGGAGATGATCCGCACGGGCTTGCCCGTTGTCAGTTGCGCGTACATGCCGGCCGCGGAAATGCCGATCCCCTGTTGCCCGCGGCTCATCCGGAGCCGGTGGAATTTGGAGCCGTACAACAGCTTCGCAAAGATCGGCGGGATCTGCTCGCGGACGATCCCGGGGCCGTAATCCACCACTGTAACGCGGAAGCGCGTGGCCTGGCTCGGGGCGGGGGTCTCCCCGTTGACGGGAACCGTCTCCAGTTTCACGGTCACCTCCGGAAGGATTCCGGCCTCCTCGGAGGCGTCGAGCGAATTGTCCACCGCCTCCTTCACGCAGGTGAGGAGGGACTTCCTCGGACTGTCGAAACCCAGCAGATGGCGGTTCTTTGTGAAAAATTCCGAGACGGAGATTTCCCGCTGGCGGGCGCCCATCTCGACCGCGGAGACGGTCGGGGCCGGCTTCGGGACTTTCACGGCCGGCGGGGGCGCGGTCTTGGGGACGGCGGCGTTCGATTTCGACTTCGGGGTCGGTGTTTGTCTCGGCTTCTGTTTGACTGTGCGCGTGGCCAGTGGAACCCTCCCGTTTGATTGAGACCGTTCCAATCTACTGGGAAGGCGGCGGGCTGTCAAGAATAATTATGCCCGGCTTGGACCGGTCTGTTGATATTCACTCCTGAACTTGAGGCGCCTCGATCGTGCCCAGGCATTTCGTCCCGCCGCTTGAAAGTATCGCGCAGGTATGCGAGCCTCCCGCGCCGAGCGCGACGACCCCGGTCAGCCCGGAAAAAACCGGGGTGGCGGCCATCTTGTCCTTTACCGCTCCCAATTGGCCCAGGGAGTTGCTACCCCAGCAATAAACCTCGCGACTCTCCAATATCGCGCAGGTATGCTGGCTTCCCGCCGAGATCGCGGCCACCTTGTCCAGCGGAACGGTTTTTCCGCCGGGTCCCGGAACGACCACCCGGACCGGCGTGAGCGAACTCTTTCGCAGTCCGTCGCCGAGCTGCCCTTCGAATCCCTCGCCCCAGCACTGCACGGTCCCATCCC
>Ga0335085_10002550_pt1 | contig 33673 bp, 31 predicted proteins | sample Lox_Sample_45_FD_206712 | JGI IMG/M metagenome (GOLD analysis project Ga0335085, IMG submission 206712) | Soil microbial communities from Loxahatchee National Wildlife Refuge, Florida, United States - Lox_Sample_4.5 | ecosystem: Environmental > Terrestrial > Soil > Wetlands | place: USA... | reverse complement strand
GCCCTGCGGGTAGCGGACCTTGAACATGCCGGAGCAGATGCTCGTGTTCGCGTCGATGCCAGCCTTGGTGACGCGGGCCTTACGCAGGTGAAGCGGTACGGCTTCCGTGCTGATGCGCTGGCCGGTGGCCGGGTCGATAAGCAGGGGCGCGTCGTCGTGAGTGGAGAGGCCCAGCTCGGCGCGGCGCCTTTTCAGGCTTTCCAGTTGCTCTGATGGCGGGATTGTGCCGAGGGTTAGGATTGCTAGTTCTTCCGGGGTCACCCCAGCCTTGAGCAGGGGGCGGCACACGACGTCCGTGCCGGCCATCACCGCCTTGCGGAGGAACCGGGCGCGGAGATCTCCGAGCTCGGCCACCGCCTCGCCGTCGAAGGACTTCACGAAGCCTGCCTGAGCGGCTACACCGGCGTTGATCTGGTCGGAGGCGAAGTGGTCTTCGAGTATTACCTCGGCGGACTGGACTCCGGGGACTCCTATTACCGCGTCGTAGGCGTCGGCGACCATGAGATAGGCGAAGTTCGGTGCGCAGAAGTAGGTGGGCAGGCGGAGCCGGACCACCGCACGACCCTCGCAGGACACCACGCACGACGCGACGAACCCCAGCGTGGTGATCGGCTCGTCGAGCTCCGGGTCGCGCACCGTGGTGAGCGCCGCCAGGGCTGTGCTCGCCAACCCCGGCGGGCTCACCACGCTCGTCTCGGCGCTTACGCTCATTGCCCGGTGACCAGCTGCGACGCGTCCTGCGCGGCGGGGGTTCCAGCTTGGGCGGGCACCAGGAACTCGGCCGGCACCTTGATGTCGTAGAGCTTGGCCGCGTTGAGGCCGAGGATCTTCTTCTTGGTGGCGGTGGTCAGCTTCCCGTAGTCCGACAGCTCCTCGTCGTCCGGCATCTGCCAGTCCACGAAGCCCTCGACCTGCCACTTCGGCTCCCAGATGCCGTAGTCGCTGCCGAAGGTCATCTTGTCCTCGCCGACCCAGAACAACAGCTCGCCCATGACCTTGGCGAAGAACTTCGGCCGCGCGTGCATCAGGCCGCCGATGACCACCGACAGGCCGGCGTAGACGTTGGGCTCCTGCGTCGCCATAAAGCAGAAGTCCTCGATCCGCGGCAGGCCCACGTGCTCGACGATGAAGTTCAGTTCGGGGAAGTCGGTCGCGCAGTGGTCGATGTCGGACACGTCGAACGAGTCCTTGTCCAGTGGCCAGATCGTCGGGCCCTTGTGCACGTGGATGTTCTTGATGCCGAGTTCCTGGGCCTTCTCCAGGTACCGGTAGGCGGCCGGGTCGCTCAGCTTGTAGCCGCGGGAGCCGTTATTCCACTCGGCGGTGTAGAGCTTGACGCCCTTGCTGCCGTACCGCTCGACGTTGCGGCGCAGCTCCTCAACGCCGGGGTCGCCGTCGCGCGGGTCGAACCGGGTGTTCGCGATGAACATGCCGGGGTGCTTCTCCCCCAGGGCGGCGTTGCGCTCGGTGGTGTTGAACCCCTCGGCGTACCACTCCTTGAGGTAAGTGGGCTGGAAGACCGCGACGTCCACGTAGCCGTCTTCGAAGACGTCCTTCATCAGGTCGTCCTCGGTGTAGGCCATGAACTTATCGATCGGCCAGTGCGTCTCCTCCGGGCCGAGGCCCTGGTAAGCGTGGAAGCACTCGATCCAGCCTTTGGCGTAGTGCTCCGCGCCCTTGACCCAGTTGGACGGTGCCGCGTTCCAGTAGTGCATGTGCGAGTCGACGATGAAGTACTTCTCGCCGTCCTTCTGATACAAGGCCCAACGCCTCCTAACAGTGTTCCCGATCGGTTCCCGACCGGTAAATGCCGGGCGGCCCGCGCCCGGCACTTACCGGCTTTCCTTCCTTGCTTTTCGTGCCGCGTCAGGCCGACGTCGGCGTGAGGTCGAAGCCGAGGTAGTCGGCGGCGTCCTCCGGGTTGGCGAAGAACAGCGTCTTGTCATCGAGGTGGATCATCCGGCCGTAGTGGGTCGACATGTCCTCTTCGAACTCGGCGGCGTCGAAGTAGCCCGGCTCCTCACCGAGCGCCTCGGAGATCTCGTCGTAGTTGACCTCGATCGTCCCTACGCCGTCGACCCGCATCATGGATGGCATGTACGTCACCTTGACGTTCGGCTTGGTCGCCATGACCTCCGCGACCACCTCGCCGACCTGGTTGTTCATGAGCGTGAAGCCGCACTTGTTCGAGGCCGTGTTGTCAGCCTTGAACGGGGACTTTGCTGTCTTGAACTGCTGCGCGGTCACTGGGCCAGCTCCTTCGGTACGTCCAGGTGCAGGTCGGTCACGATGCCGGAGAACCGGCTCTTGGCGGCGTCGAGGCTGTCCTCGAACCGCGGCGGCTTGACGTCGGTCTGCGACCACAGCGGCTGCATCTTGCGGGCCGCCTCGATGGCGCGCGGCACCCAGTCCGTCGCCCAGCCCCGCATGATTGCCTTGTTCTGGTCCGCGAACTCCCGGTCGGTGGTGAGCAGGCCGAACATCGCCATGGTGTACCGCAGGTCACGCTCGGCGAAGTCGTACTCGGCCGCGCCGATCACCGTCGGGGTGACGAAGTCGCCGTTGCGCGGCGCGATCTGCTGCACCAGCTGACTGCGGAACAGCTCGCCCACCAGGGGCTCGAACACGATGTTGGCGGCGAAGATCGCCTCGGCCCAGTCCCAGATCCCGGTGAGCTGCTCGGCGACCTCCCGGACGCCCTGCCAGGCGGGATCGGAGGCCCAGGTCTGCAGGTGAGCGCTGCCGTCGAAGCCGGGGACCTCCTCGGTTAGCGTCAGGTTGTACAGCGCGAGATCCTGCGCGGCCCTGATCCGGTGCATCGAGTTGACCGAGATCGCGTTGTTGTGCATGTTCGTGGGGGCCCGGCGCTGTGCGTTCGCGTACAGGTACAGGCCGAGGCCCTGGTCCACGTGCATCCACGCGCCGACGTTCCGCTCGACGAAGCGCACCCAGTTCGGGTTCCACTGCTGGAACGCCTTGGACTGCCGCGCGTTCTCCACGTTCTGGTTGACCTGGCGGACAACGCTGGAGTTGTAGCGGTAGAGGGTGAGCTCCCACTCCTCGTTCGGGTCGCGGAACTCGTGCCAGCCGAGGGCGGGCCATTCGTAGCCCTTGCCTCCTGACCCCGGGTAGCGCTCGGGCTCGGGCCGGTCTGAGCCCCAGGCCTTGAGCACCGTCCAGTCGAGCGGGTAGCCGCCGCGGCCGTCGGCGAATCCGTACAGCCACCCCTGCGACAGGTAGTGCCGCGGGTCGGGCTGCACTTCGACGGTCACGTCCTCGTAGTGCGACTGCTTGCGTTTGGCCGGGGTGTAGTAGGTAAAGCGGCGGTTGTTCGAGTCGGGGAACTCCTTGGCGCCCGCTTCCGCGTCGGTGAAGACCGGCTTGGGCACACTGCGTTGCTGTGGAACGCTCGGTGTCTGCGTTTCTGTCATTGGGGCTCTCCGGTTGTCGTGAACTTGTCGTAATAGACGCGCTTTTCCGGGACGCCGAGCGTCTCGAGCAGCGGGATCGCGGCCTCCACCATGGGCGGCGGGCCGCAAACGTAGGCGTGCGCCCCGGAGAGGCTCCCCGTCAGGCGCTTGACCACATCGGTGATGAGGCCGTTCTCGCCGTCCCAGTCCTCGTGCGAAAGGGCCGGGATGTAGGTGAAGGCAGGTAGCTTCTCGGCGATCGACCGCAGTTCGTCCGCGAAGCAGAGGTCGGGCTGGGTGCGGGCACCGTAGAAGAAGGTGGCCTTGCGATCGATGCCCCGTTCGGCCATGGAGCGGAGCAGGGACAGGATCGGGGCCATCCCCGCTCCGCCGCCTACGAAGACCAGGTCAGCTTCCGACTCCCGCAGGGTGAACACCCCGAAGGGGCCGGTCAGCTCCAGGCGGTCGCCGACCTTGAGCTCCTTGTCGAGGAATTGCGAGAACAGCCCGTCTGGATAGACCTTGATGACGAACTCGAGCAATCCCCCCCTGCTCGAGGTGTTGGCCATGGAGAACGACCTGACCTGGTCGGTGCCGGGGACGGAGATGTCCATGTACTGGCCAGGAAAGAACTTGACCTCGCTTGGCTCGATGAGGCGGAGCACGAGATGGCGCATGTCGTGCGTCACCGGGTCTTTGGAAACAACCTCCGCGGTGGCCTGCTGGATCGGCAGGCCGGAGCGGATCATGTCCTCGTCGTAGTTGAGAAGCTCGATCGTGACGTCCTCGTACGCGTGCGCGCGGCACAGCAGCGTGTAACCTTCCTCCAATTCGTAGTCGGGCAGCGCGAACGTGGAGTACTTGTCGTGCTCGATGTCTTCGCCCTCAAGTAGGAACGACTTGCACGAAGCGCACTGGCCTTCCTTGCAGCCGTGCATGAGCATGATTCCCTGCTCGGCCGCGGCCCGCAGGATGGTCTGGTCCTCGTTGACATCGATTTCGATGCCTACGGGCTCGAAGCGCACAGTGTGCTTTTCCGTCATATGGGGCACCCCTTGCTAAGCTCCCCGTGGCCAGGCCCGCCTACTTGGTTTAGGCGGGCCTGGTTCAGGTGGAACACTCATCCGTTCGGGCTAAAAGGTCTTGATCTTCTAGCTCGCTGCCGGAGCGGGGCGGCCGGCGGGACCGCCGCGGATGTAGTTGGCGTGGAACGCCTGGCGCTGTTCGTCCGTCATCTCGTTGAGCAGGACGTTGGGCGACTGGACCTCCGGCATCCGGCGCAGGTGGTCGAGCGTCCACATCTTCTTCGGGTCGTCGAGGTGGAGATGCGGCTGCGCGACCATCGTCTTGCCGTCGTCGCGGACGAAGCCCATGTCGGAGACGACATCGGCCCAGTTCCAGCCGTGGTAGAGCGTTTCCCACTCGCGCTTGCCGATGAGCTGCCCCATGTTCGGGGTCTCGCGGCCCTGGTACGTCGGCCGGAAGGCCACCGCGTCGGTCCAGCGGCATTCCTCGTGGCAATAGGTGCGCCACTGGCCGTCGACCTTGTCCATGACCATGTCCTCGCGGACGAGGCACGGAACCATGCAGGTCCAGCAGCGGTGCGGGTACTCGTACTCGACGCTCTCGGCGACGATCGGGTGGTGCCCGTTCGGCATCGAGAGGCGGTTGTAGTTCTCCCACCACGCGCCGTACTTGTCATACCAGCCCGGGTACTTGTACTCGAACCACTCGAAGTCCTTGTCCGTCATCGGGTCGATCCGCCAGTAGTTGGCGAGCCAGCCGGTGGCGAAGAACTGGGCGACCTCGTGCACATAGCCCTTGTTCCAGATCTGGTTCCAGGCTTCCTCGATGAGGTCGTGCGGGATGACGAGGCCGTACTTCTCGAGCGGCACCAGGTAGGAGCGGTAGTAGTCGTCGTAGATCCAGCGGCGCCACATCTCGGCGTAGGACTCGCGGTCCTTGCGCCGGTCCTTGGTGCCGTACTCGATGAACGTGCCGATGGCGGCGTCCACCACGCGGTGGTTGTTCCACCACGCGTAGCGCAGGTCGCGCTCGAGCAACTGGTGGTTGGACTCGTCGCTCAGCGCCATCAGCAGTGTGGCATAGCCGTTGGAGATGTGCCGCGACTCGTCGCTCTGCACCGAGTGGAAGACCGTCGGGAGGAGGTAGTCGCCGTTGGCGGCGGCCTCAGCCGGCATGGCCACGAACAGGGTGTTCGTGAACGCCGTCTCCGCGACGATCGTGAGGTAGATCGACGCCGCGGTAATCGCGTCGCCGGTGATGAAGCCCTCGGCGAACTGACGGCCGATCGTGCCGCAGTAATCGTCCTGGAACCCGCGCAGGCTCATGTTGAAGCCGGCTGGGTCGATGTAGTTGTTCATGTACAGGCGCTTGAGGTTCTGCTGGATCGTCGAGTGGCGAACCTCATCGATCATCTGAATCGCCTGGCCGTTGTGCAGCTCAGGGTTCGGGACCGTGCGGAACAGCAGCGGCATCGCGCGGGCGGCGGAGATCTCCGGCAGCGGGATGATGGACAGGAACAGCTTCTGCCACTCCAGCCACCGCTCCTGCACCTGGCGGAACATGTTGCCGCGGATCGCGCCGTCCTGCGCGCCGTAGACCCGGTGGTCCTTCTCCTCCTGCATCGGGAAGTAGGACCGGAGCACCTGCTTGAGCGGGTCCTTCTTCTGGGCCTTCTGGAACGAGTAATCCGTTCCGTAGTGGCTGACCGGTGTGTGGTACTGAGGTTCCCAGGAGAGCTCCTGGATTTTCTGGTGGGCCTTGGCCACGCTCTGGCGGCTCATCGGCATCCCTCCCTTGCTGGGAAAGTCCTTGTGGTTGGATCACACCTCGCTTTGGCTGAGTCGGTGTTCTCAGCATGAGACAGGGGCTAGTGAGGGCCCTGGGGAATTTGCGGTGAACTGTGCCCAGGGCTCAGCTTGGCTCGCCTCGGCTGGTGCGCTCGGGGTGCTCTGCCTCGAAGGCCTCGCGGAGCGCTGCCAGCTCGTCACTGACTTGGCCGGTGACCTTCTCGCTGCCACCGGCGGACGGGACGATGCCGAGCGCCTTCAGCAACCCGGCGGCGGGACCGCCCGGATCGCCGGCCTCGCCGAGCACCGGGTGCAGGCCCTCGTCGGCGAGATGATGGAAAACGAGATTGACGATGCTCCACGGGTTGTAGGTCTCTTCGCTGCTGTCCATGGGGCCGAGCAGACGCCGGCGAGTTTGCGCTGGGCATCTCAAGTTGAGACAGTGCCTAGTGACAGTGGGCTTATCTTTTGAGCAACGCGGAGATAACGAAAGAACACTACGTGTGAGACCGGGGGGTCCTCCGACTGGGACGAGCGGGGCAGGAGGAGACATATGGGACGTGCATCGACGAGGCTGCACCAGAACGTTCCGGCAAGCGGGGGCCTGCCGGAACGCGGAAGGTCGCCTGGCCGTGGCTCCCCACAAGACACCGTCCCTGGCATCGCAGTGCCCGAACCGCGACTTCCCGGCGAGCGCGATCCCCTGGCCGAGGCCAGGGACCGGTTCCTGTCGGCACAGCCAGTCGACCGGTCGGTGGTCAGGGAGCCGATTCTGGCTTCCTGGTGCCGGTCCAAGGAGTGGAACGTCGCGGCCGACCGGCTCAACCTGAACTACCTTGGCGACCCCAATCTCGACTCGACGCTGGCGCGCTCTGCCGAGCCGGTACTCAGGCATCTGTTCGAGCAGCTCGACGGACAGCCGATCAGCATCGTCCTGACCGACGCGTCCGGGCTGGTGCTGCGCCGCTTCACCGGCGACGGCGAGCTGGAACGCCAGCTTGACCGGATCATGCTCGTACCCGGCTTCTCCTACGCTGAAGACGTCGTCGGCACCAACGGCATCGGAACCGCGCTCGAATCAGGCGGTCCAACGCACGTGTTCGGGCACGAGCACTACGCGGAGCGGCTTGAGGGCATGGCTTGCGCCGGCGTTCCGGTCCGCGACCCGCTGTCCGGGAAGACTCTCGGCGTGATCGACCTGACCTGCTGGCGCAGGGACGCCGACCCGCTGATGCTGTCGCTCGTCCGCTCCACCGCCGACCAGCTCAACCAGGCGCTTGCCGAGACGGGCAACAGCCGGGACCTGCGGCTGCTTCAGGAGTACACGCGGGCTTGCCGGCACTCCGGCGGCATCGTCCTCGCGCTCGGCAACGACGTGGTCATGCTCAACGACCACGCGCGAAAGGCCCTAGCCCCCGCGGACCAGGCGGCGCTGATTTCCCGGGCCACCGAGACCCTGGCCGGCGCCGCCGGGCCGCACGGGCGGTGGCGGCCCCCCGGCGCGGTGACGGTGGACCTGCCGAGCGGGACGGTGGCCAGGATGTTCTGCCGCCCAGTCGGCGAGCTTGGCGCCATCTCGACGGAGGCGGACCCCGCACCGCTCACCGACGGCGTAGTGCACATCAAGCTGGTGACGCCCGCCGCTGCCCCGGTCCCGGAGACCGTGGTGTCGCGGGCCACCATGTCGCTGCCCGGCCTGGTTGGCGGGGGTGCGGTCTGGCGGCGGGCCATCAGGCAGGCGGAGGCGAGTTACGAGCGGGGCGAGTGGCTGGCGCTCGAAGGTGAACCGGGCGTCGGCAAGCTCGCGCTCGTCCGGGCCGTGCACCAGCGGCGCAACCCGGCCGCGCCCTGCCATGTGCTCGACGCCGCGGAGGCGGCCCACGACCGCGACTGGCTCACCCAGGCGCGCGCGGAACTAAGCGGCGGCACCGGGCTGCTGGTCCTGCGGCACATACACGCGCTCAACGCGCGGCAGGCCAGGACCCTGGCGGGCGCACTGGAGGAGGTGAAGACCGCCGGCCGGGACGCAGACCTGCTCGTAGCGGTCACCCTCGACCGCGGCGCCGCCCGGGCCGATCTGCACGGGCTGCTGCGGCTGTTCCCCGGGTCCGTGGCCGTGCCGCCGCTGCGCCATCACAGCGAGGACCTGCGCGACCTAGTGCCGTTCTTCCTCGGCAAGCTGAACCAGCAGGGACGGGTCACGTGTTCCTCCGCGGCGATGCAACTGCTGCTGCGGCACACCTGGCCGGGCAACACGGCGCAGCTCTGGCAGGTACTCAAGCAGGTGGTGCAGCGCCGCCGGGCCGGCCAAATTCAGCCCGAGGACCTGCCCCCAGAGTGCTGGACGGTCTCCCGCCGGGTGCTGTCGCCGCTGGAGTCGATCGAGCGGGACGCGGTCGTGCAGTCCTTGCTCGACCACGGCGGCAACAAGATCCGCGCCGCCGCCGCGCTCGGCATGTCGCGGGCGACGATCTACCGGCGGATTCACGAATACGGGATCATCACGTCGCCGGCCGGGTGAGCAGGCTTACGATTCGGTAAAGGCCTACCCGGCGGCGGGCGGTATAGCGCAGCCACGCCATCGCCAGGCCGCGGCGCCTGCCAGGCAGCGCGCCGAGTCCGCTGAGCCGGGGAGAGAGCGGGGCGGCGTGCTGCGAGTGTCCGTCTTGGGCGGGCAGCAAATCACCGATGACCGGGACGGCGGCGTTCAGGTCCGGTCGTCACGCGCGCTCGCCCTGTTGGCCTACCTCGCCGTGCATCCCGGAGTGCCGCATCCGCGCCAGCAGATCGCCGGGCTGCTGTGGCCGGAATCCGGCGACGCCCAGGCGCTGACCAACCTGCGCCGTGAACTGCATCACCTGCGCCAGGTGCTCGGCGTGGACGGCTCGCTGCAAGTCACGGCCAGGGACTTGTGCTGGGTGGACGGGCCGGCCTGCCACGCGGACGTCCGGGCCTTCGACACCGGGCGGCTCGCAGCCCTCGCGGCCGCCGAGTCCGGCGACGACGACGCGGTGATCAGGCACGGTGCCGAGGCCCTGACGCAGTACCGCGGCGAGCTGCTTCCCGGTGTGTACGACGAGTGGGCCGCCGAGGCGAGGTCGCGGCTCGAGCGGCAGTGCGTGGAACTGTGCGACCTGGTTAGCGCGGCCCGGGCACGGACTGGCGATCTCACCGGGGCGGCTGCCGCAGCGCGGCGCCGCATCGAGTTGCAGCCGCTTGAGGAGACCGGGTATCGCGTGCTGATGGAGCTGCTTGCCGACATGGGCGACCGGGCGGCGGCGGTGAGCACCTATCACCATTGCGCCTCGGTGCTTGAGCGGGAGCTGGGCGTGGCACCCGACGATGCGACCCGCGCGGCATTCAGGCGGCTGATGACACGTGCCAGGCCGATGGCGGCGGACGCGATCGGCCTGCCCGCGGCCGCGGGGGCAGCACAGCCTGGAGAACAGCAGGCGGCCCGGCGGCCCGGTCAGCCCCGCGCGCCGCTTATCGGGCGCGCAGCCGAGCTCGGCGTGCTGACCGGCATCTGGCAGGCGGCGTCCGCCGGGCGTCGCGGCATGGTTCTTGTCGCCGGCGGCGCGGGCGTCGGGAAGACCCGTCTGGTAACCGAGGTCGCCGAGCTGGCCCGCAAGCAGGGCGCGGTCGTGGTGGCGACACAGTGTTTCGCGGCGCCGGGGCGGCTGGCGCTTGCCCCGGTGGCCGACTGGCTGCGCGATCCAGCGGTCAGGGCGGCCGCCGCGACCATGGATCCGGCCTGGCGGGCCGAGGTGGCACGGCTGCTGCCGGACCAGGGCGTTACCGGACACGATCCACGGCCAGGCACGATGGCGGACGCGTGGCAACGGCACCGCTTCTACGAGGGGCTGGCGCGGGCGCTGATCGCGGTGTGCCGTCCGCTGCTGCTCATCTTGGACAACGTCCAGTGGTGCGACCAGGAGACGCTCGACTTCATCAGCTTCAGCCTCGGCCTGGCCAGCGATGAGACGCCGCTTCTGGTGGCCGGCACCGTCCGGGAGGACCACCGCCGCGGCGACCGCGAGCTGGCGGCCTGGGCCGTGCGGATGCGGGCCGCGGGTCTGCTCACCGAGCTGGCGCTGTCCCCGCTGGACGCCGCCGACGCGGCGCGCCTCGCCGAGGCGATCTCCGGGCGGCAGCTCGCGACGCAAGACACCGCAATGCTTTACGCCACGACTGGCGGCTTTCCGCTGTACGTCATCGAGGCGGCCCGCGGCGACGCCGGCGAGCCTGGCTGGTCCGGGGAGGCCGGCGAATCGCCGGCTGGCGACCTGTCCGCTGTGCTGCGCAAGCGACTGGCACAGGCGACCGCGGAAGCGCAAGAGGTAGCAGGCCTGGCGGCGGCCGCGGGCACGGACTTCTCCCTTGACCTGCTCACCGAGGCCAGCGACCTGACGGCCGATGCCGTGGTGGCGGCGATCGACGAGCTGTGGCGGAGCAGGATCCTGCGGGAATTCGGCACCGGCTATGACTTCTCCCACGACCTGCTCAGGGAGGCCGCGTACGCCGAGGTCACCCCGGCCCGCCGCTGGCTGCTGCACCGGCGGATCGCCCAGGGTCTTGAGCTGCTGCACGCAGGGAAGACGGACTCGGTCGCCGCCCGGCTCGCGGCGCAGTACGCCCGCGCGGGCGACCAGGCCAAGGCGGTGGCCTATTACCGGCAAGCCGCTCAGGTCGCCGTCGGCCGGTTCGCGCACGCCGAGGCCATCCGGCTGTACCGGGACACGCTGTCGGTCATCGAGGCCATGGCCGCCGGGCGGGACCGCGACAGCCTGGAACTCGCGGCGCTCATCGCACTGGCCGCACCGCTCAATGCCAAGGAGGGCTACGCGTCACGCGCACTGGAGCGGGACATGCAGCGCTCGGTCGCGCTTGCCGAGTCACTGGGACGGGGCGACCTCGTCCAGGTGGGCCTCGTCGCGCTTGTGGTCGTCTGGTTCGTCCAGGGGCGGACCGCCGACAGCCACCGGGGCGCGGCCCGCGCGCTCGCCCTCGCCACCCCAGGATCGAGCATCGCCGGCCAGGCGCGGTTCATCATGGGCGGGGCAGAGCTGGCCATGGGCCGACCGGCCGAGGGCCTCCGCCACCTGGCGTTCGCGGCTGGCCTTGGCGGCGGCAAGGAGCTGCTCAGTGTGGGGACGCTGGCCAATGTGCACGCGACCGCGTGGGGCGCGCACGCCCACTGGCTGCTCGGCGACGAGGAGTCGGCCGTGCGGGCGTCGCAGGAGGCCATCGACATGGCCCGCGCGATCGGTGACCCGTACAACCTGAGCATCGCCCTCGCCTACAGCGCCATCACCCAGCAGCTCCGGCACGACCTGCCCCTGCTCCGCGAGGTCGTGGCTGAGCTGCGTGAGCTGTGCGGAAGGTACGAATTCGGCTACTACCGCGAGTGGGGGCTGATCCTTGACGGCTGGTCCGCCACGAGCGACCGCGACGGCCGGGCCACCCGGCTCGCCGAGGAGGGCGTCGCCAACCTGAAGGCGCAGGGCGCCTTCGCCCGCAGGCCCTACTGGCTGTCACTGCTTGCCGACCTGCTGGCCAGGCAGGGACGGCCGACAGCCGCCCGCGCGACACTCGACGCAGCCCTCACCGCCGCCCGCATCCACGACGACTTGTGGTGGCTGCCCGAGGTGATGCGGATGCGCGCGAGCTTCGACCCGCCGGAAGGCGCGGTCGCGCGGCTGTGCGCCGCCGCGGACCTTGCATCAAGCCAGGGCAGCATCGCCCTAGTCCGCCGCTGCGAGGCAGACCTGCGCGACCGGGGCGGTCGGCCGCGGAACGCTCCGGCGGAGGGCGACTGATCGCCCCGAACGCCACGCGAACGGTACGCGAACGCTCCGCTCGCTACGGTCAGGCGCATAGCTCATTGGCACTGACCTGAAGGAGATAACGATGAGCGTCATCACGGGGACCGCCAAGGAACCGTACGAAGAACTAGCCGCCGCGCTACGCGGCACCCTCATCCTGGCAGCCGACCCCGGCTACGCCGAGGCCCGCGCCGTCTACAACGCCATGATCGACAAGCATCCGGCCGCGATCGCGCGCTGCGCGGACACAGCCGACGTCATCGCCTGCGTTCGGTTCGCCCGCGCCCACGGAGTCGACATCGCCGTGCGCGGCGGCGGACACAACGCCGCGGGCCTCGCGGTAGCCGACGACGCGCTCGTCATCGACCTGTCGGGGCTGCGCAGCACCACGGTAAGCCCGCGGGACCACACCGTGCGCGTCGATGCGGGCTGCGTCTGGGGCGACGTCGACCATGCGACCGTCGCATTCGGCATGGCGACCCCTTCCGGGTTCCTCGCCTCGACCGGCGTGGCGGGCCTTACGCTCGGCGGCGGCATCGGCTATCTGTCCAGGCGCTTCGGCCTGACCGTGGACAACCTGCTCGCCGCGGACGTCGTGCTCGCCGACGGGTCGTTCGTGACGGCCACCGCGGACAACGAGCACAGCGACCTGTTCTGGGCGCTGCGCGGCGGCGGCGGGAACTTCGGCGTCGTCACGTCCTTCACTTTCCGCTGCCATGACATCGGCGAGCACGGGACGATTATCGGCGGCCCGGTACTCTACGACTTCGCCGACACCGCGGCGGTCATGCGCTGGTACCGCCAGCTGCTGCCGCTGCTGCCCGAGGAGCTCAGCGGCTGGATCGGCCTGATCACGATCCCGCCCGCCCCGCCGTTCCCCGAGGAACTGTGGGGCCGCAAGGCCTGCGCCATCGTCTGGTGCTACACCGGCCCGCATGCCAAGGCCGACGAAGTGCTCGAGCCGGTCCGCTCGTTCGGCTCCCCGCTGATCGTCGGTTTGATGGAGATGCCATTCACCGCGCTGCAGAGCGCGTTCGACCCGCTGTATCCAGCAGGGCTGCAGTGGTACTGGAAGGCGGACTTCTTCCAGGAGATCTCCGACGAGGCGATCGAGGTGCACCTCAAGTACGGCGAGCGCCTCCCGACTGGCCATTCCACGATGCACCTGTACCCGATCGACGGAGCCGCCAGCCGGGTGCCCGCCGACGCGACCGCGTTCGCCTACCGTGAGGGCGGCTGGGCCGGCGTCATCGTGGGCGTCGACCCCGACCCCGCTAACTCTGCCCAGATCACGCAATGGGCGCAGGACTACTGGCGGGAGCTGCACCCGACTTCGGCAGGCGGCGCCTACATCAACTTCATGATGGCCGAAGGCGAGGACCGGATCATGGCCTCTTACCGTGGCAACTACGACCGGCTGGCCCAGGTCAAGCGGCGTTACGACCCGGACAACGCCTTCCACGTCAACCAGAACATCGCGCCAGCGAGCTGACGACAGCCAAGCCCGGGCCACAGCTGCGTCAAGGTCTCGGGTACCCCTGGCAGCCCATTCGGTGAAGGCCTGCCCGGCGCGGCGAGCACCCAGTCACGTCGCACCGGCGCAGGCCTTCAGGTTGGCCTGGACACGGTAGGCGCGGGGCAGCGGCCCGCAGGGCTCCGACAGCCTGTGCCGAGCGCATGCCGCCCGTAACAGCAGGACCCTAACAACCAGGCGGACGTTCCCGGCGACTTCAGGCTCGCACCGTCCGCTCTTGGGCTAGGACGTCCTGCACCAGGTTGCCCAGCGCCAGGTTCACGTCGTACTCGTGCAGGCCGAAGGCGGCCGAGCGCGTGGCCTTGACGACCGACCGGTGATCGGACGGTCCCGCCACGTCGGTCACCTGCAGCCACGTGGTGTGTCCTGAGGTCTTGCACGCGGCCGTGTACAGCCGCGGGTAGGTGAGCCAACTGGCGGTGGTACCGGCCGCGTTCACCTGGGCGAAGTACGGCTGCAGCGGCGCGGTGCCGCCGCTTATGGCCGCGGGGTTGACGCAGGCGACCTGCTGCCCGGCGCCCCCGGCCTGCCCGGACAGCCTGCTCACCCCCTGGCCGGGTATCCCGAAGAAGCTGTCCGGCGGCGGGGCACTGCTGAAGGAGCTGTAGGCGATGACGCAGCCGACCTGGCCCGGTGCGGTGCACAGCGGCAGGTGCTGGAAGGTGCCGCCAACGGTGCGTCCAGCCGGGACCTGGACGTTGCCGCCTAGCAGCACGGCCGACACCAGCAGCGAGCGCACCGCCGGATCCGGGTCGACTTCCTGCTGGAGCAGTTTGATGAGGATCGCCGCGCCCTGGGAATGGCCGATGACGATGATCGGCTTGCCGTTGTCGCGGGCAAGGAACTCCCGCCAAGCGGGCAGGATGCTGTCGTAGGCGATCTTCATCACCGGGGAGCCCGGCCTCATGCTGGGCAGCAGGCCGCGAAGGGTGGCCTGCCGGTAGATCGGCGCCCACACCTGGCAAGCCCGGGAGAACTGGCTGGCCTGCTCGATCGCGGTCCGCCTGATGATCGGCTGCACCTCCAGCGGGGCGTTCAGCTCGCTGCCGCCGACCACCGTCGGGTACACGTAGAAGCAGTTGAACGGTGATTCCGTGGCGTCACGGGCGGGCACCGGTGTGCGGGCACCGGACGGGCCGACGGCGGTCGCGTTCGGACTGACTGTGCACGGGTTGTCCGCCATTCCGGGTCGGCACAGCCAGACGATGCCGCCGTCCTGAGCGCCCGGCGTCGCCGGTCCGGCCGCCGCCGGCACCCCGGATCCGCTCGCGCACGCCACCGCCCCCGCGGCGGCAAGCAGTGCCGTCATCACAGCCATGCGCACTCGCGCCGGAATCGTCATCGCGCCTCCTCCGGGGACAGCTGGCGGTGCACCATGTCGGCGACGGTGCGGCGCACCGCCTCGACACCGATCGTCTGGTCCATCAGCATCAGCGGGACGCCCCCGCGCAGCAGCGACATGTACGCGGCGGCGAAGCCTGCCGGGTCCACGTCGGCGCGGATTGTCCCGCGCCGCTGGCCGAACGCGACGAGCCGCTGTACGAAGGCACGGACCCGCCGGTCGTGGTCGATGAACCCGTCGCGGTACTCCGTTTCCTCCGGCAGCGCGGATCCCCACAGCACGAAGAACCCGCGCACCTCGTCTGTGGTCTTCCCGCCGGCGGCGAGGAACAGGTCGGCACCGCGCACCAGCGCCTCGATCTCGTTCTCCGCCCGGCTGCGGAACTGGTCTCTGAACGCGGACCGGAACCGTACACGGGACCGTTCGGCCAGCCGCTCGACAAGCGCGGCCTTGGACCCGAAGTGGTGATTGGCCAGGCCACGGCTGTATCCGGCGGCATCGCCGATCTCCGCCAGCGTCGTGTTCTCCACGCCTTTCTTGGCGAACAGCCGCAGCGCGGCATCCAGCAGCCCCTGCTCGGCCTCCGCGCGCCGCTCGGCTTGCGTCCGCCGGGTCGTCGTCCGCTTCTCCGCTTCCTGTCCCATGTCCAGATATTAATCACTTGTTCAACGATGAACAAGTAATTAATACAGATCAGGCCTGCGTGGGAGGGCCTGGTCGCGCGCGACGGTGGGTGGGTGGTGCGGGACCACGATCCGGCCGACGTGATGAACATCCTGGAGAGCCGCATCATGGTCGAGGGCTACGCGGCGCGGCTCACCGCCACCAGGATGAACGCGAACGGGATCGGCTCGCTGCGTGAGCTCATCCGCGAAATGGAGACGCCCGGCCTGTCTTGTATCGGGGTGAACTCGCTCAACGACCGGTTCCACGACGAGATCTGCGCCGCCGCGGGCAACCCGATCCTGGTGCAGGTGCACAGGCGGACCAAGCTCAACTACTGGAACCTCAGTGTGCCCGTGATGTTCACCGCCGACCATGACAAGGTGGTCGAGCGCCAGCACCGCGAGCTCATCGCGGCGCTCAACGCCCGTGACCCCGACCGGGCAGAACAGGTCGCCAGGGAACACGTGCAGCAGACCATGGACATCGTGCTCGACGCGATCAACTCGTCGCGCGGCAACCAGCCGGAGGGACTGGTCGCGCCGCTGCGGCGCGGTGACTGACCCGTTGGCCGCCGCTGCGGGAGGCGGGGCAGGACGCGGGCGGCGGGGTTGTGGTCCGCCTCGGGCGAGCGCTCGTTACCAGAACCCCGTTGCCCCACTGAGATAGTGGTGCGGTTGCGGGGGGTTGTACAAGTCGTCACGCTCGGGTCGCCGGTACCCGGGCGGCCGCCAGCCGGGCAGGTCGGTGAATGCCTCGGCCCAGTCGGCGGCGAAGGCGGCCAGCGAAATCTGATCGCGGGAGACCAGCTGGAAGCGGAGCGCGTAGGGGAGCAGCGCGCCGGACAGCTCGTCGGCGCCGCTGTCGCCGGACGGCCCGTCGGCAGAGCCGTCGCCTGACACCCCGCGGAGCTGGCGGCCGAACGCGCTGACCTGCGCGACGAAGCTCTCGCCATTATCGGTGAGCTGATCGTGGGACCACCGGTGCACCCAGCCACGGTGGACGGCCTCCATCCGGCGCCGGTCTCGTCGACGGCGACGAACCTGGACGGGATTTCCGCAGATGGCGAAAGTGGGTCGCCTCCGCAGCGCTTCCGGCATAGCGTGGCCGTGTGGTCCAGGGGGGCGCTGAGTTCTGGGACCGGTACTTCCGGCAGCGGCTGGAGTCCGGCGAGGACCTGGACTGGGCGGGTGTGTGGACCGATCCGTTCCTCGGGCCGCTGCGGGAGGCCGGCGTGCGGACCGTTCTCGAGCTTGGCTGCGGGACGGGCAACGACGCGGCGCGGCTGGCCACGGAGGGATACGCGGTCACCGCGGTCGACCTGTCGCGCGAGGCCATCGGGCGGGCGCGGGCTCGGTACGGGTCGGTGGCCAGGTTCCTGGTGGCGGACATGACGCGGCCGCTCCCCTTCCCCGACGGGTGCTTCGACGCGGTCATGTCCAACGTCGCCATGCACATGTTTCCCGACAGCGTGACCCGGGTGGCGGTCGGTGAGGTGAAACGGCTCGTCCGGGCCGACGGGCTGTTCTTGTTCCACGTCAACTCGCTGCAGGACCGGCCGCTGCGCGCCCGCAACCTGCCCGCGCGTGAGCTCGAGCCCAATTACGTGGCGGAGGCGTCGGGCCAGACCATGCACTTCTTCTCCGAGGAGTACCTGCGCGAGCTCCTCGCGGGCTGGCAGCGGGTGGAGCTTGAGCCGGTCCCCGTGCCGCACAGGAAGACGGGCGAGCCGTTCAAGCACGTCTGGCGCGGCATCGCCCGCCGCTTATCGGCACAGTGCTTATCAGCACAGTGGGCGGGCCTGATCGCCGGATGCTGTCCGTTTACCGCAACGGGGCGGGAAGGTAGCGGGCGCCTGGCCCGTCTGTCCTTGCGACGTCCGCCGGGTTGGACATGGCGCAGCGCTTGAGTGACAGGCAGCCGCAGCCGATGCAGGAATCGAGGCCGTCGCGGAGCTTCTCCAGGGCGGCGATCTGCGCGTCGAGGCGGGCGCGCCAGCCTCGGGACAGCCTGGTCCAGTCGGCCTTGGTCGGGGTGCGGGAGTCGGGGAGTTCGGCGAGCGCGGCGGCTACCTCGTCCAGGGTGAGGCCGACGTTGCGGGCCGCACGGATGAAGGCGAGGCGGCGCAGCACGTTGCGTTCGTAGCGACGCTGGTTGCCCGTCGTCCTTGTCGCGTGGATGAGTCCCTCGCGCTCGTAAAAGCGCAGCGCTGACGGGCTGAACCCGCTGCGGGTCGCGATCTCGCTGACGGTGAGGTGGTCGGTGCTCTGCACGGTCGCCGCGCTTCCCTTGACTTAAAGTTAACTTCAACTACAAGAATAGGCGGCATGACCAGCACATCGCAACCAATTGCCCTCATAACCGGCGGCGGGCGCGGGCTCGGCCTGGCGCTGGCACGCGCTCTGCTGTCGAACGGGTGGCGCGTGGTGACCGACGCGCGCCGCACCGGCCACCTGGCCGCCGCCCTGCCCGGCGCCGTCGTGGTGCCTGGGGACGTCACGGACCCGGCCCACCGGGAGACGCTCGCCGAGGTCGTCGGCGCGCTCGGCTCGGCGAGCGGCACGGGGGGCCGCCTTGACCTGCTCGTCAACAACGCGAGCGACCTCGGTCCTTCGCCGCTCCCCCGGCTTGACGACGTGCCGCTCGCGGCGGCGCGCGAGGTCTTCGAGACCAACGTGCTGGCGCCGCTGGCGCTCACTCAGCAGTTCCTCCCGCTGCTTCGGGCCGCCCGGGGGATCGTGGTGAACGTCAGCTCCGACGCGGCCGTCGAGGCCTACGAGGGGTGGGGCGCCTACGGCGCCTCCAAGGCGGCACTCGACCAGCTGTCCGCCGTGCTCGCGGCCGAGGAGCCCGGGCTTTCCGTGTACGCGGCCGACCCTGGCGACATGCGAACCGAGATGCACCAGGCGGCGTTCCCCGGCGAGGACATCTCCGACCGGCAGGAACCAGAGGCCGTGGTGCCCGCGCTGCTGCGGCTGATCGCGACGCGGCCGCCGAGCGGACGGGTCCGGGCGACGGATTTCGCGGGGGCTGCCGCGTGAATGGAGCTGAGGTGAACGGGGCCGGCGTGACACGGGTGGACGTGAAGGGACGCGGCATGACGGGTGCCAGCGTTAAGGGACGCGGCGTAACAGGGGCCGGCGCGACCGTACTCGACTTCGTGCTGCCCGCTGGGCTGGAGGCGACAGAGCCGCCGCCGGTGCGGGACGGCGTCCGACTGCTCGTCGCGACGGCCGACGGGATCAGGCACGCGCGGTTCTGCCAGTTCGGCGAGTTCCTCGCGGAGGGGGATCTTGTCGTGGTCAACGCCTCGGCCACGCTCGCCGCGGCGGTCGACGGTGAGCGGGCGGGAGTGCCAGTGGGGGTGCACTTCTCCGCGGAACTCGACGACGGCGCCTGGGTGGTGGAGGTGCGACCCGCCGGGATGTCCACGGGGCCAGTGGCCGGGCTGCGCCCCGGCGAGGTGATCGGGCTGGCCGACGGCGTCGCGCTGGTGCTCGACGGGCCGCGGCCGGCCGGACAGGACCGGCTGTGGCGGGCCGAACCGCGCGCGGGCCAGCCGAGGGAGGGCCAGCCGAGGGGCGGCCAGCCGAGGGAGGCCCTGCTCAGAGCGGTCCAGTCGCGCATCGAGGGCGGCGCCGCCGCGTACCTCGCGCGGCACGGGCGGCCGATCCGGTACGCCTACGTGCCGCGGCAGTGGCCGCTCGCGGAGTACCAGACCGTGTTCGGCCGGGAGCCGGGCAGCGCGGAGATGCCGAGCGCGGGGCGGCCGTTCACGGCCGAGGTCGTCATCGACCTGGTCACCCGCGGTGTGGCACTTGCCCCCATCGTGCTGCATACGGGCGTTTCTTCCCAGGAGCCGGGCGAGCCGCCGCAGCCGGAGCGATTCCGGGTGCCCGAGTCGACCGCCCGGCTGGTCAACGCCACCCGCGCGGCGGGCGGGCGGGTGGTCGCGGTCGGCACGACCGTGACCCGCGCGCTTGAGTCGGCCGCCGAACCGGACGGGACGGTGCGGGCGCGGAGCGGGTGGACCGATCTCGTGCTCGGGCCCGAGCGGCCCGCCCGGGTGGTGAACGGCCTGGTGACGGGCTGGCACGCGCCCGGCGCGTCGCACCTGGCGCTGCTCACCGCCGTGGCCGGGTCCGAACTGGTCGGGCGGGCGTACGCGGAGGCACTGCGCCAGGGGTACCGGTGGCACGAATTCGGCGACAGCTGCCTGCTGCTGCCGTGACGACTGGACGGCGGTTAGATTGAACCCCGCCAGCGGACAACCGTGCGTCCCTGGCGCGCGTCCCAGGTCTGGAGGCGAGGACGCGATGCGGCTACTGCGGCTTGCAGGTATATCGGGGATAGCGGTTGCCACGGCGGTCTTGGCTGCCGGCGCCGTGATTGCGGGGACGGCATCCGCGGCCGGGGCGGGCACGGGGACCGCCCGGGCGCTGTACGGGGTGTCGTGCCCGGCGGCCGGCGATTGCGTGGCGGTCGGCTTCAGCCAGGCAGCTGAGCAGGGCAGGGGCGGCCCGCTGGCCGAGACGTGGACCGGCAAGACCTGGAAGGCCGCCGTGCTGCCGCTGCCCGCGGGCGGCACCTCCGGTGAGCTGAGCGCCGTGTCGTGCCCGGCGAGGAGCAAGTGCGTGGCCGTCGGGAACTACTCGGGCGGCACCTTCGCCGAGACCTGGAACGGCAAGGCGTGGACCCCGGCGGCCCTGCCTCAGCCCAAGAGCACTACCCCCGGGCTCACGATCGGCGACACGATCGAGGGCGTATCGTGCCCGACCGTGACCCGCTGCGTCGCGACCGGCTACGCCGGCTATACGTTCATTGCCGACAGGCCGGCGGACTCCAGCATCTCGGCGCTGGCCGAGACGTGGAACGGCAGCAAGTGGACGCGGACGACCATCCCGGTCTCGGGTGATCTGCGCGCCGTGTCGTGCGCGTCGGCGGCGAGCTGCCTGGCGGTCGGCACCACCGCTCTTTTCGGGGACACGGCGGAGGCACTCTCCTGGAACGGCCACGCCTGGACGGCCCTCCCGGTGCCGGGCGCCGCCGCCGTGTTCACCGGCGTGTCGTGCACGTCCGCGGCGCACTGCACCGTAGTGGGGGACACGGTTGACCCGGGGATCCCGTCGGCCTCCATGGCCGGGCTCGCCGAGGTGTGGAACGGCAGGAAATGGTCCGCGCTCAGGCTCCCCTGGCCCAAGGGCGGCGACTCCTACCTCACCGGCGTGTCCTGCGCCAGGGCGGGCAGCTGCGCCACGGCCGGGGGCCAGAACATGGCTCTGCACGCGGTGCCCCTGACCGGGAAGGCCGCCGCCGCGACCTGGAACGGCACCGCCTGGACGATCGCGAGGCTGCCCGCCCTGCACCCCGGCCGGTCCGACGTCTTCAACTCCGTCAGCTGCCCCACGGCGGCTCAGTGCGTCGCGGTCGGCCAGTACGGGCCGAACAAGACGCAGCTCGGCACCGGCTGGGCCGGAATCTGGAACGGCAAGACCTGGAAGCAGGCCGCGGTCTGATTTCACGGGCCGCTGTCCCCTGGACGACGCTCCGCTCGTCTGCATTGCGACGGGCCGGCACAGAGCCGGCTCCGCTGGCAGACACCCGAGGAGACAGTCATGGGCCGTGTCATCGTCATGCACTACATCTCACTGGACGGAGTCATCCAGGACCCGGGCGGGGCGGAGGGGACCTCGTACGGCGGATGGCTGTACCGGTTCGGTCCAGAACCGCTCGAAGGGGACAAGTTCCGCCTTGGCGAGATCATGGACAACAGCTCGCTGCTGCTCGGCCGGCGCACGTTCGAGCAGTTCGCCGCCCTGTGGCCGGGCCGCGACGACTGGTTCTCCGGCCGGATGAACGCCTGGCACAAGCTGGTGGCGTCGCGGTCGCTCACGGACGCGAGCGCGTGGCAAAACTCCACGCTGCTCGAAACCGACGACCTGGTCAAGGAGGTCGAGGCCCACAGCAAGGAACGGGACATCGTGGTCACCGGCAGCCTCAGCGTGGTCCGTGAACTGCAGGCCGCTGGCCTGATCGACCAGTACCGGCTGATCGTGCTTCCGCTCGTGATCGGCGAGGGCAGCCGGCTGTTCCCCGACGGCACCGGGCCGGTGGACTTCACCCTCGGTCTGGTGGAGGCGGCTGGTCAGGGAGTCCGCCTCATCTACAGCAGGAAGTAGCAGGCGGGCGGCCACCGGAGGAGAGGGTGGGAGGGGGGTCGGTGTAGGCCGGAACCGTTCGGGATAATGACTTTGATCTTTTTGGGCTTTGGCCTCGTTTTCGGCGCGTGCCGGGCTTTCGCCGGGGGATCTAGATGGTGCAGCATGGCATCGCGGATCGAGAGCGGAGGGACGCAAACATGGCGGACCCGCGGGTACTGGGCATCGTGCTTGCTGGGGGCGCGGGCACGCGGTTGGCGCCGCTGACGGCTGACCGGGCAAAGCCGGCGGTGCCGTTCGGCGGGGTCTACCGGCTGGTGGACTTCGCGCTGTCCAACCTGGCCAATTCGAGCATCAGAAAGATCTGCGTACTCACCCAGTACAAAAGCCACAGCTTGGACCGGCACATCTCGACCACGTGGCGGATGAGCGACCTGCTCGGCAACTACGTGACGCCGGTGCCGGCCCAGCAGCGGCTCGGGCCGCACTGGTACACCGGGTCGGCGGACGCCATCTTCCAGTCGATGAACCTGATCAACGACGAGCGGCCGGACCTGGTGGTGGTCGTCGGCGCGGACCATGTGTACCGGATGGACCCGCGCCAGATGATCGAGCAGCACCTGGAGTACGGCGCCGGGGCCACGGTGGCGGCGATCCCGGTGACGCGGCAGGACGCCAAGGAGTTCGGGATCGTCGGCGTGGCGGCTGACGGGCGGACGATCGAGAGCTTTCTCGAGAAGCCCGCCAACCCGCCGACGATCCCCGACTCCCCCGAGGAGTCGTTCGCATCGATGGGCATCTACGTGTTCGACACGAAGGTGCTCGTCGACGTGCTGCAACGGGACGCCGCCGATAAGGACAGCCGCCACGACATAGGCGGAAACATCATTCCCACGCTGGTCCGCGACGGCGCGGCGCAGGCCTATGACTTCCTGACGAACCGGGTGCCAGGCGCCACGGAACGGGACGGCGGCTACTGGCGGGACGTCGGGACCATCGACGCCTACTTCGACGCGCACATGGACCTGCGCACCGTCGATCCGATGTTCAACCTGTACAACCACCAGTGGCCGATCCTCACCCACATGGACCCGCTGCCGCCCGCCAAGTTCGTGCACGACAGCGGCGACCGGGTGGGCCGGGCGATCGACTCGCTCGTCTCGAACGGGGTGATCGTCTCCGGCGGCCTCGTCAGGCAGTCCGTGCTGTCGCCAGGCGTCCGGGTGAACTCGTGGTCCACCGTGGATCGCGCGGTGCTGCTGCACAATGTGATCGTCGGGCGGCACGCGGAGATCAGGGACGCGATCATCGACAAGAACGTCGTCGTGCCCGAGGGCGCCAAGGTGGGCGTCGACAAGGAGCACGACCTGGAACGCGGGTTCGTTGTTTCGCCCGGCGGCATCACCGTGGTCGGCAAGGGACAAGTAGTCACCCCGTGAAGGTTGGCCCATGAAGGTAGCACTGCTGACCAGGGAGTACCCGCCCGAGGTGTACGGCGGCGCGGGCGTGCACGTGGAGTACCTGGCCAAGTCGCTGGCGCCGCTCGTCGAGTTGACCGTGCACTGCCAGGGGGCGCCGCGGGAGACGGCGGTCGCGCACCAGGCGTGGCCCGTCTTGCAGGACGCCGCGCTCAGGGTGTTCTCCGCCGACCTGTCGATGGCGGACGCGGCCGGGCCTGTCGACCTGGTGCACTCGCACACCTGGTACGCCAACCTGGCCGGGCACCTCGCCTCGCTGCTGCACGGCATCCCGCACGTCGCGACGGTGCACTCGCTCGAGCCGCTGCGGCCGTGGAAGGCCGAGCAGCTCGGCGGCGGCTACGCGCTTTCGTCCTGGGCGGAGCGCACAGCTCTGGCGTCGGCGGCCGCGGTGGTCGCCGTGTCCGACGGCATGCGCGCCGACATCCTGTCCTGCTACCCGGAGATTTCCGCGGAACGGGTTCGTGTCATACGCAACGGCATCGACACGGCCGAATACGCGCCCGACGACGGGACGGACGTGCTTGAGCGGCACGGCATCGACCTCGCGCGGCCCTACGTCATTTTCGTCGGGCGGATCACCAGGCAGAAGGGCGTGCCGGTGCTGCTGCGGGCGGCGGCGTCGCTGGACCCGTCGGCGCAGCTCGTGCTCTGCGCAGGCGCGGCGGACACGCCGGAGCTCGGCGCCGAGGTGTCCTGGCTCGTTTCTGAGCTCCAAGCCTCCCGGTCCGGGGTGATCTGGATCCCGGAGATGCTGCCCAAGAAGGACGTCATCCAGCTGCTCACGCACGCGCTGGTGTTCGCCTGCCCGTCGGTGTACGAGCCGCTGGGCATCGTCAACCTGGAGGCGATGGCCTGCGAGACGGCGGTGGTCGCGTCCCGGGTCGGCGGCATTCCCGAGGTCGTCAACGACGGGGTGACCGGACTGCTTGTGCCGCCCGACGACCCGGCGTCGCTGTCCGACGCGCTTAACACGCTGCTGCGCGACCCGGACCGCGCGGACGCGATGGGCCGCGCAGGGCGGAAGCGCGCGGTCACCGAGTTCTCCTGGGACACGGTCGCCGCGCAGACGGCGGCGCTGTACGCCGAGCTGGGCGCGGGTGCCTGAGGCCGCCTCCCCGGCAACGGCTGAGCAGGCAAAACACCCGCAGCACGCGCACTGGGTCGGCCTGCTCACCTTCGCCAGCGGTGGCGTCGACGTCGTCACGCTGATGATGATCGGCGGCGCCTTCACCAGCGTCATCACCGGCAACCTCATCTTCGTCGGGCGGGCGATCGGCACCACGTCGCTGACCCCGGCGGTGCACGCGGTCCTGGCCGTCGCCGGGTACATCGCCGGCGTCGCGGCGGGCAGCAGGCTGCGGGTTCTGTTCGGCCGGGACCGCCCGGCACTCCTCCAGCCGTGGCCGCCGTCTGCCACGCAGGTGCTCGCCGCTGAGTGCGCTCTCCTCGCGGCGCTCAACGTCGCGTGGATCGGGTACGGCGCGGCACCGCCCGCCTTTGCTACTGACCTGATGCTCACCGCCGCGGCGATCGCGCTCGGCATGCAGGGCGCGGCCGCCCGCGGCATCGAGGGGAACCCGTCGACCACCTACATGACCGGGGCGCTCACCGCGCTTGTCGAGGCGCTGTCGACGGGACGACACCGCTCCGCGGACGCTTCCGCGGTGGTGGGCCTGGTCGCGCTCGTCGCGGGCGCCGCCTGCGGCGCGGTGCTGATCAGGCACGCGACCCGGGCGGCGCTGCTGCCGCCGCTCGCGGCGCTGCTGCTCGTGGTGGCCGTCAAGCTGTGGCAGCACCGGCGCGAGGCACGGGCTTAGCCGGTTACGCGGCGAACAGGGCCAGGACGCGCGACCAGGCGTCATCCCTTGCCTGCCTGAGATTCTCGCCGAAGCCGGCACCCAGGGTTTCGGGGGAGTGCGCCTGTTCGAGTCGACGGGCGAGTTATGCGGGACTCGGTGACCGGCTTCCGCCGCTCGGGCCTGTCGGCCAGGTCAGGGACATCGTCAGCGGCATCTTGTTCCTTGAGGCATCGCCGTTCATCACCGGCGAGATCCTGCACATCGACGGCGGCCAGATCGCAGGTGACTGACCGCCGTCGGGTCCCCTGTCAGGCGTGGATGGGCGGGCGGCGGTCGCTCCAGGGTGCGGCCTGCTCCAGCTGGCTGGCGACGCGGACGAGGAGGTCCTCGCGGCCGTAGGCGGCGACCAGCTGGACGCCGACAGGCAGGCCGCCAGGCGTCCAGTGCAGCGGGAGGCTGATGGCCGGCTGGCCGGTCATGTTGAACTGCGCGGTGTAGGGGATGAAGCTGACGATCCTTGCGCCCTCTTCCTCCGGGCCCGCGGCGGTGAACCAGCCGAGCTCCGGCGGCGGCGCGCCGACCGTGGGCGTCAGGAGCAGGTCGTGGCCGGTCCACCAGTCCGCCATCCGGCGGGCCCACGCCTCGAGCCAGGTCCGGCTCTGCAGGTAGGCCACGGCGCCGAGGTCCTTGCCCGCCCGCCGGTAGGCGACGTTGCGCGGTTCGATCTCGTCCTCGCCGATCGGGCGGCCGACCAGCATCTCGAAGGCCAGCATGGTCGCCTCGGTGTCGGCGGCGATGACCGTGTTGAAGTGCCCGATGATCTCCTGCTCGTACATGGCGGCAGGCGCGGACTCCTCGACGTGGTGGCCAAGCGATTCGAGCAGCCGGGCGGCGCCCGCCACCGCGGCGCGGCACTCCGGGTCGTCGAGGTAGCCCTCAAGGCCCGGCCGGTCGAGCCAGCCGATCCGCAGCCTGCCGGGGTCGGCGCCGACCTCCTGCACCAGCGGGCGCGGCAGCGGCGGCGCGTAATAGGGGTCGCCGGGCATGGGCTTGCCGATCACGTCGAGGATGCCCGCTGTGTCGCGGACGGTGCGGGTGACCGCGCCGTCGATCGTGCTTCCCGCCCATGCCTCGCCGATCAGCGGGCCCTGGCTCACCCGTCCCCTGGTCGGCTTAAGCCCGACGAGGCCGCACTCGCTCGCCGGAATGCGGATGGAGCCGCCTCCGTCGTTGGCGTGTGCCACCGGCACCAGGCCCGCGGCCACCGCGGCGGCCGAGCCGCCCGACGACCCGCCCGTCGAACGACCCGGGTTCCACGGGTTGCGCGCCGGAGGGAAACTCTTCGGCTCGGTGGTCACCGTGGTGCCGAGTTCCGGCACATTGGTCCGGCCGAGCGGTACGAAGCCGGCCGCGCGGAAATGTTCCGCCAGGTAAGAGGTGAACGGGAATGCCACGTCGCGCAGCGGCCCGACGCCGAACGTGGTCGTCTCGCCGGCGACGGTGCAACCCAGGTCCTTCAGCAGGATCGGCACACCGCGGAACGGCCCGTCGGGCAACTCGCCCGCGGCCTCCCTGCGCGCCTCGTCGAACCTGGTGCGGATCACGGCGTCCAGCTTGGGATTGACCGCCTCGATCCTTGCGATGGCCTCCTCGGCCAGTTCCGCGGGACTTACCTCGCCGCCGCGGACAAGCTCTGCCTGTGCGGTGGCATCGAGCCACGTCGTCTCTCCCACATCGCACACGTTACTCGCGCGTAACGCGGCGCGATAGGCGTGAAAAATGGATTGATCGCCGGGCCGTGGCAGGCTACGGTCGGCGCGTGGGTTGCTACATGCTGACGGTCCGTCGTGTCCGCCTCCGGGCGGTCGCGCCGCGGGTGGGGCTGGCACCGGCTCGCTGACGAATGGGCGGCGCGGGTGGTCGCCGCCGCCGGGGTGCGGCCCGGTGAACTCGTGCTCGACCTCGGGGCCGGCGAAGGGGCATTGACCACGCACCTGGTGCGAACGGGAGCGCGGGTGGTCGCGGTCGAACTGCATCCGCGACGGGCCGAGGTCTTGCGCCAGCGATTCCCCGGCATCACCGTGTTGCAGGCGGACGCCACGGCGATCCGGTTGCCCGGCCGGCCCTTCCGGGTGGTGGCGAACCCGCCGTACGGGATCTCCGCTGACCTGCTGCGCATGCTGCTCGCACCCGGCAGCAGGCTGGTCGCGGCCGATCTGGTGCTGCAGCGGGCCGTGGTCCGCAAGTACGCCTCGGGTCACGCGCGGCGATTCAGCCTCATGGCCGGCCTCACGCTGCCGCGGCGCGCGTTCCTGCCGCCGCCGCAGGTGGACTCCGCCGTGCTCGTCATCCGCTCCCGCACCGCGAACGGTGGCCCGCGCGGCCGCCGCGGCTAACCGCGGGCTGGCCGCCGGGAACGGCTGGCCGCCGATGTCCGCCAGGCCGTTGGCGACCAGCCAGGACAAGGTTCGTCCCCCTGATCCTCCCACGGAAGCGAGGGACACTGCTGGCTGCCTGTCCGGCGCCCGGCCCTTCGGTCGGTGACGTCAGCGACTAAGCGTGATCGAGTGTGGACCGTCTGGTGACGGGTAGGGCTGGGGCCGGTCAGCCCGCCGGACAGGCGGCGGGCGGCCAGGCCAGAACCACGCACAGCGCAAGGGGGCACGATGAGCGAGTTCGACCAGCTCAAGAACGACGCCGAGGGGTACGCGAAGGACCACCCGGAGCAGGTGCAGAAGGCCGAGCAGGAGGCGGAGAACTTCGCCAAGGACAAGTTCGGCGGGGGCGGTGACCAAGGGCAGGACGGACAGCAGGATGACCAGCAAGGAGGCGACCAGAACCAGTAACCGGGCGCCTTTGCCGTTCGGCAGGTGCGGGCGGGCCTAGTGTCCCGCGGGCTCTGCTTTGCCAGGGTCCGCGGGACATCAACATCGCCAGTACGCCGGCGCCCCCGGGTGGCGACCGCGCTGCGTGGACGGCGAGACGCCTGCGCTCCGCTAGAGCCCGTAGGCCTCCTGGACGACCGGATCCTCGTTGGTGCCGAGCACGCGCCAGTCCTCCTCCGGCTCGAGGATCTTCTCCGCGCCGCGGATGGACGCGAAGTCGCCGGTGAGCGCCGGCGGCTCCTTGCCCTCGGCGAGGCCCTTGGCCGCCGAGATCAGCAGGTGCCGCATCCGGCTGATCGCCCGGTCGGTCGAACCGAGCTGCTCCTGGGTCCTGTCGTAGATCGGGCCCATCGACTCGGTCACCATCAGGTCCTGGCTCACGAAGTCCGCGACGCCGCTGAAGATGCCGTAGCGCTGCGCATCCCGGCTCATCTGGTAGTCGTTCTCCGCCGTGTACTCACGGGGGACGATCCCGCCCGCTCCGCGCTGCGTCGGCACCGTGAACGGGGCGCCTGGAACGGCGAAGAGATTCGCGCCGCCGAGGTCGCGCGGGTTCCTGCGGGTGCGCGACATGAGGATGTAGCGCCAGCAGTTCTCATCGTCGATCGGCACGAACATGCCCTGGCCAGAGCTGAACGGTATAGACGCAACGAAGGTCGAGCACGGCAGGGCGTAGGCGGTAATCCGCACGTGCGTGTTGCCGTTCGGCGTGGTGCGGATGCCCGCGTACCGGTACCCGTACCAGGTGTCATCGACCTCGAGCCGCGGCGCCCTGTCATGCCGCCAGAACTTCCATGACATCCAGTTCGACGGATAACCGGGCTTGTCAGAGCCGTCGTCGGGAATGTCGTCGATCGCGTCGAACTGGTGCAGGTGCGAGATGTGCGACGTGTCGAGGTTGCCCTCCATGGCCTGCACCCAGTTACAGGTTGAGTGCTGCTTTGCCGCGATGAACTCGTCCGCGTCGGCCCCGTCGGTGCCGAAGTCCCTGAACGGCGTCATCGTCTCGCGCGGCCCCAGGTAGGCCCAGACGATGCCGCCGGACTCGTGCACCGGGTAGGCGCGCATCCTGACCTTCTCGCAGAACGGCGCCGGCTCGCTCGGCATGTCCACGCACTTGCCGTCCACGTCGAAGGCCCAGCCGTGGTACACGCAGCGGATCGCCGCGTCCTCGTTGCGACCGAAGTACAGCGACGCGCCGCGGTGCGGGCAGTTCTCCTGCACCAGGCCGACCCGGCCGCGGGTGTCGCGGAACGCGACCAGGTTCTCGCCGAGCAGCCGCACCCGCAGCGGCGCGCCGCCCGCCTCAGGAATCTCCGCGGTCAGGCAGGCCGGCGTCCAGTACCGGCGCAGCAGCTCGCCCATCGGCGTTCCCGGCCCGACCCTGGTCAGGATCTCGTTCTCTTCCGCCCGCAGCACGACAGCACCTCCGCGTTGACCCGTGGCCGGACACGCCTCGGTGCCCGCCCGGCCTTTTCCTAACCGTCGCACCGGGCAAAACGCACTGTCAATTATCAAATGAAGTTATTGGCGCTATATTGCGCACTAATGTTCGTATCGTGGCTGGTCAGTGCGAGTCGCGGCCGACCTCTGAGCCGCTGGCCCCGATGAGGAAATCCAGGTCGCAGCCGGTGTCCGCCTGCTGGACGTGCTCGGTGTAGAGCCAGGTCCAGCCGCGGGTGACCGGGCGCGGCGGCGGCGTCCAGGCAGCGCGCCGCAGGGCGAGCTCGTCGTCCGGCACCTCGAGGGTGAGCGCGCGGGACGGGACGTCGATGGTGATCCAGTCGCCGGTGGCGACCATGGCGAGCGGGCCGCCCGCCGCCGCCTCCGGCGCCACGTGCAGCACGACTGTGCCGTAGGCGGTGCCGGACATCCGGCCGTCGCAGATCCGCACCATGTCCTTGACGCCGCGCTTGAGCAGCCGGGCCGGCAGCGGCACGTTGGCGGTCTCCGGCATGCCGGGGTAGCCCTTCGGGCCGCAGTAGCGGATCACCAGGACGGTGCTCTCGTCGACGTCGAGGTCCTCGTCGGCGGCCACCGCGTAGTAGGCCTCTGGCGAGTCGAAGACCAGGGCGCGGCCGCGGTGCTTGAGCAGGTGCGGCGAGGCGGCGGACTGCTTGATGACCGCGCCATCCGGCGCCAGGTTGCCGCGCAGCACCGCGGTGCCGGTGCCCGCCTCCTGGAACGGCGCCTCGGCCGGCATGATCACGTCACGGTTCCAGCAGGGGGCGTCCGCGATGTTCTCCCCCACGGTCTTGCCGGTCACGGTGAGCGCGCCCCGATGCAGCAGGTCGCCAAGCTCGCGCATCACCGCGGGCAGGCCGCCGGCGTAGCAGAAGTCCTCCATCAGGTACTTGCCGCTCGGCTGGAGGTTGACCAGCGTGGGCACGTCCCTGATCAGCGTGTCGAAGTCATCAAGCCGCAGCGGCACGCCGAGCCGGCCGGCGATGGCCAGCAGGTGGATGACCGCGTTGGTGGAACCGCCGATCGCGGCGTTGACCTTGATCGCGTTCTCGAACGCCTCCCTGGTCATGATCTTCGCTGGGGTCAGGTCGCTCTCGACCATGTCGATGATGACCTGGCCCGCCCGCTGCGCGGTCTCGTACCGCCGTGAGTCCACCGCCGGCCAGGACGCCGAGTACGGGAGCTGCATGCCGAGCGCCTCGGCCATCGACGCCATGGTGGACGCGGTGCCCATCGTCATGCAGTGCCCGTCGGAGCGTGACATGCAACCCTCGGCGAACGCGCACTCCTCCTGCGTCATCCGCCCGGCGAGCAGGTCCTCCTCCCAGCGCCACACCGCGGTGCCCGAGCCGACGTCGGTCCCCTGGTACTTGCCGTTCAGCTTCGGCCCGCCGGTCACCATGATCGCGGGCAGCCCCACGCTTGAGGCCGCCATCAGCAGGCCAGGCGTCGTCTTGTCGCAGCCGGACAGCAGCACCACCCCGTCGAGCGGGTTGGCACGGATCAGCTCCTCGGCCTCCATCGCCAGCAGGTTCCTGTACAGCATCGCCGTCGGCCGCAGCAGGGTCTCGCCAAGCGCCATCGCCGGGAACTCAAGCGGGAAGCCGCCCGCCTGCCACACGCCGCGCTTGACCGATTCGGCCACCCGGTGCAGGTGCACGTTGCACGGCGCGAGCTCGGACCAGGTGGTCGCGATCCCGATCACCGGCCGCCCGTCGAACACCTCGGAGGTGAACCCCTGGCTGCGCATCCACGACCGGTGGTTCATCCCGGCCCGTCCCGTCGCCGCGAACCACGTCGCGCTCCGCCTGCCTGGACTACCGGGCCTGCCTGGCGTGTCTGAAGAGTGGGGGCTGCTTGTCGTCATGGTCCTTTTGTAGCGCCGTGTCCGTGTCTGAGGGAAGCCGCCGGCGCCGTCGGGGACTAGTACAGTCTTCGTCATCGAACCTGAGGTGACGGGCCGGGGGAGACCGACCGACGATGATGCTGAACCCCGTGAGCTACGTGTGCACCGCGCACAACGCGGACCTCACCGCCTTGGTGACGGAGGCGCTTGACGATGACGCGCCGCCGCTCGCGTTCTTCTCGCTGCGGAAGCCGACCGGGCCGCGGCCGTTCCAGGTGATCGTCACCTGCCCGGGGGCCGGCGGAACGGGCGCGCACCAGCTCACCTGCTCAGGGACCTGGGACAAGTGACCCATCCCGCGCAGCCGGCGGCGCCGGGGAATCAGCCTGCCGCCCCACCGCCGCCCGCCGTACGCCCGCCCTCGCCCGCCGACCTCGCGTGGGCGGACCTGGCCAAGCAGCTCACGCCAGCGCAGTCCATCGCCAGGATCGACGCCGCCACAGGGCGCGCGGTCACCACCATCACCGCGATCGGCCTGCTGCTCACCGGGCTCGGCGCGCTCGGCGCGGACCAGTTCGCCAAGGACAGCACCGCCGCCACGGCGCTCGCGGTCAGCGCGGTCATCGTGTCAACGCTCGCCGTCGCGTGTGCGCTTGTCGCGCAGGTGCTGACGATCAGCCGGCATCTCAACCCGGCGAACCTGGACCAGGTGAAGGCATGGTACCGGCGGCAGTTCATCGTCCGGGCCTATGCGACGAAGGCGGCGACGATGCTGCTGATAGGCGCGGCGCTGCTAGCAGGGGCGACCGCGGCGACGGTGCTGCTGACGGCGGCCTCGTTACCGGGCGAGTTGCTTCACCGCGGGCGGCATTGTTTGAGGTGCCGCTGAGCGGGTAACGCGCAGCATCGTGCCAGCACATTCCGGACTCGCGCGGTCTCGGCTTCGGCGGTATAACGCCGGTGTATCGTCAGACCGGAGTTCCCGCTTCGCCCAGCCGCAGCCGCAGCCGCAGCCGCAGCCAAGAGGTGCGACTGCCCGTGCCGACGAATGATGCCATGTACCACACGTACCGCTCGGACCTCTCGGAGGTCCGCGCCCTCGTGCTTGAGCGCGCCAGGGAGGCCGGCCTCGCCGAGGGCAGGGCGAGCGACCTCGTGCTCGCGGTCAGCGAAGTGGCGGCCAACACGCTGCGGCACACCAAGTCGTCTGGCACCCTGGCCATCTGGCACAACGAACGCGAAATCGTTTGCGAGATCCGCGACGAGGGGACCATCGCCGACTCGCTCGCGGGCCAGGTCAAGCCGGCGCCTGACGCGACGGGCGGGCACGGTCTCTGGCTCGTTTACCAGGTCTGCGACTTCGTGGAGCTGAACTCCGACGCCAGCGGGACGACCGTCCGGATGCACATGGCCCTGCCGGCGTCGAACGGCGGGCACTGAGGGGCAACGGCGCCCCAGTTCATGTGGTACAACACGGGTGTGGACCTGCTCACGACATCTGTCGCGACGGTCGAGTCGGACAGTGAGGCTTACACGCTGGTGGAGCTCAGCGGAGAGGCCGACGTGACCAACAGCGACGCGCTACGCGAGGTGCTCGACACCGAGGTGGCCAAGCTGCCGCGCACGCTGATCATCGACCTGTCCGGCCTGCGCTTCATGGACTCCTCCGCGCTGCACGTGATCCTGCGTGCCAACCGGGCGATGGACCGCCAGGGCGGCGTGCTCGCGCTCGCGAGCCCGCGGGAGCCGGTCGCCAAAATGCTCCGGCTCACCGCCGCTGACCAGCTGATTCCTGTTTACCCTAGCGTGAGCGAGGCCAGCGCCGGATAAATTTCTCCCGGCAATTGTCTGGATTTGCCCAACGGGGGATATGCTTGGCCGCAGTGGTGCCTACGACGCAGGCACGTTCCACGCCATCTTCGGCGTGCGTGCTCGCGTGGCCCACTTTCTTGGTTTCCAGGCAAATCTTCCTGGCCGCTCGACCGCTCGCCGTGATGTATATCCCCCGCGGTGAGGAGACCCAGATGAAGATCGCCCTGGTAGCACAGCACGCAACGGTCATGCACGACGACGCGGTGACCGACGGCAGGGCCGGAGCGGTGATCGACTCACGGTTGCGCGAGCTGAGCAGGTCGCTGGCGAGCAACGGGCACCGGGTGACCGTGTACGCGCAGCGGCACAGCGCCACGCTGCCGGACCGGGCCGAGGTTTCCCCCGGTGTCACCGTAGAGTACATGGGCGCGGCCGCTGCCAAGCTTGGCGAGTCTGACCTGCTCGCGCAGGTTCCCGCGTTCAGCCAGCCGCTGCACGAGCGGTGGCGCGGCGAGCGTCCCGATGTGGTGCACGCGCTGCGCTGGACCAGCGGTCTCGCCTCCCTTGCGGCCGCCCGTGACCTGCGCATCCCCGTGGTGCAGTCGTTTGACTCCCTTGGTGTCGCCGAGCGGCGGCACCAC
>Ga0335085_10002549_pt1 | contig 33674 bp, 27 predicted proteins | sample Lox_Sample_45_FD_206712 | JGI IMG/M metagenome (GOLD analysis project Ga0335085, IMG submission 206712) | Soil microbial communities from Loxahatchee National Wildlife Refuge, Florida, United States - Lox_Sample_4.5 | ecosystem: Environmental > Terrestrial > Soil > Wetlands | place: USA... | reverse complement strand
GCCCGAAATTCATCACGACCAGCCGGCTCGCGACCGACACCAGCGCGTGCACGATATGTTCGATCCAGACGATCGTGGTGCCGCTCTGGTGGATTTCCCTGACGGTCTTCACCAGTTCGCCGCACTCATACTCGGTAAGACCACCGGCGATCTCGTCAAGCAACAGAAGCTTGGGCTGCATCGCCAGCACCCGGGCCATCTCCAGCCGCTTGCGCTGCAGCAATGTCAGCGTTCGGGCCGGCAGGTTGGCCTTGTCGTAAAGTCCGGTGACTTTGAGCACCTCACTGCAGCGCTTATAGCTCTCTCGTTCGGTCGACCCGCCGCCGAAGATGGCGCCGACCAGCAGATTCTCGAACACGCTCATATTCGCGAAAGGGTGGGGTATCTGATACGAGCGCCCGATGCCCAGCCGCGAGCGCGCATGCGGGGCCATCGCCGTCATGTCCGAGCCGTTGAACAGGATGCGCCCGCCACTTGGCGCGACGTCACCGGTGATCAGGTTGAACAAAGTGGTCTTACCGGCGCCGTTGGGACCAATCACGGCGAGAGCCTCGCCGCTTTCGACCGCGAGACTGACAGTGTCCACGGCCTTGAGCGCACCGTAGGCCTTGGATACTTGGTTGAGTTCCAGGAGAGCAGCCATGAAAACGTTTTTGTACCAATCCTTAACAAAGCCGCCGCGCACGTCGCGCGGCGGCGGTATCTTGCGTGCCCGACGATCTCAGGAATATTGAATCGCCGAGAACGGCCGGTCGAGCGGGATATTCGGCGCCGTCTTATTGAAGACGATATCCAGATCGTACTTCCACTTCGTGCCTTTTACCCACTGGCCGCCGACCAGCGGGGTGAGGCATACGTTCGGCACCGGATTGAGCGGCCCGCCCTTCCAGGTAATCGGACCGACGATCGAGTGATAGTCGGTCTGCGCGATGGCGTCGCGGATCGCTGCCGGCTCGAGTTTCTTCGCGCGCTTGAGGGCGTCGATTGCGACCTCGAGGTTGGCGTGCTTGAAGCCGAGCGGCTGGGTCCACTGCTTGCCGCTCGCTTTTTCGTATTCGTCGCAGTACTGCTGGGCGGTCTGACCGGTGAGGCTCGACTTGAACGGATGGTGATGTGACCACCATACCTCGGTCGACATACCGGCGCCGCGATCGCCCAACGCCTCGACGGCGGTGGGGAAGAGGAGCGCCTTGGGCGGCGTCACGATTTTCGGGCGATAGCCTTGCTGGGCGCACTGGGTCCAGAAGATCGCGAATTGCGGCGGGTTGAAAATGCCGCAGACGATGTCTGCATTCGCCTTCTTCATTTCAGTGATCTGGGCAGTGAAATCGTCGGCCAGCGGTGGATAGAGGCCGAGGTGGTGCACGTCGAAGCCATGCTGCTTGATTGTCGCCGGGAGGCCATGCACTGGGTCGCTCGCCGCGACGCCATCGGGGTCGTTGGTCAGCATCGTGCACACGATGTTGTTGGTTGGTATCGACTTCCACATCTCGGCGAACGTGTTGGCGACCATGTCGAAGCCCCAGAAGAAGTGATACGTCCACTCGAAGCCCTTTTTTGGATTGCCCTTGCGGCCAAAGAAGTAAGCCTGCCAGGGATCGTCCGAGGTGACGCACGGCACGCCGGCCAGCTCGCATTGGTCGGCCACCGGGTTCGTCGTATCCGACGTCGATGAGGCCACCATGATGTCGATTTTGTCGTTGTTGATGAGCTGTGCCGCCACTTCCGAGGCGCGGTTTGGATTTGACTGGCTGTCGCGGTTGAGGATTTGCACGCGATGCTTCTCGCCGGCGACCATGATGCCGTCGCCGAGAGCCTTGCTCACGCCTTCGGCGACCCATTTGGAGGGCTCGCCGAAGGCGGCAATCGGGCCGGTTTCCGGCGTAATCTGGCCGATCCTTATGGTCTTGCTCGCCGCGCGCGAGGATTGAAAGGTCCACGGCGATGCGATGGCGGTTGCGCCGCCCACTGCTGCAAGCTTAAGGACCTTGCGGCGCTGCTGGTCGACCTTTTCGCCGCGCTTTTCCTTAACCCCCCACGTTGTTTTCATCACTTCCTCCCTGGTGAAGCAGGGCCGTCCTCGCTCTTGGGCAAGCTGTGGGACGGACCCCGCGAAAAGACCCCACGAAAATTCCATCCTCGCAGACCACGGCCTGCTAGGCTACTGGCTTATCGTATCAAATCCGGGCTGCGGTCACCCGATAAATGGCCGCAGCACCGGCTGACGGCCCTTTTTGCCGCAGCGCCACCGCATAAAGGAAGATCCTCAGTGAGATTCTCCATCCCGATCGGTCAATCAGGTGACGCCGCGGGCGGGTCATCGCTCCGCTACGCCTACGATAAGGCCAATGTAATGAACCGCAGGTGCGTCGCCTGCGGCAGTCCTACCCTCTCAATGCTCTTTGTATTTGTTGTCCCGCAATGTAGAGCATATGGTCCACGATGCGGTCAAGTCGCCGCCTAAACGATTTCATCAAGGGATTTCCAATAGAGGAATTCCGGGGTGGTTCAATCGCGGGTGACTCGATAAGCGGCAAGATTGGAATGGAGGTTGCCGGGTCAAATGCGCGCGGGAGATGGGCCTGGTAACCGCGGCGTTCAGGTGATCGCTCGAGCCGCACGCATATTGCGCGTGCTTGAAGAGCGGCCCGCGGGGCTGACGCTTGCCGAGATCTCCCGGACGGTTGGTCTGGCGCGGTCAACCGTGCAGCGCATTCTGAGGGCCTTGGCCGCGGAAGATTTCGTCGTCGAGGCGCAGCCCGGTCGAGGGGCGCGCATCGGTCCAGGCCTGGCCCGTCTCGGCGCTTCGCTTGCATTAAACCTCACCGAACTCCTGCACGCGCGCCTTGTTGCGCTGCGCGACGAATTTGGTGAAACGGTCGATCTTTCGGTCTTGTCTGGCGGATCGGCGGTGTTCATCGACCAGATCCCTGGACGGCGGCGGCTGGTTGCGCTTTCCGCCGTGGGCCAGCGGTTTCCCCTGCATTGCACCGCAAACGGAAAAGCCATGCTCGCCTGTTATCCGCGGGAGCACGCGGCTGCGCTGCTCGACCAAAGTGTTGCATCGCACCCCGCTCACCCGCTGGCGGACCGAGGCAGACTTTTGCGGGAAATCGAGATGGTGCGGCGGCAGCACCTTGCTTTCGATCTCGGCGAACACGATGCCGCTATCGGGGCGGTCGGAACTGCCGTCTTGGATTCTTTTGGACGCCCGGTTGCGGTATCGATTCCGGTGCCGTGGTCGCGGTTTGCCGAGCGCCGCAAGGACCTGGGAAGAGCGCTTTTGGCTTTTCGCCACGTGATGTATGCGGTGATAGCCGGCAGCGCCCCTGACCGCGACAAACGGCGCGCAAGAGCGTCCGCTGCGAAGCGCGCTCAGGCTTCGTAATTGTGGACGAAATCGTCCGGCACGTTCGGCCCCCACGCGTAGAAAGAATCGTCCGGCAAATGATCGCCGGCCGGCCAATCGCACGTCGCCGGGATGTAATCGATGTCGGCCGAATATTCGCTGAAGCTGCCCCAAGGATCCTGAACGTAGTGGAAGAAATTGGAGCCGAGGACGTGGCGGCCTAGGCCCCATCCTTTGGCGAAGCCCTGTTGCAGCATGTGCATTGCGCCCGCGCCGATCTCATCGACCGAGCCGACATCCCAGCTGAAATGATGATGGCCCGGTGCATTTGAACGGGCGAACGCGATCATGTGATGATCGCTGCCGTGGATGCCGTGCATGAACGCGATGTTGTCGCCGGAATGGTCGGATAGGCGCATGCCGAGCACCCGTGTATAGAAATCAATTGCTTTGCGCACGTCGCTGGTGAACATCAGGATGTGCGAGAGCCGGCGTGGCCGCGTGCGCGGCATGGTGCTGCGAAACGGCGCGCCGCGTTCGCCGGGCCCGACCGACTTGCATGAGAAGCGGGATTTTTCGTCGGGCGAGGATTTTGCAGCGACCTTGATTTCGACCAGGACGCCGTCGTGATCGCGAAACCACAACCCGTTGGAATCGACGCCCGCCGGTGGATCGAGGCGGGCAATTCGCATGGCCTGCAGCCGCTCGGAGAATCGTTCGATGTCCTCTTCAAACGCGCCGAACGACACGTAGCCGTACCTCTTGCGAGGGCCTTCGCCGATCGTTCCCCAAAGACGCGGGTGCATGAAAGTCCTGAGGGTAAGACTGTCGCCTCGCTCGCCGATGTCGAGACCGAATTCATCGTAGAAATTCTTGGCGACGGCGAGATCGGGGACGACGAAGTGAAAATGATCGATGGAATGGATGCCGAGTTCGCCTGGCCGTCGGCTGGGCGCGATGAAACCTTGGATTGCCGTCATGGCGTCTCCCCTGCAGCAGCCGGCCGTTTCAGTGGCCGCCGAGGGCCTCGCCCAGCGGTCCCGCTCGATCTCGATCAATTTAATCGCCAATAAAATATTTTTGTCAATATAAAATAATTTTCAATTGCATTTATAGTTCTATCGAGCATCATGTTTCCATGAATAAGCCAGAGCATTTCGACCGCGCAGTCACGCAAGCCGACCAGGCCTATGAGGCTTTGCTGGCGGAAATCCTGGATTGCCGGCTTGCCCCCGGCGCAAAGATCAACATCAGCGACGTTGCCGCGCGGCTTGCGGTCAGCCCCGGCGCGATTCGCGAAGCGCTGTCCCGACTAGCGGCCGAGAAGTGGACGGTGGCAACCGCGCAAAAGGGTTATTCGGTGACGCCCGTGTCCGTGGACGAACTGCGGGACCTCACGCGAACGCGCATCACCATCGAGCAGCTCTGCCTGCGCTTGGCGATCGCGCATGGTGATGTCGAGTGGGAAACGTCGGCCGTCGCTGCCTATCACCGGCTGCATCGGATTCCGATGGTGGCGGCGGAAGCCGCTTCGCGACTCAATCCGGCCTGGGTAGCAGCTCATAACACGTTTCATGCAGCGCTCGTGGCCGGTTGCGACAGTCCGTGGATGCTCAATCTGCGGGCGATCCTCTATGCGCAAAGTGAGCGCTACCGCTACCTTTCATTCGCGCTTGCCAAAGAGAACCGCGATGTCGATGCCGAACATGAGCGCATCCTCAAGGCCTGTCTTGCCCGCGATGCGGAGGGTGCCTGCGCCTTGATCGATGAACATCTCAAACGGACCTCGCAGATTCTGCTGACATCGCCGCAACTACAAAAGCATGACCGTCGTTCCCAGATCGCGGCGCGGGACCGATGATTTGCATGGCGCTAGAAGTGAAAGCGGGAGGAGACAAGCGATGACCAAAATTGCCAGCGTCCACAACATCGCCGTGCCGACGGTGGAAGAACTTGTATCCCGGGCCCGCGAGCTGGCGCCTTTGGTGCGCAAAAATGCCGCCGCCGGAGAGGCCAACCGGTGCGTCGAGGAGGAGACGATCCAAGCCGCGATCAAGGCGGGCCTGATGCGTGTCTGCACGCCCAAGCGCTACGGCGGCTGGGAGATGAACACGCGGGCGATGCTCGACGTCAGCGCGGCGGTGGCCGAAGCCGACGGCGGCGCCGGGTGGGTCGTGAACCTCAACAACGTCTGCTGCTGGTTGACAAGCTTGTTTCCAGTCAAGGCGCAGGACGAAGTCTTCGGCATCGACCCGGACACTTGCGTTTCGGGTGTGCTCAATCCGACGGCGACGGTGAAAAAGGAACCGGGCGGTTACCGCATCCTCAAGGGCGAGTGGCATTACAACTCGGGCGGCTGGCATGCCCAATGGGCGGTGCTCGGCTTGCCAATCGTCAACGAGGCCGGGGAAGCCATCGACCAGGGTCTGGCGATGATTCCGATGACCGATCTGGAACGCGTCGACACATGGTTCGTCGCCGGCATGAAATCGAGCGGCAGCATCTGCTTGCGCGCCAAGGATATCTTCATTCCCGACTACCGGGTCCTGTCGGTACCGCAGGCGATCGAGGGAAAATACCCGACGGAGATGCGCGATGAGGCATTTTACCGCTCGCCGTTCATCGCGCTTCTGGCGATCATCCTGGTCGGCCCGATCCTCGGACTGGGCCGGGCGGCGCTCGATTTCGTGCGGCAGAAAGCGAATTCGCGGACCATCGCCTATACGTTCTTCGAAAAGCAGAGTTCGTCGGTCGCGTTCCAATTGCAGGTCGCGGAGGCGGCGATGATGATCGATACCGCGCACCTGCACGCCTACCGGGCCGCCGACAACGTGGACGATGCCGCAATGCGCGGCGTTTATCCCGACATGCTGACCCGAGCGCGGGTGCGTGCCGATACCGGCTACGTCGTCGAGAAGATCACCCAGGCGATCGACAAGCTTCTGTTCGCGCACGGCTCGGCGGGGTTTGCCGACGCAAGCCCGCTGCAGCGCATCTGGCGCGATGCGGCGGTCGCCTCGCGGCATGCCGTGGTCTTGCCGCCGATCGGCTACGAACTCTACGGCAAGGCGCTGCTCGGCGTCGAAAACAACGTCACGCCGCTGATCTGACCCGCACAGCGCGCTTCAGAACTCGATCTTGCGTTTGGCAAAGAACGCGTCGATGCCCGCGCGCGCGTCCTCGGAGGTCATGCTCACCGCCTGTGCGACGCTCTCGGTCCACAATCCATCTGCCGCCGACATATCTTCGATCCGCGGAATGGCCTGGACGATCAGGTAATTGGGGATGCGGGCGTTCTTGGCGATGCTCTCGGCAAGCTCGATGGCCTTTTCCAGCGCCTTGCCCGGCTCGACAAGGTAATGCGACAGGCCGAGCCGCTCGCCGGCCGCGGCGTCGAGGACCCGCCCGGTCAGCATCATCTCCACCATGCGGCCGGAACCGATGATACGGGCGACGCGAACGCTGGCGCCGCCGCCCACGTAGAAGCCGCGGCGGCCCTCCGGCAGCTGGTAGAAGGCGGTGGAATCGGCGACGCGCACATGGGTGGCGGTCGCAACCTCCAAGCCGCCACCGATCACCGCGCCCTGCATCGCCGTCACGACGGGCCGGCCGCCGAATTGGATCGCCTCGAGCGTGGCGTGCGCGAAGCGCGACATGAAGATGCTCTCGAACGCCTCGCGGTGGCGATGCTCGGACAGGTCGAGACCGGCGCAGAAATGCTGCCCGGCGCCGGCGAGCACCACGCAGCGCACGTCCGGTCCGAAACCTTCAAAGGTCTTCTTAAGTTCGCCCCACAGCGCCTCGCTCAACGCGTTGCGCTTGTCCGGACGGTTGAGCGTGACGACGGCGATGGCGCCGCGGCGCTCGGTCAGCAAAATCGGAGCAGTCTCACTCATTTTCTTCCTGTCGATTGCGAGGTGATCGTTTCGAGGCCGGCTTCGGCGGCAGGCGCGCGAACGGCCGCTTCGCGCAGCGCGCGCCGAAGAACTTTGTTGGTTGAGGTGCGCGGCAGCTCGGCAACGAAGTGATAGACGCGCGGACGCTGGTAGGACGACAGGTCGCTGTTGCGAACGTGACGCTCCATGGCAGCCGCGTCGAGCCGGCTATCGCGGCTGACAATGAATGCCTGCACCTCCTCGCCCCATTCCTGATGCGGCACACCCACGACTGCGCATTCGGCCACGTCCGGATGAGCCAGCAAGACGTCCTCGACCCGCGCCGGCATGATGTTGATGCCGCCGGAAATGATCATATCGTCACGGCGGCCTTCGAGATAGAGATAGCCGTCGGCGTCAATGCGGCCGAGATCGCGCGAGCGCCACCAGCGCCGCTCGCCGTCGCTGACGAATGAAGCGGCGCTGGCTTCCGCGTCGCGCCAGATTCCGGCCGCTAGCGACGGGCTGGAGATGAGAATCTCGCCGACTTCGCCAGGCGCCACTTCCTGGTGCGACGTGCCGCCCGGCACCACGATCCGCAGGTCGCCGTTGACAAGCGGTCTGCCGACGCTGACGAGCCGGTCGCCGGCCATCTCCTCGGCGGTGATGTAGGTCGCTGCCGCACCGGTCTCCGTCGAACCATAAATTTGCACGACGTTCGGGCTGACGTCTTGGCGCAGGCGTCTGAGCGTTGTTGCGTCCATCGGTTCGGCGGCGAACCCGATGAGCCGAACGGAACGAAAGGTCTGGGCCGCATCGCCGCCATTCAGGATCCGCCGCCACAGCGTCGGGGTGAGAAAGACGTGGGTGGCGCGCTCGCTGCTCACGCGCCGCGGCACCTCGTCGATATCGAAATGCTCCATGAAGATGGTGCAAGCGCCGGCATTGAGGAATGGAAACCAGCCATTGTAGCAGCCGATGAAAGCGGTGCTCAGCGGCACGAGTGACCGATCGCCCGGCAGGATGCCCTGATACATGTAAAGGTTGGTGCGGGCATTCTCGATCAGCCCGCGATGGGTGTGCACCACGCCTTTGGGGATCGACGTTGTGCCGGACGAGAGCACAATAACCGCGGGATCGTCCTCAGCCGGCGCGGCGAGGCGAAGGTCGGGCGGCGCGTCCTCAAGGTCGGCGGGGATGGATGCCGCACGCCGCAGGCTACCGGCCGCCTGCGGCGGCAGCGCCGAGCGCGATTCGATGCAGGCGCGAAGCGCGGGATAATGGGCGAGGACACCCGCCGCCAGCGCTGCCATCGAGGCGTCGTAGACGAGTATCGAGGGCTCCATCTTGCGGCAGATGGCAGCGAGCGTCGGCGCCGACTCCCGCGTGTGCAGCGCCATCGGCACGGCGCCGAAACGAATCGCGCCCAGCCACGCGACCAGATAAATCGCGCTGGGCGGGCTCAGCAGCGCCAACGGTTTGCCCGGCTCGGCGCCGAGCGCAGCAAACAGCGCTGCCGCGCGCCGCGACTGCCGGTCGAGTTCGGCATAGGTGAGCCGCGTTGCCGAATCCACCACGGCCTCGCCGCCGGCGAACCAGCGGGCGTTACGGGCAAACGCATTGGGGATGGTGAGTGGCAGCCCGACACTCATGGCGCCCTGCTCGGCATTTATTGCACCTTCAGGCCCATCTGACCGGCAATGAGGTTGCGCTGCAATTCGGATGTGCCGGCCGCGATGGTTGCCGCGCGCGCGTCGCGATAATGGCGTTGCATGTCGAACTCCATGCTATAGCCGTAGCCGCCCATCACCTGCATGCCGACATTGGCCGCCTTGACGTAGGCTTCGGCCGCCAGAAGCTTGGCCATGGTGATTTCCTTGAGCGCGTTTTCGTTGCGGCTGACCCGCCAGGCGGCTTTCTGCGTCACCGCCCACGCCGCCTCGACTTCGGCTTCCATGTTGGCGAGCATGTGCGCGATGGCCTGGAAACTCCCGATCGGGCGCCCGAATTGTTTGCGCTCCTTGGCATAGTTCACGGCGAGATCGAGCGCGCCGCGGGCGCTGCCGCAATCGCAGGCCGCAGCGACGACGCGCTCGGCCTGAAGGCCGGACAGGATGCAGTCCCAGCCATTGTTCTCGCCGCCGATCAGCCGATCCGGCGGAATCCGCGCCTCGTTGAAAGTCAGCTCGAAGGTGCCGACCGAGCGCCGGCCAAGCATATCGAGCCTGCGGATTTCGAGACCCGGCGTGGTGTTGTCCACCAGAAACAGCGACATGCCTTGTCGGTAATGGGCCTTTGGATCGGTTTTGACATAAACATTGACGACGTTGTTCTTGGCGCCGGCGCCGGTCGCCCAGACTTTCTGGCCGCTGATCACATATTCGTTGCCGACGCGCCGCGCTTGCGTGCGCATGGCGCCGACGTCGGAGCCGGCATCGGGCTCCGACATGGAGATCGACATGCGGATTTCGCCGGAAATCAGCTTCGGCAGCCAATAGCGCTTTTGCTCTTCCGAGCCCTTGCGGGCGACGTTGAGCGCGCAAAAAATACTGCCGCCGAAGGCCATCGCCACATCGGCGCTGTAGCGTCCAATCTCCTCGGCAACGATTGCCAGGTCGAGCACGCTGCCGCCAAGCCCGCCATATTCCGGCGGGAAGGGCAGGGCGAAAATCCCGGCCTCCACCCACGCATCATAAAGCTCGTATGGGTACAGCCTTTCGCGGTCGAGCCGCCGCAGATAGTCGGGCGTGGCGACCCGCTGCATCAGCTTCCGCACGCTCTCCCAGAGGAGCTTCTGCTCGGGCGAATACTCGAAATCCATACATCCTCCCCGCGGCGCGCGGCGGCGGCGGGCTTTTCGCGCCATGCCGCTCCGCTATACGATGCCGCACCGGGGCCGGCTTGCCTAGCACTCGGCGGATGCGAAAGGGAGGGAGATTTGCGTGCCCACGCTTATTGCCGCGCGGCGCCACCAAGTGGGGCGAGCCGATGCGGCTTGAATACCGACCGGTGCCTGAGCCGCGGCCGACCGCTGTCGTTGTCGCCGTGCAGGGGTGCGGTGTAGTGCCGAGCCCCCAACAATGCGCTGACGGCGGCTTTACCAATGTGGTGATCGCGGCATGAAGGGCGAGGAACAGGCAATGGCGCAGTCGCATCGCCTCATCGTCACCGGCGCCAACGAGGCCGGCAAATCCGTGGTCGTGGAACAAGCTCACGCCACCATGACCGGGCCGGGCAATTTCGATTTTTGGCAGACCAAGTCCGGTCAATCGCCCCACGATCTTGCTTTTGGCCGTTCGCCGATGAAATTCTTCCCGCCGCCAGGCGGCACCATGTTTCGGCTGTTCACGATTCCGTCGGCCGATCCCAACATGACGCCGGCCGACCTCGAGAAGCTGCAGGATTGGTTCTTCAACGAAGTCGGCGCCCCCGATGCGCGCGGCGATTTGAGTCGTCAACCGCTGATGCATAAAACGCCGACGGTCGATTACATCGTGCTCTTGGCCGGCGAGATTTCGCTGGTGCTGGACGACGGCGAGCCGATCCCGCTCAAACAGTTCGACGCCGTCGTGCAGCGCGGCGTCGGTCATTCTTGGCTCAATACTGGACAGGAGCCGGCGCTCCTCGTCGCCGTGATGGTCGGCGGCACATGAAGGAAACCGAGATCCGCGCCGCCGCAGAGCTTTTCCCGTCGGGTCATCAGCCGCCGTCCGACTATCAGCGCGCGCCGCAATACGGAAGCATCGTATGCGATAAGGACGTCGCCGTGCCGATGCGCGATGGCGTCAGCGTCGTGGTCGACGTTTATCGCCCTGAGGCGCCGGGTCGCTTTCCCGTGCTCTTCGCCTTCGGCGTCCATTCGAAAGAACTGCAGGGCAATGAGTTGCCGCAGAGCTTCCCGCCCCAGCCCTCGTGGTCCACCTTGTGGCTCGGCCACGCCGAAGCAGGCGATACGGAATATTTCGTCTCGCGCGGTTATGTGCATGTGGTCGGCTCCCCGCGCGGATTTCTCAAGTCCGGTGACGGCGGCTCGCGCGAATGGGACAGCTACGACGTGATCGAGTGGATCGCACGGCAACCGTGGTGCGATGGCAATATCGGCATGATCGGCATCGGCGCCTTCGCGTCCGAGCAATTCCATGTCGCGCGCCAGCAGCCGCCGCTGCTCAAAGCCATCTTTCCCTACGATCCGCGCGGCGCCTACGGCAAGTTCGGCGGCTTCCGCGAGGAATATCCGGGCGGCATGCTGCACGCCTTCCGTTATCTCATGGATCATTTCTCCTCGTTCCACACCGCCCGTGGCGCGCCTGGCGATTTGCCGCCTGAGAAAGCGGCGCATTGGCGCGAGGCCATGGCGGATCCCGATATCCGCATGTATCCGCACCTGCATAACGTCGTGCTGCAGAAGGGCCAGCACATGCCGCGCTATTTCGATGTGCTGATCGACCCCTACGACCACGAGGAGACGGTCGCCGAGGCGGAGGCGGATTTTCCGAAGATCACCGTGCCCACCTATACCGGCGCCGGCTGGTACGGCTATACCTATAAGACGCATCTGGCCGGTGCGCAGACCTATTTCGGCAAGATTCCGGCGCGAAAAAAAATGGTGCTGACCGGTCCAGCGCATCCTGACCGCCCGTTGCGGGCGCTGCGCAGCGAAATGCTGCGCTGGTACGACCATTGGCTCAAGGGCATCGATACCGGGGTGATGGAGGAGCCTGCGGTCACCTATTGGGTCATGGGCCTGAACGATTGGCGGCGCGGCGCCGACTGGCCGCTGCCGCAAACGCAGTGGACCAAGCTTTACCTCGCCAGCTGGGAGCGGCTGACGGCCGAATCCTATGCCGAAGCAAGCGTCGACAAATACGTTCCGCCCGACGTATTCGCACAAATGCCGCCGACGCAGACCAACCGCATCGCGAAGCTTCGCTTCCTCACCGATCCGCTGCCGCACGACCTGCTCGTTGCCGGGCCGAGCGTGCTCAATCTCTTCGCCGCGATCGACCAGGACGATACCAACTGGATCGTCATCCTGAAGGATGTCGGCCCCGATCCTTCGGTGCGCACGGCGCGCGAAGGCGAGCGGGAAATTCCGAACGATCTGCCGGAACGTGAGCTAACGCGCGGCTGGCTCAAGGCCTCGAACCGCGCCCTCGATCCCGCGCGCTCAAAACCGTGGAAGCCTTGGCACAAGCTGACGCGGCAGGCGCGGCAGCGGGTGACGCCCGGCAAGATCGAGAAATACGCCATCGAAATCTTCGCGATGGCCAATCTGTTCCGCAAGGGCCACCGCATCTGCGTCGAGATCACGAGCCTCGACCTTTCCAGCGGCGTGCTCGGCGCCACCAACGTCGAATACATTCCCTATCACGTGTGCTCAAGCCGCACGGTGGTTCACAGCATCTATCACGATACGGCGCATCCGTCGCATTTGCTGTTGCCGGTCATTCCGTTGACCGATTGAGGCGCGCGCATGGAGCTCAGTCTCAACGGCAAGCATGTGCTCATCACCGGCGGCTCCAGGGGCCTGGGCCTGGCGATCGCGCAGCGCTTTGCCTCTGAAGGCTGCGACCTGCATCTCGCCGCGCGCTCGCAAGCCGCGCTTGAACAAGCCGCCGAGACCGTTCGCCGAAAATTTCCCGTCAAGGTGAACACGTTTGCCGTCGATCTTGCTCAGAGCGGCGCCGCCGCGCGGGTGGTGCAGGCGTGCGGGGAAACCGACATTCTCGTCAACAATGCCGGCGACATTCCCTCCGGGTCGTTGGAGGCCGTCGACGAGGCCCGATGGCGCGCCGGCTGGGATTCCAAGGTCTTCAACTACATCAATCTCAGCCGCGAATATTTCGCCCGCATGAAGGCGCGCGGTGGCGGCGTGATCGTCAACATCACCGGCATTGCCGGCGACCTGTTGGATGCGAGCTACATTGCCGGCAGCGTCGGCAACGCCGCGATGGCCGCGTTCACCAAGGCGCTTGGCTCGACCAGCCACAAATTCGGCGTGCGCGTGGTCGGGGTCAATCCCGGGCCCTGCGCTACCGAGCGTTACGAGAAACTGGCGCGCGCCAAAGCGCGGGAGCGTTACGGCGATGCCGAGCGCTGGCGCGAGGGCTTGAGCGCGCTGCCGTTCGGCCGCGCCGCCGCTCCCGACGAGATCGCGGCGGCCGTGGTGTTTTTGGCTTCGCCGCTGTCCGCGTACACCACCGGCTCAATTCTGACGATTGACGGCGGCTTGAGCGGCGGGCGAGAAGTTGCACGGTGAGGCGATTGCCATGCCGGTCATCGAGAGCCGCATCGATCCCAGTTCGGAGCAGTTTCGCACCAACCGCGAGCAGATGCTGGCATTGATCGGCGAATTTCGCGCACTCGAACAGAAAGTGCGCGACGTCTCGAACTCCCGGCGCGAGCGGTTCCGCGCCCGCAAGCAGTTGCTGCCGCGTGAGCGCGTTGCACTCATCGTCGACCCGGGCGCGCCGTGGCTCGAATTGTCGACGCTGGCCGGATTTCGCATGCACGACGACGACGGCGCCGACGGCATCCAGGGCGGCGGCGCCATCGCCGGCATCGGCTACGTGTCCGGCATCCGCTGCGTGGTTTCCGCCAATGACAGCGCCATCAAAGGCGGCACCTCGACCCCGATGGGCGTGAAGAAACATCTTCGCATCCAGCAGATCGCGCTGGAAAACAAGTTGCCGTTCGTACGGCTCGTCGAATCCGGCGGGGCCAACCTGCTCTATCAGGCCGAGATGTTCGTCGAAGGCGGCCGCGGTTTTGCCAACCAGGCGCGGATGTCGGCAGCCGGAATTCCGCAGATCACGGTCGTCCACGGTTCCTCGACGGCCGGCGGCGCCTATCTCCCCGGCCTCTCTGACTACGTCATCCTCGTTCGCGGCCGGGCGAAAGTCTTCCTCGCCGGTCCGCCGCTATTGCGGGCGGCGACCGGCGAAATCGCGACCGACGAAGAGCTCGGCGGCGCGGAGATGCATGCCACCGTCTCAGGGCTCGGCGAGTATCTGGCCGAAGACGATGCCGACGGCATTCGCATTGCGCGCGAGATCATGGCCAAGCTGCCGTGGAACGAGCAGCTCCCGGCGCGGCAGCAAAAATCCTTCAAGGAGCCGCGCTACGCGGCCGACGAACTGGCCGGCGTGGTGCCGACGGATTATCGCAAGCCATACGACGTGCGCGAACTCATCGCCCGCATCGCCGACGATTCCGACTTTCTCGATTTCAAGGCGCTGTACGGCCCGCACACCGTGTGCGGCCATGCCGAGATTGAGGGCATCGCCATCGGGCTGATCGGCAATAACGGGCCGATCGACGCCGACGGCTCGAGCAAGGCCGCGCAATTCATCCAGCTTTGCTGCCAGGCCAACATGCCGATCGTCTATCTGCAGAACACGACGGGCTATATGGTCGGGCGCGACGCCGAGCAGGCCGGGATCATCAAGCACGGCTCGAAGATGATCCAGGCGGTCGCCAATGCAACGGTGCCGCAGCTGACCGTTCACATCGGCGCGTCGTTCGGGGCCGGCAATTACGGGATGTGCGGCCGCGCATACGATCCGCGCTTCATTTTCGCCTGGCCGAGCAACCGCATCGCCGTCATGGGCGGCGAGCAGGCCGCCAAAGTCATGGCCATCGTCACCGAAGAAAAGCTCAAACGCGAGGGCAAGCCGATCGACAAGGCCAGGCTCGACGCCATGGAACGGTCCATCATCGCGCGCATGGAAGGCGAATCCACCGCGCTTTACGCCACGGCCCGGCTATGGGACGACGGCTTGATTGATCCGCGCGACACCCGCAAAGTGCTAGGCTTCTGCCTGTCCATCTGCCGGGAAGCAGAGCTCCGCCCGCTCAAGCCCAATACGTTCGGCGTCGGGCGCATGTAACGGGAAGGAAACGTCATGCTGTTCACGCCCGAGCACGAGGAGCTGCGCCGCAGTCTGCAGAAATTCATTAGCGCCGAGATCAATCCGCACGTCGACGCGTGGGAAGAGGCCGGCATCTTTCCCGCGCACGAGATATTCAAGAAAATGGGCGACCTCGGCTTTCTCGGCCTCAACAAGCCGGTGGAATATGGCGGGCAGGGGCTCGATTATTCCTATGCGATGGTGATGGCCGAAGAGCTCGGCAACATCGCCTGCGGCAGTGTGCCGATGGCGATCGGCGTCCAGACCGATATGGCGACCCCGGCGCTTGCTCGCTTCGGTTCCGAGGCGGTCAAACGTGAGTTTCTGGCGCCTTCGATCGCCGGCGATTTCGTCGCCTGCCTCGGCGTCTCCGAAGTCGGGGCCGGGTCGGACGTGGCCTCGATCAAGACCACCGCGCGCAAGGACGGCGGCGACTACGTCATCAACGGCGGCAAGATGTGGACCACCAACGGCGTACAGGCCGACTGGATGTGTCTCTTGGCCAATACGTCGGACGGCCCGGCGCACAAGAACAAGTCGCTGATCTGTCTGCCGATGAAGACCAAGGGCGTCGAGGTCGCCCGCAAGCTTGATAAGCTTGGCATGCGGTCCTCCGACACGGCGCAGATCTTCTTCGACGACGTACGGGTGCCGCAGGGCTTTCTGATCGGCGAGGAAAGCAAAGGGTTCACTTACCAGATGATGCAATTTCAGGAGGAGCGGCTATGGGCGGCCGCCGCCAACCTGAAATCGATGGAGCGCGTCATCGACGAGACCATCGAGTACACGCGCAACCGCGAGGCGTTCGGCAAATCCATTCTCGACAATCAGGTGGTGCATTTTCGGCTGGCCGAATTGGCCACCGAGATCGAGCTGTTGCGCGCGCTCGTCTACCGCGCCTGCGAGCTTTATCTTTCCGGCCTGGACGTCACGCGCCTTGCCTCCATGACCAAGCTCAAGGCGGGGCGGCTGCGCCGCGAGGTGGCCGATTCCTGCCTGCAATATTGGGGCGGCATGGGTTACATGAACGAGACGCCGATCAGCCGCGCGTATCGCGACGGACGCCTAGGATCCATCGGCGGCGGCGCCGACGAGATCATGCTGACCATCATCTGCAAGCTGATGGGAACGCTGCCCGGCACGTCGAACGCGCCAGAACAGAAGCATGCCTGACCTGCCGCAGACTTCACACATCCGGCTCGAACTGCGGGGGCCGGTGTTGCATCTATGGCTCGATCGCCCGGAGCTGCGCAATGCGCTGAGCGCGCAGATGGTGCGCGAGATCGTGGCCGCCGTCGCCGCCATTGCCGGCGACCGCTCGGTGCGCATCGTGGTGCTGCGCGGCGCGGGCGGCACCTTCTGCGCCGGCGGCGATATCAAGACCATGTCGGCCGTCGGCGAAGCGCCCCCGCTCGGCGCCGCCGACGAACTCAAGGACAACAACCGCCGTTTCGGCGCCATGCTGGAAGCGGTGAATGCGGCACCCCAGGTCGTGATCGCCGCCGTCGAAGGGTTCGCGATGGGCGGCGGTTTCGGCCTCGCCTGCGTCGCCGACATCACGATCGCCACGGCGGACGCGCGTTTCGCCATGAGCGATGTCATGGTCGGCGTCGTGGCCGCCGCGATCTCGCCGTTCGTCGTCCAGCGCATCGGTCTTACCGCGGCGCGGCGCCTAGCCGTGACCGGCTTGCGTCTCAACGGGCGGGAAGCGGCTGCGATCGGCATCGCCCATCTCGCAGTACAAGACGCGGCCGCGCTCGATACCGCCGTGCACGAGGCTTGTAATCAGGTGCTCGCATGCGGTCCCGCGGCGATTGCCGCCACCAAGCGGCTGATGTTGCGCGCGGCGGGCCCGACCCCGATTGCGGAATTGCTGGACGACGCGGCCGACGCATTTGCTTCTGCCGTCCGCAGCACGGAAGGGCGCGAAGGCACGCGCGCGTTCGTCGAAAAGCGCAAACCCTCCTGGGTCGTGCAGGTGGAGTGACGAATGGGCGCCGACCGAGCCCGCACTGTTGTCTCGTCGTGACCACGTTCAGCAAAATTCTGATCGCCAATCGCGGCGAGATCGCCTGCCGCATCAACCGCTCGGCACAGGCGCTTGGCTATCGCACCGTCGCAGTGTTCAGCGACGCCGATGCGGACGCGCTGCACGTACGGCGGGCGGACGAGGCGGTCCATATCGGGCCGCCGCCGGCGAAAGACAGCTACCTCAACATCGAGAGGCTGTTGAGCGCCGCAAAAATTGCCGGCGCGGATGCGGTGCATCCCGGTTACGGGTTCTTGTCGGAGAATGCCGCGTTCGCGACCGCTTGCGCGGACGCGCGCCTGGTTTTCATCGGCCCGCCTCCCGCCGCGATTGCAGCGATGGGCAACAAGGCGCAGGCTAAATCTTTAATGGAAACCGCCAGCGTTCCCTGCGTTCCGGGTTATCGGGGGTCGGATCAATCCGACGACAGGCTCGTCGCGGAAGGCCGGCGTCTGGGCTTTCCGTTGATGGTCAAAGCCGCCGCTGGCGGCGGCGGCCGCGGCATGCGGCTCGTGACCGACGCCGACGAACTTCCGAATGCGCTGGTGCGGGCGCGTTCCGAGGCGGCGAGTGCGTTCGGCTCGGACGAGTTGATCCTCGAGCAGGCGATCGCCGGCGCCCGCCACATCGAATTCCAGATCTTCGCCGATCGGCACGGCAACATCGTCCATCTCGGCGAACGCGACTGCTCGGTTCAGCGACGGCACCAGAAGGTCATCGAGGAAACGCCGTCGCCGGCTGTTTCGACAGAGCTGCGCGCAAAAATGGGGGAGGCTGCCGTCGCGGCCGCCCGCGCGATCGCCTATGTCGGTGCCGGTACCGTGGAGTTTCTGCTCGATCAGTCGGGGGAATTCTACTTTCTCGAAATGAACACGCGTCTCCAGGTCGAGCATCCGGTGACCGAGGCCGTCACCGGGCTCGATCTCGTTGAATGGCAGTTGCGGGTTGCTGCCGGCGAGCGCCTGCCGCTTGCGCAGAAACACGTGGCGTTCAATGGTCACGCCATCGAAGCACGCCTTTATGCCGAGGATCCGTATCGGGGTTTTCTGCCCCAGAGTGGGACCATGATCGCGTGGCAGCCGGCATGCGGACCGGGGCTGCGCATCGATCACGGTTTGATGGTCGGCTCCCGAGTGAGCCCGTTCTATGATCCGATGCTGGCCAAGGTGATTGCGCACGGCGCAACCCGCGAGGAAGCGCGCCGCCGCCTGGTTGCGGCGCTCGAAGACACGGTTGTGCTCGGGCCGGCCACGAATCGCAGCTTCCTCATCGCTGTGCTGCGGCATCCGGCCTTCGCGGCCGGCGAGGTGACCACAGCCTTCGTCGACCGCCACTTCTCTGCCGCAAGCGGGGCGATGCGGCAGCCGCTGCCGGACTCGCGCGCGCTCGCGCTCGCCGCGGTATTGTTGTTCGAGGCGCGAAGCCGGAGGCCCGGGAACGCGCCGGCCGCCGCGCGCAACTGGTCCTCGACCGGGAATGCGGTTTGGCCGATGCGGCTGGCGATCGGCGACGCTCACCATTCCGGCGGCGTCACCGCGGTCGGAGCGAACGATTATTCGGTTGCACTCGGCCAAGACCCGGTGGAGATTTCGGTCGATGCCCGCAGCGATGGGTCCGTCCGCTTCACGATAGGGGGCCTGCAACAGACCGCGCGTTTCGCGTTGCGCGAGGGCGCGCTTCACCTCGACCTCAACGGCGTCACCCTCGTGGTGCGTGAAAGCGGGCTGGAAAGCGCCGGCGACGGACGCCGGGACGGCGCGTCGCGGCTCGTCGCGCCGATGAACGGTGCAATCATGGGCGTGCACGCCCGGCCCGGCGACCGCGTCGCCAAGGGACAGCGCCTCGTCGTGCTCGAGGCGATGAAGATGCAGCATGAGATTTGCGCTGAGCGTGACGGCATCATCGATAAGGTCCTGGTCAAGCCCGGCGATCAGGTCGCAACCCGCGCGCTTCTGGTCGAACTCAGGGCGGACGCTGGCGCGACCGGGGACCGGGCGGAGGAGCCGTCATGAACGACAAGGTCGTGATCACCTGCGCGCTCACCGGCGTGCTGACCGATCCGAAGCAGCATCCGGTGCCGGTGACGCCCGCGGAGATGGCGCGCGAGGCCAGGGCAGCATTCGATGCCGGCGCCGCGGTGATGCACGTGCATTTCCGCCAGCAGGCGCCGGGCAGAGGGCATCTGCCGTCCTGGGACCCTGAGCTTGCCGCAACCATCATGCAGGCGATCCGCGATGCCTGCCCGGGCGTGATCCTCAACGAGTCGACGGGCACGATCGGCCCCGACATTTCCGGCCCGCTTGCCTGCCTGCGCGCGGTCAAGCCGGAAATCGCCGCCTGCAATGCCGGCTCGCTCAATTATCTGAAAGTCCGCGCCGACGGTACCTGGGCGTGGCCGCCGCATCTGTTCGACAATCCGGTGGAGAAGGTCAAAGGCTATCTCGACGTGATGGCCGAGACCGGCACCCAGCCGGAATTCGAATGCTTCGACTTAGGCATCGTGCGCTGCGTCGGCATGTACGCGAAGAACGGCATGTTTCAGGGCCGCCCGAAATACAATTTCGTCATGGGCGTGGAATCGGGCATGCCGGCGGAGCCCGACCTGCTGCCGATCCTGAAGAAGCTGATTATTCCCGACGCCCCGTGGCAGGTCACCGCGGTCGGCCGCGACAACATCTGGCTGCTGCACCGCTGCGCCGCCGAACTGGGTGGCCATCTGCGGACGGGCTTGGAGGATACCTTCTACTTGCCTGACGGCAGCAAAGTCGGCTCCAACGCCACGCTGGTGGACATGCTGGTCCGCTACGCCCGCGAGGCGGGTCGGGTGATCGCCAGCCCGGGCGAGGCGCGCGGCCTGATGGGGCTTGCAGCAACGCGCGCGTGAGCCCGGCGCTATTGCATTTCCGCGGCGGACCGAACCGCTCCTGAAAGGCGCACCGCCGCGGAGCCTGTTCGTCTTGCTAGAGCGCAATCGCTTTAGGTTGAGTCGATTACGCTCTATAAGTCTTTCCTGGAGCATGATCTTTTCGGAAAACCGGTGTCCACTTTTCCGGATCATGCTCTAATGCACCTGCCGCTCCTCGCTGTCCCAGAACGGCTTGCGCAGTTCACGCTTGAGAATCTTGCCCGTCGGCGTGCGCGGCAGCGCGTCGACGAAATCTACTGAGCGCGGGGCCTTGTAGTGGGCGATCCGCTCGCGCGCGAAAGCGATCAGGTCCTCCGGCGTCACCTGGGCGTCGGGCTTTTTGACCACGATCGCCTTCACCGCCTCGCCCCATTTGTCGTCCGGGATGCCGATGACCGCCACGTCGGCGACGGCAGGATGGCCGAACAGCGCACTCTCGACCTCGGCGGGGTAGATGTTCTCGCCGCCGGAAATGATCATGTCCTTCACTCGGTCGTAGATGTAGATGTAGCCGTCCTTGTCCAGGTACCCGGCGTCGCCGGTATAGAACCAGTCCTTGCGGATCGCGCGTCGCGTCGCCTCGGGCTGATTCCAGTAGCCGAGCATATTTTGCGCCGAACGGGTGATGATCTCGCCGACCTCGCCAGTGGCGACGTCGTTGCCCAAAGCATCGACCACGCGGATTTCGATACCGCTCATCGGCTTGCCGCAGGACTTGAGCCGCTCGGGGACTTTCTCGTCGTGATCCTCGGGCGGCAGGTAGGTGATGGCGCCGGTCGTCTCGGTCAATCCATAGACCTGCGCCAAACCGCAGCCGAGCACTTTGAGCGCGTTACGTACGAGATCGAGCGGCGCCGGCGATGCGCCGTAGACGATCAGTTCGAGCGAGGAGAAATCCGTGTTGCGGCACTGCGGTTGCTGCAACAGGAACAACAGGAGCGCCGGCACCATGAAGGCCTTGGTGATGCGATATTCCGGAATGAGCCGCAGGATTGTCGCCGGATCGGCATCGCGCAGCAGCACGGTGTCGATGCCGCGGTAGAAACCGATCAGCGCCCAGCCGCTGCCGCCGATGTGAAACAGCGGCATGCACACGAGATTGACGTCATTGTCGTGCCACTCGCCCAAATGGCGAAGGCCGCCGCGGGCCAACGGCACCAGATTGGCGTGGCTGAGCCGCGCACCCTTGGGATGGCCGGTAGTGCCGCTGGTATACATTTGAACGGCGCAGTGGTCGGTCGCGACCGGCAACCCGGGGTCGATTGCCGATTGGCCGGCCAGCCATGGCGTATAGTCGGTCCAGGATCGGTGGCCGCCGTCAAGCGCGATGATGCGGCGCACCGACTTCAACCGGTCGGCCACTTTTTCGACCAGCGGATAGAAATCATTGCCGACGAACAGGACTTCAGCGCCGGCATCCGCGACGACATAGGCGACCTCGGGCGGCGCCAGGCGGAAATTGACCGGTACCAGAACTGTGTCGGCCTTGGCCGCGCCGAACCACAGATCGAAGAACGCGGGGCAATTCTTCGACAGGATGGCGATGCGCGCCTGGGGCCGCAGGCCTTCGGCAAGGAGGCCGTTGGCCACCTGATTGGCGCGCCGGTCGAGCTCGGCGAAAGTGGTTTGCTGCCCTTCGTAATGAACGGCCATCCGGTCGGGACGGGTCTTGGCATGATGGCGTACGATGTCGCCCACGGTGTCAATATTCGCCGCCTTATTGACCTCGAGCATGACAACCTCCCGGAAACGGGCGTTCGCCCGCGCTTGTTCTTGGTCCGAATGGTAGGCAGTTTCCGGGCTGGCTGGAAGCTGCTTGCGCTTGGAACCGCTGGGGCGGCATCCGCGCCAGCAGCTTTGAGGCAGTCTTCACGAGCGTCAATCGAGCCGGTAGACCCTCGCCGCCGTGTCCCAGAGCGCGGCGCGGACTACGTCGGCCCCGAGCGTCTCGAGCGCGGTGCGGAGCGCGGCGACCAAGTCGGCATATCCGGTCCACAATTTCTCGACCGGAAAATTCGAGCCGAACAGGCAGCGTGTCGGGCCGAATATGGCCACCGTCTCGCGTACGATCGCGGCGATATGGAAGGGGTCGTTCTTGTGAATGAAAGTGCCGAGGCCTGACAGTTTTGTGACCATGTTCGGGCACGCTGCCAGACGATTCATGCCTTCGCGCCAGCGCGCCCATCCGTCGGCGGAAAGGTCCTCCAGCATGCCGGCATGCTGGAGGATGAAGGTCACCTTGGGAGCGCTGGCCGCAAGCTCGGCCGCGCCTTGCATCTGTCCGGTGAACACCTGCAGGTCGAACGTCCAGCCGTAATCGGCAAGCCGCGCCACGTTGCGCTGCAGCGTCGGGTTGCGGGCGAGGTCGGGGCCGGCGGCAAATCGATATTGCGGGTTCTCGTGCCATTGCAGCTGCATGCGCAGGCCACGCATGCCGCGATATTTGGTGAGACGATCGAGCTGCAGGCGGACGTCATCGGCGAGAAAATCGGCGTAACCGACGATCGCGTGCGGAAAGCCGGTCTCGTCGGCGGCCTGTTGTACGTAGGCGACTTCGTCCTCGAAGCGATCCTTCGCCCAATTGGCCTGGACGTAGACCGAGCGCGTCACGCCGGTACCGGCAATGTCGGCGAGGAATTCGCTGATTGGGTAATCACGCCGGATCGCCTCGTACGGACCGAAGATACGTGGCTGCATCGGGCCATCGAGCCACGGCAGGTCGCGGCGCCGCCAGATGTGATGATGTGCGTCGATGATCTCGGTCATGCCCGGCCCCTGAAACGGCAAGCGACGAACCGACTTGCCCGCGGCGGCGACTTTTAGTGCATGATCCGGAAAAGTGGAAGCCGGTTTCCCGAAAAGATCATGCACCATCAAAATGTTAGAGTATCAATCGGTTCAATCTAAAGCGATTGCGCGCTAATCCCGCGGCGCAGCGCAAAGGAGAAGCGTCGGGCCGGCAATGATGTGCCCGCGCGGGGTGCCGGCGACGGCGGTTCGACGTTTACACTCCGGGCCGACGGTGGACGTCGGGCGGCCGCTCATTGAGCACGAGCCAATAAAGTCCCATCTGCACCACCGCCTGGGCAAACTGGGCAAAGTCGACCGGCTTGCGCACATAGCTGTTGGCGCCGAGGCTATAGCCTTGCAGCCGGTCCTTGTCCTCGACCGACGTCGTCAGGATGACCACGGGCAACAATCGGGTCCGTTCGTCGTTGCGGATTCGCCGCAGCACCTCGTGCCCGTCGATCTTCGGTAGCTTCAAGTCCAGCAGAATGAGCTGCGGCAGTTCGTTGCGGTTGCCGTCGGGGCCGGGCTCAAGCAGATACTCGAGCGCCTCGACGCCGTCGTGCGCGACGACCACTCGATTGCCGATATTGGCCTTGTTGAGCGCGCGCAACGTGAGCGCCTCATCCTTGGGATTGTCTTCGACCAGAAGAATGACCGGCTCGTGATTCATCGGGATGCTCCATGGCCTGCGCCCGGATTGGCGCGGTGAAGATCGTCATCGAGGGTGAAGAAGAACGTCGCGCCCTCGCCGACGGCGGCTTCCGCCCAGATGCGTCCGCCATGCCGGCGGATCACGCGCTGCACTGTCGCCAGCCCAATACCGGTGCCCTCAAACTCGGTCTTGGCGTGCAGGCGCTGAAACATGCCGAACAGCTTGCCGGCGTAAGCCATGTCGAAGCCGGCGCCGTTGTCGCGAACGAAAAAGACGCGCGGCTCGCCTGCAATCGCGCCGACCTCGATGCGGGCCCGCGCTCGCTGGCTGGAATATTTCCAGGCATTGCCGAGCAGATTTTCAACGGCAATCGTCATGAGCCGGGAGTCGCCTTCGACGATCAATCCATCGGCAACGGCAAAGTCGACCTCGCGGTTCGGGGCGGCGCGCACAAGCGCCGCGCCCACGGTTCGGACGATGTGCGACAAGTCGACCGAGGTGCGCTCGAAGTCGCTGCGCGTCACCTGCGCCAGAGCAAGCATGTCGTCGATGAGCTGCGACATCTGCTGGGCCGATTCGCGGACGTATGCGAGGTACCGCTTGCCGTCGTCGTCGAGCTTGTCGGCATAATCCTCGAGCAAGGCGAGCCCGAAGCCGTCGATGCTGCGCAGCGGCGCGCGCAAGTCGTGCGCTACCGAGTAGCTGAACGACTCCAACTCTTCGTTCTTGGCTTCGAGTTCGGCGACAAGCTTGGCGCGCTGTTCCGCCATTTCCCGGGCGGAGCGCGCTTCGACCGCTTCGAGCTCGGCGCGCAACAGCTGTTCGCGGATGCGCCGCGTCTCGTCTTCGAACTGCTTGCGCCGGATCTGGGCGAGGACGCGCGCGCGCAACAGGTCGAAATCGCTCGATTTGGCGATGTAGTCGTCGGCGCCGGCACCGAGCCCCTGAATCACCGCCTCGCGGTCCTCGACCGCGGTGAGCATTATGATCGGGATATCGCGGATGGCGGGCGAGTTCTTTGCCCGCCGGCAGGTCTCGCGGCCGCCGATGCCGGGCATGATCAGGTCGAGGAGCACGCAGTCGACCGGCTGCACCGCGAGCAGCTGCAACGCCTCCTCGCCGGAGCGCGCCAGAACGACCTCGTAGCCATCGGTCCGCAGGACCTCGGCAAGCTCCTGCAGGTGGGTTTCGCTGTCGTCGACCGCGAGGATTTTCTTCGGCGCCGCGAGGCTCGCGGTGGCGAGCTCCTGCGCGCGATCCTGGACGCGGCCGCGAGCGCTGCGCAGCATCGCCTGCAATTTGGCAAGGATGACGGCGATGTCCTCGTCCTTGCGGACGAAGGCGTCGGCGCCGGCATCGAGCGCATGGACCTCGGCGCCGCGTTCCTCCGAGGCCGTGAGCAACAGGCACGGCAGGCCGCGCAGCGCCGCATCGAGTCTGATGCGCCGGATCACCGTGGCGCCGTCGATCCCCGGCAATTGTCCATCGACGATGGCGGCGCTCGGCCGCTGATCCGACGCGAGGCGCAGGCCGTCCTCGCCGCTATCGCAGACGATTACCCGGTAGGAGGCGCGCTCCAATGCGGCCTTCAACGCCTCGCGAAACGTGACGCTGTCGTCGATGACGAGAACCGTCTCGACGCCGGGCGCAGCGAGGTTGTCGTTGCGGCGGACAAGTTCACGCGCGCGGGCTACCACGTAGCTCGCATCGTAAGGTTTGCCGACATACTCGTCGGCGCCGGTGGTGAGTCCGCGGACCCGGTCGTGGATTTCCGACTCGGTCGACAGCAGCATCACTGCCGTATCGGATGTGGAAGGCATCGAGCGGATGTCTTTCAGCAAGTCGATGCCGTCGCCGTCCGGCAACAGGATATCGAGGATCACCAAAGCGAAGCTCTGTTCGGCGAGCTTGCGCCGAGCTTCCTCGATGGTGGCGCAAGCGACAGCGGGCAACGCCGCCGCGTCGAGGATTTCAGTCAAGTGCATGCGCACGGTCAGACTGTCATCGACAACAAGTACGTTCACGGATGCGTCTCCATGCCCGCGCCGCACAGCGCAGCAAGCCGCGGCGCGATTTCGCTAAGACCGAGGACATGCGTCGCCGCGCCGAGGATCGCCGCTTCACGCGGCATGCCGTAGACAACCGAGCTGGCTTCGTCCTGGGCGATGGTCAGGCCGCCGGCTTGGCGGATTTTGAGCAAGCCGAGCGCGCCGTCGCGCCCCATTCCGGTCAATAGACAAGCGGCCGCGCTAGGCCCGTATTCCGCCGCAACGGATTCGAACAACACGTCGACCGACGGGCGGCAGAAGTGACGCTCGGGGCTGTCCGTCAGGCGCAAACGGCCGTCGCGCACCACCAGGTGACGATCGTTGGGCGCGATCGCGACTCGGCCGGCGACCGAGATCACCGGCATGCCGTCGCGCGCGTAGCCGACGGGGCGCTCGGTTTGGGCGTCGAGCCAATCGGCAAAGGCGGAGCCGAACGGCTCGTTGATATGCAGCACCAGCAGGATCGGCAGCCGAAACTGCCGCGGCAGGTCACGAAGAATCTCGAGAACGGCGCCGGGTCCGCCGGTGGAGGCGCCGATCGCGACTAGATCGTGCGGGCGCGCGGCGCTCGCGCCGTCCGGCGGTCGCGGCGCCGCGGGCTTGCGCCTGTGCAGTGCCGTCAAACGGGCGCGCGGATGGGTGATGACGCGAATCTTCGCAATAAGCTTCACTGCGGCGACGAAGCGGCGTCCCCATGTGTCGGCACTTTCGGTTTCGGCCGGCTTCTCCAGGACATCGACCGCGCCCGCTGCCAGCGCCTCGTAGATCTTGAACAGTTCGCCGCGGTTGATCGAAGCGGACACCATCAGGATCGGCGTCGGGCAATGCGCCATGATGTATTCGGTGGCGGCGAGCCCGCTCATCACCGGCATCATCATGTCCATGGTGATGACGTCGGGCCGCGCTTGCAGACAGAGTTCGATGGCGCGCTTGCCATCGTCGGCCTCGCCGACCACTTCAATATCCGGGTCGCCGGCGAGAATCTCCAGGAGGTGCTTGCGTACGGTCGCGGAATCTTCGGCGACGACCACGCGCGTTTTCTTAGCCACGTTCAGCTCACCATCGGCTGGATCATGGAAAGGAGCTCAGCCTGATTGAACTCGCTCTTGACGATGTAGCCGTGAGCCCCGATATCGCGTCCGCGCTGGCGGTCCTCCGGCGCCGAACGCGAGGTGACCAGGATCGCGGGAATGTCGCGCAGTGCCGCGTCGGAGCGGATGCGCTCGACGAACGTAAAGCCGTCGATGCCGGGCATTTCCACGTCACAGAGGATCAGGGCGAAACGCTTGCGCCGGGCGAGATCGAGGCCTTCTTCGCCGGAACTGGCGACGTCGACGTCGTAGCCGGCCGATTCGAGGATGCTTTTCTCCAACATGCGCGTCGTCAATGAATCGTCGATCACCAGCACCGGCGGTTTCGCCGGCGCGGCGGCGAGTTCGGCGGCGCGCGCGCCGTGGGCCGCGGCCACAAGACCGTCGGGATCGAGAACCAGTTGCGGGTAGCCTTCGCTGTCGAGTGCCGCGCCAAGCGTCAGCGGGCTTGAGTTGATGCGGTCTGGCAGCGGACGGACGACCATTCGCGCCGTGCCGACCAGCTGCTCGACACCAATCGCCGCGATTCGCCCCGATCCGGCTACGATGATTGCGGTCCAGGTGCGGCCTGTGGACCAGGGAGCGCCGTTCAGCGCGGCAGACAGTGGCACAAAAGGCACCGCGTGATCCTCGTAGAGGATCGACGCGCCGGCCGCGGCGCAGGCGATGTCGCCGGATGCCAAGCGCAGAATCCGGCGCACGCCGTCGAGCGGCAACGCCACCGGCCCGCCGCCGTCTTCAGGTAAGACGATCAGCGCCGGGATAGAGGTTATCGAGCGGGGAACCAGCAGTTCGAACGTCGCGCCGCGGCCCGCATCGGTGGTCACGGAGATTTCACCCCCAAGCCGCTCGAGTGCCTCGCGCACGATGTCGAGTCCGACGCCGCGTCCGGAAACATCCGTCACCTGGGCGGAGGTGCTGATGCCGCCGCGCAGCAGGATGTCGACCAGTTCCTCGGCGCTGAGCCCGTTCGAGGCAGGATTCAGGAGCCCGCGCTGCACCGCCACCTGGCGCACGGCTGCGAGATCGATGCCGCGTCCGTCGTCGCGGCAGAGGAATAGAATTTCTGCCCCGCGGCGCGAAACCTCGACGGCAATTCGCCCCGCCGCCGGCTTGCCCGCTTGCAGGCGCTCGTCCTGCGGCTCGATGCCGTGGGCGACCGCATTGCGTACGAGCTGAATGAGGGCGCCCTGGATCCTTCCGAGCACTTCGGCATCGAGTCGAATATCGCCGCCGGCACCCTCGAAATTCACTTGTTTGCCGAGGGCTCGCGCGCTGTCGCGGGCAGTGCGCTTGAGCGCCATCAGAACGCTGTCGATGGGGATGAGCTTCAAACCCTCAGCCGCATCGCGCAGCTGCCGGAGCTCGCGGTCCACTTGGGTGATGGTGGTGTCGAATTCATTGGCCAGAGCGCCGATTTTGCGGCGCAGCTCTTCGACAAGCGTAGATGATTGGTTCAATCCGCCGGCGGCCGGACGGCCCGGCTCGGTAACGGCCTTTGCAGCCAGTTGTGCGCGCAGCAAATCGGCGAGATGCCCGAGATGCTCGATGGTCGCGGCGCTGCGGCGCACAGCGTTCACGCGGGCATAGGTCTCGGTTACGCCGTCAATCACCGCGTCGGTGTCCGCGAGATCGGCGCGAATCGCCCTCTGCGCGTCCCTCGCGGAGTCCGCAGCGACGCCATTCGCCGCCGCTTGCGCCGTGCTTGCCGGTAACTCATCCGCTGCGGCCGGGCCGTGATCGACACCGTTGTTGCCGTCGTCCGGCACTAGGGTCACAATCTGGCTGCCGATCTCGTCGAGGTGCGTGAGGATCGTATCGATCTTCTCGCGCGCAATACCCTGCGGACTGTCGCGAAACGGTACCAGTGCGTCTTCGATCGCGTGCGCCCGTTCGGCGATGGCCGATTGGCGCACCACACGGGCGGCGCCCTTAAGGGTGTGGGCAAGGCGCAGCAGCCGCTGCACCGCGGCCGCGCTCGCGCCCTTATTTTCCAGTTCGAGAATACCCTGCGCGAACTGGTCGAGCAGGTTGCGGGCCTCCGGTCGGAAATAACGATACGGGTCCTGGGCCATGCGCTGAGCCTTGCTAAGCCGTACGCTCATTGCCGCGGCGGCGAGCAGCGAACGGCTCGGTGCCGTGCTCGCGGGGCGAGCGAATGAATGTGTCAGGCCGCCATGTGCGGCTTGATGATGCGCAGAAGGTCCTTCGACAGCACCGCCATCTGCGAGACCGTCTGCAGGGTTTGCCCGGCGCTGGTTTCGGTTTCCATGGACGCTTGCGTCACGTTGGCGACCGCCACGTTGACCTGCTCGACGGCGGTCGATTGCTGCTTGGTGGACAGCTCGATCTCGCGCGCCGCGTCGGTCGTCGTGGCGACGAGACCGGCGATCTGCTTGAAGGCGGAGGCAAGATCGCCGAATTGCCGTGAGCCGGCGTCGACCGCTTTCGATCCGGTTTCAGTCGCCATCACCGTGGTATTGACCGCGCTGCGGACGTCTTCGATCAAGACCCGCACTTCCTTGGTCGACCCGCCGACGCGGTCGGCGAGGTTGCGAATTTCCTCGGCGACGACGGCGAACCTCTTGCCGGCCTCGCCGGCGCCCGCCGCCTCGATGGTGGCGTTGATGGCGAGGATGTTGGTCTGCTCGGCAAGCTCGGAAACGATGTCGAGCACCGCGCCGATTTCCTGGGACTTTTTGCCGAGCTCGAGCATATGCGAGACGATCTGGTCGACTTGCCGACGAATGCTGGAAATCGATTCCTGGGTCATGTCGACGGTGCCGTGGCCGGCGCGGGCGGCATTGGCGGTCGCCTCGGCGTTGTGCGCCACCCGCTGCGCGCTCTCGGCGATCTGCCGCGACGAAGCCAGCAGTTCGTTGATCGTGGTCGAGATCTCGGTCATGGCGGTGGCCTGTTCCTTGGCGCCGGAAGCCTGCTGATTGGCGGCCGATTGCAGCTCGGTCGAAGAGCTGCGCACTTGGCCGACCGCCGCGCCGATCTGCTCGGAGAGTGAACGGGTGATGAGCCAGCCGATGGCACACACGGTGACCATGCCGATCAGCCCGCCCCAGATGATGATCATTTGCGTCATGTCGGCGCTCGCGCGCGCCTCTTCGGTTCGCCTTTTCAACAGATCCTGCTCAGTTTGATCGGCCTCCGCGACGATGGCGCGAACTTGGTCCATGTAGGCTTTGCCGGCATTGGTCAACACAACCTTGAGCGCGGCGTCGAACCCTTCGGCGCGGCGCAAATCAATCGTCTGCTTCAGTTCCGCGAGCTTGTCGTCGATCGGCTGAGTCAGCTTGGCCAGCCTGCGGCTCTGATCGGGATTGTCGGAAACCACCTTGCGCAGGTCGGCGAGCGTCGTCTGGATGGCGGCGAGGCCCGATTGGTACGGTGCCAGATAGATTTCGTCGCCGGTGAGCACGTAGCCGCGTTGACCGGTCTCGGTGTCCTTCAATCCAGACAGAAGATCGGCAAGTTTGGTGCGAACCTCATGGCTGTGCGCGACCCAAGCGTCGTTTTCAATCAAGAGGTAGGCGTTGCGGTAGGATACGACCGCAATCAGAACCACTGTCAGCGCCGATAGACCGAATCCCGCGACCAGCCGCCGGCCGACAGTCCAATTGCTGAATATGCTCATGGCTCGCTCCTCATGCTAAAGACGGTCCGGGCGTTTTCGAGCGCCGCGATGATGGAAGGAAGATGCAGTACGGGCCGTACCGCATCCGCGGAGCGAACGAATTCGGGCGCGTAGCTACGTAGCCGTTCGGGCGACTGCTGCGGCAGAATGGCGTCGGCGGGCACACGCAGATGGCCTTCGAACAGGTCGAAGGCCAGCGCGACTGGCGCCGTCACGGCCGTCACGAGCCAGCGCGGCACCTCCTGGTGCGGCGCCTGTCCCAGCACCGCGCGCAGGCCATAGACCGGCACGATGGCACCGCGAAAGCCGGCAATGCCGATCAATGCGGCATCGCTGGCCGGGATCGGCGTCACGCGGCGATCGGCGAATAGCCCGCCGACTTCCGAGAGGCGAATGGCGCAGGGTTCCGCGTCTACTCGAATGGCGAGCAGATCGTGTCTGACCGCCGCGCCGGTGCGCACCGGAGCGGCAAAGGCGCGGTCGAACGCCGCCCGCAGTTCAGCGACGCGCAACGCCAGCTGCGACGATGCCCCGGTCATGGGCGTCCTCCGCATTCTGCAATGGCCGATTGGCAGAGCGCGATCAGGGCGTCGCGGGAAAAGCCGCCGCCGAAGAGGAGCAGCCGCGCGACGTCCTCGCGCTTGAGCAAGAGCAGCGCCTGGGCCAATTGCCGGCGCGCTCCGTCGCGATCGCCTGCGTGGCGCGCCAGCAAACCGCAATGCAGGCGGGGCATGGCGAAGGCCGGGTCGAGATGCGCGGCGAGCCGGTCATGCTCCATGGCGCGCGCCGGTTCGCCAGCATGTTCGCGGCAGAGCGCCAGCACGTAGTGGGCGCCGGCATTCAAGCCGTCGAGCAGCAGCAGGCGATGGCAGGTCTCCTCGGCCGCGGCAAGCTGGTCGTCCTGGGCGAGCAGTACCGCCTTCACCAGCAGCACGTCGGCATCGGATTCGGCTTCCGGCGGCCCGCTGCGCACGTGATCGAGCGCCTCGTCGAAGCGTTCATGGCGCAGCAGATCGAGGGCGGGCGCGAGTTGCCAGGGCGCCGGGTGTTGCAAGGCCGGCGATCTTTTGCCGTCGGCCGCAGGAACCAGCGCGGCGACCCGCGCGCTCGCCTGCTGGATCGCGTCTACCCACGCCGCCGAGCTCGATGGCGGCGATGACGGTGGCCCTGCGTGTGCCGTTTGCAGCGGTGCAGATTCATGGACGTCGCTGCGCAGCGGGCGCAGATGCTCCTTGCGGCGGTAATAGAACGTGTCGTGGCTGTGGCACAGGTGAAAGTCATCGGAAATGCCGCGCAGCGTCTCGGCGTGGCCGAGAAAAAGATATCCTCCAGGCGCCAAGGCGGCGGCGATGCGGGCGACGGCGGCACGCATCTGCTCCGGCGCGAAGTACATCAGCACGTTGCGGCAGAAGATGACGTCGTAGGCTCCTTGCCGCCATAACGCCGGATCGTTGCGCGCCAGGTTTCCTTCGCCGAAAGAGACGGTGCGGCGCACCTCCTCGTTGAGCACCAGCTCGCGATGGTCGGCGCGGAACCATTTGTCCCGGATGTCGGCCGCTACCTCGCGCAAGGCCCATGCCGAGTAACGCGCGCGCGCGGCCTTCTGCAAAGCCGCAGGATTGAGATCGATCGCCCGGATGAGCACGTTCCAGGACGGATCGGCGATGGCCTCCCGCACGACGATCGCCAGCGAATAAGCCTCCTCGCCCGACGCGCAACCGGCGGACAGCAGGGACAGGGATTTGCAGCTTTCGCGGCCGCGCATGAGCGCCGGCAATGCCGCCTGCGCGAGGGCGCGGAACTGGTCGTTGTGGCGGAAGAAATAGGTTTCGCCGACCGTCAGTTCCCGCGCCAGGGCGGCGAGTTCGCACGGCGGCGCTTCTTGTTCGAGGCTCGCCAGGTAGCCGGCTGTGCTGGTGCAACCTTGCTTCAGTCGGCGCTGGAGTAATTCTTCGAGCAGGGCAAACTTCACGTCCTCGAACTGCAAACCGATCTGTTCTGCGATCGCGTTGCGAAAGCGCTCCACGTCGCTCCGCGTCGCCCGGACGCTCACAGTGCTGCTCCGGCGGCGTCGAGCCGTGCCAGCAACTCTTCGGGAACGAGACGGGCGGCGCGCAAAAACACGATCAGCCTGCTGTCGCGCGCCCCGATCGCGGTGACGGTTTCGGTCGCCGCGTCGCGCAGGAGCGGCGGCAATTCGCCAACTGCGTCGTCGGCGAACGCGGCGATGCCAACGATGGTTTTCACCGCCAGCGCGATCGGCCGCGGCGCCGCCTTTAGGGCGACCAGCCGTGTGGCAGGGTCGGCCTGACCGCCGATGATGAGAGCAAGATCGATCACCGGTACTGGCGCACCGCGAATCACGCTCAGACCTCGCACCCATTCGGGCGCACCGGCAATTCGCTCGATGGGCAAAAGACGCATGACTTCGCCGACTTGCGCGATCGGCAGCGCACACAGCAGGGCGCCCGCCTGGCACACCAGCCACGACCTCCGGTCGTCTTGGTCAGCGCCTATGGCGCCTGCTGCCGGCCGATCGTGCCGGAGCGCAGCCGAGTTCGATGTTGGCATCATGGCCGGGCGGCTGCCCCCAGGCTCGCGATCACCTGCGTTACCGCCTCGCGCGCAAACGGCTTGTTGAGCGGGGCAGCGAGCCTGATGCCGTGCCGAGCGCCGATGCGCTGCACGGCTTCAAGCAGCGCAGGCCGGCCGCCGCTCATGAGCTGGACGGTGCCGCCGTAGCGGCGGGCGCCGAGGCCGCGCAGGACGTCGATGGCGTCGGAACGCAGCAAGGCCACGTCGAGGAAAATGACGGCGGGATGGCCGCCGTCGATTGCCGCCAGCGCGTCTTGAGCCATGTCGAAGCTCGCGACCTTCAGGCCGAGCTGCATCAGCGTGGCTTCGATGAACTGCCGCACCTTGATATCGTCGTCGATGACGACGGCGAGCCGCGGATCGGCGGCAACGCAAGCGGTACCGGTCTCGCCCATGCTAAAACCTCGCGCACGCCGTCGGCATTCGGCCGCAAGGCAGTGATGATGTTGATGGAGGTTGTAGACGATGAGTGTTAAAGCTTGGCCGTAAAGCCAAACACTTACGTGGACTTCCGTAGACGTGGCATATGCGTTGCTTGCGGTATCGAAATGCTCTTAAAACCTTTCGCGGACCGGAGCATGGTCAGTTTCCATAGTGCGGGAACAGGCGGAGAAAAATATGCGCATTGTTTGCATCGGCGGCGGCCCGGCAGGGCTGTACTTCGGTTTGCTGATGAAGAAGGAGAATCCTGCGCACCGGGTGACCGTAGTCGAGCGCAATAAGCCCTACGATACGTTCGGCTGGGGGGTGGTGTTCTCCGATGCCACCATGGAGAACATGCGCG
>Ga0335085_10002548_pt1 | contig 33678 bp, 39 predicted proteins | sample Lox_Sample_45_FD_206712 | JGI IMG/M metagenome (GOLD analysis project Ga0335085, IMG submission 206712) | Soil microbial communities from Loxahatchee National Wildlife Refuge, Florida, United States - Lox_Sample_4.5 | ecosystem: Environmental > Terrestrial > Soil > Wetlands | place: USA... | reverse complement strand
CCGACGATGTTTACAGCCTGGCCGAACTGGTGCGGCGCCAGCGCGGCGGCGCGGCGGTGGTGCTTGGCGCGCTATCGCCGCGCACACGCAACGCGCAGGTGGCGCTCTACCAGTCCGGCGATGTCGACTTCCTGGTGGCGACGGATGCCATCGGCATGGGCATCAACATGGATGTCGACCATGTCGCGTTCTCCGCGCTGGAGAAGTTCGACGGCATCGGCGTGCGCGGACTGAAGCCGGAGGAGATCGGCCAGATCGCCGGACGCGCCGGTCGCCACATGAACGACGGCACGTTTGGCGTCACCGCCGAAGCCGAGCCGCTCGACGAAGAGGTCGTCGGACGCGTGGAAAGCCACCGTTACGAACCGGTGCGCGTGCTGCAGTACCGCAACTCGGCGCTGGCGTTTCATTCGCTTGATGCTCTGCTGACCGCATTGGATGAATCGCCGCCGACACGCGGGCTGGTGAAAGCCCGTCCGGCGATGGATTACACCTCGCTTCGTATTCTCGCAGCCCACGACGAAATCCGCGACATGGCGCGCGCGCCGGCGGCGGTGAAGCGGTTATGGGATGCCTGCCAGCTGCCGGACTTCCGCAAGCTGTCGCCGGACGAACATGTGAAGCTGGTCGAGCAGATCTATCGCCACCTGATGAGTGACGAAGGCGCGCTGCCGGAAGAATGGCTCGCACGCCAGGTCGAGCGGCTGAATGAAACCGAAGGCGACGTTTCCACCCTGTCCGGACGGCTCGCACAAATCCGCACCTGGACCTATGCCGCGCATCGGCCTGGCTGGGTGCGTGACGCCGGGCACTGGCAGGAGAAGACGCGCGAGATCGAGGACCGCCTGTCGGATGCGCTGCACGAGCGCCTGACGCAACGTTTCATCGATCGCCGCACATCGGTCCTCATGCGCGCCTTGCGCGACGACGATCTGATGGATTTCCGCCTCGATGAATCCGGCGGCGTGGAGTTGGGCGGCGAAGTTCTTGGCAAGCTGGAAGGATTCCGCTTCACGCCCGATCCGCGCGCCGAAGGTATCCATGGCCGCACCCTGCGCACGGCGGCGTTGCGCGCGCTGGAAGGGGAATTCGTGGCGCGGACCAATCGGCTGGCCGAAGCGGACGACGCGGCGATCACGCTCAGCGAACACGGCCGGCTGTGGTGGGAAGGCGCCATCGTCGCGCGGCTGACAGCAGGCCACAGCGCGCTGGCGCCGAACATCAGTGTGCTGACGGACGAGAACCTGAAGCCAGAACTGCGCGAGCAGATCCAGAGGCGGCTCGATCGCTGGATCGAACAGCGCATCGAAGCGCGGCTCGAACCACTGATGGCGCTGCGCCGCGCAGCCGATGTGAAGGCCGGGTCGGCGATCGCGCTGGTCGCCGAGGCGCGCGGCATTGCGCATCAACTGTGCGAAGCCCTCGGGTCGCTATCGCGCAACGATGCGACCCTTCCGCCGGACATCCGTGCGGCGTTGCGCGACCTGCGCGGCTTCGGCATCAAGTTCGCGCGACGCTCGATCTATCTACCGAAGCTGATCCGGCCCGATGCGGCCGCGCTGCTCGCGCTGTTGTGGGCGGTGAAGCGCGGCCTCGACCACATTCCGCCGGCGCCGCAGGCCGGCCTCACCTCGTTCGAGATCGATGAAGAGACACCGCATGGATTTCTCGAAGCCGCCGGCTTTCGTGTGATCGGCAATCGCGCCGTGCGCCTCGACATCCTCGATCGCCTCGAAGATGAGCTGGAAGCCGCCGCGAAGGACGGCCGCAATGCGGATGCGATGATGCCGAAACTTGTGTCGTTCCTTGGCACCGATGTCACGACGCTCGAACGTGTGCTCGGCAAACTCGGCTGGCGCAAGATCGAAGTCGCCGGCGAACCACCGACAAGCGTGTGGCGCCACAAGACGGATCATCCGCAACCGCAACGGCCGCAGCACAAGCCGCACAAGTCCAAACCGGAGCGCAGGCCGAAGGTGAAGATCGATCCGGATTCACCGTTCGCAAAACTAGCTTCGCTGGTGACCTCGAAATGAGCGCGGCACTGCGCATCGACAAATGGCTGTGGCACGCGCGGTTCTACAAGACGCGCGCGCTGGCGCAGTCGGCCGCCGCCTCCGGCCGCATTCGGCGCAACGGAGTCCGTATTGAGAAGGCGGGCAGCGACGTAAAGCCGGGTGACGTCCTCACCCTGCCCCGCGGCCGCGAAATTGTGGTTGTCCGCATCCTGGCCTGTGGAATCCGCCGAGGCCCAGCCAAAGAAGCACAAGCCCTCTACGAAATCGTCGCGGACCCCGCGCTTGAAAGGAAGCCCTCCGCCGCTTATTGACGGAACGACCGGCTATCGCCTTCGGAGCATGGAATGACATTCGTCGTCACCGACGCCTGTATCAAGTGCAAGTACATGGACTGCGTGGAAGTCTGCCCCGTGGACTGCTTCTACGAGGGCGAGAACATGCTGGTGATCGACCCGGATATCTGCATCGACTGCGGGGTCTGCGAGCCGGAATGCCCGCCTGAGGCCATCAAGCCGGACACCGAGGCGGGACTGGAGCGCTGGCTGGTCGTGAACTCCGACTATTCCAAGAAATGGCCGAACATCACCCGCAAGGGGACCGCTCCCGCAGATGCGAAGGACTGGGAAGGCAAGGAAAACAAGTTCGAGCTGTACTTTTCGGATAAACCCGGCGAGGGCTCGTGAAATTATCCTTTAATGGCTTTTGTGACGCACCTGACCCCTTGGGCCAGTGGGCAGTCTAATACTCTGAAATCGTTCAAAGTTTTCATCCCTAAAGAATAATTCCTCCTTTTCTTTCAATACGTTGAGCGAATCGGGCTTCACAAAAGCGCAATTTTGTGATACACATTGCGTCGTCGGTACCGGCAGAGAAAACGGCCAATTTCACGCCCAGACCCTGCCCCCGCGAGTTCTGATGCACGCCGCCGGATGGGCCCCCGAACCTCCGGTCCTCATGTGTCAGGCGTCGAGGGTACCGTCAGTCAAAATGAGCGGGGTGGATACTGCGTTGCGGCGTAGCGAGCGCTTGTGCGCTCACGATGCTGCGGAGAATGGACAAGGGTATGACGACGACAGCTGCAGTGAAGAAGAAGGTTCCGGCGAATTCCAACCGGAAGCACGAATTCAAGGCCAACGACCATGTGGTGTACCCCACCCACGGCGTCGGCAAGATCACCAAGGTCGAGGAACAGGAAGTCGCGGGCATGAGGCTCGAGGTCTTCGTGATCACCTTCGACAAGGACAAGATGACGCTCCGCGTTCCGACCGCGAAGGCGAAGGCCGTGGGCATGCGCAAGCTCGCCTCGCCCGATACGCTGGCCAATGCGCTGAACACGCTGAAGGGGCGCGCCCGCATCAAGCGCACCATGTGGTCGCGCCGCGCCCAGGAATACGAAGCGAAGATCAATTCGGGTGATCTGGTCTCGATCGCGGAGGTCGTGCGCGACCTGCACCGCGCATCGGGCCAGCCGGAGCAGTCCTATTCCGAGCGTCAGCTCTATGAAGCCGCACTGGCCCGCATGGCGCGCGAGCTTGCCGCTGTCGAGCGCATCGACGAGCAGGCCGCCGTGAAGCGGCTTGAAGGCGCGCTCCTGAAGAAGGCGGCCTAACGGTTCAGAACCAGAATACCGAAAGGCCCGGATGACCTCCGGGCCTTTCTCCTTTCAGGCAAGCATCAGCCGTAATTCAGGCGCGCCGCCCATTTGTCCAGCATGCCCTTAACCGGGCCGAGTTCTGCCTCGTAGTGCTTCCAGAGTCCGACACCTTCGCCGGACAAGCCCTGTAAGACCTGCGTCGAGCTCGGCGTGCCGATGGCGCGCGATCTGGCGTGCCCGGCAAAGTCGAGCAGCTCGTCGCGCCAGGGAAGTCCAAGAAACTCGCAGACGCGGCCTGCTTCGCCGGTCAGGTCAGCCACAACCGCTTCATGCCGAACCTCATGCCAGGCAAGGCCGAGCTTCGTTTTGTAGATCCCGGCCAGCTCCATGGCGGCATCGTAGAATTTCGCTGCCCGGTCGATGTCGAGAAACTCGAAGGTCGAGGAATTGATCACGAAGGAGCGGCGGAAGCACGACAGCACCACATCGCGCGGATCGCGCAGCGCAAACAGAATCCTGGCCTCCGGAAACAGTTTCGCGACGATCGGCAGCTTCATCATCGTCAGCGGATATTTGTCGACGAAAACCTTCCCTTGCACATTCGTGCCCTGCTCGCGCACGCGCGCCCAGTAATGCGCGCGCCAATGCGCGAGCTCCTCCTTGCTCAAGCCGGCAAGACGATCGCGTCCGGCATCATCCGACAGGAGTTCCGTGGCGATCTCGCCCAGCATGTCGCGCTCTTCCAGGGTCGCGACATCGGGGTGCGCTGCGAGGATGGTCTCAAGCAGCGTTGTGCCGGAACGCGGAAAGCCGATCAGGAACGCATGAGCGGTAGCGGCGCCGCGCGTATCTTCCGGCGCGTGCTGACGAGTAGCGGACCACTGATCTCCGGGAGCATCGGAGAAATAGTCCGACAGCCAGCGACAGTAGTCGGCCGCCGTATTTCCCGGTCTGTCATAAACGGCCGCGTAGAGCCGGAACTTCTCGCGATTGCCGGCCGCGTACGCGGCGAACGCCTGCGCGTAGCGGGCATGCGCATGCCGAAGATCGCCGAGGATCCCCCTCGCCAATGCGCCGTCGAGCGGCGCAGGCGGCGGCATCGCGATGAGACGCTGCACGATCGGTTCGGCTTCCCCGAGCTTGCCCTCGCCAATCGCAATGCTCGCCAGCACCATCAAGGATACGTAATCGTTTGGCCGAAGTCCGAGCGCAAGATTGGCGAGGCGTCGCGCCTCGCTCCAGTCGGCGCGGCGCTGCGCAAGGTTCGCCAGGCGCGCGATCGGCTCGACAAATCGCGGATCGAGCGCCACGGCACGCTCGTAGTGCGATCTCGCTTCCACCAGTAAGCCCGTCGACTCCAGGGCCCAGCCGAAACTGAACCGCGCCACCGCGAAGTCCGGCGCGAGCCTGACCGATCCCTTGAGGACATCCAGCGCCTCCGGCCAGCGGGCATGCTGGCCGAGCAAAAGCCCGTATGCATTGCGCGCATGCAGATCGCGCGGCGCGATCTCCACGGCCTGTGCCAGATCGGCCAGCGCTTCCTGATCCCGGCCCTGCTGCAACAGCCAATAGGACCGCAGGTTCAGCAGCATCGGATGCAGCAGCCCGTCGTCCAGCGCGCGGCGCGCCAGTTCGACTGCTTGCGGCAGATTGTTCGACTGGACGGCGGCTTCGATGTCGGCGAGCATCCGTGCGTCGGCGGCGGTATTCCTCAACGGCGAGTTCTCCGATTCATTCCGCTTCTCTAGCGATTCGATGGTGCGCGCCGCAATTCCCATTCACTCGGCGGCTTGCGAGCGAAGCCTGGGCTGTTCCGGGAGAATCTCGATGGCTTCCGGCATGGCCGCTTCGATCTCAAAGCCGTTCATGCGTTCGATCCAGCCGCGCACGCGCACATGCTTGCCGGCATAGGACGCCGGATCGATGTTCGCGGCACGAAAGGCCTTCAGGTCTTCCGGCGCGATGGTCACGGTGAAATCCGTGCGCCAGTCGCGGCCGAAATTCAGATAGCCGCGGCCGCCGCGCACGCTGGCATTCATCACCTGTCCTTCGACAATCTGGAACGTGCCGAGGTCGGATGCACGCAAGGATTCAGGTGCCCGGACCGCGTAGGCACGCGATGACCAGATCCCGCGATGCGCCCCGCGCGCCTCAGCTTCGGCCGCATACAATTCGTTGGCGCATTCCGGCCGGTCCGGCGCAACGGAGACTCGCGCCAGCCCTCGCCGCAGCATGGACACCTGCAGCCAGGGTTCGTCGCGATCGGTCGTCTCGATCTGCGCCCGCAAGCGGCCGTAACGGTCCTCCTTCGGCTTCTGCGCATGAAGGATGGCCGTTTCGTTGATGGTCAGATCGCCGAGCGCAGCCATTGCCGCGTCGTGGAACGATCCTGCCGCCGGATTCATGTCATTGCCCGGCAGCAGCAGGCCCTCGGGCTTGATCGCGCGGCCATCGGTCAGCACCAGGACGCCGTTTTTCTCCACCCGGACAACATGGGCCTGGGCCACTTCGACGGGCGGCAGGCAGGCGGGCAAAGCGCCCGCGCTCGCGGGAGCTGCCGAGAGTCCCGCCAAAATTGCCAACAACCCCAGCCGAATCATCCGCTTTCCTGCCCCTCCAGACCGATCCTGCCCAGCCATTCAAGCCCTGCAAGGGACACTTGCCGGCATGGTTGCACGCTTGGGAAAACCATGTGCCCGCAGGTCCAATTGCCCTCGAACGGCCCCAATTGCTATATGATATGTGTTCGCATCCGGAAGGTCAGGAGGGACCCATGGATCGCTATCACATCATCAAGGTCTCGATTGTCGCGCTGGCCATAATTGCCGCGGTCGCTGGGATGGATGCGACCCAAGGCGGACGGCATGCCTCCGCATCGACTCAGTCGCACTACAGCGCGGCAATCCAGTTGCAGGAAACGGCGTGGCGCGCGACGACATGCTTTGCCCGCTCCATCGCCCACGCGCTCTTGCGCTACTGAGCCGAGCCTAGACCGCCTGATACCAGTCCACGCCATCGGCATCGCGTCTGCGCGATAGTTGCCCACGCGCGATCAGGCAGTTCAGATGGGCTAAACTCTCGCCCGTTGCCATGCCGAAATTTCCGCTGGTGATACGGCTGCGGAAGAGCGCCGGAAACACATCCACGGCCCGCTTTGGCTCCGCGCATAATTCAATCAACTTCGCCATGCCCTGCTCATGCATGTCGATCAGCTCCTGCAGACGAAGACCAACGCCTCGGAACGGCTCGTTGTGCGATGGCAGAACGAGGATATCTTCCGGCAGCAGCGCCTTGAACTTGGCGCAGGAATCGAGCCAGTCCTGCAAGGGATTGGCCGCGGGCTCCGTCGGAAACAGGCTCACATTCGAAGAGATGCGCGGCAGGATCTGGTCGCCGGAAATGATGATGTTCTCCTCGCGGCACCACAGGCATGCATGCTCCGGGGCGTGGCCGCGGCCGACAACCACCTCCCATTCGCGTGCCCCGATGCGAATGCGCTCGCCTTCCTGCATGCGGCGATAGGCGTTGGGCAGTTTGTAGACGGCGCGTCCGAAGCCGCCGAAGCGTGTCTTGTACTCGTCGATAGCGGTCTCGGGAAAACCCGCGGCGCGATAGAAGCGGATGCCTTCCGGTGGTGCTTCCTGTCCCGTGTCGGCGACGAGTGCGCGGCACATCAGGTAGTCGGTGCGCGTCATCCACATCTCGGCGTCGGACCGGCGCACCAGCCATCCGGCGAGGCCGACATGATCGGGGTGAAGATGAGTCACGATCACGCGCCTGATCGGCCGGCCGCCCATGGGACCCGCGAACAGCACCTTCCAGGCTTCCGCCGTCACCGAATCGTTGATGCCGGTGTCGACGACCGTCCAGCCATCGCCATCCTCGAGCAGCCACAAATTGATGTGATTGAGTTGCATCGGCAGACGCATGCGAATCCACTGCACGCCGGGCACGATACTGATCGTCTCGCCGGTCTCCGGCCGCGCCGCAAAGGGATAGTCCAGATTGCTGCCCGGCCGCGCCGCAGGTTCGTTAGCGCTCACGTGAAGAAACTTTCAATGTCGCTCCCCCGGACTATGGAGAGGCATGTTGCGGTGCGTCAAGCGCGGGACGGGATCGCTTGCGCATATGTAAGAGCCGTGGCCTATAGCGGCGGCAAAGACAGGGAAGGCCAAGCATGACAACTGCCGTCATGAACAACCGCGACCGCTACGGCACCGTGGCCATGACATTCCACTGGCTGATCGCGCTGCTGGTGATCGGCAATCTGTGCAGCGGCTTCTTTGTCGCCAACGTCATGGACGATGCGAACCCCTGGCATTTCACCGTCATCCAGATTCACAAATCTGTCGGCCTGACGATCCTGACACTCAGCGTGCTGCGGCTGGCTTGGCGCCTCGTCAACCCAATCCCGCCGCTGCCACCGGGGATGAGCCTGCCCTTGCGGATCACGGCGCGCGCCACGCACTTTCTGTTTTACTTCTTCATTATCGCGATTCCGCTGGCCGGCTGGGCGTGGACGTCGTCCTCGACGAAGGGCATTCCGACCAACTATTTCGGCCTATTCCCGTGGCCGAACATTCCCTGGCTCGCCGATCTGCCGCGCGAACAGAAGATCGCCAATGGACACATGTTCCACTCCTATCACATCTATCTCGCTTACAGCGCAGCCGTGCTGCTGGTGCTGCATGTGAGCGCCGCGCTGTATCATCAGTTCTTCCGGCATGACACGGTGTTGAAGCGCATGTGGCCCGGCACGCGCATCGAGGGACGCACATGAAAACGATCGCCCTGGCGATTGGCGCCGCACTGGCCGTCGCCGGTCCGGCGAGCGCTGCGCACTGGAACGTCGACACAGCGAAAAGCAAGCTCGGGTTCACGGTGACCTGGAACAAGGAGCCCTTCACGGCTGTCTTCAAGTCGTGGAAGGCGGATATCGACTTCGATCCGGCCGACCTCAGCCACGCGCGCGTATCGGCCACGATCGACACGGGCAGCGAGATGTCGGACGATTCCGAGACCGATGAGGGCGTGCATGGCAGTGTCGGCTTCGCCAGCGCGCAATTCCCCACGGCGAAGTTCGAGGCGACGAAGTTCGCCCGTGGTGCCGGCAACGCCTATTCCGCCGCCGGCACGCTGACAATCAGGGGGATCAGCAAACCGGTGACGCTGGACTTCAACCTGAACATCACCGGCGACACGGCGGTGGTGGTCGGCAAGGCTCGCCTCATGCGCACAGATTTCGGGTTGGGCACCACGCCTGAATGGGCGGGCGATACGCCGGTGGCGCACGACGTGACCGTGACGCTGAACTTGCGGGCAACGAAGGCCCATTAGGCAAGCGCGCCGCCCCCCATTACATTGACGGCATGGTCACCACGACAGCCGCAAATCTTCGCCCGGCCGACGCGCACGGCATTGCGCGAGCCGCCGAGATTCTGCTCGGGGGCGGTTTGGTCGCCTTCCCCACGGAGACCGTCTATGGCCTTGGTGCCGATGCAACCAACGACCGCGCAGTTGCCTCCATTTTCGAAGCGAAGGGCCGTCCGAAATTCAATCCGCTGATCATCCACGTGCCCGGCGTGGCCGAAGCCGAACGGCTGGTCGCGTTCACACCGCTGGCGCGCCGGCTTGCCGAGTCATTCTGGCCCGGACCGCTGACCATCGTTCTGCGGCGTAAACCCGATTCACCTGTGTCGCTGCTGGCCAGCGCCGGGCTCGACACCATCGCGGTGCGTTCGCCCGCCCATCCGGTTGCGCGCGAACTGCTGATATCCGCCGGACGTCCCCTTGCTGCGCCCAGCGCCAATCGCTCCGGTCGCGTCAGCCCGACAACGGCGCGGCATGTCGCGGACGATTTCGGCGAGCGGGTCGATCTCATATTGGATGGCGGTGCGACGACACTTGGCCTGGAGTCTACCGTGATCGGATTTGAGCGGGACCGCGCGATTCTGCTGCGCCCCGGCGCGATTGCCCGCGAGGACATAGAAATGATCACCGGACCGCTTTCGTCAACTAGCGGCGCGATTTCCGCACCCGGTCAGTTGCGGAGTCACTATGCGCCACGGGCGCGATTACGGTTGAATGCAGCGGATGTCGAGGCTGGCGAAGCGTTGCTCGCCTTTGGTCCTGACGTACCCGCTGGAGCGCGAACTGTTCGCAACCTGAGCAAGACCGGCGATCTGACGGAGGCTGCAGCCAATCTCTTCGCGATGCTGCGCGAATTGGATGCAAGCGGAACGGCGCGGATTGCCGTCATGCCGATCCCTAACGAAGGCCTTGGCGAAGCGATCAACGATCGGCTCGCGCGCGCCGCCGCGCCCCGAGGCGTCGAATGACAGTCGCACCCGGCATCATCGCGCGGCTGAAAGAGACAGCTGGACCAAAGGGCTTCACCGAGGACCCGCAGGAAATCGCGCCGCATCTTTCGGAATGGCGCAGCAAATATCACGGCCACACGCCCCTGATGCTGAAGCCCGCATCCACGGAAGAAGTGAGCCGCATCCTCGCGATCTGCAATGAGACACACACGCCGATCGTGCCGCAGGGCGGCAACACAGGCCTGGTCGGCGGCCAGATTCCGATCGGCGGCGAAGTGCTGCTCAGTCTCTCTCGCATGAATCAAATCCGCGACCTCGACGCGGAAGGCATGTCCATCACTGCGGAAGCGGGCGTGATCCTCGCGCAGCTCAAGCGCGCCGCCGAGGATGCCGGCCGGTATTTCCCTCTGAGCCTTGCATCGGAGGGCAGCTGCACGATCGGAGGCAACCTCTCCACCAATGCCGGCGGCGTGGATGTGCTACGCTACGGCAACGCGCGCGAGCTGGTGCTGGGGCTGGAAGTCGTCCTTGCGGACGGACGCGTGCTCGATCTTCTCCGGACCTTACGGAAAGACAACACGGGCTACGATCTCAAGCAACTCTTCATCGGTGCGGAGGGAACGCTTGGGGTGATCACGGCCGCCGCGCTGAAACTGTTTCCGCTGCCGAAGGAACGCGCCACCGCCTTTGCAGCGGTGCCCGATGTCGGGTCGGCCATCAAGCTGCTTGCCATGATGCACGACACGACCGGCGGCCTTATCTCCGCGTTCGAGTTGGTGCCGCGCATCGGACTCGACCTCGTGCTCGCGCATATTCCCCAGACGTCCGACCCCCTCACCGCTCCTTCGCCATGGTACGTGCTGATCGAAGCGACGTCCGGCGCCGGCGGAACCCTGGCGACCGTCTTTGCCGACGCGCTCGGCCAGGCGATTTCAACCGGCCTTGCATCAGATGCCGTCATCGCCTCCAGCGAAGCGCAGCGAAGTCAACTGTGGCGGCTGCGCGAGAGTTTGTCGGAAGCGCAGAAGCTCGAAGGCGCGTCCATCAAGCACGATATATCCGTCCCAATCGCCGAAATCCCGCGCTTCCTCGATCAAGGCATCGCAGCGGTGTCTCGCCTGATTCCGGGCGCGCGGCCGGTGCCGTTCGGCCATCTCGGCGACGGCAACATCCATTTCAATTTCAATGCCCCTCGAGGCGGCGACGAAGGCGCCTTCCTCGCGCGTTGGGACGAGGTCAATCGCGCCGTGCATGACATCGTGCTCCACTTCGAAGGGTCGATCAGCGCCGAACACGGCGTCGGCGTTCTCAAGCGGGCAGAAATCGCGCGCACGAAAAGCGCCACCGAAATCGAGATCATGCGGGCGCTGAAACGCACGCTCGATCCGCACAACATCCTCAATCCCGGAAAGGTGGTGACCGCCAGCTAGGCTGCCTTCGGCAGCACCGGCGGTTCGGACTTCGGCGGCGCGGGCAGAACGATCACGGTACCGGTTTCGCCTGCGTTCGACAGCGCGCTCATCACGGCCGTCACCACGGTGGCAAGATACGGCATGGTCTGGATCGCCAGCACGCACATCCACAGGATGGCGGCCGGATCGTCCCAGCCGCGATCGATGAACGTGACGATCACGGCAAGCACACCCAGGGTCAGCAGCGTGCATTCCTGCCACGCCAGACGCAGCGCCTGTCCGACAGCGGCGGGGTCTTCGCATTTGGGCGTGCGCAGAAACGGCTTCTTCGATGTGAAGAAGCCCGCCCAGACCGCCTTGGCAACCGTGTGCGTGAGTGCGAGACCGGCGGTCGACGCATACACGCCGCCGCGCACGCCTGAGCCGACCTTCTTCGGATAGAGCAGCAGCGTCTTGGCCGTCTTGGCGACGAAGAGAGCGAGCGCCGCCGCCGAGAGCGCCGCCATCGGCACATCGAAATGGCGCGGCGCCAGCGTCATCAGCAACGTCCACACCAGCGCGAAAATCGTGACAACGAAGCCAAGGCCGTCCGAAATCCAGGGCAACCAGCCGCTCAGGAAGTGATAGCGCTGCGCCCATTGCAATTTCTTGCGGCCGAAGAAGATCGCGCCGGCATGGCGCTTCATGATCTGCATGGCGCCGTAGACCCAGCGATAGCGCTGCGTCATGAACGCACCCAGCGTGTCCGGTGTCAGGCCCTTGCCGAGGCTTTGGGGAATGTAGGCGGCGCTGTAGCCTGCTTCGAACAATTTCAGGCCGAGTTCGGTGTCCTCGGTGATGCACCACGGGCTCCAGCCTCCGACCTGCTCGAGCGCAGACCGCCGCACGATCGTCATCGTGCCATGCTGGATGATGGCATTGTGCTCGTTGCGCTCGACCATGCCGATATGGAAGAAGCCGCGATACTCTTCGTAGCACATCGACTTGAAGATGCTCTGGCCGCCATCGCGATAGTCCTGCGGTCCCTGCACCAGCGCGATTTCCGATGACGCGAACATTGGCAGCGCCCGCCTCAGCCAGAACGGCTCGACCTGATAGTCGCTGTCGATGACTGCGATGAACTTCGCCTCGGGATCGGTGATGCTCAAAGCTTCGTTCAGCGCACCGGCCTTGAATCCGCGGACTCCATCCATGTGAACGAAGCGGAATCGCGGGCCGAGTGTGGCGCAATGGGCCTGAACGGGAAGCCACGTCGCGGCTTCCGGTGTGTTGTTGTCGAGGACGATGACTTCGAAATTCTCGTAGTCCAGTCGCGCCAGCGCATTGAGCGTGCCGATCACCATGTCAGCCGGTTCGTTGTAGGTCGGCACGTGAATGGACACACGCGGCGAATCCTGCGGGATCGCTGCCGGCAGCTCGCGCCGCTCGACCCGCCACAAGCTGGCCGCCAGCTCGATGCCCTCGGTGAGGATGACGGTGGCCGCCAGCAGGATCAGCGGCACCATCGCCAGAATGATGATTACGTCGCTCGGATCGATGTACTCAAGCGTGGTCGCATCGAGAAGGATGAGAAGGCCCGTCGTCACCAGCGCGACAAGCCCGCCCATGACGATGTAGCCGGGCTGACGGACGCGCGGCATGCGGCTGAGGATCAACAGGCCCAGCAGCAGCGAAATGAGCGCCGCGCCGGACGCGTAGCTGCGCCATTCCGGGAAATTCCGAAGCATTCCGGCGAACGCAAATTTCGGATGGCCGGTGGCGTCGAACATTCCCCAATAGGCGCCGACGGCGCCTTCGGGGCCAGCCTTCCAGGGCTGGTCGTAGCCTTCGATGATGTAGTAGTCCCAGCCCTTTTCCATCGCGAGCTGAACGAAGCTGCGAATATAATATGCTTCGTTGGCGAGAGACGGCTCCGCATAGCGACGTGTGCGCCCCTGCGAAGGCCAGCCGGACTCGCCGATGATGATCGGCTTGTCAGGAAGTCCGTTCCTGATTGCATAATCGTGGATCGCGTCCTGCACGTGCTTGTACGCGTGCTGCGCGAAGGTGAGCGAATCGCGGATCGAAATGCCTTCCCAGTAGGGAATGATGTGCACGGCGACAATGTCGCAATACTTCGAGATCTCCGGGTACATCAGCCAGGTCGACCAAGTCTCCGCCGTCGTGACCTTGATGCGGTTCGGCAACGCGTCGCGCACCCGCTTGATATAGGCCCCCAGCTGATCCGGACTGACATAGCCGAACAGGATCGACTCATTGCCGACGAATACGCGATCGATCACGCGCCGGTTGTTCAGCGCGGTGCGGATGCACAGATCGACCTCCTTCTCGTTCTGATCGAAATCGTTGCTGATCCAGCAGCCGAGCGAAACTGTCAGGCCGTGGCGGCGCGCGATCTCCGGCACGCGGTCAAGGCCGTTCGAAACCGTGTAGGTGCGGACTCGGCCCGTAACCTGCGCCAGCTGCGCCATATCGGCATCGATCTGCTCCGGCGACGTCCATTTGTGGTCGCGCTCGCGAAACTGGTGGCTTGGATCGTAGGATACGCCGCGGACCTGGCCGTCCCAGTCCGGCGCAATCACCTCGTAGTCGCGGCTGGCCCAGAACAGCGCGCTGGCGGTCACGACGAGGGTGAGCGCCACGAAAATCCGCACATGCCGGCCGGTGATCCGGCGCACGGCCTGACGAAGCATTGCAAGTCCCACTCGTAGTCGGGAGACAAACGCGCGAGCCATCAGGTTCTATCCCGCACGATCATTGGTTCTGCTGGTCGTCCTTTGAATGATCCGGCGGAGGCGTCGTCACGGAGATCAGATGAAGGTCGAAGACGAGAGTCTGTCCGGGCCCGATTGCGCTACCCGCCCCGCGGTCGCCATAAGCCAGATTGGCGGGAATCACCAGTTCCCATTTGTCACCTTCACGCATCATCTCCAGCGCCTCGGTCCAGCCAGGGATCAGCCGCCCCACCTCGAACTGGGCCGGCAGGTCTTCTTCGGTGGCGTCGAACACCTTGCCGTTGATGAGCATGCCCTTGTACGAGACGGTCGCAATGTCGGTCCCGACTGGACGCTTGCCGAAGCCACTTTGAATGATTCGGTATTGAAGGCCGCTTGGGGTCACGATCACGCCCGGCTTCTTGGCGTTGGCAGCAAGATAGGCCGCATTGGCCTGTGGGCTGAGCGAGGCATCGTCCGCACGGGCGGACAGGGCCTGAAATGCGAGAAACAGTCCCAACGCTGCAACGACAAGACCCTTCATCGCCCATCTCCTTCGCCTGAAATGACAGCAATAACCCGCAACGGGTTGGATTCAAGAGATTTCCGGCTTAACCATCGGACATGGCAAAAGCGGGGCCTGTGGTTGCGGTCGGCGCGGTAATTTGGCGCGGTCCCGGCGAGGTGCTGCTCGTGCGGCGCGGGAAGCCTCCACGCCTCGGCGAATGGAGCCTGCCTGGCGGACGGATCGAAGCGGGGGAGACCGTGCGGCAGGCCCTCCTGCGCGAGATCCGCGAGGAAACCGGACTGGCCGTAGAGATCGGGCCTTTGATCGACGTGGTCGATTTCATCCAGCCCATGTCTGCCGAGGGTGGCGCCCATCACTACGTGCTCATCGATTTTTCCGCCCATTGGACCGGTGGCGATGCCATGCCCGGGGACGACGTCACCGAGTGTGCGTGGCTGGTGCCGAAAGAAGCCCTCGATCGCGTCGCCTGGAGTGAGACCAGACGAATAATCCGGGCCAGCGCCAACGCGCTCTGGCAGATCAGCGTCTAGTACCCAACAGGAGCCGCCCCAACCAGCTTCGTTGTTTCAGCTGACGGCGGCCGAGTTCCTGGTTCATCGGCCGCAGCTTCCCCAATTCCGCTTTCGGCGCGATTTCTTCCGGCATCAAAGTCCCAGCTGCGTCTTTTGCGGGAGCTGACCCCATGAATTCAGGGGCCGGCCGCATCGCCGTTTCGGAAACCGGCCCGATCGCCTGCGTCATGTATTTTTGCGACCACGCCTCATCCGGACTGATGGCCGCCGTGCGGCGGCGCGCCTCGGCGATGGTTCCGCTGGCTTCCAGCTGCGTGCTTTTGATCGCGCGCTGCACCTCGTCGAGGCGTTCGGCTCCCTCGAGAAACGCGCTGCGCTTTTCAGACAACACGGCCTTGTCTTTCTTGTCGTTCATGTTCCACCTGACTTTGCCGCCCACTGGAATCCGCCGTCCCGGCTGATCACGGCCACATCGACCGCGCCGCCGACGGTTTCCTTCTGCGCCATGATCCGCTTCTTGAAGATATTCAGCCCGACGAGGTCGCGTGCGGTGTCACCCAATTCCTTGCGTCCTGCAATCTCCAGCACCCGTAGAATGGGATTGATGAACACTTCCTGCTGGTATTCGCGGATCATGCGATAGAACGCCTCGAAATAGCGCGGCACGAAATCCCGCTGGAACCGATCGCGCACACCATCGCGCGAGGCCATGTCGGCTTGCGGAAAGGCGCCGACCACCTGGTCGACCAGACCATGCATCATCATGCGGAAGCCGCTGTACAGCCGGCGCTCGAGGTTGAAATCGATGCCGCGGATGAAGGCGTTGGTCACCTCGCTGTCGGCGAACACGCGGATCTTCGAGCGGACCTCGTTGTCTATGCGATCGACGCTGACCTCGGTGCGCTTGGCGATTCCCTTGATGATCGCGGACACGAAATACGTGGCGACCGACGGGTAACGCTCCTCGCTGCCGAAGCCGGCGAACACCAGTCCCGTAACGTCCTCGAGGAACAGATCCTTCACCACCGCGAAGACGGCGATTTCCTTGAGGCGTTGCGCTGCCTGCTTGCTGATGCCGAATTGACCGAAACCGTAGGCGATCAATTCTTCGGCCAGCCTTCCATAGTCGCGCGCGATTTCAGCCGCAAACCCTTGCGGAAAACACGGCAAGTCTCCGCGCGCTGTGCCGTCTTCACGGAACTGGTAGTCGCGCCAGACCCGCTCGATGGCCTGATCGAGGATCGCGCTGTCGTTCGCCGGCGAATTCTCCTCAGCGCTGTCGCGCAGGTACTGGGCGAGATGGAGAACATAGCGGAAGACCGATGCGACCAACCGCTTGTACTCGTCGCCTTGCCGTGACTTCGGAAAGAAGGATTCCAGCCCGTCGAGCATTCCGGTGAAGCTCCTGGCGTAATCCTGGACGCTGGCCAGCTGAGCCGGCTTCACTTTCGACTGGTAGTGCTCGATCAGATGGTCCCAGGGATGGCCCATCAGGTCGGCGACACCGAAGAACATCAGTCCGACCGGCCGTCCGTTCACCAGCTGGAACAACTTCTGCTGCTCGTTGCGCACGGCGACCGTCCCACCGTCGATCAGTGTGACTGCGGAGTCCGCCGCAAGCGCCACCGCGCGCTGATTCATCACCGCGATTTCGGACGTCATGCCCCCACCCTCACCGGCTTCTACGCCGCCGTTTCGATCAGCATGTCACAGGGGCGCAGCAAAAGGGAGATGTGCTCGTCCGTCATGGTTACGATGTGCCGGGTTTGTTGCGGCCACGCATGTGTCGGCCTAGGTTCTGCCTGGCGACAAAGGAATGACAGATGTTCAAACCGTTCGATCTGACCGGAAAAGTAGCGCTTGTGACAGGAGGCAATGGCGGGATTGGGCTTGGGATGGCCGACGCTCTCGCCCAAGCCGGTGCCGACGTCGTCATCTGGGGCACCAACGAACAGAAGAACGTGGCAGCGGCGGGCTCCCTGAAGCAGCACGGTCATCGCGTGAGTGCTCGTCGCGTTGATGTGTCACGCGAGTCCGAGGTGATCGACGGGATGGCGGCGGCCGTCGCCGAAATGGGGCGGGTCGACTGCGTGATCGCGAATGCCGGCATCGGCGCAGGCGCCCCTTCGTTCACCGAAATGACGATCGATACGTGGCGCAAGGTTCACGCCGTCAACGAAGAGGGTGTGTTCTTCACGCTGCGCGAAGCCTGCAAGCACATGGTGGACCGAGCCGGCCGCGGCGATCGCGGCGGATCGCTGGTGGCCGTTGCAAGCCTGGCGGGTCTCGAAGGCGCCGCGCGCAACGAAGCCTACAGCGCGACGAAAGGTGCCGTCATGGCAATGACGCGCTCCATCGCCGTGGAACATGCCCGCTACGGCATCCGCGCCAACGCCATCGCACCGGGCTGGATCGCCACCGACATGACTCAGCGGTTGCAGGACATGCCGGCCTTCAATGAGAAAGTGCTGCCGCGCGTGCCCATGCGGCGCTGGGGCGAACCGGCGGATTTCGGCGGCATCGCCGTTTATCTGGCGAGCGACGCCTCGCGCTATCACACCGGCGACACCTTCGTGATCGACGGCGGCTACCTCGTCTTCTGATGCCCCTTCGCACGCCCCTTTGCGATCTTCTCGGGATCAAGTATCCCATCCTGCTCGCCGGCATGGGCGGCGTGTCGTACGCGGAATTGTGCGCCGCGGTTTCCAATGCGGGCGGCTTTGGAACGCTGGGGATGGCGGGCCGCTCGCAGCGCGAAATCCGCGAAGAGATCGGCAAGGTGCGCGACCTCACCGACAAGCCCTTCGGCGTCGATCTGCTGGCCGCCGTACCCGAATCTCTCGAGCGCGCCGCGGATGCGATCATCGAAGGCGGTGCTAAGGCCTTCATCTCGGGCCTTGGCGTGCCGCCGCCGCATCTCGTCAAGAAATTCCACGATGCCGGTCTGAAGGTCATGAATGTCTCCGGCACGGTGCGACACGCCAGGGCCGCTGAGGCCGGCGGACTGGATGCCGTGGTCGCACAAGGCACCGAAGCCGGCGGTCATACCGGGCGCATCGCGGGACTGGCCCTCATTCCGCAGATGGTGGATGCGGTGCGGATTCCCGTGATCGCAGCCGGCGCCATTGTCGATGGCCGCGGCCTTGCCGCAGCGCTCGCACTTGGCGCGCAAGGCGTGTGGATCGGCACGCGCTTCATCGCATCGGACGAAGCTCATGCCGGCGCGCTGTACAAGCAGGTCATCGTCGATGCCGACGACGAGGCGACCATCATCACGCGCGCCTATTCCGGCAAGCCGATGCGGGTGCTGAAGAACGACTACGTGACGGACTGGGAGCGCCGGCCGCAGGACATCCAGCCCTTCCCGCAGCAGGCGATGGTGTCGATGCAGGCCGGCGTGATGGGCGGGATTGGCGGCGAGACCGAGAATCTCGATCGTGACCGATCCGCCTTCGCCATGGGGCAAGGCGCGGGCGGGATCCACGACGTGAAATCCGCGCGGGCCATTGTCGAAGACATGATCGCAGAGGCCGAGACCGTCATATCCCGCATGGCACGGCAGGTCTGAACATCTGAGGGGCAAGATGGAAGAACACCAGCACAGTGCCGGGGTCGAGGCCTTCGGCTATCGGCAGGAGCTCAAGCGCTCGCTCGGCCTGCTCGATCTTCTCGCCTACGGCCTTGTCTTCATCAGCCCGACCGCGCCGATCGCGGTGTTCGGCATCGTGTTCAATGCCAGCAAGGGCATGGTGCCGCTTGTCTATCTCGTGGGCCTGGTGGCGATGCTGTTCACCGGGTTCAGCTACATGACCATGAGCCGGGTCTATCCGATCGCCGGTTCCGCCTATGCCTACGCTTCGCGCAGCATCGGTTCGATCGCGGGCTTTTTCACCGGCTGGGCCTTGCTGCTCGACTATCTCCTGCTGCCGGCGCTGGCGATCATTGCGGCGGCCATTGCCGTGCACGCCGTGCTTCCGGGCGTGCCGGAGTGGGTGTGGGTGGTGGCGCTGATCGCGGTCGGCACCGTCGTAAACTATTTCGGCATCGAATCCACCGCGCGTGCCAACATTGCGCTTCTCGTCCTGCAACTCGCCGTCCTGGTGGCGTTCACGGCTGCGGCCGTCGTCGGACTCATGCACGGCACGGCCGGCGCGCATCTGTCTGTCACGCCTTTCTACAACCCGGGAACGATCAACGCTTCACTGGTGTTCGGCGCCGTCTCGCTCGGGGTGCTGAGCTTCCTGGGGTTCGACGGGATTTCGACCTTGTCGGAGGAGGCTCGCGGCGGGGGACAGGCGGTCGCGCGCGCCACCATTCTTTCGCTCTGCCTCGCCGCTCTCCTGTTCGTCGCACAGACCTGGCTCGCTTCGCTCTTCGTCCTGGGAACACACGGGTTTGCCAATGCCGATGCGGCCAACACGGCCTTCTACGACATCTCGCTGACGATCGGTGGCTATCCGCTCAAACTTGCCGTGGCGCTGGCCGGCATCCTGCTTGGTGCGATTGCAAGCGCACTGTCGGCACAGGCCGCGACTGCGCGTCTGCTGTTCGGCATGGCGCGCGACGGAAAACTGCCGCGCTTCCTCGCGCGCGTGAACCCGTCACGCAAGGTGCCGGAAGGTGCGGTGTTCCTGGTGGCGGCGATCACGCTCGGGCTCGGACTGCTGCTGGTGAACGCCTTTGAACTCCTAACCTCCATGGTCTGCTTCGGCGCGCTGATCGGATTCCTGATGGTCAACGCGTCCGTGATCGCCTGTTTCTGGGCGCGGCCGGATCGCTCATGGCTGGAGCACGTCGTCTCGCCGGTGCTCGGATTGGCAGTGATCGGCTTTGTGCTGTGGAACGCGGAGGCCAACGCGAAGATCGCAGGCCTGTGCTGGCTGGCCGTCGGTGTTGTTTACTTCCTGTCCCTGCGATTCATGGGGCGACCGGCCGTGCTACCGGCCGACGCGTGACAGCCTAGAATGCGCGGACGATGAGGTGCGTGAAGACCGCGAGCCCGAAAATCGTCACGATGACGCCGGATACCTTGTTGATGATCGTCATGATGCGGTCGTCGATACGCTTGTGGAAAAGGCCGGTCACCGTGGTCAGCGTGAACCACCAGAACGTCGATCCGGCGACCACACCCAGCACCAGAAAGGCCGCCGCATAGAAACTCGCCTGCTGGCCAACCAATCCGGCGACGCCCGCGAACATCGCTGTGAAGGCAAGCATGGTCGCGGGATTGGTGATCGCCAGCGCGAAGGTCGACGCCATCGCGCGCATCAAAGGTAACGCGCGACTCTCCTTCTTCTCGCAGCCGTTTTCCTCGAGGCGAATGTTGGGCGGCGCGAAATACATCCGCGCGCCGAACACGAGCAGCATGATGCCGCCGACAATCTCCAATGTGGTCGAGTGGCCCCGGATCATCTGAGCGATTGCCGTAAAGCCAAATGCAGTGATGCTGCCGTAGATGAGATCGGCGAGGACCGCGCCGAGGCCGGAGACAAACCCGTGCAGCGGGTCGTACGCCAGCGTGCGGCGGATGCACATCAGGTTCACGGGACCGACAGGGATAGCCGCGATCAGGCCGATGAAAAATCCCGATGCGATGATGATGATGTAGTTCATCGCCAGCGATGCGCCTGCGCCCCCCGCGTGATTCCCGTCATCGGTTCACGTCGACGACGAGACGGCCGCGGACACGGCCGGCGAGGATCTGATTGGCTGCCTCGAATACGTCCTTGAGGCCGATTGTCTGAGTCATTGCCGAAAGCTTGTCCTTGTCGAGGTCACGGGCCAGACCTGCCCAAGCCTGAAGCCGGCGCGGTTTTGGCATATGGACCGACTCGATTCCAAGCAACGAGACCCCGCGCAAGATGAACGGCGCGACCGTCATTGGCAAATCCATGCCGGAAGCCAGCCCGCAGGCCGCCACCGCGCCGCCGTAGATCGTGCCCGCGAGCACGTTCGCCAGCGTCTTCGAGCCCACGCTGTCGATCGCTCCGGCCCAGCGTTCCTTGCCGAGCGGCCGTGGCTCTCCGGCCAGTTCGTTGCGCGAGATGACCTCCTTCGCACCGAGCCCCTTCAGATAGGCTTCCTCGTTCGTGCGGCCCGTCGACGCAATGACCTGATAGCCAAGCTTCGCGAGCAAGGAAATGGCAACCGAGCCGACGCCGCCTGCTGCGCCGGTCACAAGAATCGGTCCTTTTTCCGGAGCGACATGCGCGTCCTCCAACGCAAGAACGGCCAGCATCGCGGTATAGCCGGCAGTGCCGATCGCCATGGCCTCGCCTGTCGAGAACTCGCGCGGCAGGGGCACCAGCCATTCGTGCTTCACGCGCGCCATTTGCGCGTAACCGCCGTAATGCGTTTCACTGAGGCCCCAACCATCGATCAGGACCTTGTCTCCCGGTTTGCAATCGGTGCTTGCGGACTCGACGATTGTTCCCGCGAGATCGATGCCCGGAATCATGGGAAAGCGGCGCGCCACGGGCGCCCGGCCCGTCACGACCAATCCGTCCTTGTAGTTCACCGTCGAGTGCGAGACTTCGATCACCACGTCGCCTTCCATCAGATCGGGGAGGCTGAGCTGGGTAATCTCCGCACGCTGCGTGTCGGACTCTTTGCGGATCAGGATGGCGGAGAAGCGATCTGTCATTGGCACTATCAGTTTCCGAGTGCTGCCGACGGGGCAGACGGCGCGGCGCAAAAAGCACAGCAAAACCGCGATGCCGTCAAGACGTGGTGAACAGATGCTTGTTTCACTCGACAGGCTGGAACTGCAGCCTCACGCTTCCCCTTAAGACTCATAAGACATCATGAGACGGGGCGTGGGAGTAAGAGTGGGATGCGTAACATCGAATTGTCGCTGCGCGGCTACCGGTTGATGACCGCCGAAATCCTCTACCACATGCCGGATCATCCGGAATTGCTGCAAAGCTTTCTCTGGCAGGAATTCGATCTGGCGCCAGAATTTCCCGTGCTGAACAAATTTCTCCTTTTCTGGGGAAGCCACATTGACGGGCGCCTGCATTCGGTCCGCGTCGCTGCGCGTGGGGTGATTGCGCCGGCAGAACTCAAGATGGCCGGCGGTCAGTTCACGCTGAACTAGGCGCGAGGGTTTCGACAAAGCGGATCGCTTCGCCGCTGCCTTTCGCAATCAGCCCGCCATCGCGCATGACGGTTTTTCCGCGGATGATCGTTGCGACCGGCCAACCGGTTGTCGTCATGCCATCGAATGGCGTCCATCCGCATTTCGACGCGATCCAAGAATTCTCGATTCGCCGCTTTGCTTTCAGATCGACGATCGTAAAGTCCGCATCGTAGCCGCGCGCGATGCGGCCTTTGCCGGCGATGCCGAAGATGCGTTGCGCACCGGCGCTGGTCAGATCGACAAAGCGCTCGAGCGTCATCCGTCCGGCATTCACGTGGTCGAGCAGAATGGTCACCAGTGTCTGCACGCCGGGCATGCCCGACGGCGTATCCGGATAGGTGCGTTCCTTCTCCTCGCGCGTGTGCGGCGCGTGATCGGAGCCGATGACATCGATCAGCCCCTCGCCCACCGCACGCCACAGCGCATCGCGATGGCGGCTCTCGCGGATCGGCGGATTCATCTGCGCACAGGTGCCGAGCCGCTCGTAGCACTCCGGCGCTGACAGCGTGAGGTGTTGCGGCGTCGTTTCGACGGTTGCGAAATCGCGGGCACCCGCCAGCAAAGGCAATTCCTCTTCCGTCGTGACGTGCAGCACGTGCACCCGGCGCCCGGCTGCGCGGGCGAGCCGCAACACGCGTTCGGTGGAGAGGCGCGCCGTCTCAACGTCGCGCCAGAACGGATGCGTGCGGGGATCGCCAGACTTGGCCAGCGACTTGCGCTCCTTGAGCCTTGCCTCGTCCTCAGAATGCACCGCCATGCGACGGCGGCCCGCTTTCAGCGCCGCAAGAATGTCGTCTTCCTCGCTCAGCAGCAGTGTGCCGGTGGACGAGCCGAGGAATGCCTTGACGCCGGACACGCCCTGCATCTGTTCGAGCGCACCGAGGGCGCCGACATTCTGCGGCGTCGCTCCGGCATAGAATGCATAATCGCAATGCATGCGGCCTTTCGCGCGCGCGAGTTTGTCCTCGATCGCCGCCCGTGAGGTGGTCGGCGGATTGGTGTTCGGCATCTCGAAGACGGCCGTGACCCCACCCAGCACGGCGGCACGGCTGCCGCTTTCCAGGTCTTCCTTGTGCTCGTTGCCGGGCTCGCGGAAATGCACTTGGCTGTCGATTGCGCCCGGCAGCACATGCAGGCCTTTGGCCTCGAACATTTCGGCCGACTTGACGGCGCCGAGCGAACCGACAGCGGCAATCCGGCCACCGGACACCGCGACATCCGCCTCGCCGGTGCCGCTCGGCGTGACACAGATGCCGCCGCGAATGAGCAGGTCGCATTCCATGTCAGTCTCCTAGACGAGCCGGCGCCGCGGCACAATTGACGGACCTGCGCCGATCCCCCAAGAAACCCGATCATGATCCTGTTCGCGACGCAGAACTTCCTGCCTTCCATCGGCGGTACACAGCTTTATGTAACCGGCCTCGCCGATGCGCTGGCCGCGCAGGGCCATGCTATCGAGGTGTTTTGCGACTCCGCCAGCCGCGATGCGGCCGCCCGCGTTGATCGGGCACGCGCCTACCCGATTCGGCGTTTCGGTGGGCTGCGTCCCTGGATGCGCCGCGCAAAGGCTCGCGCGGTTGCGAAGCGGATCGCGGAAGGCGGTGTCCAGGCCATCATCACCGACACCTGGAAGAGCCTCGAGCATTTGCCCGAGGCGCCTTTGCGCGGGGTGCGGGTGCTTTGCCTCGCGCATGGCAGCGAATTTCTCGTGCCCGCCGGATCTTCAAAGGAGCGGCGGATGATCGAGTGTTTGTCGAAAGTCGACATCGTTGCGGCGAATTCCCATTTCACCGCTGACCTTGCCCGCCCTTTTGTCCGGGGCAAAACGGACATGCGCGTGCTGTTGCCCGGCGTGGACGCGCCTGCTGGCGCATCGGCGCAATACGTTGCGTCCAGCCGCCGCGAGCAGCGGCTGTTGACCATTGCGCGCCTGGAGCCGCGAAAAGGGATCGATACTGTGCTGCGAATCCTGCCGGCACTGGCACGGTCGCATCCGGGCATTCGCTACGACATCATCGGCAAGGGCGACGACCTCGACCGGTTGATCGCGTTGGCGAAATCCCTGGGCGTTTCGCAACGCGTGCATTTTCACGGCTATATTTCGGAACAGGATAAGGCGGACCTTCTGGCGAATGCGGCCGTGTTTCTCATGCCAAACCGGCGGGAGCCGGAATCGGTGGAAGGCTTCGGTATTGTTTTCATCGAGGCGGCGGCTTTCGGGATTCCCTCGATTGCCGGCGCGGATGGCGGCACGGTGGATGCCGTGCGGAACGGCGAGACCGGCTACGTCGTCAATGGCGAGGACGGGAATGCCGTGGCGGCAGCAGTCGCCAATCTGCTAAACGACCCTGCGGCTCGCATACGCATCGGCAAAGCTGCGCATCACCGGTTCTGGTCCGAGTTTGTGTGGAGCGAAGCCGTGCATCGCTTCGAGCAGGTATTGGATCTCGGTTGATCGCACCTTCCGCAGCGCCTACATCGTTGTCATGCCCTTTCCGCTCAGTGATCGCGCCGTGCTTTCAGTCTCCGGACCGGAAGCGAAATCCTTTCTCCAGGGTCTTGTCACGAACGATGTCACGAGATTGGCGCCGGGCCAGCCTCTGTATGCCGCGCTCCTGACGCCGCAGGGGAAGATCCTGTTCGACTTCCTGCTGCATGACGGCGCCGCCGATGTATTGATCGATTGCTCGGCTGACACCGCGCCAGCACTTCTGAAACGCCTTACGATGTATCGCCTGCGGGCCAAGGTTGAACTGGCACAACGGCCGGACTTGACGGTGACATGGAGTCCGGAAACCTTCGATGGAGCAGCCGCGGACCCCCGGGTTGCTCCCCTGGGCTCCCGCAAGATCGTCGCTGGAACCGGGCTTACAGGTGTGTGCGGCACCTATCTGGGCAATCGCCTATTGCTGGGCGTGCCGGAGAATGGCGATTTCGGCTCGGACAAGATGTTCGCTCTCGATGCCGGGCTGGACGAACTGCACGGCGTCTCGTTCGACAAGGGCTGCTATGTCGGCCAGGAACTCACCTCCCGCATGAAACATCGCTCCACCGCCCGCCGCCGGCTTCTGCCCATCGCCGCCGCCGCCGACGGGCAACTGCCACCCGCAGGCACAGATATCCGCTCCGGCCAGACGAGTTTGGGTGAAATCACATCGACTTATGGCGTGCGGGGCTTTGCCTCCATCCGGCTGGATCGGCTCGCCGAAGCCCAGTCGCCGTTCCATGCGGGCGATACGATCGTGACCGTCACAAAACCTGCATGGCTCACCGGCCCGTCAGGCACTTGACGCGCCGTTCGCGCGGGTGAAATTCACCCCTCCCCCTCGAAGGAGATTTCAATGCTGCATCATGTTTCCGTCGGTGTTCATGACGTCGAGCGTGCCGCGAGATTCTACGATCCGGTCCTGAAGGCCCTTGGTTTGAAGCGGGTGATGGAGTTCCTGCCGCACGGCATCGGTTACGGCGAAAGCCGCGAGCGGCCGGAATTCTGGATCCAGCTCCCCCACAACCAGCAACCGCCTTCCACCGGCAACGGCACCCACATCGCATTCCTCGCCAAGAACGCGAAAATGGTGAGCGCATTCCATGACGCCGCGCTGAAGCAAGGCGGCAGCAATGGCGGCGAACCCGGCCCGCGTCCCGATTACGGTCCGGCCTACTACGGCGCCTTCATCTACGATCTCGACGGCAACAAGGTCGAAGCGATGTTGCTGACGACCGTGAAGGCAGCGGCCAAGAAGGCCGCGAAAAAGCCTGCGCGAAAAGCGCCAGCGAAGAAAGCCAAAAAGGCCAAGAAGGCGAAGAAGAAGTCGCGCCGGTGAAGCAACGAGTCCGCTGCAGCTGGCCGGGCAGCGATCCGCTGTATCTTGCGTACCACGACGAGGAATGGGGCGTGCCGGAATACGATCCGCGCGCGCTCTATGAGAAGCTCATGCTGGATGGATTCCAGGCCGGGCTTTCGTGGATCACGATCCTGCGCAAGCGTGACAATTTCCGCCGCGCTTTCGCAGGATTTCGCCCGGAGAAGGTCGCGCGCTTCGGCAAGCGCGAGGTCGCGCGCCTGCTGAAGGACGAAGGCATCATCCGCAGCCGCGCCAAGATCGAGGCCGCGATCCGCGGCGCGCAGGTCTGGATCGAGATTCAGGAAAAGGAGCCCGGCGGCTTCACCGATTTCATCTGGAAACATGTTGACGGAAAAATGGTCGTGAACCGCCGCCGCGAAGGCCAGACGCCGTTCGTCAAGACGGCGATGAGCGAGGCACTGTCGAAGGACCTGAAGCAGCGCGGATTCAATTTTGTCGGGCCGGTGATCGTCTATGCGTTCGCACAGGCCGTGGGCATGGTCAACGATCACGCGATCCAGTGCTTCCGCCATGCCGAATGCGCCAAGCTCGGCGCGAAGGCGCGCAAGAAATGACCTGGCCGGATGCGCTCGGCATCTTCGGCTCGCTGCTGATCGTTGTCGCCTATTTCGCCAATCTGCGCGGAACGCTGGCGACCACCGGTGCAGCCTACTCGCTCCTCAACCTGATCGGCGCATCGCTGATCCTGTTTTCGCTGTGGTTCGCCTGGAACCTGTCCGCCGCCGTGATGGAGGGCTTCTGGGCGGCGATCAGCGCCTATGGGTTGGCGCGCGCGGTCGCGGCGCGTCGGGCCACGTAACGATCAAGGTCTGCTCGATGCGATCGATCCCCCGGTCCGCAAAGCGGGTCTCCGCATAGCCGTACGGCGCAACGACGTTCCGCCAGAACGCGACCGCTGGCGTGTTCGCCGCGATCTCCCGTATCCGCCACGGGCCCGGATACTGTGCGAGCAGGCGACTTGCGAATGCGAGGCCAATCCCGGCGCGGCGATGCTCGGGCGCAACGTAGAATTCTGCTACGCGCATCGCCTGCTCTTCGGGCACGAACTTGATGAGCGCAAAGCCCACGCGCTGCTCATTCACGGTGGCCCAGAATGGCCAATGCTGCGGCTCGCGCCAGTAGTGATCGAAACGCGGATCGGCGATGACGCCGTCGATCGGCTCCATGTTCACCAGCGGCGCGAGTTCGTGGGCATATTGCTGATACATCGTCCACAAATCGGACTTTTCGGAGAGCGGGACCGCCCGGATTTCCATGCCGGTCATCGGCCGCGATACGGCGAGACGCCTGGATCGGGAAGCGAGACACGGTTCGGCAATTTTCCCGTCTGCCAGAGCACGTCGATGGGAATACCGCCGCGCGGATACCAGAAGCCTGCGATCCGCAGGAATTTCGGCTTCACGGCCACAACGATCCGCTTGCCGATGTCCACTGTCGTCGCTTCGTGGAAAGCGGCGTGATTGCGATAGCTCGCAAGCAGCAGCTTGAACGACTTCGATTCCAAGATGGATTTGGCCGGCACGTAGTCGACGACGAAATGGGCAAAGTCCGGCTGGCCGGTGACCGGGCACAGGCAGGTGAACTCCGGTGCCGTGAACCGCACCACGTAGTCGGTATCGCCATGCGGATTGGGAACGGCATCGAGTTTTGCCGCATCGGGCGATTGCGGAAGCGCCACCTTGCGGCCGAGCTGGAGGTCGCGCTTCGCCATCAGGTGCGTTCCTCGTACACGCAGCTCTGTCCATAGGAAGGCCTGCGGATTTTCACCCTTGCCACTTCCGGCAGCTTCGCCTTGACGCGGCGGAAAATGAACTGCGCCAGGTTCTCGAGTGTCGGATTGTTCAAGCCCTCGATCTCGTTCAGCAGACGGTGATCGAGCTCGTCGCGCAGGCCATCCAGAGCTGATCGCACTTCGCCCAGATCGCGCAGAAAGCCCGTCGCTGGATTGGGTTCACCGCGCAACGTCACTTCCACGTAGAAGGAATGGCCATGCATGCGCCGGTTCTCGGGCGCACCGGCGCCCAGATAATGCGCGGCATCGAAGCCGAATTCCTGCGTCAGTTCGATCATGGCGCGGGCTTGTGGACGCGCCCGGCGCCCCTCGTCAACCCCCGCCCTTTTTCGCCAGTTCGGCGCGATTCGCGTCACGCAGACCACTCAGCGCGTCCGTCCACTTGATGAGTTCACCCAGGAGGGCGGCGGCGCCCTGCTCGTTGAATTCGCTCGCCGTGAACACACCGTCCTTGATCTGTCCGTACACGTTGGGCAACCACACGGTTTCGGGAATCGGCATCATCTTGAGCGTGGCGATGGTGGGCTTGATGGCGTGCGTGGAGCGTCCGCCGCCGGAAATGCCGCCATAGCCGACAAGGCCGACGGCTTTGTACTGCCATTCCCAGAACAGGTAATCGAGCGCATTCAGCAGCGATGGCGGCGGGCCGTAATTGTATTCCGGCGTGACGAAGACGAACGCATCCGCTGCATTCACACTCTGCGACCATTTCTTCGTGTGATCGTGGTGATAGTGGCGCCGCGCCGGATGCTCGGGCTCATCGAACACAGGAAGGTTGAATTCCGCGAGGTCGACCAGATGGGCGTCGAACTTCCCGTGCGCGCTGGCGAATTCGTGAAACCACTTCCCGATGGATGGACCAATGCGGGTCGGGCGCGTGCTGGCAATGACAGTGTGCAGACGGGGTGCCATGGACTTCTCCTCGAAAGGACTGGTTACGAATGGTAACCCGCACTACATTGGTGACCGGAAGAGAACGCGCAAGAAGGCACAACGATGTCACGCGGGCACAAACATGTCACCGAGGATTGCCGGGCCATCAGCACCGTTCTGGCGCGCATCGGCGACAAATGGTCGGTTCTGATCGTCAGCCGGCTCGGCGATGGCCCGCGACGGTTCAACGAATTAAAACGCACCATCGGCGGAATCTCGCAGCGCATGCTGACGCTGACCTTGCGGAATCTGGAACGCGACGGGCTGATCACCCGCACGGTCTTTCCGACGGTTCCGCCACGGGTGGATTATGAACTGACGGCACTGGGAAAATCGCTGCTCGTTCCCGTGTCAGCGCTCGGCGACTGGGCCATCCGCAACCGCGGCAGGATCGAAGACGCGCGGCAGAAATTCGATGCCGGATGCACCGAGAAGGGCAAGAAGGGGCTGAAGGCGGATCGGCGCGCTAGTGCGCCCACCGCATATCGAACCGCCCCGTAACGGGGACGGATTCGCCGAAGGCTTCTTCAGCCTGACGATGCTGTTCCTCGGCGATGATGTCGTCGAGCAAGCCTACAATGCGGCGTCGATCGGCCTGCCACTCGATTTCCAGAAAGCGCACAATTCGTTCGGAAAAGTCGGCTAGTTCGCCAAGCCATTTGCCGCTCAGGATTGCATCGGCTTCGGCGGCCAGCTTGCCCCGCTTGTGAACCAGCACGGCGAGATGTGGCGCCGTGAGGTCGCGCAGGCTCAGCTCCAGCGGATGGCGGCCATCGAGCGGCAACTCGATGCCGGTCCTGAGGAACTGCCAGATCTGATCGAGGTCTTCGCTCCACTTGCCCATGTTGCCGCTCCCATTCCCCGGCGAGCAGCATGCGCGCGAGGGCGTTAAGTCCGCCCTTAGGAACGTTCTTAACCGCACCTTCCGGAATGCACGCACGAAGAATTCAGAGGGAAATCATTGCTCTAGTGCAAGGATGCCATCCGCTTTCGGGTTGATGGCCGGGGCGCAATGTTGAAACCTCGCTCCTTCGCTTTCGCTCGATCCCGAGGCTGGGCACGTGGAAGACGCCGACATCCTTGCCTTCGTCGGGGCAACGGTGAAATCCGTCTGGGCACTCGAACTCCTGCTGCTGGTGCGGCGTGAACGCGGCCGTGCCTGGCGAATGCCGGAGCTCGTTCGCGAGTTGCGCGCGAGTACGCTCGTGGTGGCCGAGGCCCTCCAGAGTCTCAAGAGCGCGGGGCTGGTCGCAACAGATGATGCGGGGCAAGTCTGCTATCGTCCGGCTACGGAGCAGTTGGATTCGTTCGTCGAGCGCGCGCAATCGCTTTACGCTTCCAAGCCGGTCGCGGTGATCAATGCCATTGCCACCGCGCCGAGCGAGAAGCTGCGTATCTTCGCCGAAGCGTTCCGCCTGAAGGAATGAGCCAATGACGATCTGGGCGTCAGCCGTCTATCTACTTTGCCTGCTCACCAGTGTGGTCTGCGCCGGGCTGCTGTTCCGGAGCTACCGCAGGAATCGCACGCGCATGCTGTTGTGGAGCTCTGCGTGCTTTGCGCTGCTGGCCGTCAACAACTTTCTCATGTTCCTGGACATCGTCGTCTTTCCCACCAGCATCGATCTCAGCCTGCCGCGCACCTGCTGCAGTCTCGCCGCGGTGGGCGTGCTGCTTTACGGCTTCATCTGGGAGATCGACTGATGGCGCACCTTGCCGATTTCCTGTCTGGCGCAACGGCGGCAGGCTTCCTGCTGGCAAGCCTGTTTTTCCTGCGCTTCTGGCGCCGCACCGGCGATACGCTGTTCGCGGCCTTCAGCGCGGCCTTTCTGCTGCTTGCGGCCAACCAGACGATGATCACGCTGGCCAATGTGCCGCGCGAATATCAGAGCTGGATCTATCTCCTGAAGCTCGCCGCATTCGGGCTGCTGATCATCGCCATCGTGGGCAAGAACCTGACGCGGCCGCCGATCGGCCGCGACTAGGCCCCTGTTCGAACGTCAGCCTATTTGTGCTCGTCCTTCCACTTCTTCACGGCGGCCATGGTCATCGCGACGTGCTGGCTGGGATCGAGGTTGGTGTAGGTGAACAGGATCGTGCCGTCCGGCGCGATGACATAGGACGTGCGGTCGGACCATTCCGGCTTCTGCTTCAGAGTGGCGTCATAGGCCTTGATGACCTTCTCGTCCGGATCGGCGGCGACCGCGAACTTGTTGCGGCACTCGACCGATGAGAATTCCGTCACGCGATTGGCGTTGCCCGCTGTCACACCGATCACCGTTGCGCCAAGTGCGTTGAACTGGTCGGTCGCCTCGGCGAAGTCATGCGCTTCCTGCGTGCATCCCGGCGTGAAGGCGGCCGGGAAGAAATAGAGCACCACCGGACCCTTCTTCAGCGCGGCGGCCAGCGAGAAGGTGAATTCCTTGCCGCCGAGCGCGGCCTGGGTCGTGAAGTCCGGCGCCTTGGCGCCAACCGTGAGCGCCGCAATGGCCGGTCCGGCGGCCAAAGCCGTCAGAAGAACGCCGCCGAGTAATGCCGATTTCATGTCGTGATTCCCCTCTAGGTTCAGAGATTGGATTACCCGTAGCCCGGCCCGCGACACCGGGGCAAATGACAGATTATTGCGCGGCCTCGCCCCCCATGCTACACGCCTCGCGCGCGGGCATTAAGATTCGCTCACGCGAGTGAATTTCTTCGCTCAATCAATAGCTTAGCACTCGCCGAGCAGAGGCGGTCCGGTCTCCGACCAGAGGCTGCCCCAAGCCGGCGAAAACGAGGCGCGGGTGGCGACAGCGGAAGTGACACACGAAGCAGGACTGGCGGGGCGCTATGCGCTCGCCGTGTTCGAGCTGGCGCAGGAAGAAAAGGCGGTCGACGCGGTGACGAAGGACTTCGCCGCATTGCGATCGCTGATGAACCAAAGTGCGGACCTGATGCGGCTCGTCCGCGCGCCGGTGTTCTCGCGCGACGAGCAGGCCGCCGGCATGAACGGCGTGATGCATCGGATGGAAGCGTCTGCTCTGACCCGCCGGTTCATCCTGCTGCTGGCCTCCAAGCGCCGTCTGTTCGCACTCGCCGACATCATCCGCGCCTACGATCGCCTCGTCTCGAGGCAGAAAGGCGAGGTGGATGCGCAGATCACGAGCGCGCGGCCACTCTCGGACAACGAAGTCACCGAATTGAAGGCGATCCTGAAATCGAAGCTGTCGCGCGAGATTCGTCTCGACGCCAAGGTCGATCCGTCGTTGCTTGGCGGACTGATCGTGAAGGTCGGCTCGCGCATGATCGACTCTTCCATCCGCACGAAACTCAACGGCCTGCGCCTCGCGATGAGGGGCCAATGAGACTTCGCGCAAACATGCTTCGTGGCCGCTTCGCGGCGCCTCAGCATGACGAGAAGTAGATAACCGTCATCCTGAGGTGCGAGCCCAAAGGGCGAGCCACGAAGAATGAATAGACGAGACAACGAAGGACGAGACCATGGATATCCAGCCCGCCGAAATCTCTGCCATCCTGAAGCGCGAGATCCAGAATTTCGGCGCCGAAGCCGAAGTCTCCGAAGTGGGCCAAGTGCTCTCCGTCGGCGACGGCATCGCCCGCGTCTATGGCCTCGACAATGTGCAGGCCGGCGAGATGGTCGAATTCCCCGGCGCCATCAAGGGCATGGCGCTGAACCTCGAGAACGACAATGTCGGCGTCGTGATCTTCGGCACCGACGAACACATCAAGGAAGGCGACACCGTCAAGCGCACCGGCGCGATCGTCGACGTGCCGGTCGGCAAGGGCGTGCTCGGCCGCGTGCTCGATCCACTCGGCAATCCGATCGACGGCAAGGGCCCGCTGACCAACATCGCCGAGCGCCGCCGCGTCGACGTGAAGGCGCCGGGCATCATCCCGCGCAAATCGGTGAGCGAGCCGATGCAAACGGGGCTCAAGGCCATCGACAGCCTCATTCCGGTCGGCCGCGGCCAGCGCGAGCTGATCATCGGCGACCGCCAGACCGGCAAGACGGCCATCGCCATCGACACCATCATCAATCAGAAATTCACCAACGCTGGCGCCGATGACAAGCAGAAGCTGTATTGCATCTACGTCGCCATCGGACAGAAACGCTCGACGGTCGCGCAGATCGTCAAGACGCTCGAAGACGCCGGCGCCATGGAATATACGATCGTGGTGGCAGCGACGGCCTCCGAGCCGGCGCCACTGCAATATCTGGCACCATTCTCCGGCTGCGCCATGGGCGAATGGTTCCGCGACAACGGCATGCACGCCCTGATCATCTACGATGATCTTTCCAAGCAGGCTGTCGCCTATCGCCAGATGTCGCTGCTGCTGCGCCGTCCGCCGGGCCGCGAAGCCTATCCGGGCGACGTGTTCTACCTGCACTCCCGCCTGCTCGAGCGCGCCGCGAAGCTGAACGCCGACAACGGTTCGGGTTCGCTGACCGCCCTGCCTGTCATCGAGACGCAGGCGAACGACGTGTCCGCCTATATTCCAACCAACGTGATCTCGATCACCGACGGCCAGATCTTCCTCGAGACCGATCTGTTCTTCCAGGGCATCCGCCCGGCGGTGAACGTCGGCATCTCAGTGTCCCGCGTGGGATCGGCCGCCCAGGTCAAGGCGATGAAGCAGGTTGCCGGCTCGATGAAGCTCGAACTGGCGCAGTACCGCGAAATGGCGGCGTTCGCACAGTTCGGTTCCGACCTCGACGCCGCGACGCAGCGCCTGCTCAACCGCGGCGCCCGCCTGACGGAAATGCTGAAGCAGCCGCAGTACTCGCCGATGCCGATCGAAGAGCAGGTGGTGGCCATCTTCTCCGGCGTGCGCGGCTATCTCGACCGCATTCC
>Ga0335085_10002547_pt1 | contig 33679 bp, 31 predicted proteins | sample Lox_Sample_45_FD_206712 | JGI IMG/M metagenome (GOLD analysis project Ga0335085, IMG submission 206712) | Soil microbial communities from Loxahatchee National Wildlife Refuge, Florida, United States - Lox_Sample_4.5 | ecosystem: Environmental > Terrestrial > Soil > Wetlands | place: USA... | reverse complement strand
TCAGTTCGGGGCCGAGGTCGCCCCAGCCTGGGTCGGCGGCCAGCAGCCTGCGAGCTGCTGACGGGCGGCCCGCCGCGATGATCGCCGAGCGCGCCGTCAGCGGGCCGCTGCTGGTGGCCACCTCGACCCGGCCGGCGGCGGACGCGACGCCGGTGACCTTGATCCCCGCGCGCAGCTGGCACAGATCGGCCAGCCGGCCGGTCAGCTGGGCCCAGCCGCCGTCAAGGTACAGGACGCCGTGCGCGGCGTCCCGCAACTGGGCGACGGCGGCGTCGGCGGCGAACGTGTGCAGGTCCGAGGCGTACGTGGTCAGCCGGACCAGGGCGCTGACGGCGGCGGCGCCCGCTGGCCCCAGGCCGGCGCCGGCGATCCACTGCGCCGCCGAGGTGCCGGCCAGCCGCCGCGGTTCAAGCCGGGGCAGTCCGGCCAGGAGCGCGGCCACCGCCTCCTTGTCCGCCCGGCCGAGGAGGGTGGTGCGCAGCAGCGAATCGGGACCGGCCGGCAGGAGGTGCAGCTCGCCGCCGGCCAGGGCCTGGTAGCGGCCGAGCGGTGGCGGGCTGCCCTGCGGCTCGATCCCCAGCCGGCGCAGGACGTCTCGCCCCGCGCCAGCTTGGTAGAAGGCGTGTACTCCCCGGTTGAACACGAAGCCCTCCCGCGTGGTGACCCGGGCCCGGCCGCCAGGCACGTGGGCTTCGAGCACGAGCGCCGCGGCCCCGGCCTGGGTGGCGGTGGCTCCCGCGGCCAGTCCGGCCAGGCCGGCTCCGATCACGATCACATCCCAGTCAGCTCTCATACCGCACAGACGGGCGGGCCGTCCGGGTTGTGACAGGGATCCTCCCGGGCACAGCGGGCCGCGACCGCGCCGCGCCGCACGGGTGGGGCGGCCACCGCGCGGCTACGGGGCGGCGAAGCGGGCGACGGCCTCCTCGATCGTGGCGATGTCGGCGTACTTGGCCTGAAGGTCGGCGATGTTGGCGTCGTGGATGGCCGGGCTCCGGTCGCCGCAGGCCTCGGCGACCACGATGGGCCGGAAGCCGTGCTGCATGGCGTCGGTGGCGCTGGCCCGGACGCACCCCGAGGTGGAGACGCCGGCGATGACGGCGGTGTCGATGCCGGCGGCGGTGAGGGTGGCCGCCAGCGAGGTGCCGAAGAACGCCGAGGCGTACTGCTTGACGACGACGACCTCGGCGTCCCCGGGTTCAAGCCCCTCGGCGAACTCGCCCTGGTCGCCCGGGACGTCCTCGGCCAGCAGCCGCAGCGCGCTGACCTTGCGGACGAACAGACCGCCGTCGCTGGCGCCGGGACGGTAGCGGACCCGGGTGTGCACGACGGGCAGGCCCGCCGCGCGCGCGGCGGCCAGCAGCCGCGCGCATCCCCGCACCGCCGCGTCGGAGCCGAGGTCGAACGGCGAGCCCGGCGTGAAGTAGGCCCGCATCATGTCGATCAGGATCAGGGCCGGGCGCTGGCCCCAGCCCATCGACCCGCCCCAGGTGCTCTCGCCGCTGGCCGTCCCGTCGCCCGCCATGCCCGCGCCCGTCATGTCCAGACCGGGCGCTTCGGCGCGGGCAGGCCGGTTTCCTCCTGGCACCGGGCCAGCAGCTCGGGCAGCGGCGGGCCCATGTCGAAGACCGGCAGCTCGGCCGGGCGGGCCGCCCGCAGCTGCTCGCGCAGCTCGCTGGTCCCGCCGTCGTCCACGCCGCCGTCCGCGGCCAGCACGACGCCGTAGCGCCGGGCCCCGTCCGCGCTGACCAGGCCGCGCCTGACCTCGGTGGCCACCAGGGCGGGGTCGCGCTGGAGCGGGTCGCCCCAGCCGCCGCCGCCCCAGGTGACGAAGTGCAGCACGTCCCCGGGGGCGACCGGCACGTCGTGGCACTTGCTCGGCAGCACCTCGCGGGTCCCGTCGGCCCGGTCGATCCACTTGCGGCCCCGGGCGCCGGGCAGGCCGCCGTTGACCCCCCACGGATAGGTCAGCCACCGGTCGTCGTGGATGGCGATCGTCCCCGGTTCGAGGAACCGGTACGCGACGTCGACGCCGTTGCCGCCCCGGTGCAGGCCGGGGCCGCCGGTGTCGGCGACGGTCTCCCAGCGCTCGATCCGCAGCGGGTAGTAGGACTCGAGGAACTCGCAGGGGATGTTCACGAAGCTCGGCCACAGCGAGTGCCCGTCCGGGCCGTCGCCGAGCGGCCGGCCGGGGATGCCGCCGAAGCCGATCGAGTAGAGCTGGTACCACTCCCCCGCGCGCTCGCCGCCGGAGTACCGGCCGGAGTACATGAAGTGCGGGGACGAGGAGAACCCGGCCGCGTTGAGCAGCGCCGGGTTGGTCTGGCCGAGCAGGCCGCCGAACAGGTCGAAGACCCGCCCGATGCCGTGGTTGCGGGCGTTCAGGGCGGCCGGGTGCCTGGGCTTCCAGTAGGAGCCCTCCGGGATGGTCACGTCGACCAGCGGGTAGAAGCCGTCGTTCCACAGGATCTGCGGGTCGGCCACCGTGATCATGTAGATGCCGAAGAACATCCGGGCCAGGTTCTCGTTCAGGTAGTAGTTCACCGGCCCGACGGCCTGCGGGGACGATCCGGTGAAGTCGAGGTGCACCTTGTCGCCGGTCCTGGTCAGCGACAGCTTCAGCTCGTACGGCCCGTACCCGACGCCGTCGTCGCAGACGTAGTCGGTGAACGACAGCGTCCTGCCCTCCTCGAACACCACCTGGAGCAGCGTCTTCATCGCCCGGTAGTTGCGGTCGAGCAGGGCGTCGAGGGCGGCCAGGTAGGTCGCCACGCCGAACCGGGCGCACATCTCCTGCACCCGCCGCGACGCGGTGCGGCACGCGGCGACCAGGCCGTTCAGGTCGGCCCGGTTCCAGTCCGGGACGCGGACCTGGTTCAGGATGATGCGCAGCGCGTCCTCGTTCAGCTGGCCCGCCTTGTACAGCGTGAACGGCGGGATGACCACGCCTTCCTCGTAGATGGTGCGCGCGTCGGTGGGCATGGAGCTGGGCGTCTTGCCGCCGACGTCGGACATGTGGCCGAACATGGACGCCCACCCGACCAGCCGTCCGTCGACGTATATCGGCAGGACCACGAGCCAGTCGTTGGCGTGGCTGATCGCCGCGCCGCAGGCATACGGGTCGGAGGTGAGGAGCACGTCGCCTTCGCCGATCTCCCCGTCGAAGCCGTCGAGGAAGTCGGGGATGGACAGGCCGAACTGGCCGACCACCATCTTGCCGCTGGGGTCGGCGATCAGCGGGAACTCGTCGTGCTGCTCCCTGATGCCGGGCGACAGCGCGGTCCTGAACAGCACCTCGTCCATCTCGTAGCGGGCGTTGCGCAGCCCGTTCTCGATCAGGTCGAGCGTGACCGGGTCCACGTCGACCTGGTTCAGGGGCGTGGTTTCGCGCTGGATGACAGTGGCCATGACTCAGCTCCCCTCGGGGCGGATCAGCAGGCTGCCGGAGTTATCGACGGTGGCGACGTGGCCGGGCAGGACCAGGGTGGTGGAGTCCATCTCGGTGACGATGGCCGGTCCTGGCAGCACGTCCCCGGCCTTCAGCAGCGTCCGGTCGTAGCGAGCGGCGTCCTGCCAGCCGCCCTCCACCCAGATGCGCGCCTGCCCGGTGCGCGCGGCGGCCGGGTCGCCGGTGCCGGGCTCGAGCACCGTCGGGGTGACGTTCGGCCGCGGCCCGCTGACCGAGGCCCGGGCGTTGACGAGCTCGTGGTCCACCGGCAGGACGAACGAGAAGAGCCGCTCGTGCTCGGCGTCGAACCGCTCGCCGATGATCCGCAGCGCCTGGTCCGGGTCGTCGAGCCAGGCCGGGTCGACGTCGACCGGAATGTCGAAGCCCTGGCCGAAGTACCTGACGTCGACCTGGTAGGAGACCTGCTGCTCGTTCTGAGGTATCCCCTGGCCGGTCAGCCGGCCGGACGCGGCCGAGGACAGGTCACGCAGGATGCCGGCCAGCTCGCCGCCGGTCAGGTCGGCGAACCGGCGCAGGCAGGTACGCGCCGACTCGTCCCTGGCCGAGGTGGTGGCGTCACCCAGGGCGCACAGCACGCCAGGCGAGGGCGGCACGATCACCGGCCACGCCCCGGTGAGCTTGCCCAGCGCGTTGGCGTGCAGCGGCCCGGCGCCGCCGAAGGCGACCAGCGCGAAGTCCCGCGGGTCGAACCCCTGCTGGACGCTGACCAGGCGCAGGCCGCCGAGCATGTTCTCGTTGACGATGTCGACGATCCCGGCGGCCGCCTCCTCGGCGCTGGCCAGGCCCATCGCGTCGGCAACCTTCTGCACCGCCGCCCTGGCCGCCCCGGTGTCCAGGGTGATCTCGCCGCCCGCGAGCGAGGTCGGCAGGTAGCCGAGCACCAGGTTGGCGTCGGTGACGGTCGGGTCGCCGCCGCCCTTGCCGTAGGCGACAGGACCCGGGTCGGCGCCGGCCGACTGCGGGCCGACGCGCAGGGCCTTGGTCAGCTCGGGCACGTGGGCGATGGAGCCGCCGCCCGCGCCGACCGTCCGCACGTCCACGGCCGCCGCGCGGACGGTCAGGTCGCCGACCTTGGTCTCCCGGCCGACCCGCGGCCTGAGCCCCTGGACCAGCGCGATATCGGTCGAGGTGCCGCCCATGTCGAAGGTCAGCAGGTCGCGGTAGCCGGACTGCTCGGCCACCCACACCGCCCCGGTGACGCCCCCGGCCGGCCCGGAGAGCAGCATGGTGACCGGCGCGGCGATCGCGGCGCCCGCCACCGCGAGGCCGCCGTCGCTGCGCAGGATGGACAGCCCGGCGCGCACTCCCTCGGCGGTCAGCTGCTCGCCGAGGTTAGCCACGTACCTGGCCACCTGCGGCTGGACGTAGCCGTTGGCCACCGTGGTCAGCGCCCGCTCGTACTCCCGCAGCTCGGGCAGCACCCGGCTGGACAGCGAGACCGGGACGCCGGGGAGTTCCTCGGCGGCCAGTTCCCCGACCCGCCGCTCGTGCGCGTCGTTGGCGAACGCGTTGATGAGCGAGACGGCCAGCGCCTCGATCCCCGCGTCCCGCAGCCGCCGCAGCTGGGCCCGGGCGGCGTCCTCGTCGAGGTCGCGCACCACCGAGCCGTCGCTGGCGATCCGCCCGGGCACCTCGACGGTGTTCTCCAGGGCGGCCAGCGGCTCGGGCTTGGGCCAGATGATCCAGCCGGCCAGGCCGCCGGGGACGAACGACCGGGCGATCTGGAGCACCTGCCGGAAACCCTCGGTGGTGACCAGCCCGACGGTCGCGCCCTTGCCCTCCAGGATCGCGTTGGTAGCCACCGTCGTCCCGTGCAGGACGTGCGCGATGGCGGCCCGGTCGACGCCGGCCTGCTCGCAGACCTTGTCGATGCCGTGCAGGACCCCGACGGACTGGTCGTGCGGTGTGGAGGACGTCTTGGCGCGCCAGGTGGACCCGGCGCGCTCGTCGACGAGGAGCACGTCGGTGAAGGTGCCGCCGACGTCGACCCCGAGGCGATAGCTCATATCCCTGCTCCTAGGTGGTTGATCAGATGACGCCGCTCAGATGACCCCGGCGGCCCGCAGCCGGGCGGACTCGGCCGCATCCAGCCCGACCAGCTCCGTCCAGACCTGGTCGTTGTGCTCCCCCAGGGCCGGCCCGGCCGACCGGACGGCGCCGGGGGTAGCGGACAGCTTCGGGGTGACGTTCTGCATGGGGATCTCGCCGAAGTCGGGGTGCGCGACCGTGACGATGGCGTTCCGCGCCGCGAAGTGGGGGTCGGCGAACATGTCCCGGGCCCGGAAGATACGCCCGGCGGGCACCCCGGCCTCGTGCAGGCGGCCGAGCAGGTGGTCGGCGCCGAGGGTGGCGGTCCAGGCCGCGATCAGGTCGTCGAGCTCGGCCATGGCCGCGCCGCGGGCCGAGTGGGTGGAGAACCGGGGGTCGGCGGCCAGTTCCGGCCGGCCCATGACCGCCGCGAGCCGGGTGAACACGGTGTCCTGGTTGGCCGCGATCAGCACCAGGTCCCCGTCGGCGGTCGGGTACACGTTGCTCGGCGACACGTTCGGCAGCACCGCGCCGGTCCGCTCCCGCTGGTAGCCCGCGACCGCCCACTCCGGCAGCAGTGACTCCATCATGGCCAGGACGGCCTCGTAGATGGCCGAGTCCACGACCTGGCCGCGGCCCGAGCGCTCCCGGTGGTGCAGGGCCACCAGGGTGCCCAGGCAGGCGAAGGTGGCCGCGAGCGCGTCGCCGATCGAGATGCCGGCCCGGACCGGCGGCTCCCCCGGCGATCCCATCACGTACCTGATCCCGCCCATCGCCTCGCCGATCGCGCCGAAGCCGGCCCGGGGGGCGTAGGGCCCGCTCTGCCCGTAGCCGGTCACCCGGGTGATGACAAGACCGGGGTTGTCCTGCCACAGCGTCTCCGGGGACAGCCCCCAGCGCTCCAGGGTGCCAGGCCGGAAGTTCTCCACCAGGACGTCGGCGTGCCTGAGCAGCCTGCGCAGCAGCTCCTGGCCCTCCGGTGAGCGCAAGTTACACGTGGCCGACAGCTTGTTCCTGGCCACCACCGGCCACCACAGCGACTTGCCGTGCGGCTTCTCCCGCCCCCACTGCCGCATCGGGTCCCCCTGGCCGGGGTCCTCGACCTTGATCACCTCGGCGCCGAAATCCCCGAGCAGCTGGCCGCAGAAAGGGCCGGCCAGCAGCTGCCCAAGTTCCACCACCCGCACGTCACTAAGCGGGAGTTCCGCCTGCTCACTCAATCGTCTGCCTCCGCTTGGTCACTCAGCATGGTGGCGCGGGCGTTGTAGAGGTGGCTGCGCATGACCGCTTCGGCCCAGTCGGGCTCGCCCGCCCGGGCCGCCGCGACGATCTCCAGGTGGTGAGCGAGGCTGCGGGCCAGGGCACCGGGACTGTAGTGCTGGAAGTTCCGCCGCACCACGGCGGCGTGGGTGACCGAGGTCAGCGCGGAGGCGAGCGCGGGATTGCCCGCCTTGGCAATCAGCAGGCCGTGGAATCGCTGGTTCAGATCGACGAGCTCCATGGCCTGATCCTGGCCGAGCGCGAGCATCGACCGGGCCAGCTGGCCGAGCTCGCCGACCTCGGCCAGCGACAGCAGCGGGACCGCCTGGCTGACCGCATAGGGCTCGAGGCGCAGGCGCACCTCGAAGATCCGCCTGAGCTCGTCGGAAGTCCAGCTGGCCACCCGGGCGCCGCGGTTCGGGCTCAGCTCGACCAGGCCCTCGGCGGCCAGCCGGGACAGCGCCTCCCTGATGGGGGTCCTGCTCACCGACAGCTGGCGGGCCAGGTCGAGCTCCGCGATGCGCGCACCCGCGGGGATCCGCCCGGCCAGGATGCGCTCCCTGATGGCGTCGGCAGCCTGCGCAGCGGCCTGTCGCATCATCCTCCTCCCCGCAGATTGCATGTAATACTGCTCCGCAGCTCACTCGGCTGACAAGACCTCGTCTCAAAGAGCCTGTATATTGCCCATTTGCGCAGCCCGCCGAAGAGTGTGAAACCATACATGCATGCAATCTGTGCAGATCGTGGAGGTGGCCCCGCGGGACGGGCTGCAGAACGAGCCGGTGACCCTCGCCACCGCGGACAAGGCCGAGCTCGTCGGCCTGCTGGCGGGCAGCGGGGTACGCCGGATCGAGGTGACGAGCTTCGTGAACCCGGCCCGGGTCCCGCAAATGGCCGACGCCGACGAGCTCTGCGCCCTGCTGCCGCGCGGAGTCAGCCAGGGAGGGGAGATCTCCTGGATCGGGCTGGTGCTCAACGAGCGCGGACTCGACCGCGCCATCCGGGCCGGAGTGGACGAGGTCAACGTGGTGGTGGTCGCCACCGACACGTTCAGCCAGCGCAACCAGGGGGTCACGACGGACGAGGGGATAGCGGCCTGGACCCGGATCGCGGCGCGGGCCCGCGCGGCCGGGCTGCGGACGACGGTGACCGTGGCCGCGTCGTTCGGCTGCCCGTTCGAGGGCGAGGTAGCGCCGGAGCGGGTCGCCGACGTGCTGGCCCGGTGCGTCCAGGCCCAGCCGGACGAGGTAGCGCTGGCCGACACGATCGGCGTCGGCGTGCCGGCCGGGGTCCGCGCGCTGGCCGACGTGGCCGCCGACGTGGCGTCCGGCATCCCGCTGCGCTGGCACTTCCACAACACCAGGAACACCGGGTACGCCAACGCGATCACCGCCGTGGAACGGGGCGCGGCCGCGCTCGACTCCAGCGCGGGCGGGATCGGCGGGTGCCCGTTCGCCCCGGCCGCCACCGGCAACATCGCGACCGAGGACCTGCTCTACCTGCTCGACCGGTCCGCGGTTTGGACCGGCGTGTCCGCGGCCGCGCTCACCCCGGCCACGGACCTGCTGGCCAGCACGCTCGGCAAGCCGGTACCCGGCCTGTTCGCCAAGGCGGGCCCGTTCCCTCCCCCGGCTGGATAGGGCTGGGCGGGCGAGGGCGGCCGGGGTGGCGCTTCAGGCGGAAACGGGTGAGCTGACCGCGCCCGAGCTGGCCCGCGCGACCAGCTCGGGCTTGAAGACGAAGCGGCGGTGCTCGTGCTCGTCCGGCCGGTCGGCCTCGTCGAGCAGGAGCTCGGCGCCGGCCCGGCCGAGCTGGTACTTGGGCTGGCGCACCGAGGTGAGCGGGACCGCCGCGTCGGCGGCGAACTCGATGTCGTCGTAGCCGACCACGGCGAGGTCCCCGGGCACCGCGACCCCGGCCTGGCCCAGCCGGCGCAGCAGGCCCAGGGCCAGCATGTCGTTGGCGCAGAACACCGCGGTCGGCCGGCGCCCCCCGGTCGGCGGCGTGGCGCTGAGCAGCTCGTCGGCGGCCACGGCGCCGGCCCGGGCGTTCATGGCCGGCACGGTGACCTCGGCCAGGACGGCGGCCGGGTCGAGCCCGGCCCGCTCCACCGCACGCAGGGCACCGCGGCGCCGGTCGGCGCACTGCCGGATCGCGACCGGGCCGTTGACCAGGGCGATGCTGCGGTGCCCGAGCTCGAGCAGGTGGCGGACGGCGATCTCGCCGCCACGGCGGTCGTCGACCGCCACCGAGCACTGCCCGGCGGACCCCGGCCGGTCAAGCAGCACCACCGGAGTGCCGCGGTCGCGGATGCGCGGCAACTCGGGCGCCTGGCCGTGCACGGGGGTGATGAGGATGCCGCGCACCCGCTGCTCCTCGAGCACGCGCAGGTACCTGCGCTCCTTGTCCTCGGCCTCGTCCGAGTTGCACAGGATCACGGCGTAGCCCGCGGCCTGGGCATAGTCCTCGACGCCGCGCGCTACCTCGGTGAAGAACGGGTTGGTCACGTCGAGCACGACCAGGCCGAGACAGCGGCTGCGGCCGACCCGGAGCTGACGGGCCGACCCGTTCGGGATGAACCCGAGCTCCTCCATGGCGGCCTCGACACGGGCCCGGGTCAGCGGCCGGACCAGGTCGGGATGGTTCAGCACGTTCGACACCGTGCCGACCGCCACCCCGGCCAGGCTCGCCACGTCCTTCATGCCCGCAGCCATCCGCCCTCCGGACCTCTCACCCTTCACATGCTGGCTCAATCCGCCTTCGGCGTTCCCATCGTAGACGCCAGGGGGCGGGCGATGGCGTTGCCCGGGCCGCCGCGAAAAGAGAATCAGACCGTGACAAACCCCAGGCGCAAAGGATCATTAGAAAGTGTTAAATTCCCGCCATGCCGGACAAAACGGGGTCCGTGCCGTCGCCACTGGAACGTCTGGTGGAGGCCCAGCGGGCAGAAAAGAATGCCCAGCGCAAGCGGGATTCGCGGGTGCTGGCGGCGATAGCGCTCGCGGCGGTGGTCCTTATCGGCGGCGGGGTGTTCGCCTTCGTGCACTACGCCCCGGGGTCCTGGCGGCATCAGGTAACCGCGCTGGTGAAATCGTCCGCCTCGGCCCGGCCGTCGCGAACGGCGACGCCGGCCGTGGAGGCGACCACGCAGCCACTGCGCCCATTCCATTCTGATAGGCCGCCGGCCGACCCGTTCTCCGGCTCGCCCGCAGACCACTGGGCCGACGGCGCGGCCGGCATTACCATCCCGGCGGCCAGGGCGCACGGCCCGTATAGCGCGGCGCAGGTCCGGTCGGCCTACGAGACGACCCGCAAGCTGCTGATCGCAGCCAACCTGAACTGGCCGACGCTGCGCGGCGGCGCCCCTGAAGCCTACGAGCGCCTGCTCGTCGCGCCGGAGCGGAAGCAGTTCCTCGCCGGGCTGCACTCGACGGCTCTGGGCAAGGACGGCTGGCCGAAGAACACGCGCCGGTCGGTCACCTCGTTCGCTCCCGGCGGCACGTCGTTCGTCACCACCGTCGTCAAGGTGCACGGCACGATGAAAGCCGGCCTCACGACCGTCTCCGGCACCCAGGTGCTGCGGATCAGGTACGTCTACCTGTTCGTGTTCGCGGTCCAGCCGCCCGGCCAGCCGGCCAGCTGGATGCGCGTGGTGCAGCAGCAGTACGGAACCGTGGATTTCGCGCGGTGGGATAACTCGGGCAATTCCTTCGAACCCTGGATCAGCGACGGGAACCAGACCTCGGGCATCAGCTGCGGGACCCGCGACGGCTACATCCACCCCTCCTACCCGCAGGCCACGTCCTCAGGTCCCCCGCCGTCCGGAGTGCCCGAGGACCCGTACACCCTGGCCACCCCGGCCGCGGGAAACGGCACCGGCTGCCATCCGGTCACCCGCACCTGAGGCCGGTCTTCGCGTTCCACACGGCCAGCTTCATGACCGGTGCCATCTCCCTGTACGAACGGCTCGGCTACCGCCGGGCGCCGGAGTACGACTTCGACATGGCCGCCCGGCCGGCCTGCGGTCGGCCGGGCTGGCGCCTCGTCACGGCGCGACGGGTTCGCCTGCCAGCCAGGCGGCGCCGCGCTCGTACAGGCGTTCCACCTCGGGCCCGCGCACGCCCGGCATGTCGGGCTTGACCGGGTAGCCCACCCGGACCTGGAGGTAGGCCAGGTGCCGGTAGCCCTCGGGGAAGCGGGCCAGCAGCTCGGGATCGAGGACGAGCGAGGCGGCCGGGTCGACCGGGTCGATCCTGTCCTTCTCGTAGATGGGCTGGCGCAGGACCATCCCCCAGCGGCCGTCGCGCTGCTCCATGAAGTCATAGAACCGGCCCAGGCAGCTCACGTCGCACAGCACGCCCTCGACCTCGGCGCGCTGCATGATCGTCATCCGGGTCTGCGCGATGGCCCGCGTCCCGTTCAGCGTGATCCGGCAGCCGCCGGTGAAGTGCAGGATGTTCACGCCGCGGGCCACGCCTTCCTGGCTGACCTTGATGAACTCTTCCTTCGGCCCCTGGAACCAGGTGGCCATCATGTAGCCGTCGTCGTGCCAGCAGGCCCGGAAGGCTTCCCAGTCGCCCGAGTCCCTGGCGCTGGCCCAGGTCTCGACGACATCCCTGATAGCGAGGCGATCAGCAAGCGAGGCGTCCACCCTGGGCACGCTATCGCCTGAAGGGCGGCGTGCACCAACCCCGTTCGTTATAAATGTCGTTGCTCGCGGCGATCATTGGCACATGACGGACAGCGGGGAGTTCGACGCCCGCCCGGTCCGGGCCTTCCTGCCCGGACCGGGCGCCCGGGATCGGGGTCCTGACGCGTCGCGGTGGCCGGCCAGCGTGCCGGCGATGGCGCAGCTGCTCAGGGAGGGGCTCGAGGTGCCGCCCGGGCTGACCGTGCTGGTGGGCGTGAACCAGCTCTACGATTACCTGGAGCAGAACCCGGGGAAGTCGGCCGACCGGTTCCCCGAGCTGAGCCACGGCGAGGGATTCGGCGGAGATCCTGCGGACCCGGGTGAACGAGACCGGCTTCTACCTGCTGGACGAGCCGGACGCGCCGCTGTCGTTCACCGCCTCGCTCGGGCTGGCGGCGCTGCTGCACGACCTGGTCGAGGCCGGGTCGCAGATCGTCGTGGCCACCCACTCCCCCGTGCTCGCCGCGATTCCCGGCGCGCACCTGCTCGAGCTCGGGACGTGGGGTATCCAGCCTGCCACCTGGGACGACCTGAGCCTGGTAGTGGCGTGGCGGCAGTTCATGCGCGACCCGCAGTCGTTCTTCCGGCATATGTGGTGACGGCGCCCGTGGTGACGGCGCCCGTGGTGAAGGCGCCCGTGGTGAAGGCGGCCGGGCAGGCGTACGCCGGGTCGGCGGGCTGGACCAGGATGCCGCCGGGAACCATTACCGGGGGCGCCTGGACGAAGTCCGGCAGGCTGACCTGCCAGGCCAGCTTCCCGGTGGCCGCCTGGTAAGCACGCAGCGGGGCGGTGCTCGCGGGCGTGCGGGGATCGCCTTGCAGGATCGCCAGCGGGCCGGCCGCCAGCACCGGCTGGTAGCCGCCGGACGCCTCGGGGTCGGGGTCCCGCCACCGCACCCGGCCGGTCGCCACGTCGCGGGCGACCACTGCGATGTGGTCCTGGCCCTCGGTGAGGATGATGCTGGTCCGGGTGACCAGCGGGATGGCGCCCTCGGTGACGAAGGTGTCCGCGTGCCAGCGCGGCCGGCCGGTGCGCAGGTCGAGCAGGAAGAGCCGACGCGGGTCGTAGGTGGCCACGGCCAGGCCGGCCGGTCCGGCGGCCAGGACGCTCGCCTGCGCTTCCGGGTCGGTCGGGCGCGTATGCGGATCGAACCGCCAGGCCACGCGGCCGGTAGCGGGGACGACGGCGGTCAGCGTCTTGGGTACCGAGGGGCCGGCGGTCGTGCTGGTGACCAGGAGCAGTCCGCCGACCAGCTGGAACGCGGGATCGGAGGACACATCCGGGGTGATCGCCCAGCGGGGACGGCCGGTGCGGGCGTCATAGCCGGTCAGGTGGCCGTTCAGGCCGTAGATCACCAGGCCGCCGGCGGTGGTCAGGGCGGGCGAGGCGAGGATGCGCAGCCGCCAGCGGACGCGGCCGTCGGCCAGGTTCACGACCTGGAGGCCCTGCCCGGGGACGACCATGGCCAGCCCGCCGTCGGCGGTGAGTGACTGGCCGCCGAGCAGGCCACGGGCGGGCAGGCGCCGCGACCAGCGGACCGCGCCGGTGGCGGCGTCGAGCCCGGTCAGCCGGGCGTGGTTGCTGACCTGATCGGTGAGCACGGCTACCAGGGCACCCTGGCGCCACAGACCGTAGACGTCCTGGCCGCCCGGCCAGGACCAAAGCGGATGCCCGTCGGCCAGCCGGATGCCGTGCACGATACCGTCCTGGGCGAACACTGCCACCGGGCCCAGGGGTACTGGCGAAACCGCCGGGCCGGAGGGATTACCCCTGGTCTTCAGCGGTGTCTGCCAGTTGATCCGCCCGGCCGTGGTCACGTCGACCGCCCACGCGTGCCGCGGCGGCGGCGGACCGCAGGCGCTCTGCCCGACGGTGGTGCGCGGGCTGGCCTGGGCGGGCGTGACGGCCGCGCTGGTGCCGGCCCGCTGGCCGGTCACGCTGCCGCAGGCCGCCAGGGCCAGGGCCAGCGGCAGTACCAGCGCGGAGCGAGCTGCTAGCAGGCGAGCGGGGCTGGACCTCATGGCTATGAGACGCTGGCCGGCCTGCGCACGTTGCACGGCAGGCGTCACAGGAGGATTACATCGAGACGGGCGGGCGTGACAGTGGCGGACCTTAGAATCGCGGCGTGGATGTGTCCCTGAGCGACGCGGCGGCCGAGAAGCTGCGGAGCGTGTACGGTTTCGACTCCTTCCGCGGTCAGCAGCAGGAGATCATCGAGCACGTCTGCGCGGGTGGCGACGCCGTCGCGCTGATGCCGACTGGCAGCGGCAAGTCGCTGTGCTACCAGATCCCCGCGCTGGTCCGCGAGGGCACCGGCGTGGTCATCTCGCCCCTCATCGCGCTCATGCAGGACCAGGTGGACGCGCTGAATGTGCTGGGCGTGCGGGCGGGCTTCCTCAACTCCACCCAGGACCCCGACACCCGGCGCGGCGTCGAGTACGCCTTCATGGACGGCAAGCTCGACCTGCTCTACCTGGCCCCGGAGCGGCTGCGCACCGAGTCGGCCCTCTCGTTGCTCGACCGCGGCACGATCTCGCTGTTCGCCATCGACGAGGCGCACTGCGTGGCCCAGTGGGGGCACGACTTCCGGCCTGACTACCTGGGCCTGTCGGTGCTGCACGAGCGGTGGCCGAAGGTGCCGCGGATCGCGGTGACGGCCACCGCGACCGAGCACACCAGGGAAGAGATCGTGGCGCGGCTGGCGCTGGAGGGCGCGCGCCAGTTCGTGGCGAGCTTCGACCGGCCCAACATCCAGTACCGGATCGAGCCCAAGAACGAGCCGCGCCGCCAGCTGCTCCGGCTGCTGCGGACCGAGCACCCGGGCGAGGCGGGCATCGTGTACTGCCTGTCCCGGAACTCGGTGGAGAAGACGGCGGACTTCCTGTGCGCCGAGGGATTCACCGCGCTGCCGTATCACGCCGGGCTCGACGCCGGGGTACGTTCGGTCAACCAGTCGCGCTTCCTGCGGGAGGACGGGCTGATCATGGTGGCCACGATCGCGTTCGGGATGGGCATCGACAAGCCGGACGTGCGCTTCGTGGCCCACCTGGACCTGCCCCGGTCGGTCGAGGGCTACTACCAGGAGACCGGGCGGGCCGGCCGGGACGGGCTGCCCGCGACCGCGTGGCTGGCCTACGGCCTGGCCGACGTGGTGCAGCAGCGGCGTCTTATCGATGACTCGGACGGGGATCTGGCCCACCGTCGGCGGCTGGTGGCGCACCTGGACGCGATGCTGGCGCTGTGCGAGACGGGCGCCTGCCGGCGGCGGCAGATGCTCGCGTACTTCGGCGAGACGGGTTCGTCGGCGAGCTCGGAGGCCTGCGGGAACTGCGACACGTGCCTGTCGCCGCCTTCGGTGTGGGACGGGACGGTAGCGGCGCAGAAGCTGCTGTCCACCGTGGTGCGGCTGGGGCGGCTTGACGGCCCCTCGTTCGGCGCCGGGCAGCCGATCGACATCTTGCTGGGCAAGAAGACCGCGAAGGTTTTGTCATACGGCCACGACGCGCTGCCCGTGTTCGGCATCGGGACCGAGCTGAGCGAGGGCGAGTGGCGCGGCGTGGTCCGCCAGCTGCTGGCGTCGGGGCTGCTCGCGGTCAAGGGTGACCACGGGACGCTGGACCTGACCGAGGCGAGCTCGGAGGTGCTGCGCGGCCAGCGGCAGGTGACCTTCCGGCGGGATCCGGCCAAGGTCCCGGCGCCGGCCTCGTCGCGGAGCCGGCGGGGGTCAGGCGGTTCCGGTGCGGGTGCTGGCGGTTCCGGTGCGGGTGCTGGCGGTTCCGGTGCGGGACGGGCCGCCGCGGTGGAGCTGCCGCCCGAGGCGGAGCCGGTGTTCGAGCGGCTGCGCGCGTGGCGGACGTCGGTGGCCAAGGAGCTCGGCATGCCGCCGTACGTGATCTTCCACGACGCGACCCTGCGGCTCATCGCCGCGTCGCCGCCGTCGACGCTGACCGAGCTGGCCGGCGTCAACGGCGTGGGCGCCACCAAGCTGGACAAGTACGGCCAGGCGATCCTCGACGTCCTCAGCGGACCCGCGGCGTAAGCACCCGCGGCTCGGTGACAGCCAGCGGGGCGTGACCGCGTCCGTCGCTGGCGCATGCCGCTCAGGTTGTTCGCTTATATATTCGATTTATTCTTTTACCATAAGGAAATTAGCAATGGCCTGATACTCTGAGAGGACAACGTGAGATGAGATGAAAACACGATGCCGTTCAGGCCAGCCCCGTCACGCAGAACGTCCGGAGTAACACAGACCGGAATCGCCATCAGCCGCGTACTCGCTGACATGGGAAGCGCCGACCAGCTTGCTCATGCCGATCCCGCCCTCCGCGTCGCCTGCCCTGCCTGCGAGGCGCTCAGCCATCAGCGCTGCCTGGAGCGCAACCCCAAGCACTACGTCACCCCGCACGCCGAGCGGGCGGCGCTCGCCACCAGTGCCGCCGCCTGAGGGATCCCGCTCCCCCCGACGTCGCGTACCTGGCTACATGCCGCCGGCCTGGTACGCGGGGACTTCCTGCCTGGCCATGGGCGGGCGCTCGAGCAGCTCGGTCAGGTGCTCGTCGAGGCGCAGGCCGTCCGGGGCGGCGACCGCGTGCAGGTAGGTCTCCGGTCCCGGCATGCCCCATAGGCCGGGTGCCCGGGCCGTCGGCACCGCGTGGTCCAGGGCGGGAACCCGGCGGGCCAGCGCGCGCAGGACGGCGGAACTCATCCTGGTCAGGTCCCACAGCGGCTGGTGGCGGTTCTGCCGCGAGCCGAGATCGACCTGGGCCATCGCGGGCAGCCCAGTGTCGCGCAGCACGTCGATCAGGATCGCGATCTCCACCCCGTACCCGGTCAGGAACGGGGTGCGCAGCAGCAGGTCCCGGCGGGCGGCGAACTCGCCGGCCAGCGGCTGGACGAACCCGGTGAGCTCGGGGAAGAAGAAGTTGAGCAGCGGCTTGGCGGTCAGCTCAGTGACCCGGCCGCCGCCGTCGGCTACCGGTTCCTGTCCGCTGGCGAACGGGCGCCGGTACGCCGCTTTGGTGAACTGGACGCCGGGGACCGTCAGCAGCGGGCCGAGCGTACCGTAGACGAAATGCTCGCCGAAGTCACGGGTGTCGGCGTCGGCGAACATGACGATGTCGCCACGCGCCAGCGAGAGAGCCCGCCACATCGCGTCACCTTTACCCTGGGCCGGGCCGTATTCCGGCAGCAGCTCGTTTTCCGAGTACACCTCGGCGCCGTGCGCCCGGGCGATATCCGCGGTGCCGTCGGCGGAGTCCGCGTCGATCACCAGGACCTGGTCGACCAGGCCGCTGCGTTCACTCAGCCTGGCCACCGTGTCCAGGATCGGGCCGATGGTCGCCGCGACCTCACGGGCCGGCAGGATCAGCGTGACCGCCGGGTGGCGGACCGTCTGGCCGGAAACGGCCAGGCAGCCGAAATCCCGGTGGTGAAAAGACCTCTGCTCGAACCAGTCCCGGACGGTCATTTCCATATGCGACCCTCGTTCCGCCCTGCGCATTTCGCACGATGAACAGGCGAAATGCCGCTGCCGTAATCCCCGTAATGCCGTGCCGCCACGTCCTCGCCGTTCTGCCGCAGCGGATGGAACACGGTAGCCCCGCGATGTTGATGCCATACGACAGCGTGTTACGCCCGGGTTAAATCCTCACGGAACGAACTTTTCCCAGGTGACCGGTTCTGGGTATCTCGGTACCGCATAAGCGGTCAGCCGGCAGCCGGGACAGCTTCGGCGGCGGTCTTGATGAGCTGCGCCACGTTATCGGGATGAGAGACCATCGCCAGGTGGCCGGCCGGGATGGCGACGGTCATGGCCCCCATGCGCTCGGCGAACTGATGCTCGGCCTCCGGGGGGACGAGGATGATGTTCGGCCGAGGATTCATGGTGGTACTTCCTTTCCTGAGCGCTGGCGCTGCCAGCAACTACGCGATCGGCCCGTTGCCCGCCTGACTGAGCTGCCGGGCGGGCTGGCCCGGTCATGGCGGCCAGGAGGGCGGGTGCTGGCCCGTGCGTCCTGGGCCTGGTGTCAGCGGCCGACTTTGCTGCCCGCACCGGGAGCACCGGTCGCGGCCGGGTCGGGCGATGGTCGCGGCGGTGGTCGTCGAGGCGGGCGGGGACGGGCCAGTGGACGCTGGTGGCCCAGCCCAGGCGCTCGAAGACGCGGATGGCGGCGGCGGAGATGTCGACCTGGCCGGGGTCGGCGCCGTGGCGGGCGCAGGCCGGGTCGGAGTGGTGCATGTTGTGCCAGCTCTCGCCGAGGGATAGCAGTGCCAGCGCCCACAAGTTGGTGGCCCGGTCGTGGCGGCGGGTGGTGAACGGGCGGGTGCCGATCAGGTGGCACAGCGAGTTGACGCTCCAGGTGACGTGCTGCAGCACGGCGACGCGGACCAGCCCGGCCCACAGCAGGGCGGTCAGCGCGGCATGCCAGCCGCCGATCGCCGCGCCCAGGGCGGCCGGCAGGGCGAGGGAGATGGCGCACCAGGCGGGGAACGCGGCTGAGATCGCCCGCATGGCGGGGTCGGCGGCCAGGTCGGGGGCGTACCGGGCGGCCGGGGTGGGGTCATCGCGCAGCAGCCAGCCGACGTGCGCGTGGGCCAGGCCGCGGAGCTGGCCGGGCAGGCTGGTTCCGTACCGGTACGGTGAGTGCGGGTCGCCGGGCCGGTCGGTGAAGGCGTGATGGCGGCGGTGGACGGCGACCCAGCCGGTGACCTGGCCCTGGAAGCTCATCGAGCCCGCGATGGCCAGGGCGGCCCGCAGCGGCGGCGCCGCGGTGAAGCTGCGGTGGGTGAGCAGCCGGTGGAAGCCGACGGTCACCCCGAGCCCGGTCACCAGGTAGAAGACCACCGCGAGGAGCACATCGGCCAGGCTCAGGCCGTGGCCCCAGGCTAGCCACACCGCCACTCCGAGCCCGGCGAACGGCACGGTGACGATGGCGAGTGTCACCGCTGCCTGGGCCATGCCCGCGGCCGTGCGCGGCGGGGCGCCGACGTCCGGGAACGGCTCCGTGCCTTCATAACGGGCAGCGCCTTCATAACGGGCAGCGAGCTGATCGGTCATCGCGGTCATTCCTTTCTGCGCGCTGCCGCATACGCGCAGGACATGGCGACGCCAGGCCAGGAAGATGCACGCGGCAGTGCCGGCAGGCTGCGCTGAACTGGCAGGCTTGGTCGTCGGCGCCGCCATATAAACGCGGTGCGAGTAGCGGTGCGAGTATGTGCCGCAGGCTCCAGTTTTTTGCTGGCGATAGCTCAGCACCCGTAATGTCCCGGGCATAAAAAACTCCGGCTCCCACGGCCAACCCGCTATTTATCGGGTGCCATCGTCGCCGGGGTCCGGAGCAACATCCGGTTGTTACCCTGCATTTACCGCCGCAAACACGAAGCAAGACGGCTCTGCCTGCTGATCACGCGAGGGCCGGGATCGGCAGCACGGAGCAAGGCCGGCCATGAAGGTCCAGATTCCCCGCCCTGGCATGTAGTCATATTCCGGAAAAAATTTGCTAGTTTTCTGGTGCGGACGTAACTTGAGACCGGGCACCGGACGTCAGCCGCCTTGGACGGCCGGCTTCCCGGGACTGCGAGAGGAACTCGTGAGCACCAGCGGCGTTCAGCCTTGCCGCTGACCTGGCGGCCGCAAGCAGCGATAGCGCGCCCCGGCCCCACCTAAGAAAGAAGACATCATGCCCGAGTCAGCTGCATTCACTCCGGATCCGGTCACTACTATCCCCCGGCTGCCTTCATCCCCCGACCGCACCGCCCCGCCCATGCCGTTCTCATCTCCTGATCACGACGCCCCGCCCATGCCATCGGAGATCACGAACAGGCACGACCGCCCGCAGCGGCTCGCCGCGGGCGGCCGGTTGCGCACGGCGATGACGGCGCTGCGCACGATGGTGCGCCGGACCCCGCGAAGCTAGGCCGCCGCGGTACCCGCGGCCACGGATGCGGCACCGGCGAGTGCCGTCAGCGTTATGCCAGCCTGCCGGGCAGCCCGCGCGGACTGGCGCTGATGAGTGCGGGTGCGTACCGCCAGGTGAGGCAGGCGAGGGCGCCGAGGGGGATAGAGGGAAGGTAGGTGACGGCCCGGTACATCAGGACGGCGGCCGTCACCTGGGCGCTGGCCTTGTGCCCGGCGTCGCCGGCCAGGATGGCGATCAAGCCGAGTTCGGTGATTCCCAGGCCGCCGGGGGTGATGGGTACGGCGGTGAGCAGCCGGATGACCGAGAAAGCGGCCAGGGAGGTCTGCCAGGGCAGCCGGGGCTGGCGCAGGCCGACGGCGCGCAGGCATACCAGCAAGACGAGCCACAGCATGAGGTGGCTGGCCACGGTGGCGGCGGTAATCCGCCAGCCGCGGGCAGCGAGCAGGGCGCTGGCCCGGTCGCGGAAACCAGGCAGCGATCCGGCGGCGCCGGCAGGCGGTGCCCGGCGCGCCAGCCGGGCGGCGATGGTCAGGCCGTGCTGCAGCACGCGGCCCGCGCGCAGCGCAAAGGCGTCGCTGTGCAGCAGGAGTCCGAGGCCGCCGGCCATGGTGACGAGCAAGGCCAGGCCCACGGCCGCGCCGGTGATCATGGTGGCATCGGGCCGGCTAGCCGTGGCCATGACCAGGACGGCCAGAACAGGCAGGCCCATGAGGGTGAAGAGATTCCAGATCCCGGTCACCAGGGTGTACAGAACGTAGTCGGCGGTACTGAGCCCCCAGCTGGACAGCATGGCCCAGCCGACGCCCACGGCGACGGCACCGCCGGCGGGCAGGGTGGCGGCCACGGCGTTAGAGCCGAGGCTGACCGCGGCCGCCTGCCGCAACCCGATCCAGGGCAGGACCGCCCGGATCATGATCCAGTAGGCCACCATGCTGGCGACGGCCGCAGCGCCGACCATCAGCGCATACGGCCAGGTCATCGCGTCAATACTGACCCATACGGCACGGTAGGACGCGACCCGCGGGAGGGCCAGCCCGAAGACCGCCGCGACCAGGGCGGCCGGCACCGCAGCACGAATGATTACGCGGCGGCGCCCGGCTCGCGGCCTGGCGGCCACCGGCCCGGCGCCGGCGCTGACCAGCCCCGGCCCCTCTACGGTGAGCGGCAGACGGGCGGATCGATTCAGCATTCCGCTGGATGGAAGACTAGCCAGGACTGAGCCGAACCCGGCGACGACGTGCAGTCATGAGACACGGTGCGCCGCCCGGTGCTCATTTTCCGGCGGCATGGACTCCCGGTCACGGCTGCGACGACTCAGTGGTCGCCAGACCAGCAGCGACAGCAGCAGGCTGAAGATGCCGGCCAGCATTACGATGATGCTCACGACGTGTGTATTCAGGCCATCGGTGACCGTCGCAGGGACCGCGAACCGCAAGATTGCCCCGGCCGCGATCAGGACGGCGCCGACGACGGTGCTCATCATCCGCCGGCCGTCCACCGGCACGACAAGACCGCGATTGCTCACCGGTGCGCGGCCGGGCCGGCGGCCATGCTGAAGTCGGGGACTAGCCAGGCGGTATTACCCATAACCGACTCCTCAATCAGCGGCGAGTTGACGCCCGGGCAGTCGGTCCGGTGCGACCTATAGCGCAAGCGGAAGGTATTTCCTGAGGGATATCACCCATTTCTGGCAGGCGCTTCTCTAAAGGACCAGCCAGGACGTAAAAACTCCGGCACCCGTGCCGTTCCCGCCTTATGGCGGAGCAAGCTGCCAGGGTCCGGAGCAATATTTTCACGTTACATCTCTATGATATCCAATGTCAAATGCGCCGATCGGCCAGCAAAAGGGCCATGCGAGCAAGCCGCGTCAAGGCATGGGACGCCGCCCACGCCGGCCACGGCCTACCGCCGGTAGCCGCCCCCCGTCCAACGCCGCGATCACTACCGCCGGACCGAGGGTGATCATGCAGGCGGCAGTCGTCAGGCCCGGATCTGGCGCGCTGGGGGATGAGGCACTGACAAGCGGCAATGCAGCGTGATAGCGGCACTGGAAACAGCCGCCCACGCGCACCACACCGAAGCGAACCCGGAGATGGTGAGGCGGGCGATGATGACGACGGCAATCAGGTTGACGACGCCGAACAGCACGACGTTGCGGTAGCCCGACATGAGCAGCGGGCCGCATACGGCGACGACATAGAGCGAGACGATCACGAAGCCGGCTGGCAGCCGGATGTCGTAGGAGAGGTGGTACGGGGCCAGCCTCACCCCGACCGGGCCACGGATCAGCGCCGTGAGCAGCGTCACGGCGATCACGGTCCCGACCAGCGCGAAGGGCGCCATGACTCGCTTCCGCCTCCTGCCCTGCTCCGCCGCGATAACGGCCAGGGGGACGAATACGGGCAGCACGACGAAGGCGATCAGCAGGTAAGCCCACAGCGCGGCATGGCCGATCCCGCGCGGCACGTGACCCTGGAGCCACAGCCATACAAGTGCCTCGATGAACTGGTGGGCACCAAGCAGCGCCGGGATCCACGCCAGCGCGACGAACTCGCGGCGCTGGCCGATATGGCGGACGGCACCGACACCGATGGCGCATATCAGCAAACCGCCGCCGATGTCCGCCTGAGGTGAGAAGCACACGCGGTTTCCCTCTCCGGCTGGGGGTGCGGCGGCCGGGCGCAGCCGGCAAGTCCGGCCAGCGCGGGTAAGCGTACGCCGTCTCACGCCCGCCCGCCGCGGCGCGGGCGGAGGCGAGGTCCGGGCGCGCCTGGCGGTGACCAGGAACGGCGGCGCCGAGATCATTGCCGTTGCCCTGGCGGCCGACGTCGATTCGCCCGTGGTAGATTCAGGCTGTTGCCCTGGACCTCGGCGGCTACTTACGTTCGCCGTCTGCGGATACCGCCGAGATGCCAGGAGCGCATGATGCCGGGATTTAACCAGGTTGTCCGCCCTCGGGCACCGGTCGCGGCCAGGCGCAAACAAGCCCGTGCTTAACGTGGATATCAGTATCTGCGACTTCGGCGGTCAGGCAGTCGTCGCCCTGCGCGGGCAGCTCAACCTGGCGGACACCCCGGACGTCGCGTCCCGTCTGATGACGACCGTACTGACCTCTGGGCCATCCGTCATCGTGGACCTGGCCGGTCTGGACAGCATCGGTTACAGCGGTTTCTCGGTGCTGCTGAGACTGAGGAAATGGACGCGGCGAAGCGGCGGCGACCTGCCGCTGGCCGCTCCGGGAGAGCCGGTGCGTCACATTCTGGAAGCCACCGGCCTGATCGATGTCTTCTCGGTGTATCCCAGCGTAGAAGAGGCAGCGAGAAGCATGAGGCAAGCCGGGGCGTGGTCCCCGGCTGCGCCGCCGCGGCGCCGTGCCGTCATGGTCACCCGATCTGGCCGCCAGCGGCCAGCCTGCCACGATACCGGTCGCCACCTGGTCCAGCCGCTGCGCAGGCGCGGAGCGGGCCGGCCGCAACGAGTTGCGCGGGATGCTTGCGTCAGGCGGCGCCCGCCGGGAGGGACAGCCACGGTCCGTCACGACTGATCAGGTGATCTCACGCACGCAGACACGGCCGTCGCCACCCGGCGGCACCACCACTGACGACTACGGAAAAACGTCATCTTGCCCGCAAGCGCACGGTTATGTACCTCCCGCCCCGGACCCCGGCGGTTCTCATCCGGTCTTTTCGAACCCGAGGTTGACATGGCGGCAATTCATCCAGGAGCAGTATCTGCCGCGGAATCTGAACCAGTCTCCCTCGTCCCTTCAGTCCCGATGCCTGGGGACCTGGCCGGGATGGACGACGAGGCGCTGCTGGCTATTGTGCGGCTGTCACCGCGAGCCAGCGAGCAGCGGGCGGCGGCGTGCGGTCTGCTGATCAGCCGCCACCAAGGCCTGGTCAGGTCCTGCGTGCGGCGGTACATGAGCAGCACCGAGCCGAAGGAAGACCTGATGCAGGTGGGATACGTCGGCCTGCTGAAGGCGATCAGCAATTTCGATCCGGCCTTCTGCCGCAGCCTGGCGGCCTACGCGCGGCCGTGCATCAGCGGCGAGCTCAAACGGCATTTCCGCGACAAGCGCTGGCAGGTCCATGTGAAGCGCCCGGTACAGGAACTGGTCCTGGAGATCCGCGAGGCGACCTGGCGGCTAGCCCAGGAGCTTGGCCGTATGCCGACCGACTCCGACCTGACCTGGCACCTGGGGATCAGCGGGGATGACCTGCGGCAGGCGCAGCGGGCCGAGGTGGCCTTCCAGTCGCATTCACTGGACGCCCCCCTGGCCAGCCAACGGGGCGCGAGGACCCTGGCCGACTCTCTCGCCGCGGAGGATCCGCGGCTGGAGCACATGCTCAGCATGCGGGCGGTCGCCGCGCACTGGGGCGAGCTGCCCCCGCGTGAGCAGGAGATCCTGCTGCTGCGCTTTCGCGGCGGGATGACGCAGGCGCAGATCGGCCAGCGGCTCCGCCTCTCCCAGATGCAGGTTTCCCGGCTGCTCGCCCGGGCGCTCGGCTATCTTCGCTCGCACCTGCTCGATCTGGAGGTCCCGCATCCGAGCGCCGGTCCGGTCGCGCGTTCGCTGGCGGACGCAGCGGATGCGGGACGGCCGCTCCCCCGTGGTGATGCGGCGGCCGAGGTCCGCGCCGGGTTACACCGGACGCGGGCCCAGGACGCAGTCGCCGCAGTAGCGGGCGGGCCCTGGAGGCAACAGCCGGTAGATGAGGCAGCAGTTCCGGCGGCGAAAGCCCGCACCCGGGCTCCCCCGGTAGGTACCCGCCAGGGCCGGATACCGCAGCGCCGCCGCCGCGGCGGCGGCCGCCGCGGCGGCCAGGTCCGGCCGGGCGGCCGCGATCATGGTCGCGGCGCCGTTGGCCGCCGAGGCGACGTTACCCCAGAGCACCTGCGGGGAGACCGCCATCGCCGCCACCGCCTGGACGACCTGCGTGACGGGACCGGCCAGGAGGGCCAGGGGCGCGGCGGTTCCGGCTTCCGCCTCCTCCGCCTCTTCCGGCAGGGACAACCGGAACGGGCCGCCGAGGGCAGGGACCCACCGCGCCTGCGCGGTATCGACGGACAGCGCCCAGCCGACCGCGGCGGCGCCGAGGACGGGCGACAGCAGCCGGGCGCACAGCCCCAGCTGGGCGACCGAGGCCGCGACCCGGAACTCGACGCCGTCGGCCGGGCATCCGGCGGCGGCCGCGAGCCGCGCGCGGACCTCGCCGATCCGGGCGGCCAGCGCTCCCTGATCGCCCATCAGCTCGCCGAGCGGCTGCCACGGCGGACACGCCGGCGCGCCGGGCAGGTGGGAGTCCACGGCGAAGTACGGGCCGAGCGCGGCCAGCTCCGCCATCCGCCCAGCCGGGGCCGGGCGGGCGGACGGGCCAGCCGCTGGGCCGGCGACCGGCCCCGCAACTGGCAGGGAGCCCCGGGTCACACGCCGGCGGGTTCTTCGGCCCCGCGCAGCTCGGCCCGGGCCGGGCCGGGAGCGAGCAGCCGGTCGGCCAGCGGCGCGAAGATCAGCCCGATGGCTCCCTACAGGATGGCCTGGGCCGCGATCGAGTACAGCCGGAAGCTGAACAGCACGTCCGCCGGAAAGCCGGGATAGACGATGTTGCCGCGGGAGTTCCTGAGCAGCAGTGGCGTCTCGGTGGCGTGATTGCCGTACAGGTGCTGGTTCACCGCCAGCTGGCCGAGTTCCGGCAGCAGCGCCATGAGCGCGCCGATCACCACGGCGAAGCCGGCCCCGGCGATCAGGACCGCGTTCCAGGTGCCGAACCGCGGCTTGAGCCGCTGCCCGGCCCACACCGCCAGGACCAGCAGCACGACCGAGGCCACCACCATGACCAGGTAGAGCTCGCCGCGCTGGCGGATGGTCTCGGGATGGCCGATGGACGGCGGGTTGGCCGGGTACTTGATGAACGGCACCAGGTACATGGCCGCGAAGCCGCCCGCGGCCACCAGCAGGGCCAGCGTCCGGGCCCGGACGCCGCCGACCCGGCCCAGGTACAGCGCGTAGGCCACCGCGAACAGCGCGCCCATGGCCGCGCCGAACGCGATCATCCCGACGCCGATGCCGATGTTGGCCTGGATCGTCCGGCTGAAGATGTCCGGACCCGCGTCAGGCGCGGGCAGGCCGGCCGCCTTGGCCAGGGCCGCCTCCACCGCGTCGCGCCCCGACTCGTAGCTGATCGCCTGGTTGATCACCGGCTCGGCGAAGACCCGCGCGAAGACGTACGCGAGCAGGCCCGCAATCGCGCCCGCCAGCACGCCGCGGACGATGAGTTTCCTCTCCATGTCCGGGGAGGCCCGGTCCGGTCAGTGGCAGGGGAAGCCGAGGAAGTGGCGCGCGTCGTGCACGAACTCGTGGATGACCATGGACTTGCCGAACACCGACGTGGCGCCCTGGTCGATGCCGATGAAGTAGTACACCGCGACCGCGAGCAGCGTGGCGCCGAGCAGCCACAGCAGTCCCTTGGAAATGGGCAGGGCGACCGGCTTGGCGGCGGTGCCTGGGGTGGAGATTACGGCCATCAGAGCCTCCTACGGGGATCCTGCGTCCCCTCCGTCCAGTGGAGTGGCGCGGCCCGAAGATCTGACTCGCAAGCCCAGGCACTTGCTCACAGTGGCGCGACCGTGCCGGAATCTCACCGGCTTCCTCAGGGCCAGCGCGCACCTCGACCATAACCCGCGGTTCACAAGCGCGCCAGAAGATCATTTTCCCCTCCGGCCACGCCAGGGGCGGGGATCAGCTGCCGTCCGGGTAGCCGCCGCGGTGCAGGACCATCGGGTAGTGCGGGAGCGTGACCGGCGCGGGGACCGCGGCCCGCCAGTTGTCCGGGTACGGCTCCAGGCCGGCCAGCAGCGGGCAGGCCCCGCCATCAGGCGAGACGGCCAGCGGTTCCAGCGCCGCCCGGAGGGCGCCGGTCACGCCGGGGCCGAAGCGCCGCTGCCAGCGCTGCTCGATCGCGCCGGTGAGCTCACGGTACTCGCGCTGCGCGCGCTGGCCCGGGAGGGTCAGGCGGGCGACCTTGCCCCGGCTGGCGGCCGGATCCGGTTCCTCGGCCGCCAGGCCGGACCTGGTCAGCACGCCGAGGGCCCAGCTGGCGGCCGGCTTGGCTACCCCGCTCCGCGGTGGCAGGTCCCGCAGCCGCGTCCCGTTCTCGCCCAGCACCCGCAGCACGGTGGCGTCGGCCGCCAGCGACCGCCCCGCTTCTGGTTCGTACTCGAGCGCGAACGACAGCAGGGCCCTGGACAGCAGCGCCGGCAGCGGCAGGCCGGCCGGATCGGCCGGGTCCGGACGCGGCGGCAGCGCCGGGACCTGGCTGAGCAGGGCCGCGCCGAGGATCGGCAGGCAGTCGGGCAGCCCGGGATCGAGCTGGCGGACCAGCGCGACGAGCGCCTCGGTGAGCCGGCCGACCTGGTCCGCGCCGAAGCGATCGCGCCAGCGCCGCTCGACGCGACCAGGCAGCGACCTCCAGACCTGACGGGCCCGCAGCCCGGCGGCGGTGGCGCGCAGGACGGCGTCCGGGCCCGGTTTGCCTTTATGGATCTTCCTGGCCGTTCCGTCGATGGTGAGGTAGCCCCAGCGCCGCATGCCGTCGAGGTTGGTCCTGGTGCGGGCGCGGGCCTCGAGCTCGCCGACTGTGACGGGCTCATCGGCCACGTAGCGCATGCAGTTCTCCCACATGACCAGCGACGTCAGCCAGACCCCGTCGCCCGACCAGCCGGGCCCGTGGTCGGTGGTGCGGTGCGGGATGCCGTGCTCGGCCTCGTTGTCGCACTCGATCGTGAACGCGACCAGCGCCTGGGACAGCAGGGCCGACAGGGGCAATGGCGCTTCTTGGGACGGCTGGGGTGTGGCGGGGCTGGACCGGGGGCCGGCGGTCGCGGTGAGCAGTCCGGCCGTACGGAGGCGCTCACGGCGGGCGGCCGCTGTTCCGCGGCCGGCTCGGGCGCCCTGGCCGACTCCCGCCTGACCGCCGTCCGCGAGGTGCCAGCCGGTCCTGGCCAGTAGGGCCTCGGCCTGGCCGGCCGCGAAGGCGGACCTGACCGGCTCCCCCAGCGCGGCCACCGCCGCCTGGAAGCGGGCCCGGCTTTCATCGCCCGCCGGCTTGGCTGTCGACACGCTGATGGCCAGTTGGCTGCCGGGCGCGGCGACCTGGCGGAACTGGTCGAGAAGGTTCTCAAGGACGGCGGCCTCGAGGTAGACGGCCACCCCTTCGAGCAGGAATAGGGTGGGAACGGCCGGATCGAGCCCGGCCGCCCGGAGCCGGTCAGCGACTGGGTCGCCGGTGAAGTCGGCCTCGACGAACCGGACCCCGGGGGTGGCGACGCCGAGCCGCTCAAGACGGCTGAGCTTATCCCGCTGGGTGGCCGGGTGGTCGAGCTCGAACCAGCTGACACCCGGCTTGGCGTAGCGTAGTGCGCGCCCGTCGTAGCCGGCCGCGCCGGTCACGATCTGCCGTCCGCCGCGGTCGATGACGCCGGTCACGAGGCGGTCGAAGAAGGCCGTGCGCGCCTTGAGGTACTCATGCATCCGGCCCGCCGGCGCGGTGAGGCCGTCCACGACGTCGACGGCCAGTGCTTCGTCGGCGGCGGGATCGCCGTAGCCGGCGGCGACCCGGTCGAACGTGAGGCGGTGCGCGGCCACCCGGCGGGCGGTGGCAGAAGGACCCCCGTCTTCCATACCGGCCTATTCTGGCACGGCGTTAGTGTGGCCAGCATGGCGACAGATTCCGTACACCGTGCCGTCCGGCTCGAGCGCGTAGAGAACAGCAGCTATATCGTGACGAACGACCGCGGCGGCCAGATGCGCATCGGTCACGGCGAGGGCACCGACTTCACCCCGGTCGACCTGCTGCTCGCCGGGATCGGCGGCTGCACGGCGATCGACGTCGACATCCTGACGTCACGCCGGGCCGAGCCCGACTCGTTCGAGGTCGCGGTCGACGCGGAGAAGGTCAGGGACGAGAACGGCAACCACCTGTCCGACATCGTGGTGACCTTCCGGGTCAGGTTCCCCCAAGGCGAGCAGGGCGACAAGGCCAGGGCCCTGCTGCCGGACGCGATCAGGAAGTCGCACGACCGGCTGTGCACGGTGAGCCGGACGGTGGAACTCGGCACGCCCATCACGGACCGGATCGAGTCCTAGCTGTGCCAGCGGAACCGCCAGACGGCGACGGCGGCGCCCGCGACGGTCCATAGCGCCAGGTTGAGCAGGTCCCAAGCGGGGAACGGGCGTACCGCGTAGGTGTTCTGGAGCACCTCGGCGAGCGCCTTGACCGGGAACGCCGCTACCAGGCGGGACAGCCAGGACGGCAGCCCGCTGAAGGTGGGGTCGAAGACGCCCGAGATGATCGCGATCGGCAGGAAGCTGGCGTAGGCGACCGGACCGGCGGATTCCGCGCTGCTGATGACCGAGCTGACGGCCAGGCCGAGCGCGGCGAAGCATACGGTGCCCAGGATCAGGGCGCCCACCAGAGCGAACAGCTCACCGGCGCGCGGCCCGGCGCCGAACGCGAGCCAGCCGATCAGCCCGGTGGCGGCAGTGAGGAGGAGGACGGTGGCGGCCGTGCTCGCCAGCAGGCCGCCGATGAAGGCCCCGGGCGGCAGCGGGGTGGTCCTGATCCGCTTGAGCACGCCGTCGTGCCGCAGCACCGCGACCTTGGTACCGAGGTTCGCGTAGGCGGCGACGATCACGCCGAACGCCAGGATGCCGGGCACGAACACCGTGGTGTTCGCGATGGCCGTGCCCGGCAGGTGCGAGCCGGCGTTGGCCGCCCCGATGAGCAGCAGGATCATCAGCGGGAAGGCGAAGGTGAACAGCGCGTACTCGGCGCTGCGCCAGAAGCTGCGCTGCTCGAGCAAGGCCTGCCGGACGGCAAGCCGGGCCGATCTGGTCACGAGTGGTCACCGATGTCCTGGACCGCGCCTGAGTCCGGGCTGACCCCGGTGAGCTGGAGGTAGGTGTCCTCGAGGCGGGGCGCGGCCACGGCCAGGCCTGTCAAGTCGCCCAGGTCGTTCTCGGCCGCCCACGCGAGGAGGAGCCGCAGGGTCACGGTCACGTTGGCGGTATGACAGACCGATTCCGGACCGTGCGGCACTAGGTCGACCCCGGCCGGCGGCGCGACCTCACCGCGGCGCAGCGCGGACGGCGTGGCGAAGGAGATGCGGGTCGCCAGCCCGGCCCGGATCGCGACCTCGTGCGTAGTCCCGGCCAGTTCGATGCTGCCCGCCCGCAAGATGGCGATCCGGTCGGCCAGCCGCTCCGCCTCGTCCAGGTAGTGCGTGGTCAGCACGATCGTCTTGCCCAGCTGCCGCAGGTTCTCGATCGCCGCCCAGCAGCGCCTGCGCGCCTCCGGGTCGAAGCCGGTGGTCGGCTCGTCGAGGAAGATCAGGTCGGGATCGCCGGCGAGGGCAAGGGCGAAGTCCAGGCGGCGCCGCTGGCCGCCGGACAGCTTGCGGACCTGGGTGTTCCTGAACGTGGTGAGCTCGACGACTTCGAGCAGGTCGCCGAGCGGACGAGGGCTGCGGTAGTAGCCGCGCCACACGTCGATGAGCTCGGCCACCCGGGCTTGCCGGGGGAAGCCGCACTCCTGCAGGACCATCCCGGCCCGCTCGCGCAGCCTGACCGCCTGCGCGGCCGGGTCCATGTCGAGCACCCTGACGCGCCCGGCCGATGGCACCCGGAAGCCCTCGAGGATCTCTAGCGTGGTGGTCTTACCCGCGCCGTTCGGCCCAAGCAGGCAGAACACCTCGCCGTAGCGGACGTCGAAGTCCACCCCGTGCAGCACCTCGGTGCCGCCGAAACTCATCCGCAGGCCGCGGACGTGCACGGCGTGGCGGTCGGTGACGAGGGGCGGCGTTCGGTCAACTATGACATGCGTGTCAGTCATTACCTGGATTATAAGAAGATAAACCGTGTACGTGACGAATCGAGCTCGGCCGGGAGGGGCCATGAAGCCGCCTGACGTGTCGTCGCTGCGCATGCTGCGGCGGGCCCGGGACCGGATCGACCGCGACTACGCGGACCAGATCAGCATCCCGCAGCTGGCCGCCGGGGCCGGCTACTCGCGCGAGCACTTCATCCGCGCCTTCCGTGCGGCCTACGGGGAGACTCCCGGCCGCTACCGGACCAGGCGGCGGGTCGAGCGGGCCTGCGAGCTGCTCCGCTCGGCCAACCTGACCGTGACCGAGATCTGCCTCCTGGTCGGCTTCACCAGCCTCGGCACGTTCAGCACCCGGTTCGCCGAGCTCACCGGCGTCTCCCCCAGCGAGTACCGGCGGCAGGCGGCGATGCGAGGCGGCCCGGCGCCGATCCCCGGCTGCTTCGTGCTCATGTGGCGGACCGGGCTGCCCGCACCACTGGCCGCACCACTGGCCGCACCACTGGCCGCACCACTGGCCGCACCACTGGCCGCCCCCAGCGAAGACATCACTTCCTGAGAAGCACACCGCCGTGGCCGACCGTAAAGTCGCAGCATGATTACGGGAATCTCGATCGTGTCGGTCTGGGTACTCGACCAGGACGCGGCCAAGGAGTTCTACGAAGGCAAGCTCGGCTTCACCGTCACCACCGATTTCACCATGGAGAACGGCATGCGCTGGCTGACCGTCCGGCCGCCAGGCAGCGAGACTCAGGAACTGCTGCTGATGGACCCGCTGCACTCGATGCTGGACGAGGAGACCGCGCAGCAGGTCCGGGCGCTGGTCGCCAAGGGGGCCCTGTCGCCCGGCGTGATGGCCACCACCGACTGCAAGGGTGACCACGACACGCTGGCCGGACGCGGTGTCGAGTTCACCCAGGAGCCGTCCGACCGCCCCTACGGGGTCGAGGCGGTCATGCGCGACGACTCGGGCAACTGGTACAGCTTCACCCAGCGCAAGTTCCTGGAGGGGAGGGCCTGAGCCGGGCCGCTAGTTCAGCACGCGGTGAGCGCAAGCGAGCCGCCAGTTCAGCACTGCGCTGGGCGAAGGCGGCCCAGCCGGGAGCGGACCGTTCGAGGTGACGGCGGGCGGCGGCGGCCGTACAGGGGCGCTGCCGCCAGCCGGTCATCCGGCCGCCGCGGATCTCGAAGCAGACCAGGACGCCCCCGGCCCAGCCGTACACGTCGGCGTCGGCCTGATCGCGCTGGTCCCTGGCGACCTTCTGCTCGGCGGTGATCCAGTCCACGGCTTCGAGCTCAGCCTGGAGCTTGGCGGCGAACTCGAAGGCCAGCGCGGTCGCGGCCGCGTCGCGGCGGGCGGCCAGGTCCGCGCGCAGCGCGGCCACCGCGCCCTGGTCCCGGCTCAGCACGGCGGTGATGCCGCGGGCCAGCCCGGCGCGCCCGGCGGGCGCGGCCCCGCGCACCAGGGCCAGTTCCCGTCCGGTTCCCGGCGGATGGTCCACGGCGAGGCCGAGCGGGAGCACCCGGCTCAGCCCGGACACCGCGTCCCGCGTCTTCTGACCGCCCAGGTACGGGCCGAAGTCGCCGGGCGCCGGGCGGCGCACCACGGTCAGGCCGGGGGTGCGCGGAGAGTCGCTGAGCCTGATCCAGACCTCGGCTTCCTGCCCGCCGGGGCTGCGGTTCCACGGCGGGAGGCGCCGCCTGAGCAGGTTGCGCTCCAGCCAGGCGGCCTCGTGCGCGGAATCGCAGGGCACCGCCTCGACCCGGGCGATCCGGGCCACCATCGGGGCCAGGTGGGCCCGGTCGCCGAGGTCGCGCCAGTACGACCGGACGCGGCGGCGGAGGCTGACCGCGCGGCCGATGTACAGGACCCGGCCGGCCTGGTCGCGGAAGCGGTAGACGCCCGGGGCGAGCGGGAGCGCGGCGGCGGCGCTTGACGCACGGGTGGCCGCGGGGAGATCCGGGGAGTCCACGATCCGAGCCCACTGCACCGGGTTGCCCGCCGTCAAGGGCGGGAAGGGAGGCGGGGCGGGTACCGGCGTCGTTCGTTATGAAAGATCGTGATCTGCAAACGGCGGGCGGCGGTCCGTGCGGCGGTGCATGCGAGCCGGCCCTGCTCTACAGTTTGTCCATGGCGGAATCCGAACCCGGCGGCGAGGTCGCCCGCAGCGAACTGCGTGCCTCGCACGACGACAGGGACCGGGTGGTCGAAATGCTGCGGGTATCCGCCGGCGACGGCCGGCTGACCGCGGAGGAACTCGACGAGCGGCTGGAGCAGGCCATGACCGCGCGGACCTACGGCGAGCTGGCGCGGCTGGTCGCCGACCTGCCCGCGCAGGGGGCCGTGGTCGCCGCCCCGGCCGCGGCGGCGCGGGCCAAGGACGTGGTGCGCATCGACACCCGCAGCGGGCACGTCAAGCGGGTCGACCGCTGGGTCGTGCCGCAGCGGATGGAAGTGAAGGTGACCAGCGGCCACGTGCTGCTCGACTTCACCCAGGCGGAGATCACGCAGTCCACGCTGACGCTCAACGTCGACGTGCGCAGCGGGCACGTCAGGCTGATCACCAAGCCGGGCATCGTGGTGGACACCGACGACGTCACCATCCGCAGCGGCCACGTCCGGGTCAAGACGCCGTGGGGTCCCGGCGTCCCCGCCCAGTTCCGCATCGAGGTCAGCGGCAGGGTGGGCAGCGGGCACCTCGTCGCGCGGCCGCGGTACCGGAACTTCTGGCAGTGGCTGACCAGGCAGCCCAAGCCGTACGCGATCACCGCCCGCTGACGCCTTGACGCTGATCGTGGTGTCCGGTGCGCCGGGCACCGGCAAGTCCACGATCGCCGCGGCGCTCGGGGCCGCGCTGCGCTTCCCCGTGCTCTCGCTCGACCCGGTCAAGGAAGCGCTGGCGGACGTCCTCGGGCTGGGCGGCGAGGACTGGTCCAACCAGGTCGGCGACGCGGCCGCCGAAGTGGTGTTCCGGCTGGCCGCGGACCGGGCCAAGGCCAGGATCGGCCACGGCCGCCATCCCATCCACCGCGACGTGATCAACCCCGCGGTGGCGGGCCAGCCCGCGACGCTGGCGGCGACGGTGACGCCGTTGCGGCTGGGTGCGGCCCTGGTCGAGGTGGACACCGGGCGGCCGGGCGCGGCCGGCCGGGCGGTGGCGGCGGTCAGGGCGGCCTTGGGCTGAGCAGCGCGTCCGGGATCAGGCGGGCGCTAAGGTGGGCTGCACTGGTGATGCGCGAGCTGATGCGGGAGTGCGGCCGGACAATGCCTACTCGACTGGTGCACCTGGTCGTCGACGCGGCCGACCCGGCCCGGCTGGCCCGGTTCTGGGCCGCGGCGCTCGGGTGGGAGGTAGCCCCCGAGGAGCCCGACGAGGTGGACGTGTGGCCGCCGGGCTTCAGCTACCCGGACTCCGCCGCGCTGCCGCT
>Ga0335085_10002546_pt1 | contig 33691 bp, 30 predicted proteins | sample Lox_Sample_45_FD_206712 | JGI IMG/M metagenome (GOLD analysis project Ga0335085, IMG submission 206712) | Soil microbial communities from Loxahatchee National Wildlife Refuge, Florida, United States - Lox_Sample_4.5 | ecosystem: Environmental > Terrestrial > Soil > Wetlands | place: USA... | reverse complement strand
CGTCCGGTTCGATGAGCGGGATGTGGAAACGGAGCCATGGCTGTGCCAGTGAGGCACCGCCAGACGAAAGGGGCGGAAACAGATATGCCCAGCCTACCGCCACCGCGCCACATCTCGACTCTACCACATTGAGCCGTCCCCAGCGCCGAGGTCGAACGACGGGTTTACGATCGCTGACCGGACCTTGCTGGCGCGTTCAGCACCGGCGGCAGTGCGCCGAAAGCGGTCCGTTCCAGCATCGAAGACGAGGCTCGAAGAGCCAGTTAGCAACGTGCAGGCTCTTGAACCGAGTCGTGCCACTATGGAGCAATTTGATAAGGCAACTCCCGACCCTACGTACGTAGTTTTCCTAAGGACAAATTCGAATTTTTTCGTCTGGTTCTGTCATTCAACAATTGCAGCATCGCAATTGGATTTGGTGGTAGATCAAGCCGTGTCCAGCCAGGAATACACAGCCGAAATCGTCGCCTTCATCCGGGCAAAAGGCGTTACGTGCCAATCGGCGTCCAAGTTTGACCTCGCTAGCGGGCCGCAGGTCTTTTGGGATCGATGGGCCGCACTGAAATGGGAAACGCCATGACCCGCCCGTACCAGGACATCACCGCCTACGCCCGTGATGAGACGGCGTTTCTGCGGGGAGAGGGCCGTTATGTGGGCGATCTACGATCAGCGGGCGAAGCGCACGGCTATGTGCTGCGCTCACCCCACGCCCATGCCCGGATCCGCGTGATCGACGCTGTGGCGGCGCGTCAGGCCGCGGGGGTCCTCGTAATCCTCACCGGTGCCGATCTGGCGGGTACGGTGCATCCACTCGGCTGCGTCGTGCCGCTGACCTCGATTGACGGCACGCCACGCGCCGAAGCGGATCGGATGGTGCTTGCCGTCGAAAAGGTGCGCCATGTCGGCGATGCCGTCGCCTTTATCGTCGCCGAAACCCTCGCACAGGCGCAAGCGGCGGCCGAGCAGGTAACGGTCGAGTACGAGCTGCTGCCCGCTGTGGTCGAACCGGGGCCGAGCCCTGTGCCGGTCTGGGACACGGCACCGGACAACCAGTGTTTCGATTGGCAATATGGTGACCCGGTGGCTGCCCGGCGCCTGTTTGCGGAAGCCGCGCATATCAGCCGCATTTCCGTAAACAGCCCACGCGTTGCGCCTCTACCGCTTGAGCCGCGCGCGGCGCTCGGCATCTACGATCCCGCCGGCGACAGCTACACGCTCGTCGCCGGCACCCAGGGGCCTCATTTCGTCCGGCGCGTGCTCGCTAGGACTTTCGGCCTACCGGAAGAGAAATTGCGCGTTGTCACCCCCAATGTGGGCGGAGGGTTCGGCAGCAAGATCTTCGCCTATCCCGAACAGGCGCTGGTTCTCGCCGGCTCGCGCGCCACGGGGCGCCCGGTGCGATGGACGTCAAGCCGAGCCGAGGCCATGATGAGCGACATCCAAGCGCGCGACCATCATACCACTGCAGAAATCGCCCTCGACGCCGAAGGTCGGTTCCTTGCGATCCATGTCCAGATCACCGTGAACATGGGCGCCTATCTTTCGCAATACGCCCCGCTCACTGCGACCGGCGTTGGGGCGGTGGTGCAAGGCGGCGCCTACCGCTTCCAGGCTATCGAGATTGACGTGAAGGGCATGTTCACCAATACCGTGCCGGTGGATTCGTTTCGCGGCGCCGGGCGGCCCGAGGCCACATACGTGCTGGAGCGACTGATCGACCACGCGGCCGCCGATCTCGGTCTCGACCCAGCCGAGCTGCGCGCCCGCAACCTGCCGGAAGCGCGGGCGGAAAGCTTCCAGGCGGTGACCGGCATGACTATCGATGGCGGCCGCTTCCTCGATAACCAGCGCCGCTGCCTGGCGGCCGGCGACCGCGCCGGTTTTGCTGCGCGACGTGCCGAAAGCAAGCAGATCGGCCGGCTGCGCGGCTTCGGCTTCGCCAATTACCTCGAATCAAACGGCGGCCTGCTGGTCGCGAGCTTCGTCGAGCCGGACCGGCTGGCGATGGAGGGCGCCGCGCTTCGTTTCGGCATCGACGGCACGCTTGATATCGTCATTGGCACGCAATCCACCGGGCAGGATCATGCATTGCCTCTAGTCCACTATGCCGCCGTCAGCTTCGGTCTCGCGGCGGACAAAATCACCGTGCGCCAGGGGGATACCGGAAGTCTCGGCCGAGGCGGCGGCACGGGGGGATCGAAATCGCTGCTGACCTCGTCCGTCGCCTTGGAGCAGGCGGTCGTCGAGGTCGCCGCGAAGGGCCGGGCACTGCTCGCCCGTGAATGGAACGTCGACGAGGGAGCCCTCGAGTTCGTATCGGGCATCTTCGGGCTGGCGGGCTCCAACCGCAGGATGAGCATCGCCGAGATCGCCGCACGCTTTCCCGGGGCACTCGACGGTGAATACCGCGGTGTGCTCAAGCACGGCAGCTGCGCGAACGGATGCCACGCCTGCGAAATCGAGATTGATCCGGACACCGGCGAGGTGCACCTGCTGCGCTACACGGCAGTGGACGATTTCGGCGAAGTGCTGAACGAACCGGCCGTCCGCGGCCAGGTGCAGGGCGGCGTCGCGCAAGGCATTGGCCAGGCATTGCTGGAGCACGTCGTCTACGAGCTGGGTAGCGGGCAAATCGTTTCCGGAACCCTCTCGGATTACGCCGTGCCGCGCGCGCTCGATGTGCCGGTGGTGAATTGGATCAATAATGGGCTGCGCTCCCAGACCAACATCTTTGGCGCCAAGGCCTGCGGCGAGGCCGGTGTCAGCGCCGCGCCTCCAGCAGTGATGAACGCGATCGCTGACGCGCTTTCCCCGTTTCCCGCGGCGCCGTCGTTGCAGATGCCGGCGATCCCTGCAGAGATCTGGCGCATCATCCATGCCGCTGGCTGAGACGGCGGCGGCCGAAACACCGGCCGCAAGCCACTGGCGCCCGCGCGCAGCTCTCATTATCGCCGACCTCATCGCGTTCGATCGAAGCCGGCTTGGCTGGGTGCTGGCGATCCGCACCATGATCGGCCTTTTGCTGCCGCTGTTGTTGGCACGCGCATTCGACATGCCGGCACTGGTGTGGGTTGGACTCGGCGCCTTTCTGCTCGCGATCGGCGATTGCATAGACGACGGCGACCGTCTTCAGGCCCTGCGCCTTGTCTTCGGCGGCCTGCTCGGCAGCCTCGCCTTGGCAACGGGCGTGCTCGCTGGCGGCAACTTGACGCTGGCAATACTGGGCATGCTGTTTTGGGGAGTGCTGACCGGGCTCCTGGGTGTCTACGGCAACGCCTTCGCCACCATGAGCCTTCCCATCGCCTGGGCCTACGTCGAACTCGGATTGCCCGACCCGACACACACGCTATCCGATGCACTGTCCCGCGGGGCGCTCTTTGCCGTCGGCGGCGGGCTGAACGTGCTGCTCACCTTCGGGCTGCGGATCGGCGGCCCCTACGCGCCGCTCAGGGCGAGGACGGCTGCCGTCTACCAGGCCCTGGCCTCCTATCTCGCCGCGTCGCCGACGGGGAGCGCGATCTCTCCGGAGACGCAGGTGCGCGCCGCCCTCGCGGAGGCGCGCCGTGTCGCGTTGGAGGTGCGCCGTCACGCGCAGGGCGCAAGCACCGACCTGCAGCGGCAACTCGTTCTGATCGAGATCGGAGACCGTCTTTTCTCGCTGCTGGGTGCGTTCAAGGAGGAAGAACGCCAGCCCCCGCTGCAAGTGATGAAGGCGATCGCGGCGCTCGGCACGTCGTTGCGAAGCAGGGAACCGCCAGCGACGCTCGCCGTAATCCGGTCGGAGCTTGGCCCCGAGCGGCATGCCCCATCCGAGGTGCTATCCACCAGGAAACTCGACCCGGCTGTCCTCGACCAGCGGCTACGGCAGGAGACGTCCAATGCGCTCCTCGTCGCCCTGGGCGATGAAGTGCCGCGCGGGGAGCTTGCCGAGCCGATGCTGGCGACGTGGTTCGCGGCCATCGCCGTACCCCTGCTGGCGGTGCTCGATCGCAATTCGATCGTCGCCCGGCACGCCTTGCGGTTTGCTCTCGTGGCGGCGATGGCGGTGGTTGTATTTTGGGTGTTCCCGAAGCCGTTTGGCTACTGGGTGCCGCTCACTGTCACCGTCGTGCTCAAGCCTTACGCCGGCATGACGCTATCGAGGACCGTACAGCGCGTCGCCGGCACCATGCTAGGCATCCTCGCCGGAGTCGTGTTGATGCCGCTGCTGCCGACGGAAACTTCGCGGTTCCTCTTTTTTGCCATCGCCTTCTTCTGGATGATGGCGGTGCTGCCGTTCAACTACAGCCTCGCTATTCTGTTTCTTTCGGCCGGGCTAGTTCCGTTCGAGCACGTCCTGAACCCCGGCCTCGGCGAGAACATAGGACTTCTCCGTCTTGCTGCGACGCTGGTTGGCGCATTTCTCGCTTTTTTCGGCGGGCATCTGCTGTGGCCAAGCTTCGAGCGCCGCGTCTTACCCGCTTTGCTCCGCGCTTCGATCAGCTCCATGCAAGCTTACGCTCATGGCGTACTGCGTGCGGCGAACGGGGATGCCGTCGATCCCGCCGATGTCGCGCAGGCGCGCCGGCACGCTGGGATGGATATCACCAATCTCCAGGCGACGTTGCAGCACGCGATGACTGAGCTGGGCGGTAAGCCGCGGATGATCGAGGCCGTCCTGCGGGCTTCTACTGCTCTACAGCGGATGATGATGACTTTCAACGCCTTGATGAACGCCGCCCCGGCGCTGGCCGGCGATTCGCCGGGTCTCACGTCGTTCGCGGGCGTCTACGTTCGAGCATTGGAACGGCTCGCCGCCGGCACGACGACGCCGGCGCTCGATGAAATCCGAACGGCTATGCCGGCATTGCAAGATACACCGGCCTCGACCTTGGTCAGGCGGGAGTTGGAGCGCGCTACCTCGGAATTCGAGATGCTACGCGATGCACTCGGCGCCGCCAAAGGGTCACGTGAAACTTGATGTTCGCGGCTGCGAAGGTACGGCACGCTACCGCGTCATCCCCGCCCCTGGCGGAGATCGGCACCGTTTGACGCTCTTCGGAGCGGACGTCGTTACGGGAGCACGCGTATGGGTAGTAACGTATCTTTTCCGGGCCGCGCGGCAGGAGGTGGCCGGTGACCGTGCCGGGCCTCGCGGAATGGGTGTTCTCCGTTAAGACCTTCGCCGCGGCACTGATCGCCTTGTACATCGCGCTGTCGCTCGGTCTCGATCGACCCTATTGGTGCGTCGCGACCGTCTACATTGTGTCGCAGCCGCTGGCGGGCGCGATGCGCTCGAAAGCCGTCTATCGCATCTGCGGCACGCTGCTCGGTGCCATCGCTGCTGTCGCCTTGGTCCCCAACCTCGCGGACGCGCCGGTGCTGCTGGTGACCGCGCTCGGCCTGTGGCTTGGCGTGTGCCTCTATTTCGCGCTGGGCGACCGCTCTCCGCGCAGCTACGTCTTTCTGCTCGCGGGCTACACGGCCGCGATCATCGGGTTTCCGTCTGTTGACCAGCCGGGCCAGATCTTCGACACCGCAGTGGCACGGGTCGAGGAGATCGGCCTCGGCATTCTGTGCGCGACGATGGTGGGCTCGCTGGTCTTTCCGCGATCGGTAGCGCCCCTGCTGGACGCGCGCATGGCGGCCTATTTCGCCGTTGCGCGCCGCTGGGCGCTCGCCGCGCTCTCCGGCGGAGATGAAGCCGAAGTCCGCAGCGCACCGCGGGCCTTAGCGCGCGCCTCGGCAGAGTTCACGATACTGACCACCCATCTCGCTTACGACACCTCGCCGCAACATGCCGCGCGCAAGCCCGTCGCCGTGCTCGATGCGCGCCTCATCTACCTCCTGCCGGTGATTTCGGGTGTCGCCAGCCGCATAGCGGCGCTGCAGCGCGCGGGCGGCCTCTCGCCCGAAATCAGCGGTCTGGTGCACCGCGTGGCCGAGTTCCTGCGGTCGGGGCCGGAGACTCCCTCCGAGATCGGCCGGCAGCTGCGGAAGGATTTGTCGGCCTCGGCGACCGCCCCGTCCAAGTGGACGGCAATCCTCACGACCGCCCTGTTGGCGCGCCTCGCGGAGTTCGTCGATGTGGTCGACGATATTCGCGCGCTGCGCCGGCAAGTCCTGTCCGGCGACGCACGCCTGCCGCCTCTCGCGCTGCCGCCGGGCATCGGACCCGACGCCACGCGGAGCCGCGATCGGGCAATGGCGCTGCTTTCCGTTTTCGCGGCGACGCTGACGATCGTTGTCATCTGCGCCTTTTGGATCGCGACAGAATGGCCGGAGGGCGGCGTCGCCGCGATGATGGCGGCAATCATGTGCAGCTTCTTCGCAGCGCTGGACAACCCGGTGCCGCCGATCCTCGGCTTTCTCAAGGACACCGGCGCCAGCATCGTGGTGGCCGCCGTCTATCTGTTCGTCGTCCTGCCTCAGGTGACGGATTTCGTCACCCTCGCCCTGGCCCTCGCCCCGCTCTACCTGCTCGGAGGAGCCTTCGGGGTCGTTGCGCTCAATAGCACTATGATGCTGACGCTAACGGACACCTACAGTGCTGATTTTGCGAGTTATATCAATACATCGGCCGCTTCGGCTTGCGGCATTGTCTCCGCCGCAGTGGTCACCGCGCTGCTCCGCAGCGTCGGCGCGGATGTTACCGCCCGGCGGCTGCGGCGCGCCTGCCGGCGCGACGTGGCGCGCGCCGCCGCGCATCGGGGGGCCGTCGACCGGCCGGCGCTTGCCGCGCTGCTACTCGACCGGCTCGCCGAGGTCGCCCCGCGCCTTGCCGGCGCCGACGCGGATGTGCGGATGGAGACCGCGTTGCACGATCTGACGACTGGTCTCAGCGTCGTTGACCTGCGAGGCGACGCTGCGGCTTTGCCGTCCGCAATGCGTGACGATATCGAGGCCGTGCTCGCCGGGGTGGCGGCCCATTACGAATGGCCGATACCCGAGCCGCCGGCACCTGCGCTTCTCGCCCGCATCGACCGCACGATCGCCGCCGTGGCTCAATCCGGTGTAGCCCCGGTTCGGCACCTGCTGATCGAGCTGCTCGCCATCCGGCAAGGCCTTTTTCCGGATGCATCCGACCCCGGCGGCATGGCCGTAACAGCGGGAGCCTCGGCATGATCCACGAGATCAACATCTACGGTGTGCTCGTCTCCCCGATGCTGGCCTGGACACTTGCCGCGCTCGCCGCCACCGGCCTGCTTCGCATGATGCTGGCCCGGCTCGGCCTCTACCGGTTCGTCTGGCACAAGCCGCTGTTCGACCTTGCCCTGCTTGTCATCGTGCTGGGCGGTGTCGTTTCGGCGACGAAATGGTGACAGTGATGGAACGTTTTGGAACCTTGCTCGGTCGGCTGGCAGCGACGCTGTTCGTGACGGCAATCGCCGCGGTCGTGGGGTGGCAGCTCTGGGTATATTACATGGAGTCGCCGTGGACCCGCGACGGGAGCGTGCGTGCCGACGTGGTGCGGGTGGCGCCCGACGTCTCCGGCCTCGTCATCGAGGTGCTGGTGCATGACAATCAGCCGGTGAAACAGGGTGAAGTGCTGTTCCGGATCGACCCGGCGCGCTTCGAGCTTGCCCTCAGTCAGGCAGAGGCGGTGGTTGCCTCAAAAGCGGCGACCGCGGAGGAAGCGCAACGCGAGATGGACCGGGCCCTCGCCCTTACCAGCATGGACATCTCTACCCAGGCGCAACAGCAATACACCGCCGCTGCGGCCGAAGCCCGCGCCGCTTATCAACAAGCGGTGGCGAATCGCAATGTAGCCAAGCTCAACCTCGACCGCACCACCGTCCGCGCCACGGTCAACGGCGTCGTCGCCAATTTCGGCATGCGCCCCGGCGATTACGTGACCGTCGGCAATGCCGTGTTTGCGCTCATCGATACGGACAGCTTCTACGTATCGGGCTATTTCCAGGAGACGAAGCTGCCCACTATCCGTGCCGGTGATCCCGTGCGCGTGCAGCTGATGGGCGAGCACCAACTCATCGAGGGCCACGTGCAGAGCATCGCCGGCGGCATCACCGACCGCGATCTTTCAAGCAGTTCGTCGCTGCTGGTCAATGTGACGCCGACCTTCTCCTGGGTCCGCCTCGCCCAACGCGTGCCGGTGCGCATCGCCATCGACCGTGTGCCCGAGGGCATCAGCCTCATTGCTGGGCGCACCGCGAGCGTCGCGGTCATCGTGCCGCCCGGTCGACGATGAGCCCAGTCGGAAGGTCGGTACATTTGCAATCCGCATTTTGAACGTCTCACGGGTGGGGTCATGACAGGTCGGACTGGCGGCGAACTCATTCAGGACTTCCTCGAGACGTATGAAATTCCGTTCGTATTCGGCAATCCGGGGACAACCGAGACGACATTCCTGGCAGCCGTCGCGGCGTCGAAAGCTACCTATGTCCTGTCGTTGCACGAATCCAGTGCGGTCGGCATTGCCGCCGGCTACGCGCTCATTACCGGCAAGCCGTCCGTCGTCAGCCTGCACACGTATCCGGGCTTGGCCAACGGCATGTTCAATATGCGGAACGCCCTGATGTCCGGTGTGCCGTTGCTGGTAATCAATGGGCAGCAGGATTCGCGGTTTCTCATTCACAATCCGGTGCTTGGCGCGCCCAATGTGCAACTGGCAGAGACCGCAACCAAATATGCCTATGAGGTGACCCGCACCGACGACCTCTCCATGGCGCTGCAGCGATGCTATTTGCAGGCAAGGCTTCAGCCGACAGGGCCGGTCTTCCTGTCGATTCCCATGAATTTCATGCTGGAGCGAACCGGGGAAACGACGTTCAAGAACACGCAAATTGTCGACGACGCGGTTCCCCGTGGCATCGGCGAGGTATCGAGCGTCTTGCTGGCTGTGCCGCCGGGCAAACTTGCCATTGTCGCCGATTACGCGGTCGGCGCGGCGCATGGCATCGACGCCATAGGCCGCATTGCGACCACGCTCTCTGCGGACATCTACGCTGCGCCGTTTCATGTGCAGGGGACCGTCGAGCCCCTTCACCCGAATTTTCGCGGTCAGCTTCCGCCAACTACCAAGGAAATCAACCTGACACTCAGCCGCTACCACACGATGCTATTGATCGGCGAGAAGGTCGATACGTTCACCTATAACGGGGTCCCCGCCATACCAAGCGATTTGCAGGTGATTCAGATAGCGCCCGCGGCCAGTCAGCTTGGATTTGATTTTCCCTGTGACATTGCGGTGCTCGGCGAAATCAAGGCGACATTGGAGGCACTGGCGACGGCGATCGGCGCTCCAGCCGCCATTGCCGCCGAGCGGACTGCCGATGTGGCTGCCCTGGAAGTGAAGTATTCACCGTCAGGCGAGCGCCCGAGCGATGCGCTGATCCTCTCCGTGCTGCGCCATCTCGACCGTGCGACCCATATTATCACGGAAGGCTCTTCCGAGGACGCCATCGTGCAGGACATGGCCGTGCGCCTGGGATTTCGCAACGTCCATTTCTCGCCCCGCGGCGGCGGGCTCGGCTGGGCCATGCCGCTCGGTGTCGGCATCGGGCTGGCGACCGGCAAGCACGCTCTCTGCTTCGTCGGCGACGGCGGCAGCCTGTTTTCGATCCACGCTCTGTGGACCGCGGCAAAATACGCCATCCCGTCGATATTCGTCTGCTTCGTGAACAACGAGTACCGGCTCTTGAAGGATTTATGGTGCAACGCGTTGGGGACGACCCTCGGGACCACGCATTTTGTCGGCCTGGACTTCAGCGACCCCAATCTGAACATGCACCAAATCGCCGAGGGATTTGGCGCGCGCACTGAAAAGATTTCAAGCCTTGAGGCAGCCGGCGACGTTCTGGCCCGTGCGCTCGCGCATCCGGGCCCGAGCTTCCTGATCATCGATCGCGAGCCTTGAATCGTAGCCGGGCCATCATCGATGGCCGGACGATCCCATGCACTGCAACCAAGCTGGATCGAGGAGAAGTTCGTGTCCGGAGATTTCGAACGAGAGCTGACAAAGCGCGTCTGGACGGACGACGCATTCGCCGCCCAGGTGGAGAGCGACCCCGCAGAGGCGCTCAAATCGATCGGCGTCGAGGTGCCGGCCGGCGTCAAGGTGAAGGTGTTGGTACAGCGCCGGGACACGATCTACTTCACCATTCCGCCTGCCCGGGCACCCCAATCCGCGCCGGCGACGACGCCCCTCAACCAGATGGACCTCTGGTCAAGCAAGGGGCTATTCATCTGGCTTGTGCCCGTGTCAGCCAAGTTCAAGCTCCTTGCGCTGCGCAACGCCGCCCGCAAAGAGGAGGGTTGATCGTGGACAGCACCAATTTCGTCGAACAGTATTACGAGCGCATCGCCACGGACCCTGCCTATCGGGCCAGGCTGCTCGCAGACCCCGTGGGGGTGGTGTGCGAGGAATTTGGCTATTCCCCCGGCCCGGGTCTGAAGATCGAGATCATCGAGCAAGTGGAAGACACGATCGTCATCATGGTGCCTCCGAAACCAGAGGCGGACGAGGATATGGAGCAGGAACTGACCCGGGTGACCGAGCAGGTCTTCGACTTGCTCTTCTCGTCCGGGATCGGCGGGTTCTTCATGCCGGACGCTGCACAAAAGTGGGTGCTTCGTGAGATGAGGTTAGCCGCGCAGGCGAAGCTAGGCGTCGATAGGTCCGAGATGTAGCTGGCAGCCGTGGACAGCCCATACTGGCGCAGCGGAGGACGGGGCATGAACGCCGAGGGCGCGAAGCCGGGCTTCTGGGACAATCTCATCCCGCTCAAGGCCGGCCTCTATGGCGACCAGCTCGCCGGTTGGACGCCGGGCCCGCCCGCCAAGTCGGGGTTCGGCTGCCGGATCTTGGCGGACCGGATGGTCCCGGTCGCCCCGTCCGTCTCACGGGCGGCCGATGTCTATGTGCCGAAAGTCTCGGGCCGCTATCCGGCAGTGATCTGCTGCGCGGCCTATTCGAAGGAGCTACAGGCGGCCGGCGTGCCTGCCGGCAGCAACGAGACCGGCAGCCCGCCCGTGTTTACCAACCGGAGCTACGCCCATGTCATCGTGACCCGCCGCGGCATGGGGCGCTCAAACGGAAGCGATTCAGTCTTTCTCAATGACACGGATGTCGAAGACCACGCCAAGGTGATCCAATGGGCCGCAGCGCAGCCTTGGTGTGACGGGCAGGTGGTGCTGTTCGGCACTTCCTATTACGGGTTGACCGAGCCGCAGGTGGCGCGCCTCCGTCCCCCCGCGCTGAAGGGCTTCTTCGCCAACGAGATCAGTACGGACTTCTTCCGCCACATCGCCATGTTTGGCGGCGCACCGCAGCCCGATTTCTTCGCGCTGTGGATGGGCGCAAACTTCACGCCATTCCAGTTTAGCCTGCACGTGCCGCCGCTCGTCCGTGCCCTGGTCAGCCACATCACCAACTCGCCTCTAAAGCAGCTGTGGTGGCCGCAGGTGAAGAAGCGCATGGCGCGGATCATGAAGACCTTCCGGCGGCAAGTCCCGACGCGACGCACGCGTGAGTTGTTCGCCGCACTCATGCTCGACGGCAAGACGCGGGCGACCTTCCCGTTGCCCATGGGACCGTCCGGCGCCCTCGCGGAAATTGAGGTGCCGTTCGTCGTGGTGCAGAATCCGGGTTATCTCAACCTCCACCAATTCGGTGCCTACGACCTGTTCGAGAATGCCGGCACGCCTCCCGAGAAAAGGTGGCTGATCATCGGCCCGGCGATCTTGGATCTGCCGGTCTACCATTGGCAACTGGAGGCACTCGCCTTCTTCGACCGTCTCGTATATGGCGCGGAGAACGGCTATGCCGCGCAAGCGCGGGTGCGATACTGGACCGAGGGAGTCAAAGACTATGGCAGAGCCTCGGGCTGGCCCCTTCCCGGCAGCACGGCGCTCCGCCTTTACCTCGCCTCGAACGGCGCCGATGCGATGGCGCACTGGCTCACCCGCGCGACAGGCGAGGGCGGAGCAAACACAAGGGCGGCCGTGCCCCTCGACGCCACTGTGACGGCCGGCTTCGACGAGGCTGAGAACCAGCGCCTCACCTTTGAGATGCCAATCGACGAGGAGATGGAATTGACCGGCCAAGCCTCCCTCAGTCTCTCCTTCAGCTCAAACGAGATCGATTCTCATGTGGTAGCCCGCACTGGCCTCGTCTCGGCCGACGGCACCTACCAGCTCTTGTCCATGGGCGCAATCCGCCCGGCCTGTCGCAGGATCGACGCGGCACGCTCTACCAGCACCGAGATTGCCATCGACATTGACGAGCCCGAGCCGCTCGTGCCGGGCGTGCCAGTGACCCTCCGCTTCAGCCTCACGCCGCAGCCCGTGGTGCTGCGGCTGGGCGAGCGCCTCGTCCTCGACATCGCCAGCCGCACCGATCCCCTGCGCAGCGAAGTGAGCCATGGCCATGCCCAGTTCGACATGCAGGTCCCACCCTATTTTTCGCGCAACACTCTGCATTATGGGCCGGATATCCATATCGAGCTGACGCGCGCAGCCCCGAGGAGCCACGGTGTCGGCACGCCAATCCGGTGCCGGCGGCGCGCCCCCCTGAGCATCGCAAGTGGCAATCTCGACGATCCTTTTCGCGCAATCGCCATCAAGGGGCCACGAGATGAGCGTCTCATTCCTTCACTCTCGCGGGACGGAGCTTCCGATAAAGATCCCCGCCATTGGGCTCGATCTGTTCGTACGCATGCCGCCCGCGGCCAGTGCGGGCGAGTTCTGCCTCATCGAGACCATCAACGCCCCCGGTAAAGGGCCGCCCCGGCATCGCCACCACGAGGCGGAGATCTTGCGCGTCATCGAAGGGCGCTATCTGTATGAGGCGGACCGGCGCCTCTTCTATGCCGAGGCGGGCGACGTGGTGAGCATTCCGGGTGGCGTGGAGCACGGCTTCGTCAATGTGACGGATGCGCCGGCGCGCCAGTACATCCTCGTCGCCCCCGCCCTCGATGCCGAGGCGTTTTTCACTGAGCTTGCCGGAACGATGCGGAATGGAGTGCCCGATCAGGCCGCGCTCAGCGCGTTCGGCGTCAAATGGGGTGTCGAGTTCCTCGGCCCGCCAGTGAGCCCGAAAGATCTGCCAACCGAATGAGTCCCGCACGTGCGTGCGAGTTTGGATCTGCTGCGGACGTTCAAGGGGCCTTGAAAAGGTTCGGAAATAAGATTTGCGGCGATCGGCCCGTGGTTGAGCGGCATCGATGCGCTATCGGAGCGAACCGCCGCACTGCCCGCCGACTTTCGCGCTTCGACTTTAATTAGATCCTTGTAAACCTTGAGGAGTGCGGTATGAGCCTGACCGGCTCGGTGGCGTCGTTCGTCGTCATCTTCCTGCTGATGATTGGCATCACGCTCTGGCTGCGCTATCGCGGCGCTCTGGCGCGATCCCAAGGCAGCGCCGTTTCGGCCGTCATCACTGAGGGTGTGCTGCCGGCAATGATCTTCTGCTATGTGGCAAGGGCCCGTGAGCAGGTGGTCTTCATCGAGATGGCGGCGATCATCGCGATGGCCGAATTCGTTGCGCTCGCGGTTTCAGCTCTGATCGGGCGCGCCCTAAACTTGAGCCGAACCGCGCTCGGCAGCTTCGTGTTGACGGCGAGCTTCGGATCGACCTCGCTGATCGGCAATGCCCTGCTGGACGTCGTCTTTAGCGGCAGCGCGGCAGTGCTCGGCATGGGGATGGTGATCGGACAATTCGGGGTCGGGGTGCCCAACAACACGCTCGGCCTGTGGATCGGCATGCGCGCCGGGACGTCCGACCGCCGCGGCGGTGGATTCGGATTTCTCAGGACCCCGGTGGTGATTGCCGTGCTGCTCGGCATTGCCTGGAGCATGTCGGGCCTCGCCTCGACGCGGCCGGTCGTCTCCTCGATGTTCGGCGCCCTAACGCTGACCGGGGCGGCGCTGCCATTCCTCGCGGCGATGGTGACCGGATTGAGCCTGAGGCGCATCGATTGGCGCCAGCTGTTACCGCTGATCGCGATCAGCCAGGCAATTCAGCTCGTCGGCAAGCCGGGTCTGGTCCTGACCGCACTATGGCTGTTGACGCCGCCGACCCTGGATCGCGAGGTGACCCTACTGCTCGCGGCGTTGCCAGCCTCGCCTCTGGCGGTGGCCTTCGCCAATCGCTTTGGCGGCGACGCGGAGCTCGCCTCGGCCCTCGTGGTCAGCTCGACGATCCTTTCGGTAGTCACGCTGCCACTGGTCGCATTATTTGCGTGATGTGCAAGTAAGCCGCCAGAGTGTTGGGTCAGCAAACCGCGTGGCAAAACCGGACCGAGAGAGTTCGGGAAGACATCAATCGGCTGGATTGGTCGAGTCGCCGGGCCAGGGTGATCCCCATTGCTCGGCAAAGGTCACCTGGGTCACGGGGCGGCGCGATAGCGGCCCAGGGGCGTCAAGTGGATCACCGATCGGCATTAAGGCAGTGAAAACGTCGGCCGGCAGGCTGAGAATGTCGCGCACTTCGTCTTCGTAGAATATGTGGTTGGTGGTGATAAGGGTGCCGAGTCCGAGCGCCCGGCAGGCGAGAATGATGTTCTGGACGGCTGGGTAGATGCTAGCCCCCTGAATGCGCTGCTGGTAGGCGAGATGAGCGTCGTAGCGAGCGGCGACCTGCGGCGGCAGCGCTTCACGGGGCGGCATGTCTCTCTGCCGCAAACAGGGGACGAGCAGGACGGGGGCATCGCCGAGGCGGTCCCAAAGATGGGCACCGCGATCCATCAGCCGACGGTATTGCTGTTCGGTCAGATGGGATGGGCGTCCGCGCGCAGCGTAAATTTCGGCGACCTCGTCCGCGGCTTTGCGATACACGGCTCCAAGCCGGTGGCGCCTGGCCTCGTCGCGCACGACGATGAAAATCCAGTTCTGGGCATTGCCACCAGAAGGAGCGCGGATCGCTGCATCAAGAACCTTGGAAATGAGCTCCATAGGGACTGGGTCGGGCTTCAGGCGCCTCTGCGCGCGAGCAGTATAGATCGTCTCAAATAGCCCGGATTCAGTCACGCCGTGATCCCATCCCTGAGTGTGTGGGCTAGAAATCTTTTCCGGAGGAAGCCAGTCCTCTGACTTCCGAAACTGCTCAAATGATCGCAGGATCGTGGTCGCGCTGTTATCCGCCGAGTGTCTGCAGCATGGTTCGCATCGAAATCGGAGAAATCCGTATCATTCCCGTAAACGGTTCCTCTAATTCGAGAATCATCTCGATCGCGCCCGAGACCGCAAGCGCGCACAGCAGGAGCGAAACGCCGACGGTAAGATTGCGCGGAGCGAAGAGCCCAAAGCTGATAAACAGCAAGGTGAGCCAGAACGTAATCAATACCAGAAACGGCGTCGGCAGCGCCTGAACGCTCTGTTCGGCCAGCAACCACTGTGTGCCGCTTATGTCAGACGCCAACTGCAGTGCTCGCGTGATCATCCATTGCTGCTGCGGTGTCGCATGCCGCAGCTCCTGGAGCTGATCGATGACGTGGTCGAGCATGTCGTCGGTCGCCGGGTTGTTGAGCCGCGGCGCCCCGGGCGGATCGGGGAACAGGTCGGCGAATTTCATCTCGGCGTACCGTCGCAAAGTGGCGCGCGCGGTCGCCGTTTCTGGTTCGTCGCGGCGCAGCAGACGATCGAGCCGCGCAATATCAGTCGCCAGCTCAGTAACCTCATTGCTGCCCGCGAGAAAGGCGCTGTTCGCCTGCGAGATGAGCAGGCCCAAGACCAACGCCGATACCGTGCCGACCACTGCCATCGACAGCGAAACAGCGTTTCTCGTCTCGTTGGTGGTGTGGTGCTCGGGTAGATACCACCCTCCGATCCAGCCGCCCATCGCGCCCGAAACGATGACAGCACAGATGACGCCGCCGATGGCCGACGCGCTGCTCATTCCAGGATGCGCGGTACCACGCGTTTAGGGAGCATCGCGCATCATTAGGCGGGCGGCGATTGACAAGCAACCCGGGCGCGACCTCGCCGGCCGGATTCCGATGCCCATTCCGGCGGCGCTCACTACAAACCGATTCCGAGCCCTCGTCCCAGGTCAAACCCGATGCTCATCGCAAGCTGACGGCTGGCCCCCTCGCTACACATGCCATGCTAGTGGCTGTCAAAGGCCACCAAAGTGAGGAGCCATCCCGATGACAATGACGACGATCGGTCTCGACTTGGCCAAGTACGTCTTTCAGGTCCACGGTGTCGACGCCGAGGGAAATGTAGTCGAGAAGCGCCGCCTCCGACGCAGCCAGGTGATCGCGTATTTTGCCTCGGTCCCACCCTGCCTGGTCGGCATGGAGGCTTGTGCGACGGCGCACTTCTAGGGGCGCGAGCTCGCGAGGCTCGGGCATGAGGTCCGCCTGATGCCTCTGCGGCGCCGTTTGTCGGGCTATTCGGTACAGTATGGGGCATTATGCGCAGCTTCAACGCGATTGCCGCTGCCAACAATACCAGCCCAGCTGTCGTCGCACCGGGGATCGCCGATGCGCTGTTTGCAACCGCGACCGAACTGGGTGCTGCGATCCGATCCCAGCGGTCGTGGCCTACAACAAATTCACGGTCGATCTCGGACGCTTCGCCGCGACGATACAGGGACTGATCAGTCATAGCAGCCGGGTCATGAGCCGAATGCCTGTCGAGGGAGACTGACGGTTGTGGCGACGATTCTGTAAACGAGCGGCCGATACGGGGCACGAAGAGCCGCCACTAGGCTCCCGGGCTGAGCGTCCGTTCTCGGCTACAAAGCAGCCCGTGCGGTTGCAAGCCTGGCTCATTCCACGCAACTCCAAAATGCTGTCTTTCTTCCGTGTTCCCGCCGTAGTCGGGCTTCGTAGCTGTCGTGCGCCTTAAATTGCCCAAAATCATTGATCGCAGATGCCAGACTGGAGCATTCGAGCAAGTGGCGCGCGGCGTGCCGATATCGGCTGGAGCGGCCTTTCGTCAGCGAAAAATCGATCATCGCTCGCAGTAGCAGCGTTGCGGCGAGAGGGAATTTTCCGGCCAACGCATCTGCCGCGGGCGTCAGTATCTCGTAGCGGTCCCCGTCCAACTCGCCCGCCCGTTGCAGGACGAGGTTCGCCGCCCGGTCCAAGGCCGGCCACGAGATCAGGAAGGAAAGTGCATGGAGGAGATCGCGCGAGCGCTGGGCGTAGTCGAGGGCCTTCTTCTCGGCCGCCACATCATCGAAGTCGGGTAGCTGCTTTAAATACGCTTTGAGATGGCGTGCCGATATCGACCGCTCAAAACATTGCCATCGCGCCGCCTGGGCATCATCGGTTCGGTCGAGCGCTTGGAGAACCTCGATGCGGACGTCCTCATAATCGAAGTCCGGCCAATCCCAGCTACTGGCGCGCCGAGGAGGGTCGGCCGCCTCGATCGTCTGCCACGCGTCTTGCGTCCGCCCAGCGGAAAGTAATCGGCGTGCAATCTCAGCCGCGATCTTTGGCACCTTTCTGGTTGTCTCGTCATACTGCGCGATCAAGGTGTCGACGTCGCCCAGGGCATCGGCGATATCTTGCAGGGCCTGCCGAACGGTGCTGATCCGCGAACGCTCCGCCATCTCATCGGCATAGATCGGCCCCGCGGATGACCAACCGATTTTGGCACGATCTTTCTCCGCCGGCATTGCCACCGGCCGGTTGGACAGATCGATCATCCGCTCCTTGAGCCGCTCAAGACCGGTTCGCCCGAGCGCAGACGCGAGCACCTCGATCAGGTCATCGCATTGGCCATAATCGTTCGCGATCAGGGCGTCGAATGCACGATCTGCCAGAGTGATCGGGTCGATCTTAGCGTTTCCAGCAACTTCACCGATATCGCTGCACGCCGCGTGGAATATGTCGATCACGTTCCCATTGCTGTCATCACACCGATCAAAGACCGACGACGCGAGCGCCATGAACCGCCAGAGCAGATCGAGGGCTTCCAACGGGTGGGTCTGCGCTACCTTCTTGAGCGCGCGGCGCTGGGCCTCGAGGTCGTCGGCCAAAGATCGGATGCCCCGCCAGTCGATAAACGATCGCGCCTGTGCAATCGCTGAGAGCCGTTTGCGTATTTCTTTGACGAGTTCGGCTGGGTTCCGCGCTCCGGCCAATTCCAGCCTGAGCCGGCGTTTGATTGCGGCATTGCCGGTGCTGACTTCGATCAACAACTCAGCCAATCGTTCGAGGCCGAGCGCTTCGAGGTTTTTCGCGTTGAGGGCCGTTTTCGTTGCCACGGGCTTCCTCATACAGCTCCTACCAACCATTCATTGAGCTTCGACCAGCGCCGCCGTCCCGAGGTGTTCCGCACGGCGATCGCGACGGCCTTTTTTTGACCGACCAGGACGACCAACTTTTTGCCTCGCGTCACCCCTGTGTAGAGCAGGTTCCGCTGCAGCATGGCGTAATGCTGCGTCAGTACCGGGATCACCACGGCCGGATATTCGGAGCCTTGGCTCTTGTGGATCGTCGCCGCGTAAGCCGGCACGAGCATGTCAAGTTCGCCAATGCCGTAGGTGACGGTGCTGCCGTCAAAGCTGACGGCGAGTTCGCCCGTGTCGATATCGATGGCCTCGATATAGCCAATGTCGCCGTTATAGACTTCCTTCTCGTAGTCGTTCTCGATTTGCATGACCTTGTCGCCGGGCGCGAAGGTCCAGCCGAAACGCTCGACTCTGCATTCGCCGGCCGGATTGAGAGCCGCCTGCAGTTCGATGTTCAGCGAGCGTGCCCCGATGCCACCACGGTTCATCGGGCACAACACCTGGATGTCGCGCACGGGATCAAAGCCAAAGCGCTGGGGAATACGTGCTTTCACTAACTCGACGATCCGCGCTACCGCGGTTTCGGGATCCTCGGCTGGCACGAAATAGAAATCGCTGTCGCCCTCGGGCCTCGATAAATCGGGTATGGCACCGCGGTTGATCCGGTGCGCGGTGGTGATGATCCGGCTCTCCGCCGCCTGTCGGAAGACCTCGGTCAGCCGGGCGACCGGGACGGCCCCGGAGGTGATGATGTCGGCCAGGACCTGCCCCGGGCCCACGGAAGGAAGTTGGTCTATATCGCCGACGATCAACAACGCGGCGTTGTCGGGCACCGCCCGCAGGAGCGCCTGCATTAGTGGGACATCCACCATCGAGGTTTCGTCGACAACCAGAAGATCGCACTCAATCGGGTTGTCGCTGCCCCGCTTAAAGCCTCCGGTTTTGGGATCGACTTCGAGCAGCCGGTGGATGGTCTTCGCCGCGAAGCCGGTCGCCTCGGTCATCCGCCTCGCGGCCCGGCCCGTTGGCGCGCACAACGACAGGCTGACACCCTTCGCGGCCAGGATCCGCAGGATCGCATTGACGAGGGTCGTCTTGCCGACGCCGGGGCCACCGGTGATGACGAACACCTTGGCGAGCAGCGCTTGTCGGATCGCGGCGATCTGGCTTTCGGCCAGGGACAGGCCGGTCTTTTGCTCGATCCAGGGCAGTGCCTTCTCCGAATCGATGTAAGGCCATGGCAATCTGCCATTCTCCAGGCATCGTATCCGTTCGGCAATGACCCGCTCGGCGCGATACAGGCCGGCAAGGAAGACGCAGGCCATGTCGCCGACTGTGCCGGCGATGACCGCTCCTTCGGTCAACTCGAGATCGAGCGCGGTTTGTACCAGCTCCGCGGGAACCTCGAGCAACGTGGCGGCGAATGAGATCAGTTCTGCGTTTGGCAAACCGCAATGGCCCTCATCCATCGCTTCGGTGAGCGCGTAGCAAATCCCCGCTCGCACGCGGATCATCGCCGCCTTGTCGATGCCAAGCTTCATCGCGATCGCGTCGGCGGTCTTGAAGCCAATGCCGCGAATATCACGCGCCAGGCGGTAGGGGTTATCGGTCATCACCTGGACGGCGTTGGCGCCATAGGTCTTGAAGATGCGGACCGCACGCGCCGTGCCGACGCCATGGCTGTGCAGGAAGACCATAATTTCCCGCACGACCTTCTGCTCTGCCCAAGCGTCGGTTATCCGCTTCGCACGCGTCGGGCCGATGCCGGTCACCTCGCGCAGCCGGTCGGGTTCCGCCTCGATCACATCGAAGACCAGGGCGCCAAACGCCTTGACCAGCTTCTTGGCGTAGACCGGGCCAATGCCGCGGATCATCCCCGACCCGAGATACCTCTCGACGCCCTCGGTCGTCGTTGGTGCAGAGGTCCGCAGAAAGCGGGTTTTGAACTGCTGACCGTGGGTACGATCATTGACCCACCCACCGCCCGCGGTGACCCATTCGCCGGCGGAGATCGTGGCGGCATGCCCTATCACCGTGACGAGGTCGCGGTGCCCACGCGCCTTGACGCGCAGAACGCAAAATCCGCTCTCTGGACTGTGGAAGGTTACGCGCTCGACAAGACCGGCCAGGACTTCCTGGTTTGACGAACCGGGACCCTGCTTCAGCCCGACGTCCATGCACCTTTCCGGGTTTGTATCTACCGCCTGACGCGAGGATCCAACGCCCCCGACACTACCACCACCGCGACAGCGTGAATTCAAGTTTTGCAGCTGCTCTAGGTCGTGTTTGGGCAAACTGAGACGCCCCCCGGGAGCGGGCCGAGAGGCCGGAGTCGGATCCGAAAGCGGTCTATTTCGGCCGGCGAATGCCGACGGGGACTTTTGAGGCAGGCACTAAATTGGGACGAAAGTCAGGATGACGAAGCGACAAATCGCGCGCTCGGTCAATTATTTACCGAGTGGGGACAAGAAATTCTGACACGTCAGAATACCTAGATTCCAATTCATGGAATGCTGCTTTGAACGATCGATTTATTCGAGGTCACCCGCCGATGTTCGACAATATGCACACCGAGCTGCCAGTTTCGTCAGCAGCGGCTATCGCGGCGGGCGTTTGTAAGAGCGCCAAGTTACAGGCCGGCGAAAATCAGCTCCGGACCGCGCGCAGCGACCGCGACGACATCCAGAAACAAATTCGTGAGTACATCCAACACCAGCGCGCCATCGGTCATTCCACCGGTGTCGCAGATCGCCAGCTGACCGCGTTGGAACAACGGCGTCTCGCCACCGAAGCGACCATCAGGCGGCTTCACGGTGAAGTGCGCGCTATGCGAGCCGAACGAGCTGATTTGGTGGTTGAGGCTCTGACGCCCATGCGTACAGCCGCAGCCAAAGAGGCCGTCGAAGCCCTTGTGAAATACAAGGCCGCCGTTGGCTCGCTGCTGGAAATCGCTGATCAGGTCTTGCGCGCAGGCGGAGAACAGGCGCCATTCTTTCTTCGCGATCTTGTCGATGGCGAGACTGAGGCCCGATTACGTCGCTGGGCGGGCCTTCGATAAATGGGCTGGGTCAACCCCGCGGGCCTCATGACGCCCGCGACTCTGATCAGTGAACAGGCCCGGCAGAGATATCATGCTCGCCGCGAGGCCGAAGCCGGTGAAATCTACCCCACGATCAAGCTTTATGGCCGCATCGATGACAAGATGGAGAGAACGGTTCTCGACCTAGTCAACCGCTCGACGGGCGCTCAAGAATTCTCGCTTCTGATCAACTCCGATGGCGGACTGCTCAATCCGGCGCGAGCCATCTATCGCACGCTCCGTTCATCCGGTCGTCGCATTACAGCGCGTGCCTGGGGTCGCCGCTGCAGCGCAGCTACAACGCTTCTTCTCGCCGGCGACTATCGAGAGTGTACGTCGGACACGATCTTTCTTCTTCACGAAGTTGAAATCGCGCTCAATCCAGGTGAACGATGGACATCGCATCGTCACCAGCAAGCTGCATCGAGCATTGTGGGATTTAACAAAGAGCTATCCAAGTTCTATTCCAGCAGGACTGGTTACTGGGCTTCTAAGTTCGAGACGGAAATGCGGACTGAGAAAGAGATGTCAGCGGAACGTGCACGTGACGACTTTGGTTTGGTGCAGTTTATCATTTGAAAGGAAACTCCTATGGCACAGGCCGCAAAGATTTCCGGTCATGTGGGTTCAGCCATCGCAGTGGTCGGCGATCCGCCGCGAGGTGAGCTGCAAATCGTTTCGAATGGTGCCGATGATGTGGCTGTGGCGGTCGCTCGCGAAGCAGGAAGCTCGCTTGCCGGTGTGATCGCAAAGGGGCCGGGTATAGCAATATGGGTTCTATCCATTCGAACATGGAAATCGAGCGCATCGAGCCTGATGGCACGATCACCAAGGCAAAGATGACCTTCAGCCATTACCCCAAGACCGGGTGATTTTGCGCGTACTTGCTGTGAGCGCGCAATCGGGTCAGCAGGCGGTGCCCGTAAACAACACCCGCAGCACCGGTCCGGTTCTCCTCGGATGACGGTGTCGGTGCGGCACCGTTACGCCGCTTTCTCCCAGAGACAGGGGGGCCATCCGATCCCTGATGGGCTGGGGGCAACCGACCAGCAACGGCTCACTCAGAGGTTTTTTATTTTCGTGCTGGAGAGTTTTCGAAGAGCCGGACACCATCGATCTGAAAGACAAAACGATGCAATATCAAGATGTTGAAACAATACCTATCGAGAAGATCAGCGCTCAACAGTGGATTTAATTCCTTTTCGAACTCCTGGGTGGGGGGAGGTAGCCTCTATAGCCTTGCGGGGTTTGGGACCGTAACGGGCATTTACAGGCAAAGTTTTGGAATTAAATAAAGAAAACCCAATGCAACATTACTCTGAGGAAATGGTCTCAACGGAATCGCTTCGCGACGGCGGCGCGCGACTGGTTCTCGATGTTCCCCGCCGGGGGCGTCGTGAAGCGGCCCGCAAGACGGCTACGCGAGCGGCTTAAACGTTGGATCTTCAATGTCGGAGCTCACGGACAGATCGAACGTCGAAACCGACCTCGCCGCTATGCGGCGCGGGATCGCCGTCGATCGCGGCGGCGATCGTTCTAGATTACGGCTACGACACCGCTCTATATACGCTGCACGTCCTCGCCGTCGACCTTGCAAACCATGCCGTTAACGACGCTATCCGTGAGGCGAACGAGAGGATGCCGAAAGGGGCCACCAAGCTCAGGGTTGTAACCGCCAAGTAGGATCCTTAGTCATGGAAACTCTTTGTTCTCTCTGTCGGCGGGCCAGGATCCGCGAAAGACCTTACGACCAACTTCTCGAAGGATGATGCCGTGGAGCGACATGCCGCAGATCGCGGTCTTTTCCAGCGAGACATCTAAAGCGGCAAAGAAGGGGTGATTGGTCATTGGAGATATCTCCATCAAGGGGTAGGCGATTTGCGCTTTTCAGTGCCGCGCCTACAAACGGCTCAATCGCGCCGATCGTACCTCCTCGACTGGCCCGACCTGATGTCCGAGATTGCCTTTTCGACCGTGGTTCTGCACTTCGGCGTCAGTTGTCCCAGTGCGCCCGAAACGCGATTTAGGTAAGCCTTGCCGTCGAAGCTCCTCGCTAGGCGCCGAAAGATCCTCTCGACGTCACCGCAGCGGCATGAAGTGAGGGCGAGATCAGCTGGAGCCCACGTGGCCGACGAAAGGAAGGCGGAAACAAGTTCAGCGGGTCCGCTTCGGATTCCACGCCCGCGGATGAATTGTGACGATGAGATCGTCGTCGATCGGGTCCCACTCAAACTCGATTAGGTTGTACGTGAAGGAATAGACCTCATCCGACTTGAAGGGCACCGTCGCACCCGCCGCCAGCATCATCAGGTCGGCGTCCTCGTCGGCCTCCACCACCTTAACGTTGGGCTCATGCTCGTGGCCTGTGATGAGTACCCGCGCGCGGCTCTCCATGTAGGTCCTCACCATCTCGCTATCCTTGTACCAGTTTAGCGGGTGGTGGATCAGAACGATGTTCTCCACGCCCTCATCGCGATCGATGATAAACTGCCGCTCTCCGAGCACGAGCTCGGGGTTGTTGTCCTTCTCCTTGCCGTTGCACAGCAGCGAGGAATTCATCCGGATGAAGCGGATCGATCGCCCCGGGGCCAGCGTGTGAAGCAGCTGCAGGAGCAGGCGGCTCGCGCCTTTGACCCTGGGGTCGGCCGAGATGGTGAGGCCGAGCGGGAGCGCGAGATTGAGAAGCTGCACGCCAAGATCGGGCAGCTGACGGTGGAGCGCGATTTTTTAGCCAAGAGGTCCGGCAGATGAGCGCGCCGGACCGCCGGGCGCTCGTTGATCGTGGCGCGGCGTCACCGTCGATCCGCCGACAGTGTGTGCTGCTTGGGGTGGCACGCTCGGGCGTGTATCGGCTGCCGCGCCCTGCCAACGACAACGACTTGATGCTGATGCGTTGGATCGACGAGTTCTACACGGCTTGGCCGTTTCTCGGCTCGCGCCGGATGGCGGAGCTGCTGCGGGTCGAGGGGCATCTGATCAACCGCAAGCGGGTGCAACGGCTGATGCGGCGCATGGGCATCGCCGCTCTGGGGCCGAAACCGCGCACGACAAAACCCGCGCCAGGCCACAAGATTTTCCCCTACCTGCTGCGCAATCTGGTGATCGAGCGGCCGAACCATGTATGGGCGGCAGACATCACCTACATCCCGATCGGGCGAGGTTTTCTCTACCTGGTCGCGATCATCGACTGGGCAAGCCGGGCGGTGCTGGCATGGCGGCTGTCGAACACAATGGATGTCGGGTTCTGCCTGGCTGCGCTGGAGGAGGCGTTGGCGCGGTTTGGCAAGCCGGAGATTTTCAACACCGATCAAGGCAGCCAATTCACCAGCGGCGAATTTACCGGCATGCTCGCGGCCGCCGGCGTCCGTATCTCGATGGACGGTCGTGGCCGCTGGATCGACAACGTGTTCATCGAGCGGCTGTGGCGTAGCCTCAAATACGAGGACATCTACCTGAAGGGCTATGCCGACGGTCGCGAGGCGAAAGCCGGGATCGCCGAATGGGTGGCCTTTTACAATCACCGGCGGCCACACCAGGCGCTGGCGAACCGGACGCCAATGGCGGTCTGGCGCGACGGTGCCGGCGGCGCACGCGGCGGACAGGCTGTGGATATGACCCCGCGGGTCGACGCCCGCGGGTTGGACAACGCTGGCGCGTTGCCCACATACCCACAGCCGCAGCAACAGCAAACTCTCGTAGCTTAACGGTTTTCAGGAGGTCGGAGCGGCGGCGTTTCCAACTAATAATCCGGCATCAGTGGTCCCACCGATGGGGTCCAGTGTAGTGATCTGCAGGTTAGTCGCTGCTTTCGCTTCGCCGTTCAGCTCGCAGCGATAGCCCCAGCAGAAGTGCTCGTAGTCCTCGAACCGGGCGAACAGCGCCGCGCGATCCGTGGGGTTGTTGATCACCTCCTCGTACACTTCCGGACCACCGGCGCGGATCAAGTCCAGCAGAAGCTCCGCGCCCTTCGATGTCTTCTTTCGATCGAGATCATGGTTCCCGGGCACCATTTGCACCCGGTTCGGGTCGCAGCCGACCGCTTCCGCCAACGCGTCGAGCCACTGGCCCGCGACCTTGTACTGCTCCGTGACGCCCGAATATGCGATATCGCCGGTCACCAGGATCGCGGCCGCGCTGGCCTTCAACTCCTCCGTCATGACCTGCTTGGCGTCCGCGATCAGCTGCTGCTTCACATCGTTATGGATGTGAATGCGCTGATCCTTCTCCTGCCCGAAGTGGATGTCTGAGATGTGGACGACGATCGCTGACATGGTTCCCCGCAGGCGCTCACGGCGCGAAAAACTCAGACGCAACAATGCGGATCGATTTGTCGCTTGCTTCGCCTTACCGTGCGTGGCATTCGCAGCCTACCTTAGAACGGTTGGCGGTTGTTTGTCTGCCCAAGGTTAGATTAGCAAGTGTAAGTTGAATGGCTATAATTGCCTAGTTGCGGTTTGGACCACCCGCTAGGTATTTCCTTATTGAAAAAAGAACCTTTTGGGAGGGCACGATGGTAGAAGCCTATTAAGCCAGCTATCGCCTCCCGGCTTTAGTCTGGGCTCAGCTCACTATACTGGCAACTTGGCTCGAACCTGCGACACAGCGCCGGTATGAGCGGCATTTTCGGTCACCCAAAATCAGCCGTCGATTTCGGAGCCGTGCCGTTCCCTAATTGCGGACACCGCGCGGACACAAAACTACATCTAATATGCGCGGCGGTCTAAATCATTGAAAACTGGCGCGCCCGAGAAGATTCGAACTCCTAACCCCCAGATCCGTAGTCTGGTGCTCTATCCAGTTGAGCTACGGGCGCTATTGGCGGTGCTTTTGCGACCGCGAGGGTGCGAACAACTACTCTAACGTCGGCTCGGAACGCAAGGCCGATCGGATGGGGGGTAGTGCACGAGACCCAGCGGCGTTGACTTCACAGGGGTTCCGGCCTAATCGCCGCCCATATTGCCAATGGATCGACGATGACTTTGGTGGATTCAGCGCCGCCCGTGACCACCTCCGGGAACGCGGTCGCGGACGATGACCCGGCGACCCGGCCGGTGGTGACGCTGCAACCGGGCGGGCATCGTCGCGCGGAAGCTGGGCACCCGTGGATCTTTTCCAACGAAGTACAGATGGACGCGGCGGCGAAGGCACTGGCGCCCGGCAGTCTCGTGACCGTGAAGCGCGCCGATGGCCGCACGCTTGGGGTTGCGATGTTCAATCCGCACACGCTGCTGGCGGCGCGCCTGCTCGATCGCGACGCGGCGCGTGCGATCGGCCGGCGGTTTCTGACCCGGCAGCTGGAACGGGCGCTCAAGCTGCGCGAGCGGCTTTACCGCGCGCCGTATTACCGGTTGGTCCACGCCGAGGCGGACGGGCTGCCCGGTCTGGTCGTCGACCGTTTTGGCCCGGTGCTGGTGGTGCAAAGCAACGCCGCGGGCATGGCAGTGCTCGAGCCGTTGGTGGTCGAGGCATTGAGCGCGCTCCTTCGCCCAGACGCCATCGTCCTGCGCAATGACAGCCCTGCGCGGGTGCTGGAAGGGCTGCCGCAAGAAGCGCGGGTCGCGCTCGGCGTTATCGAGGGACCCGTTGCGGTCGAGGAGAACGGCGCGGTTTTCCTTGCCGACGTCGTAGCCGGGCAGAAGACGGGGTGGTTTTTCGATCAGCGCGACAACCGCGCGTTTATTGGCGGCTTGGCGCGGGGCTCACGGGTCATCGATCTCTATTGCCATTCCGGTGGGTTCGCGATTACGGCTGCGCGCGGCGGCGCTGCGTCCGTGCTCGGCATCGACCGTTCGGAGAGTGCGCTGGCGCTTGCGAGGCAGGCGGCCGAGCGCAATGGTGCTGGCGAAATCTGCGCGTTTCGCCGCGAGGAGGTCTTTGCCGAGGCCGCCTCGCTCGCAGCAGGCGGTGAGCGGTTCGATGTGGTGATTGCCGATCCGCCGGCGTTCGCCCGTTCGCGGCGCGATGTCCCGGCCGCGCTGCGCGGCTATCGCAAGCTCGCACGGCTCGTCGGCGGCCTGGCAGCGCCCGGCGGTATCGTGTTTCTCGCGTCCTGCTCGCACAATGTCAGCGCTGCGGATTTTGCCGAGGCGGCGCGGCGCGGGCTCGCCGATGCCGGGCGTGCCGGGCGCATCCTGCGCGAGGCCGGCGCCGGATCGGACCACCCGGTCCACATGGCACTGCCGGAGAGTGCATACCTGAAATCACTGACTTTGGCGCTGGATTAAGCGGTTCGTTCTTTTGCTCGATTAGGCGCTCTGACTGCGGCTCTCTTCGCCGCTGGTACGGTGATGCGGAACGTCGTGCCGGAGCCGGTCGAGACGACCAGAACCAGATCGCCGCCATGCAAACGCATCAGCTCGCGAGCGATCGCGAGCCCAAGACCGTTGCCGCCAGGTCGCGCTGAGCCGGCGAACGGGCGGAACAAATTCTCCTGTGCGCGCGGCGGCAGACCCGGCCCGTCATCGGCGATATCGATGATGGCGATGCTATCGTCGCGGACTGCTGAGATGCGCAGCCGGCGTGCGCCCGCCTCGACGGCGTTGCGCGCAAGGTTGAGAAAGACGCGAAAAATCTGGTCGCGGTCGGCCTTTATTGCGAGTTCCTGCGGCACGTCGAACTCGATCGCGGGCTCCTCATCGGCGTTCGGCAGCGCCGGCAAGACCTCTTCCAGTAACGGGCGCAACAAAAAGCGGCTGGGCGAAAAAGGTGGCGCGCCTTCGCGCGAAAAATCCAGCGTGCGGCTGCACAGCGCGATAGCGCGGTCGATGGCCTCGATAAGGCGCGGCGCGACGCGTCGCACTTCGGGCGCGGCGCTGGTGCTCAGGCCGTCGGTGACGAGGCGTGCCGTCGCCAGGATGTTGCGCAGATCGTGGTTGATCTTGGTGACGGCGGTGCCGAGCGCGGCGAGTCGGGCTCGCTGGCTGAGCGCTTGCCGCACCGTCTCCTGCATCGCCGCCAGCTCTTTCTCGGCCCGGCCGATCTCGTCTCGCCCGCCGCGCGGCACGATGACGCGCGACGCATCTTCCGGGTCGTGGCTGAACGAGGCCATGCTCGCGGTGATCCTACGCATCGGCCGCACCAGCAGCCATTGCAGGCTCAGATAAACCAGCGCCGCGGCGATGAGCGACAGGATGATCGAGAGCTGCAAGATGCGGCCGCCAAATTGCCACATCGCCTCGCGGAGCGGCGCCTCGTCGAGCAGGATTTCGACCTTGGTATCGGGCTCGAACGGCGAGGTGCCGCTCACCCGCATGACCCGATTCCCGCTGGAAAACAGCGTCTCGAACGAGCGCTGGATCCAGATCGGCACGTTGCCGCCGCCGAGAGTAAAGCTGATGTCGGGCTTGGGCAGCTGGGTGCTGTCGAGCATCTGCACCATGCCGTTTGGCCGGCGCAACGTGATCGAATGCGCGCCGACCTCGGCGAGCAACTCATCGGTCAGCGTCTGGTCGAGTTTGCCGTCGGGACTGGCAAGCAGCGCCAGTGTGGCGATATGCGCGGCGGCGACATGATCCTCGAAGTAGGTCATGCGGAAACGCGCGACCGACGGCACAAAAATCAGTACCTCGCCCAACATCACAAAAAAGATCGTCAGCACGAGGAGCCGGGCGGACAGGCTGCGCAAGAACATCGCGTCCCTCCCTCAGCCGAAGCGCGCGAGCAGGCGCACCAGCCGGCGCGTGCGCGGCGAGAACAAGGCCGGCGTATAAAAGCTGCCGGCAGCTCGCTTGCCGGCTTCGCCGCGGGTGGGATACGGCACGATCAGGTTGGCGACGGCACCGATCTTCATCCGCCGCGAGATCGCCAGCGCCCAGGTGGCAATCTGGTCGCCGGCACCAGCGCCGAGGATCGCAGCGCCGAGAATGCGGCCTTTCGCCGTGGTGACGATCTTGACCATGCCGATCGTGTCGCGTTCGGTTTGCGCGCGGTCATTCTCCGCGAAATGCCAGCGCAGCACGCGGATACTATCACCATATGCGTCGCGTGCAGTGGCTTCGCTCAGACCGACCGAGGCCAGCTCTGGGTCGCTGTAGGTGACGCGCGGCAGTGCCCGGTAATCAACCCGCGCCGGCAGCCGAAACAGCGCATTCCGGATCACGATACCGGAGTGATAGAGCGCGGCGTGGGTGAATTGTGGCCCACCGGCGATATCGCCGATCGCGTAGACATGGCGATTGGTGGTGCGCAGCCTCGCATCGACGGTGATCCCATGGCGCGTGAAGGCGATCCCGGCAGCATCAAGACCGAGCGCACCGGTGTTGGGCCGCCGCCCCGTGGCGACAAGCAGATGTGAGCCGGCGATGCGCTCGCCGTTGGCCAGTTCCACCGCGACTTTGCCGTCTTCAAGCATCGCTCGGCTGATGGTCATCGAGGGAATAAGGAGAATTCCTTGCGCGCGCAGCCGGTCGGCGAGGATTTTGACGAGTTCGGGGTCATACTGTGAGAGCAGCGGACCGACATCGATAATTGTAACCTCGGCACCGAGCCGGCGATGCGCCTGCGCCAGTTCGACACCGACGGCGCCGCCGCCGATCACGACCAGGTGGCGCAAGGCTTCGCGGTTGGCGAAGATCGTCTCGTTGGTGAAATAGGGGACGGTTTCGATACCAGGGATCGGGGGGATCGCCGGAGATGAACCCGCGGCGATCACAAACCGCCGGGCTTGTATATCAGTATCTCCGGCCCGTACCGTTCTCGGGTCAGTGAACTTCGCATCGGCTTGTAGGATTGTGACCCCGAGCCCCTGAAATCGCTCTACTGAATCGTGTGGAGCCAGAGTGGCGATTACTCGTGCGATGCTGTCTGCGACCGCCCCGAAATCGACGCGCGCCGCGGCTAAGCCGATGCCAAATTCCTGGCCATGACCCGATATGTCGGCCATCTTCGCGGCGGCGATCAGCGATTTCGAAGGCACGCAGCCGACATTGAGGCAATCGCCGCCCATTTTGCCGCGCTCGACAAGCACGACGCTGGCGCCCATCTGAACCGCGCCCGCGGCGACCGCCAAACCCCCGGCGCCGGCGCCGATCACGCACAGATCGAGAGTCAGTGGTTGGTTCACGGCACCGTACGACTTTTCCCAGCCCAACGCTTGTAAGCGACCGGCAACAGCGCGAGCGCCGCCAGGCCGAGCAGCGGCAGCAGAATGTCCGGCCGGAAAATCATGTCGAGATCGGGGTGCTGCCCCGCCGCGATAAGCGCGCCCAAACCGTTGCCGATGCCGGCATAAACCAATGCGCCGGGGATCATGCCCAGAAATGTTGCGGCGAGGTAAGTCGGCAGTCGCATCCCGCTTGCCCCGGCGACCAGGTTGACCAGCCAGAACGGAAAGATCGGCAGGAGGCGCAAGGAGAGCAGGTAACTGAATCCGTCTTCGCTGAAACCCTCCTTGATACGCCGCACAGGCGGGCCGGCGCGCTCGACCAAGCCCGCAAGACCGCCTCGCGCCGCCAAAAATACCGCGCTTGCGCCAAGCGTTGCGCCGATAAGCGCATAAAAGGCGCCCAGCCAGGGGCCAAACAGAAAACCGCTCGCGAGCGTCAGAATTGCCGCGCCCGGCACTGAGAGGGCGGTCAGGCCGGCATAGCCAAGCGTAAAACCGATCACCGCGAGAAGTCCGCCGCGCGCGGCCAAGTCGCACAAGACCGCGCGGTGCTCGGCAAGTGTGGCAAAGGTCAAATAGTGTCGGCCGCCGGCCAGGATAAAGACGACCGCGGCCAGCAGCAGCAGCGCGAGCGGCATCAGCCCGCGCAGCAAGGGGCGCCGTGTCGTGAGGTCGGTCATGCCGCATTGTTGGGTCGGTTGTCGGGCAAATGCCATTGATTGCGCCCAGGGCGCTGTCATTTTCGCGTGAAGAGCCGGGGTTGCGGCCCTCAGCGCGACAAACCAAAACGGATCGTCACCGACACCTCGATCTCGGGCTCGGTCATGCTCGGTGGAAAGGGGGGCATGGTCGCGCCGCGCATCATGTTTTCCACCGCGCGGTCGAGATCGGCAAAGCCGGTGCTGCGGACCACCGCGTAATCGAGCACGCGTCCGTAGCGGTCGACGCGAAAACGCAGCACGGCGCGGCCCTGTTCGCCGCGCTGCCGTGCCTCCTCGGGATAGCGTTTATGGCTTTCGAGCCAACCGCTCAGCAGCATGCGGTAGTCGGCGCTGATGGTTGGGGTGGGGGGCGCCGCGGGGATCGAGGCCATTTGCGGCGCCGCCTGGGTCGGCAGCGGCAGCGGCATTTGCTGCGTGGGTTCCTCGCGTGCCGGTTCGACGGGCTGTGCCACCTGAGGCCGGGGGCGCGGCTTTGGCAATTGAGGTTTTGGCGGCGGTGGCGCCGGAATCTCGGCGATCGGAGCCGGCGGTGGCGGCGGCTGTTCGACGACCTGCGGCTGTGGTGGGGGCGGGGGCTGAACGACCGCTAGAGGCGGCGCGGGCTCTGGTGGCGGCTGCTGCTCGACGACCTGCGGCGGTGGCGGGGGAGGCGGTTGAACGAGTTGTGGCGCCGCCGGTTCGGGTTTGGCGGGAGCAGGCGGTGCCGGCGCGGGTGCGAAAACGACGGACACCGCGTGCGACAAATCGGGCGGGGGCCGCGGCACCGTGATCGTCGCCGGCAGCAAGAACAGCAACGCGATGACCGCGAGATGGGCCGCAGCCGAGACAGGGAGCGTAAGCTTGAACCGCGACATCTCAAAAATGCTGTGTCAGCCCGACGAGTATCGTCCGGCGCGGGCCGAATTGCGGCGCGCCGACACCCACACCCGTGCCATCGCGGATCTCGTAGAACTCATCGAACAGCCGCAACTCCGTTCCCTTCCACCAACCCATGTCGATCTTTTGCACGATGCTGACATTCACCTGATGATAATCGGGCAGGCTGCTGCCGTTCGGGTGATCGCCGTCGGCGCGCAGACCGCTGCCGTCGAGCAAGCCGGTCGATATCAAGGTTCGCGTCGCCGGGAAGGTATACGCGATTCCGGCCGACGCTGTGTATGTCTGATCGCGGTTGGGGCGCAGGTCACTCGGCGTTAACGGCGCCAATTTCGCGCCGCCGCCATGCTAGGGTCTCGCGGATGAATGTCGTCACGCCGACGCCGATGACGGTAAAGATCACCAGCAGGAAGGGGAGCCCGAGCGAGTCGAGATTGTGGATGCGAAGCGGTGTCTCGATGCCGTAATCCGCTGCCTTTGGGAAGGCGAGCGCAAAGGCGCCGAACAGGAAGAAGGCGACGCCGCCCCAGGTCAGTGTGCGCGCGGCGGTCATCAATGCGATACTGCGCACCGCCTGCGCGGAGAGCCCGCGCCGGGCTGCCCACAAGCCGAACGCCGCGCCGGCCGCCGCTTGAACAAGCAGCGTCCCAAGGCCGAAAACAAGTCCGGGCAGCCAACCCAGTGCCGCCGAGGGCATCGCCGGGGCCAGGGTCGTGTAAATGATGACGGAGAAAGCATCGAGGCCCCAGCCGGCGATAAAGCCGTGCACCGCCGGCATCCAAGGTTCCAGTTCGCGCGGCTGGGTGACGGGCCGTGCCGCGTCGTGTCGATCGGGCAAATGCAAATGCGGCAGCCATCCTCGGCCGGTGATGTAAAATCCGGCTGCTGCCATGACAATGCCGACCACCGCGTAAATCACGCCGTCGAAGGTCTCGAACGTAAACCAGCGCGACAGGCCGAGATGGGCAAGTTCACTGGCCAGTGCCTGCTGCACGGTAAAGGCGAGCGAAAAAGTCAGCCCGGCGAACAGCCCCCGCCGCGTCGAATAGCTGCCGATTGCATAGCTGAAGGTGATCGGCCAGGTGTGCTCGTCGGGGGTGATGCCGTGGACAAGACCGAGCAGAAACGCGGTCAGCAAGTCCACGGTCACATTGACATGTGTCGGATCCCACAAGTTGATCATGGGGCGGCGGCAGCTCCTCCAGCCGGTGTGCAGCCGTCGCGGCAGGTTCCGCTGAGCACGAGGTGATGATCCTTGATCGAGATGCCCGTCTCGCGCTCCAGCGCGGCGAGAGCACGCGCGCCGATGAGGCAGGGGATCGGCACCACCTTGCCGCAGCGTGTGCAACGCAGGTGATCGTGATGCGCCTCGACCAGCTCGTACCGCGCGCGGCCGTCGTCGAGGATCAGCTTGCGGATCGCGCCATCGGCGGCGAGCTTCTCGGCGGCGCGAAAGACCGAGGAGAAGTCGCTGGCGACGCCGCGTCCGGCCAGGCCTGCCTGCAAATCCTCGAGCGTCCAGGCATGGTGCCCGCGCGCCTGCATCAGGCTGGTGAGGGCGGCGGAGATCACGGGTTTGCGGGCCACGTCCGCAGCCTAGGTGTGGAAGCTATAAAGGTTGTTCATCCGGGGTAGGATTGGAAAGCTGTGGTTGCGACACCGACCAACTGCAGCCCTGAAGGTCCCCGGATGAAGGTCCATAAGAATGCGCGGCTGACGCCGCAAGG